>Ga0182090_1266356_pt1 | contig 18077 bp, 19 predicted proteins | sample 041ome_24_FD_127767 | JGI IMG/M metagenome (GOLD analysis project Ga0182090, IMG submission 127767) | Metatranscriptome of coastal salt marsh microbial communities from the Groves Creek Marsh, Georgia, USA - 041408BS metaT (Metagenome... | ecosystem: Environmental > Aquatic > Marine > Intertidal... | reverse complement strand
CCGGGTTCTCTCTCCAGCGGGTCAGGTTTGAGCGTCGATCTGTAAAAAATTCCACTGCTATGGATAGCACAAATTAAGAACGCGTAAGGCACGCAGCGCGTCATGAGGGCAGCATCTCGCGGATAACAGCCAACCCGGGGTGTCAGATGTCGCGCGAAGACGATTGCGCTTGGTTCCTTCGCCGCCATCGGTGAGCCGACAGAAGCCGCGCAGACCGTGCGGCAACGTGTCGGCAGCGTCGTGGAGAGCGTGGTCCTCGACCTGTCCACACGCAGAGACGCGCTCGTCCAGCAGATTGGTGTGCTCCGGGCATTATGGGGTCAGCTACCTCCCCGGTGGCCAAGGAGTAATTCGCCTGTGTCATCGGAAATCCACCTGCCGCGTTGTCGAACCACAAGTATTTCGCAAGACGAACCTGATGGACTGGTTATTGACGCTAAATGACGGCGAACCAGACAACAAAGGAGAAACCATGCTCGGAGAGCACATCGGCACCATTTCTGGTCCAACATCCATGAAGGCCATTGCTGCTGTGGGAGGAATGCCAACGTTCGAAACAACGGCCTCAGGGCTCACAGGTACACTTGCCGGCGCTGATGTGACAAGTTTTGCCACCTACAGCGCGACGATGAGGGCTGACGGATCCTTTTACGGGGAATGCCCCAACGCAGGAGTCATCATGACAGCTGATGGAGTCGCAACGTTTCGGGCAACAGGTTGCGGCAATCCGTCTAGCGATGGAGGGTTCGTCTTCAAGGGCGTCGTGTACTTCGAAGCGCATGCAGCCTCTTTGTCATCTCTGAATGGGAAAGCTGTCGTATACGATTGGGTCGTTGGATCGGATGGCACCGCAACCTGGGATTTGTGGGAGTGGGTCTGAGCGTTACGTCAGTGAATGATCCGGCGCCGTCAATCCTTGGCGGCGCCGTGATCCGCTAATCGCCATCTCACCCGACACCACTGCCACGTAACGGATCATCACCGACCCCGACACTGGTCTGATCGGCTGTACCTAACTCCATCAAACAAATAGACACCTAATGAAGGATGGTTATGTGTTACGCCTCGTCACTCCGATCCTTTGTCGCTCTCATTGCCTCGCTGGGGTTGATCGGCTGTGGGGTGAGCGAAGAGGATACGCAGTCCGCTGACCGCTTGGGGAACGAGTTCGAACTGGGGCAGACCCCCTCGAATTCCGACAGCGTTGCCGAGGTTGAGGTCGATCCCGCCGACGAGGAGGGTGGCCTCAACCGTCCGGCAGACGGTGAACTCGTCGCGGACGATGGCTCGTGGACAATCCTCGTCTATCTCATGGGGGACAACGACCTAGAGTCCTACGCCGTCGGCGATGTGTTCGAAATGGCCGAAGCCGGCTCAAACGAGAACGTGAACATCGTGACCCTCGTCGACCGTCATCCAGGATACGCGGACGACGAGATCGGTCCGCTCGGTAATTTCGATGGCACCACGTTGATCCACGTAGGTCAAGAGAAGATCATCACAGCTGTCGATTCGGGCGAACTGAACCTCGGCGATCCGGAGACTCTCAAAAGTTTCCTCATCACCGGGGTCACCGAGTTTCCCGCAGACCGCTACGCCTTAATCCTTTGGGATCACGGTGGTGGTTGGACCGGAATGGGTCCCGACGACACCGATGGTGAGGACATCCTCACTCTCCCTGAGATTCGCTCAGGGTTAGCCGCCGGTCTCGCAGAGGTCGGCTTGGACTCGATCGATCTCCTCGGGTTTGACGCCTGCCTCATGGCGACGTTCGAGGTTGCGACCCAGGTGCAGGACCTCGCCGATGTCATGGTCGCGTCCGAGGAACTCGAGCCGGGACACGGTTGGGACTTTGCTTCTCTGAAGTTGCTTCGTGACCGTCGCGATGTCGGTGCGGCGGGTCTTGCTGTAGAGCTCATCGACACCTATGCCGCGCAGGCTGCCAAGGCAAAGACGGACATCGATATCACACTGTCCGCGCTCGACCTCACCGCAATCATCAAACTTGAAGACGCGCTTGCCGATCTGGCGGAAGTCGTTGCTGAGGGAGATCCCTCCGTGATCACAGCGCTGGCCGCGGCACGCCAGGCCGCTCTCGCATTTGGTGCCAACCCCGACCCTTCCCTCGCCGCCAATCTGCTCGATCTTGGCTCGCTGATGGAGGAGTTTCTGATGATGGGTACCTCCGCGGAGCCCGAGATCGAGGCGGTGCTCGCAGCACTCAAGGCGACCGTGATCCACGAGGTCAGCGGGCCTGCGACGCGGCGAGCCACAGGTGTGAGCGTTTATTTCCCGCCAAGCGCTGACTATTTCGATGACGAGTACACCGATCTCGGTGAGGTACCTGGCTGGTCAGGAATCCTCGAGGCGTTCTACTTCGCAGGCGACAACCTAGATGAGGAGAGCAAGGCTTCATTCGCCAAGGACAACGCTCTCGAGTTCTCCTTCGGCGACGAGGGGATGACCGTCTACGGCACGGTCGACGTCGGCTCGAGTGATTCCGTCATCGCCGCCGAAATTGTCTACGGCATCGTTGATAACAGTGACGGGTCGGTCATCTTCATCGGCGAGGAGCCGGCCTCGTTCGAGGTCCTCGACGATGGAACAGGTGAGGTCGCTGCTTTTTATGACCTGACCGCACTCACGCTGTCCGACGGTACCGATACCGACTTTGCGTACCTCGATATGGAAATCGACGACGAGAGCGATCTCTGGTTCCTTGACGTTCCTCTCTGGTACGTGCCACCGGACGAGGCCGATATCGACGGCCCGCCTCACGACGTCATTCTTGAACTCACCTTGCAAACCGACGGTGATGTCTTGAGCGAGGTCTACTACGAGATCGATGCTGATGGGATGATTGGGGAGTTGACGGCTGACCCGGACGGCCTGATCTACCCTGTGGTGCTAGTGGAGGACGCCGATGGGTCAAGCGAGTGGCTGACCCTCAGCGAGGTGGGCCTTTATGCGGATCTCCCGTCTCTCCAGTACAACCTGGTACCGCTCGAGCCAGGAACAGAACTCTTCGTGGAATTAGTCGTCTACGACTACTCAGGCGACTCCTCATCGAAGACGGGGGTCATCACCCTGCCCTGATGCCTGGAACGAATGGCGGCGGTTGGTCGGGAGTTGATCCAGAAAGTCCCATCGTGCTCCTTACGTTGGCCCATGGCAAGCGGAGTCGGGCGATTCATTGTTGAAAGATGTAGCGGTCTCTGCAACCTTGTCAGCGCGTGACAACACGTGATCCTTATAAGTAATGATGAACGGCCCAGCCTCTCTACAGCCGCTTCGACTCGCATTCTGTGTTTTGGCAGAGGACCAGAGTAATTTCCTATCCCCCGGGGTCGTAGTTCGTTAAGTTCGGGTTGTGTCGAGCTACTCGACGCCCGCCCGCACATCTGTTCGTTAAGCCAAGGCGCCGCTGTCTGATCCTGTTTGCCGGTATTGCTGCTGCGTTCGGCCTTGGTGCCTGCGGTCCCAAAGTCGATTCAGCGTGTGGTGTGGTGGTTGATTCGGTGAGTGGTGGGCCTGTGGGTGGTGTTGGCGTGTCTGTTGTGTTGGGAGTGGATGCTGCTGCTGGTCGTGTGGATGCTGTGCGTGCGGAGACCGTGACTGATGTTGACGGAACCTGGTGTTTGGGGCCTGTTGATGCGGACGTGGTTGATGATTGGACTGTGTTTGTTGATAGTGCTGCTGTTGGGTATGAGTCGGGGTGGTCGAGCCGGCTTGGTGATGACGGTGGTTTGTTGGATGGCCCGTTGTTCAACGTGGATGTGTGGGATAAGGCGGTGTCGGTTGGTGAGGGTCCGGACCCTGTTGTGTTAGGTGGTGTGGAGTTCCGTCTTGACCCCATCGGAGCAGTCGTCACGACTCCGTCGACGACTATTCCATCGACGATTGTTCCGCCAAAGCAGCCAATCGTTGAGTCAATGACATCAGGAGTGGGTGATTTCGGCGCGTGCTCGAAAGGGGAAGGCACGAGTGTCTGGGCAACGGTGGAAATTTCCGGTACTGATGCCGACGACGTTTCCGTCGAAGTGGCCTGGACTAGTGACGCGGCGGAAGCGCCGACGACAGCAAGCTGTAGCGGGGGCGCCACCGATCTGGGTTCAACGAACCCTTCATCTGGCAGATGGGGTCCCTATCGACGTTGGGCTCAGTTCAAAAGACTGGGAATACGGCCGGTTCACCAACTCGTTCGGATCGCGCGAGCGCGTAGATGACCTTCCAGTCACCATGAACATGGCGAGCGATGCTGGAAACGATGTCGATGACGATGGTCATACCCAACGGGTTGGTGTCAGGCCGTGGTTCACCCACACTGACCGAGAGATCATCGAGATGTATGAGGACCTCGATCAGGCGTGTGCGGCAGAAGTCGTCCAGCGTCAGCATGCGGCCACCCAATGCACCAATGAGTCGGTCCTCGGGTTCATCGGCCAGACGACGTGTGAGCTCGGCGGCGATGTCAACACACCTCGCTGCCATAGCGTGGTGGCCGACTGCGGACTCGTCTGCTGAGACCTGCTTGATGCGCTCTCCGACCGACGAGTCCACTGCAGCGTGGAAATACGTCACGGGTGTGAGCAAGTCACCCATGGGCGTGGCATCGACGGGAGTGCGGTCGAGATAGGCAATGGTCGCACCGGCACCTCGCACGATGTGGGCCGCCAAACCGCCAACAGTCATGCCTTCGAGCGCCGATGGCTTATTCCATGCGGCACCAACCGACGCACGACTCATCAATTCGGCTGCAGCCGTGACCGCGTCGACCACCAACGAACGCACAACTGCGGACTCTTGTGCAGATGAGGTTGGTGACGACTCGCCCATGTGCTCGGACCGTAGCCGAGGAGGTCTGAGATTGCGGTCCTGGCTGTGGTGACAACGCGATGCACACCAACGTCGCATGTCTCGTGGGGTAATGATTGGTTCCTCAAGTCGTTACCACGACGCACCATGCGCAACGATGAGGTATGGCGACTGCGGCGCAACATCATGGGCGACCGGTCGATGTTTCGCGCACGATTTCTGCTCCGGCCGAGGCGGTATGGGATGCGATTTCTTTCCCTGGCTATCTCGAGAAGGTGCACCCATTCTGTGAACGCAACCCGGTTGCCGTGTGGCCAGGTCGCGTGGCGCGCGACGAGATTCACTATCGCAGCGGTTGGATCTACCAGCGAACGTTCACCGACTGGATCGATGGCATCGGCTATGACCTCGACATCGGTGCAGTGGGTGAGCCGACATCACATGTGAAGTGGCGCATCGCCGGGAACAGCAGTGGGGGGTGTGAACTCGTGATCAGTGTATGGCCCCGATCGATGACGTCTCTCCGGGGCGTAAGTTGGTTTACACGGACCGTGATCATCGGTCCGATGATGCGTCGCTATTTGCGCTCTGTGACAAAGGGAGTTGAGTGGTTCGTCACGCGAGGCGAGCCGGTGGCTGCGGACCAGTTCGGTTTTCACATCTGGTTCTCAGCGCGGCGCCAGTTCACGAAACGGATATTGATTTCCCGCCGCTGAACGGGTATCACATCGCCATGGTGAAGTATGTGGACGGCCCCTCGACGAGTGTGGTCGTCGGCATCGAGGCGCCACCGTCGTTGGTATGGCCCCTGTTGTGCGACATCAATCTGCCCGGCCGCTTCTCTGAGGAATTCGTCCGGGGTGAATGGATCGACGACGGGCCGGCGGTCGGGGCAACATTCCGCGGCCACAATCGCCACGAGGTGGTCGGGGAGTGGAGTGTGGTCTGCACCGTCACAGCGATGGAGCTGGAGCGGGTGTTCGAGTGGACAGTCGGCGACGTCGACTTTAAAGCCGCTCGTTGGCGCTTCGATCTCGAGTCCGCGGGTGAGCAGGCATCGAGGCTCCGATTCAGCGCCGAGATGGGTCCGGCGCCCTCCGGCCTTACGCCGGCGATCGAGCGCATGCCCGACCGCGAGGACGACATCGTCGCTCGTCGACTCGGTGAGTGGACGGCAAACATGCAGCGGACCGTCGACGGCGTCAAGGAGCTTGCCGAGGAGATGTCTGAGGGTGTCGAGTCGTGACGTTGACGATCGGGGTCACCCCGCCCGGTGCTGATCGGGCCGCCCTCGAATACGTGCGCGACGCGGAACGGCTTGGGGTCGACTCGGTGTGGGTTCCCGAGGCGTGGATGTACGACGCGTTCACCCCGCTCGGCTACCTCGCGGCGATCACCGACCGGATGCGCCTCGCCACCGGGGTCGTGCAGCTCGGGGCCCGTTCGCCGGCGATGTTGGCGATGACGGGGCTCGCGCTGCAGGCGATGTCGGACGGTCGCTTCATCCTCGGAGTCGGCACGAGTGGACCGCAGGTGATGGAGGGGTGGCACGGTGCACCGTTCGACCGGCCGGTCACCCGGACACGCGAGACGATCGACATCATCCGCACGATCGCGGCCGGTGAACGCCTGGAGTACGCCGGCGAGGCGTACAAGCTTCCGCTCCCCGACAGTCAGGGGAGAGCGTTGCGGTCGCCGGTGGCCGGCGCCGCGATCCCGATCTATGTGGCCTCGATGGGTCCTGCCAATCTGCGGCTCACCGGGGCGATGGCCGACGGCTGGATCGGTACGGCGTTCATGCCCGAGACTGCGGAGGTGTTCCTCGACCCGATCCGGGAGGGGGCCGACTCTGCAGGTCGTTTGATCGGCGACGTCGAACTCACCGTTGCGGCGAGCCTCGAGTTCACCGACGACGTGGAGACGGCCGGCCGCCGTCACGCCGCCGGTTATGCATTCACAATCGGGGCGATGGGTTCGGCAGCGACGAACTTCTACAACCAGGCGTTCTCCCGACAGGGATTCGGCGATGCCATCAACGAAGTGCAGCGGCTCTGGTCAGCGGGTGATCGCGAGGCGGCCGGGAACCGGGTCCCGATCGAGATCGGGTTGCACACCAACCTGATCGGCGACGACGCCGCGATCGCCGAGCGCCTGCGTCGCTACCGCGCATGTGGTGTCGACACTATTCGGCTCAACGTCAATGGCGCCGACCATCACGACCGCCTCGACCAACTCGCCCGCCTCCTCGACCTCGTCACCTCGGTCAACGACGAGTCCGATTGACGAAGCAAAACGGCCGGGCCAGGCACCCATCACGCACTGCGACCACGTACGGCACCGTGCGAGAAGTGCAATTCTCTTGCCCTCGGTAGTGCTCATGCCCGGGTGTGAGGCATCGTCGGCTGTTGGGCTAAAGAAATCTGAGGGTCAGGCGATCTAGTCGTCTTGTTCCTCAGACGGCTGTTCTTTGGCTGCCTGCCCCTTTTGCTTCCTCTGCGCCCAGTAAGCCCCAAGTGCACCCAAGACTCCGCCATAACAAGCGGTGCCGTACACAGACTGGCCAATTTGCGGGGAGGTTGCGCAGCCACTGGGCGCGTGCTCGTCAACTGTACGTGGAGTGGTGCAACTGGGTGGATTAAATGCCCGTGTAATACCGATGTGGACGAAAACGACCTCCACCACGGTTACTGAGGTAGGTACGTTGGGGGCATGAGCCGAATAAAGCGGGTAGTCGCTCGCTGTAAGCCAAGAGATGGCAGCGTGCACTGGTTTCACAAGAATGAGCCTGTCGCATCAGGAAAGTACGTGCGGTGTGTTCGCTGTAAAAAGCGCGTCAAGGACTTCGATGCGTTAGAGCACTCGGTCCACTTCAATAACGACTGAGTGCCTCTTCGGATTGAGATGCCATCGTGAAGTTCTTGCACGTCGGCCACCTCTTCACCAGTATCAGGCACTTTGAATGGGCGTGCATAACGAACACGAGCGCACCGGCACAATTCTGGCGGCGTCATAATGATCGTTCTGGCTCGCGAACGTGATCAACGACTGAGTAAGACGGGGTCATGAGGCGGCACGGAGGAACACTTATCGTGACTGTTGCGTTCCTTGTGGGTTGCGGTGTTGCCGCCGGGCCCACCTCTGGCTCGGTGAGCCCCGACTTCGATTTCTCCGCAACCGATCCGTTGATAGCTGATTTCGTCGAACGCAACAGACTCAATGGTGCCGCGCTTGTTGTGGTTCATCGCGATTTCGGCATTGTTGATGAGCGTTCATGGGGTGTATTCGATGCTGATCGGGTCTCGCTGATCGCGTCGAGTTCCAAGATGGTGGCCGCCAGCGTGCTGTTGGCTCTCGACGACGCCGGTCAACTCGATATTGATGCGCCTATTACCGATGTTCTGCCTCATGCGGCAGATCACCCAGACATCACAACAGCCCAACTCCTGTCGAACAGCTCAGGACTACCGGGCTTAATGGCCATACAGAAATACCCCGACTACGTCTGTGTGGGCTCTCACGAGGGTTCACTACAAGAGTGCGCGACGGCCATCTTGACAACAGCAGATGACGATGACGGCGTCGTGACGCCTGACACCCGTTTCGACTACGGCGGCGTCCAGTGGCAAGTCGCCGGTGCTGTGGCCGAAGCTGCCTCAGGGATGTCATGGGCTGAACTGGTTGACAAACTCATCGTGCAGCCATGTGGTCTGACCAACTTTGCGTTCAACAACCCGTTCTCGCAAATTGAGACCGCTGGTTTCAGCCATCCGCCGGGTTTCGACAACAACCCCGATGTGCTGGTTGCCACGGCGAATCCGAATATCGAAGCCGGAGCGTATTCGACAACAACGGATTACGCAGCGCTGATGCTGATGCACCTGCGCGGTGGTGTGTGTGGTGACACGAAGGTTCTGTCTCAAGAGGCGCTCGATGCCATGCATGGTGATCGAATCTCCTCGGCCTACGACGGCCACGCTGGCAGCCACGTGACGGGATATGGAATGGGGTGGTGGGTTGACCGTATGACGGGCACCATCAGCGATCCGGGCGCGTTCGGGTCAGTCCCCATCTTGGATCTCGACGACGGGTGGGGCATGTTGCTGATGACCGAGTCGAACTCGGGGCTCGCCACCTCATTTGCCGAGAAATTACGTCCCCTCATCGATGACGCAGTCGCCGCGGCGCTGTCGTAGCCGACTCGTCAACGTTGACGACGACGCCGTTCGACAACGCCCCAAACATTGAGAGCAACGGCGCAGATAACGGCCCGGACGACTGTGGCCACGACGACGAGGACTGTGCCCCCGTGACACCATGTTGTGGCGACCTCATTACGTCCGATGGATGCCGGCCATTCCTGAGCACCCAGGACGAATCCCCAACCGGCATGGATAGCGGTCAGTGGCCCGGCTGGAGCCTGAAGGAGTGGACAGGATGCATGTCTGGTGAAGCGGTCATGTTCGGGCCGCGCTCGGCTGATCTCGCAGCACCCCGTTTGTCTCCGCCCATTGTGTGATGCACGCACGAGGTGTGACGATCGTGCCAGTTCCCCCGGGTTTCCGGCAGGTCGAACAAGCGTCGGGTACGTTACGTCGATGCTGAAAGTAATCAGTATCTGTCTTGTCGCGACGGCTGCTGTAGGGGCATGCACCGGATCAGGTGCACCGAATGAAGCCGACGGATCGTCACCGGCATCGGAAGCTGCGGCGTCAACTTTGGCTGAACCGCCGACTACTGCCACAACGCCGAGTACCGCCACAACGCCGGTCACAGTCGCGACGTCAACGTTGCCGCCAACCTCAGCGGTCGCTCCGACGACAACCGTGGCGACCACCATGCCGATAACGACCATTGCCGACACCGTTCCGGTGACATCGGCAGCGCCACAGCCAGGCGTCCCTATTCCACTGTCCGACAGCGACTGGCCTGATGACTTCGGTGACTATTGGCCGAAGATGGACGAAGTGCTGGTGTCGCTCCCCGGTGATTGGGTGGCGCCTGCAGGGTGGGTTGAACACGATCCGAGCGACATCGATCCACTCGGCTACCGGTTCAACACCGTACGTCTCGATTACGTAGGAACTGACATCGATGACCGATTGTTGGCATTCGATTTCAACACCACCTACGAGGTGGATTACTTCGGGCGGCATATTTCAGAGCAGATGCCGACGCCAGGATCGATTGATCAACTTGCCGACGGCGCCTACACGGCACAACTCGTTGCCTGGGATCGCGAGCAGCCCGATCGGGCCACATTCCGTGTTGCGCCGGTGATGGACTGCACACTCGACGGCGTCTTTTATGAGTTTGACCTGTGGGGCGATCAGATGTGTGGCCCGGATCTGGTTCCTGGGGAAGTGCACCGTGCCGAGCCGACCTGTGGCCCTGAGCGCAACCTCTGTGTTGATATTGAGGTCATCTTCGATGACACATTCACCGTGTTGGTTTACGGGTACGTGATCGGAGAGGCCCAAGGTGAATACCCGCGCAGTGTCAACACCCTTGGCCAAGGCCCTGAACTGGTCAACCTCCTCACCCAGTTGTATGACGACTATGTCAGCGTCTTTGTCGATAACGAGGTCATGGGTCCCGATTGGATCGAACGAGAAGCAGTGCCCGGGTCGTCGTTTATCAACGTGATGGACACTTCCGGAGAAGATCCGTACTTCTACGGTCAGATATTCGCTTGGTCACGTGATGGCATGCCGGCGATCACATTCGGAAAGCCGTACGACGCTCGATGGACCGATGACCCCGCTGCGATCACGCCATGGGCCAAGATCTACACGCCGGCTCCGGATGGGCGAGACGTGTGCACACGCTGGGAGATCCGGAGGTCTGGATTTATTGTTGAGGACGACGTTGACGGTCAACGTGTGCCGTGCACGATTACTGAGGGAATTCGGCCTTTCCCCGCCGACATATTCACCAGGTCCGCGTCGTTCATGCGCCGTGACGGTCGCACGGCATGGACGTGGGATCTGCCCAGCGCAACGTCGTAGTGGTGATGGCACTGATCGTGCGGGACTTCGCAGCTAGACCGTGTGCTGGTTCGCAGTGGAGTAGTCAGCGGTCAATCACCCGTGACACCCACAGCCCTGTCGCGATGGTGCCAACGACGAGAAGCGCAACACCGGAATTGCCGTAGGCCGGTTGAACAACGGTTGCGGCTCCCGCCGCGGCAACCGACACCGTTGCTGCGGCCAGGATCAACGCGCCCCAAGGGGTAGCAGGGGCATCGCGGTCGACGGTGGTGGGTGAGTTGGATGTGGTGATGTCCATGCAGTCCAGAGGGACTAGGCGCGCACATCTCGCACATTCGTGCGCTAATCGAGACGGCCCGGAGGGGCCGCATCTCGAGCTGTCACCCACATTTTGGTGCTGTCGAAATCGAGCCGGAATTCGGGGATCAGTTGCAACACCACCCGGTTCGGCGTATCGAGGTGGGCAAGCATGGCCTGGGCGCCGTCAACCGAGTCGGGTCGAAGATGATGGGCAAGCCGCGGCAACATCCAGTCACGTACCGCTCGGTCATCGTGCACGTGACATGGCCCTCGAAATGACGCCGTGCGGCCGCTACCCACCTCTGACCCACGCCCAGTCACGGTGATCGCGGCGTAGCCCGTGCGGCGCACCGCTGGCACACGGGCCCGAGCAGCGGCACAGGTCAACCACAAGCTCTCATCGGTGGGCACACCGAGGGTGTCCGGCGCGGTCCCAGAGAAGTAGCTCATCACCACCCCAAATGGCTGCCCGGCACGGTTGGTCCACATGAACGTGCATTCGTTCTGTTTCTCCAGCAATCGAGCAAGATCGGAAGGGTCTAACCAATAGTCGGTCAGGTTCTCAGATGTGTGGTCACTCATCACCGTGGTCCAGATCGTCGTTGGCTGATAACCCAAGTTGACCACATGGAACCCATACACCCATGAATCGTCGATGAACCACAAGCCCGTGGCGTAGCGTTGAGATATGGCATGGGGGGCAATAAGTCGTATTGGAGTGTTGGCTGCGGCGGTACTGGCGGTTGGCTGTTCAGGCCCGAACTACGACGACCAGATCTCCGCGCTGACGTCGGAGATCGCATTGTTGAAACAGCAGGTGCGTGAACTCACACTGACCACGGTGGACACCACCCCCACCACGCTCGCGGCGCCCACCACCACCGTGCCGGCCACAACCACCACATTGGATGTGAACTCCGCGGTGCTGATGGGCACGTACACATGGGGCGAACAATCAGATGCCGTCCGTGACTTACAAGTGTTGATTGGGGCGTCGGCTGACGGCATCTACGGCCCGAAGACACGCGCTGCCCACCTGGTGGCGTTAGTCGCCGCTGGGCTCAGCGTCGACCATGTGCCCGACCAACCAGTCACCACCACTCCCGCTGTCACGACTGCGCCCACCGACACCGCAGCGACCACAACGACATCGACCACAACGACATCGACAACAACGGTCATGTCATCGACAACCACATTGCCAACAGATGTTGGTAACGACGAGACCTCGGCCGATGTCGCCGACGCGGAGCAAAGCAGCGACAACGCCGGCGACGACACATCGGCCGACAGCGAGGCCGACCCTGCTGACGACCCTTCTGACGACGTGGTGCCCGGCGACGAGCCGTAGATCGCTCCAGTTGCGTATCAGCGAGATCGAATACGGACCGGGTCGCTGCCGTCCCACCCGTCAGCCGCTGCCGCGACGGCCGCGAAGAACATGGCCATCGCCCCATCACCGGCGGTCGGGTCAACGATTTCCACGTAGGGAAGCCGGCCGGCGCCACTCACATAGGCAAACCCTGCGCCGGTACTGGTGACGCCGCGCTGCACCAACTCTGAACCATCGGCACCAAGACGGTCCACCGCGTCATCGATGTCGTGCCAGAAGCACACGTGGTGCACGCCGGTGCCACCCGCATCGAGAAACTCGCGATACACACTCGGGGAGTCATCGAGTGGTTCGATCAGCTCGATCTGCTGATCGCCGAGTTGGCCGAGCGCCATGCGGGCCCACATCCTCATCGGTGTGCCCCGATATTTGGTATCGGCGATGTCCACCTCGTACACCGTGAACGGGCCCGCGCCGTAGAGCTCCGCCCACTGTGCCGCGGCGGCCACCACATCATCGACGACAAATGCCAGTTGGCGTATTGGTCCGAATCCGCTCACCATCACCGCACGCCCATCGTGTGGTCTAACCAGTCGTGATAGTGCTGAATGCGAGCTTCTTCCACGTTCAGCACTGCGTGGTTGAAACCGCGCGAATGCATCCCGGCTTGGATGTCGCGGATGTAGTGGATGTCTTGGTCGATGGTCATCGCCATCGTCTTGCGGCCAGCGATGACGTCCTCGTGAGTGAATTCGTCATGTTCTGGTCGCGGACGGTCCCGGTCGACATCTGTACGTCCTTCATAGGGCACACCTGCAGCAGCAGCCACCGCGGGGTCGGGGTCGCGCACCAGGGTGAACTTGTCCCACAGGCAACGGTTCGGATCGCTCGGATGAGGACGCGCACGAGCGATCAGCACATCGTCGGGCAACACCGTGATCATCGTGTTCGGGAACAGGTTGTATTGCTCGATATCGCTCAGGCGTTCATCACTCATCTCGGAGTAGTCGTAGCCGTACGCCGCGCCGCGATCGCGTTTCAACTTCTGGATGTCGCCGCGCACATCGAGAATGCGCCCCTCGTACTCTGCGGGATCACCCCCGAAACGTTCGAGTGACATCTTCTGGTACACAGTCGGCATCGTGGGAATGTCCATCCGTGAGTTCACGGTGTGGCCCTCAATAACCACCCCGGTGTGACCATTCGCGAACAACTCAACTTGCGCTGTCGGGCAGTCAAACAACTCTTGATGCTGTGGGTGAATGTGCTCCACGTGATAGAGCTCGCCGAAATTGTCGAAGACCGCTTTCCAGTTGCAATCAAGATGCACCGTCTGGTCGCCGATCAGTCGCATGCGCTCCACGTGATACGGCTCGATCCGTTCGGCGACACCACCCAGCCATTCACGCACCGGTGGCAGCTCGTCCGACATCGTGACAAACACCATCGCGCCGACTACTTCGGCCCGTAAACGCGGCAGCGAGCAGCGGGCGCGATCAACCCCACCCGGGAACAACTGGTTCTCAGGCACCACGACCAACCGGCCATCAGGTCGGTAGCGCCAGCCGTGATAGGGGCACGTCAACATCTCGGTGTGTCCGTTGCCCTTGGCGATGCGAGCACCTCGGTGCTGACACACGTTGAACATCGCCGCCACACCGTCGTCGGTACCGGTCACAATGATTGACTCGCGCCCGATTTCGACGGCCACGAAATCACCGGGTGTTGCGACATCGCTGACGAGGCACGCGAAGAACCACACTTTGGGCCACAGACCCTCGGCCTCGTGGGCTAGCCAGTCTGAGGACACATAGCGTTCAGCGGTGATTTCTCCGGCAGGAACCGGAGCTGGTCCATGCACGATGGTGGGTCGCGGTTGCACAACAGCCATGGCTATTTGTTACTCCTGTCGTAGGGGTGTGATCAGAGTCGGGCGAGTTGGCCCCCGTCAATGATGAGGTCGACACCAGTGATGTCGGCGGCATCATCCGAGCAGAGGTAGCGCACTGCTGCGGCGATTCGGGCCGGGTCGATGAAGTCACCCATCGGGTTGAGCGGGGTGAGCGCGGCACGTACCGCCTCGGGGCCCTCAGCCACCAGCGGAGCGGCCATGTCGGTCAGCGTCGGCCCCGGCGACACCGAGTTCACTCGAACCTGTGTGATGGGTGTGTCGAGGGCGGCCTGCCGGGTCAGGCCGAGAACGCCGTGTTTTGCAGCTACATAACCGGGACTCGCACGATGCGACCCCCGGTGCGCGACCGTTGAGCCAATGTTCACGATCGAGCCGCCGACGCCGCGCATCGCTGCAATCTCGGCACGCATGCAGCGGAACACCCCGGTGAGATTCGTTGCGATGAGGTCATCCCATTCATCGTCGGTGTAGGTGTCGAAATCGCGCATCCGGTCGAAGATGCCCGCGGAGTTGACAGCGATATCAATCTTTCCCGTGTGGTGAGTCGCACGGGATATGACGTTGTCGATGTCGCCACCTCGTCGAATGTCGGCGATGACAAACTCGGCTGAACCACCGTCGGCTGTGATGCCGGCCACGACGGTGTCGGCGACCGCAGCACGTCGACCAACGATGACCACGTGAGCGCCGGCCTCTGCCAGGTCGCGAGCCACCGCCGCACCGATGCCGGACGACCCGCCGGTAATGACCGCTGTACGGCCCGCGAAAACCGACATAGGCGGACAATACATCTTTGGTTCCCCGCGCGAGTTCGGTTCTCTGTATTGAATGCGTGGTACAACCATGTGATGAGTGGCGACTCACATGACGGGGATGTGCAGTACGACCCATTCAGTGACGCGGTCATGGCCGACCCGACCACGGCCTACCGTGAATTGCTGGCGCAGTGTCCCGTGCCCCATTACGACAGTTTCGACCCGCCGTTCTGGTCACTCACTCGTCATGACGACATCGCCGCGGCCGTTCGTGACACAACCACCTGGTCGAGTCTCCATGGTCAAGGACCACGCCACACATCCCAAGGCGGATTATTCACCGATCCGCCAGAGCACACCGCGTTTCGGCGTCTGCTGCAGACCGCATTCACCCCGCGTGCGGTTGCCGAACTAGAACCCTTCATTGCCAATCTCGCCAGAGAATTAGTTGACGCTGTCGCCGCAGATGGCCGCGGCGATTTACACACTGCGGTTGCTTTCCCGCTACCCACAATCACCATTGCCACCATGATGGGTGTTCCACCAGAGGACCGCGATGACTTCAAACGCTGGTCGGATGCGTCGGTAGCCCGCTTGGGCAGCCAAGATCCCAGCGCCCATGACGAGGATGTGGCTGCCCTCTACCGATATCTGGCTGCGCACATCGACGATCGGCGATCGACGATCGCTGCCGGTGGTGACCCACCCAACGATTTGGTGACCGGTCTGGTGCGGGCCGAGGAGAACGGTGCCACCTTGACACCACAAGAGATCCTCGGATCCTGTGTGCAATTGCTGGTTGGCGGGAACGAAACTACGACGTCGCTCATCACGAACGCCCTGTGGCGCCTGATGGATCGCCCCGAGTTGATGGCTGAGGTGCAAGGCAATCTCGACCTAGTGGATGCATTGATCGAGGAGAGCCTGCGATACGACGCACCGGTACTCGGGCTGTTTCGTACCACGACCTGTCCGGTGAGCATGCACGGCGTTGACATTCCAGAGGGCGCGAAGGTGCAGATGCTCTTCGGTGCTGCGAACCACGATCCTGCGGTGTTCAACACTCCAGAAGAATTCCGACTCGACCGCGACCCATCAGAGGCTCGGCGCCATCTCGCGTTTGGTGCTGGGCCTCATTTCTGCCTCGGGGCATCGCTCGCTCGTCTCGAGGCACGACATGCTCTGCGCGCCATTTTGGAAACGCTGCCGAACTTGCGAGCTGACGGCCCGAGTGAACGCATCACCCCGTTCTTGCTGTGGGGTCGCCGCACACTGCCGGCCGCGTGGGATGTCTGAGGATCGTCGCCACGGCTACCACGGCGGGAATGCGACACGTGATGTCGCGCCGATGTATGCCGCGGCTGGGTTCGGGCGACGTTTGACACCGGGAGCGCGGCCCGTACTCCTTGTCATTGACCTGTCGGTGGGTTTTTGCACCCCGACGGTGATGATCGGCAGCAATCTGGATGCCGTCGTTGCCGTCACCGCTGGCCTCCTCGACACAGCGAGGGCGGCACGGGTCCCCATTGCGTTCACAACGATTGCCATCGAACCCGAGCAGCCACCGCTGTGGTTGACGAAGGCTCCGGCCCTGGCCGACCTTGCAGAGGGAAGCCTGAATGTGGAGATCGACCCGCGGCTCGCACGTCGTGACGACGAACCGCTCTTCACCAAACAGGGCGCGTCGGCACTGTGGGGCACCGATCTGGACTACTGGCTGACCTCTATCGAGGCCGACACGGTCATCGTGTGTGGTGCAACAACATCAGGGTGTGTGCGCGCCACCGTCGTCGACTTGATGCAACGTGACCTGGTGACGCTGGTGGTTGGGGCCGCGGTGGGCGACCGTGATCCCGCGGTGCATGCAGCGAGCCTGGCCGATATCGACGCCAAGTACGCCGACGTGATCGACATCGCCGACGCAGTTCGAGTGCTGACCGGCGACGGTTGAGGCTCCGCGGGGCTGAGTGACCGACACGGTCAGTCGGGGGTGATGTGGTTGAGCGCGTTGCGCGTGACCTGCTCTACCGCAGCGTCGGTGCCAAGGCCGAACGACCAGTCGGTGGTGCCCACCGTGATCACCGTGCCACCAGACTCACCGAAGGGACGTGTCTCGACGATCACTGCGTTGCCGTGTTTCACCCGGCGGATATTCGCCGGTGTGACCGCACCATGAATGCGTTCGGCAATGAACTCGGCATCGCCTTGATCCGACAGCGCCGAAATTGATTTCGGATAGTCACCCACCCCCAGATTCGACGATGGGCACATCGCCACGATCGTGTGATCGGCAGGGCTGTGATCAGCCCTCGAACTCACCGGCAGGTGTTCCTCATCAAATTGGAGATGACACCCGAGCGTTTCGTACCCCACCACACCATCACGAGCACCGAGTACATCGCCGTAACCAAGGCCGGTGCCATCGAGCAACCAGTGATCGTCGCGATACACGATGAACCCGCCGACACCGCGCGCCGTCGCCCGTCCGAAACGGTGATAGAGGCCCCATGCACTGCCGGCACCCAGCACCATCGCCTCGGGTTTGCCCACCACTGGATCGGCCCACATACCGGCCATGGTGGATTCGGCCTCGGTGCCCAGCACCGGGTCCACACGGTGCGCGCTGTACTTATGACAAATCATCGCGCCGTCGTCGGTGAGGCGTACCTGCCAGAACATGGTGTTGCCCGAGAAACTCGCCAGATGCCCACCGCGGGCCAGATGCCGCTCCAGGGTGTCGCGCTGGGGTGCCGACCAGTACTCGTCGTGGCCCACCGACACCATCGCCGCGTACCCATCAAGGGCATCAGGGTCGTCATCAAGGTCAGACGACACGGCGTAATCAAATGTGTATCCCGCGCCTTCGGCCCATTCAACGAAACGGCGTTCATGGATGAACCACCCCGATGAGCCGATCGCTGCCGGCAGAGCCCGTTCGGCCCGATACCGCTGATAGATCATCCCATCGGGGTCGG
>Ga0182090_1278693_pt1 | contig 18175 bp, 11 predicted proteins | sample 041ome_24_FD_127767 | JGI IMG/M metagenome (GOLD analysis project Ga0182090, IMG submission 127767) | Metatranscriptome of coastal salt marsh microbial communities from the Groves Creek Marsh, Georgia, USA - 041408BS metaT (Metagenome... | ecosystem: Environmental > Aquatic > Marine > Intertidal... | reverse complement strand
TCTTCTTCTTCTTCTTCTTCGTCGTCGTCGTCGTCGTCTGCAAACGCGACGCGTCGTTTGCTTCGTTCTTCGTCAAAGAGCGTCGCGCCGTTGCGTCAACAACAACATCAACAACGCGCCGGTGGTCGAAACAACAACAACCACGTTTTCGTCGTTCGTTCGTCTTCCGCTTCTTCTTCTTCTTCTTCTTTCGCCACGGAGACCAGCGACCTTCCGATTGGCGCGAAGAAGAACATCGCGATAATCGGCGGGAGAGGGTGCGGGAAATCTTCGATTTGTAGGCGATTGTTTGCGCACGATAAGCGGTTTAAGTTGATGAGTTTAGATGATTTAATCGTGTACGAAGAATCGATGTCGATTCCAGAGATAGTGAGCGCACACTCGTGGGAGTATTTTCGAGATGTGGAGTATAAGTGCTGCGTGAAAGCGGCGAGCGCTTTTTCAGAGTTTACTTTGATCGATTGCGGAGGGGGAATATGCGTAGATTTAGACGAAAATGGAGAGGAAATCTACTCGGAGAGGAAGATTAACGCGCTGAAAGAAACGGCGATGATTGTGTTCATCAAGCGAGACGTGGACTACTTAGCGAGTAAAATAGCTGGAGACGCCAATCGACCGAGTTTGAGCGCGACAAACTCGTTTAAAGAAATAATGGAGAGAAGAGGCCCGTGGTACGAAAGAGCGGCTGATTTGATTTTGGACGGAAGTTTAGAGAGTGGCGGTGGTGATAGTAATAATGATAATAGTAGCACGAACGCGAATAACGAAACGGCGTTGGTGAAAAAGAAAAAGATTGGGAAGGAGATTTTGAGATATTTCTACGCCAAAGCGGGCGTGGATCCTCTAGAAGAAGCCGGATTTTATGAGATTGGCGGGGCGGGTTCCGTCGAGAGTTTGAAGAAAATGGAGAAAAATAGATGGCTCTCCGAAGAAGATGAAATCAGAATGTAAAACTAAATATACATTTTTGCGTGCCGTTTTTGTTTTCATAATGATAGTATTTCTCTGAGTCCTCATGACACCTGTACTTACGGTCGCAAAGAACTATCGATGCGCGTCATCGCACGTGGCTTCACCACGTGCATTGGTGACGACGGTTGACTGTCTCTCCCACCAAAGTGGCTTCTTGAACTCCCACCAATCAAGAACCTCGGTGAATACGCGTCATTTCCTCCTGCTTCATCGTCTGAGGAATGTACGTCCCCAGAATCGTCTGGACCGTCGATAATAACGTCTGGATTCTCACCAACCATCCATGATAAAGGTTTCGGCGGCGGGTGCTCCGTCTGGTCGTTTTCGATGATTTCCAATGCTCTACGAATTTCGCGTTCGCTTCTGTTCGGGAACATTGCTATCCAATCCGAACGTTTCAAAACGAACAAATCGTCTTTGTCTTCTGTCTCGGAGAGGAGCCATCGCACCTCGCGAAGTTGTTCCGCCGTCCAGGGACGGTCGTCTCCAATGTCTTCGCGTTCGTTTGCAAACTGTTCTATATCGATCCATCGAACGAATCCACCTTTGTTTTTCCACCGCTCGTCCGTTTCGGCTTCTAAAATAGCGTCGCGCACTTTACTAAAGGGTGTTAAATTTTTCAGAATTTCTCTCGGCGAGGACGGCGGATCGGCATAAGCGTCGTTTTCCTTGATTTTTTTGACGCGTTTATTACTCGCAACGCCAAATTTCATAGCACTATCGACCGCCGCCGCTGAAGTTCTACTATGGCTACTATTTTTCTTGCTTTCTTCTTTCTTCATGCTTTTCGTTTTCTTTTCTATGATTTCCGCCATGTCTTTTTCATCCGCCGGACAGCCCGGCCACGGTCCCGGGTGCAGCATGCGCGTTCTTTGCATCAATGTCTCTGCGTCGAACTCATATACAGGGGCATTAGACGTAGTCACGACATGTTTTCGTCTCGGTCTGTTGTGGGCGTGTAAAAAACGTAACGACGCTCTCGAAATGACGTCGTGAACTTCAGATCCACCAACCGCAATCATACCTAACAAGCGCGTCGTCAGCGGTGCAACCATGGCTAAATCCGTGTAGTCAAAGTGCATGGTTTCCTCGAGGACGGCTTTGTAACAGACACCAGAAGGCGGCGCATACTCAAAATCTTCATCGCCGTTACGATCGTCTCGACTATTACGGCCGAAAAATTCGTAATCGGATTCAGCGAGCGAATCCGCGATGGAAACCGATGAGAAGGAATGCTTCATCATTTGGTCGTTGAGAAACGAGTTCGAACGCAAATGCCGCTCCCCTTCTCCGCCAACTCCTTCTAACGCGTTACTAACTACACCGGTATTGATAGAGAGTGGTGGTAACGGTGGGCGCCCCGTTCTTGACGCATTCTCCCCATTGTCGTCGGCGTCTTCGTCGTCTCTCTCATCCGTAGTGGATACGTCCACGAAGTCAATCGCTTTCGGTTGTGGCAGCGCTGACGACGTCCCGTTATCGATGCTATTATCAACGTTCTCATATACTCTCGCACACTGAGGCGCCGTCGCAAGCGCCAACGTTGAGCTCGAGTGATCGTTTTCGATGCAAAAAATATCGCGATTGCCGAGAAATCTAGGCGCTTCAAACACCAACAGAGGTACAGGGATACCTTTTTGAACGCACGAGCGTCCCATCGGCCACATCCAAGGGTCTAACATAATCACGCTCGTCACTCGCTTATCCAACTGTGCAAACATTCCACTCGCGGCACCTCCAAATGAGTGCCCACACGCGGCAATTCGCGTGTCGTCCATTGTGTTATGCAGCGGATCCTCCTTATCTTCGTTCAATTCCAGTAATCGATCGAGCACAAATTGTAAATCTAGCGTTCGATATTTTAAGTGTCGATGTCGAAACTTCCACCACATTTTTGGACGCATCTCTTCCGGTTGGTCGTAGCCACGGAAATCTGCAGACGAGCCATCTGGATATAACACTAAAGCAGCATCATGTGGATGATCTGCGGCGACGCAAATGTGACCCCAACTCGCCAGTTCTTGCAACAAAGCTGAATTTTGTTCCTTCATGCCGGAAAACGAGTGCGAAAACACAACGATTGGGAATTTTCCAGTAATTTCGTCCGCATAGGATCCTTCCGGGTGCGGCTCAGAGGCCACGTGCGGCGAATCGCTCGCGTCCATGAGCACCAATCGAAAATAGTTCACCACCCACCCGGGCGCCCAAAACGAAATCGCAAGTGCTCTCGCCAAGTCCGGATCGAGCCAGTTAACTTTCCTTCGCTTTGTTTTGGTAGTTTTATTACCGCTCTTTTCCTCCATCTTTTGCATCTTCTCCTCCAACTCCGCCGGGTACCAGATATCTGCCATCAACTTCCTGTGTTCCGGTAACTTCTTCCTCCTCGGATGGTCCGGTCGAATCCACGATTTTCTCGTCGTATCTTGCCAGTAAAACCGCCTTTTACCAACTTTATGCGGACCCGTTGGTTTAGGCATTCGAAACACCGGTATAAACAGTCCCGCAAACACGCTGCTGAACGCCGTCGCGAATCCAATCACAGAACTCGTCTTCCGAACGACGTTTGGTATTCGAATTTTCAGCTTCGCGTCCAACGTGTCCACCAAAACGGTCAAGCCGGTTCCTACGTACGCCGGGACAACTTGCCATCGAGTGCCATCTAACTTTGCTTGCACTAAAACCACCGCGGCTGGAAATAAGCGATTCCCTAAAATCTGCGTCTTTTTTTCTCTTTCGTCCTTCGCGACGATTGACGAAGCAGCGGCGGCGCCGGCGGCGGCTGGCAACGAAGAAGAGCATTTAAACGCCCTCTTTGCCGATATCGTCGATGCGACCCACAACAGCGGTTCCAAAGGCCTATTCAATGGATTTCGCAAGAAATGAAACAACTTTATCGTGAACTTGAACAGTGCCACCATGATTGTTCGTTTCTTTTCTTCAATCTCTTTTTCTTCTTCTCTCTTTCGCTCTGGTATTAACCGCGTTGATGTATCAAGATGCTCTTCTTCCGATGGTTTGGGGAATAAACTTTCCGTTAGTTTTAGGGGAATTTTTCTCCCTCTCGGTAAAACGAAAACCACCACCGAAAGAGGATTTCAAAAATAAACCAACGAGATGCGCGCGCGGTCTCGCGAGTTAACTCAACCTCTCTCTCTCTCTCTCGTTTCTCTCTTTCAACGCGAGAGGGAGAGGATTCAGCCGCGCTCCTCCAAAGGTGCGTGCTCGAGCACAAGTGAGGAATAAATGTCAAGTCACCATTTTTTAATTAAACGTTTAGGGTTTTTCGAAAAGAGGCACCCCCCCACCCGTTTTGGGGGAGGGGCAACGTTTCGTTTTTGCCGGCTTGAGAAATACCTCGCGCCCGTCGCATCTTTCGCGCGAAAAAGAGAAGAGGTGTAATAATACCATGCATCGCTGCTGATTCCTTCGACGCACACACACACACCGCGAGAGAGCAGCATCAATATACGTATCTATATACGCGCGCGAGAGAGAGACGGAAGAAGAATTTTGGATAGAGAGATACGTTTTCGTTGAGAGAGAGAGAGAGAGAAAAGAGCGTTTACATCCGACGATGCGCCGGTCCCAGTCGTATTCCGTCGGGAGCTCGACGACGCGGAAGAGTAACTCGTCGACGCGAACGTCCGCGAAGAAGTATCAGCGCATCGCGAAGTGCGTGACGAGGACTACTTCTCTCGTCGTCCTTTTTCACGTTTTGTTTTTGATTTTATACGCCACGGTGTTCCGGAGGCGAAGTCGCCATCACTTGCACTCGAACATTCCGGATTTGCTGAAACCGGACGAGACGTTTACGACGAGCGCAAGACGTTTGACGTGTAAATTGACCTATGGGGATAGAAACGGGAGAGGGTTTAGCGATTCGACGAACAGGCCGTTCGATCCGATGCCGAGCGGGAGCGTGATGCCGTTCAGCGGCGCCTTCGGTAGCATCGGATTGGAGAGAGATACGCGAGCGACGGGAAGTGCGGCGAGAAGAGATAATAGTGGTAGTAGTATTGATCAAGATGGCGGATCTAGAGCGCTCGCTCCGCCTCCACCAACGTCTTCGCCTCTCGCTCTTGATACTGGTTTGAATGCGACAATCGATACGCTCATTTTTCCGACGCTTGGAGCGATGGAGGGAATATCGAGCTCGGCGAGATCGTCTTCTTCAAACAAGAAGAAGAAAAGTAGAAATAAAAAGAATAGCGTTCGAGAAGATCTCGACGTAGACATGAAAATTGTGTACAGTGAAGGGAGCAAACGCGGCAGCAGTGCTCGTAGTAGCACCGAGAGTAGCAACGACGAAGACAACAAGGTGTCTTCATTTTTAGCGGGTGCTGGGAACACGATGGATTACGGAAGTATTCCCACCGTCGCGCAATACGCATCGCGCGTGTTCATTTTAACCGGCATTTCCGCGTGGCAAACGAATGCGGTGGAACTCGCAGAGCATTTTTTGATGCACTACGTGACGAAGCACGAGATTCCTGCGAGGCACATCTTGTGTATCATACAAGCGCGCTCAAATAACGTCGACGCCGGACTCGTGAGTCAAATCCAAGATGTCTTTTTACGATATGGCGCGTTCACGGACATTTACGAAGGTGATGCGTTGTTATACTCCGTCGCGGTGGCACGATTTGAAGAAAAATTAGCGCTCGCGGTAGACGAAGACGATTGGATCGTTGCGGTTGATTTGGATGAGCATCTTGATACGCCACACGATGAATCTATAGCACGATTTCTTGCGCGCGCGGACGCTTTAGGATATAATTTAGTCAATGGGAAGTGGATAGACAGAGTAGCAGATGATGGAAATTTGAAGACAGTGTCGCTTACGCGATCGTTGGACGCGCAGTTCCCTCGACAGTGTTACATCGGACCGACTTGCGATGTGAGAAGAAACCCAACACACAGGATGTTTGCGAGCGACGCGCCATCGAGAAAATTAGAGGCGAAGCATTTGATAGAGTTTCCGCACTCCAAGACCCATGCGGATTTGACGTCATTAAATGGACGGACGTCGTCCTCCTTCTCGTCAAGTCGTCGACGTTTGATGCGCGTGTTGTTCGCCGCAGATAGCGACGCGTCGTCGGCATCAACACAAAATCAACAAAATAGTCGTAACATCAAGAGGAGTAGAATCCCTCGAGCGTTACTCAACGTCATCGCGCACAAGGTTTCTTTCCCAGTGCTAGACGTTCGAGTGCTGCATGACTTTGCAATCGACGATGTCATTCCGGCATCGTTGCCGTCTGTGCATCACGAAAGAGTATATCCAGTACCGTTGAAAGTCCAGCATTATCAGTGGCATGATTTAGCGCATAAGCAAATGAAAGTCGCAGCGGCTGGTTTCGAACGATGCGATCAACTTAAACATGGGGCCGCTAAAGTCGCTAAGAATTTGGCGCGAATTTTGAGCACGTATTGGCGACACAAGTTCAGTGCGCGCAAGTTTGGTAAGCACGATTTCGAACATCATCGCAATCACGAAAACAACGAATACTCGAATAATTTGCCGTCTAACAGCATGTTGAACATAGTTTGTCCTGATATTGTGTGTGGATACGAAGCAAAGGATATTCGCCGAGTGGCGATCGTGACATCGGTTTGGGAACACGTTGATGGCGTTTCGCGAACGATGAAACGCGTCGCTGAACATTTGAGAGAGCGGGACGATTCCGAAGTTATGGTTGTATCTCCCGACTTGGCGAAGGATGATTACCAGAGTAACCAACGTGAAGAGGACGAAGATGAAGATGACGACGATGGGGAGGATACGGATCCTTACAGCGTTCTCGATCCGGCCGACCGAGAAAGAATCTTAGTCGCCCCAGTTCCTCACGTCGCTGTTCCGGGGAGAGCCGAGTACAAGATGTCCGCGCCGTTACAGACCGCTCAAAAAACTATTTTGGATGCGTTCGACCCGAAAGTCATTCACGTCGCAGCACCGGATGTTCTTGGGCACTCTGCAGTAGAATGGGCAAGAAAACGCGGCGCGTGCTCCGTGTGCTCCTATCACACGGCTTTTGACACTTATTTGCAATATTACCACGCAAAACTGTTGGTGCGACCGATTCGGCAGATGCTGTCTCAGTTTTATCGCTCGTGCGATGTCGTGGCGACACCATCGTTCGCGGCTGCGGAACACTTGGAGAAAATGGGAGTGCCTTTTTCAAAGATGGGATTTTTCCCACGAGGCGTAAACGATAAGATGTACAATCCGAGCATGCGAGATCGACAATATCGAATCGAAAAGTTCGAAATCGACCCTTCTCGAGAGCACGAAACGATCGTTATCTTATGGGTTGCCAGAACTGTTCGAGAAAAAGGTTTAATGTCGTTTTGTCGCACCATCCGCGAACTCGATTCAAGCGCTACCGATGCGTTACCGCCGTTTAAAGTTGTCATAGCCGGCGACGGACCGGACTTGCCCATGGTTCGAAAAGAACTCGCAAATGTAAAAAACGTCGTCATCTTAGGCCATTCTGGCGGTTTGTCGTTATCGAAAACCTACGCCGGAGGTGACATATTTTTCTTCCCCTCTAGAACCGAAGTAATTCCAAACAACGTAATCGAAGCTATGGCGAGCGGATTACCGGTTGTAACCGATAACGTTGGCGTCAATCGCGCCATCGTCGACGATGGAAAAACCGGCATTTTGATTTCGACAACCTCGGTGGACCCGGTGTCTTCGGATATCAAAAATTACGCGGATGCGATCGTGTCGCTCATGACAGACGCCACGAAAAGAAGAGAAATGGGCACAAACGCTCGTGAATCCACGTTTGGTTTAACGTGGGAACGAACGTTTCGAAGTTTACGTCACATCTACGACCGATGTCGCCCTGGTTTACCGTACAGCCGCGAGGACGACGACGAAGAGGAGGAAGAGGATACCAGCGAAGGAGACAACGACGACGACGACGATGACGACGACGGCGACAACGACGCCGTCAAACGCGCGGAAAAACTCAAAAGGAAGAAAAAACCGTACCAGCGCGACGTCATCGTCGATCCAGGCGCGCCTAAATCCTCCCTAATCTACCGAATCTCCAAAGGCATGCACGGCGGTTTCGCGCGGTCTCGAGAAGCCGCCGCGAACGACGACAAAGAAGACGAAATCGAAAGATTGCAAGCGTTGCGAGCGGCCGCTGGTTTTGCCGCGCACGCTTTAGTAGACGACTCCGACGGGAACGCCAACGGTGCCGGCGTCGATGGTGGAGCGATGTAGAGAGCGGTACGCGCACGCCGCCGCCGCTTAGTAGTACAGTTTCTTTAGGGGCAGCTTTGAAAACAATTTTTTTAGCACAAAAATCGTCCACGTCTTCAAAAAAAGCGCCGCACGCACTCGAGAGTATCTTTTCCAATGTCTACGCACGCGCACCTCTCGTTCTCTTCCACCCTCGGCGGCGGCGCGAGCGGCATCGCGACGACGAAGCGAAAAAACCGCGAGTCGAAGAAACCGGTGGTGGCGGCAATTTCCTCCTCGTCACCTCATCGCGCGACGACGACGACGACTTCTCTCGTGCTTCGGTCGAGGACGACGGAAAAAGCGTCTTCTGCTTCTTCTTCGACGTTTGACATGAACAGGAGCACGGATGTTTCCACCTCTGCTACCGCTTCTTCTTCTACTACTTCTCCCTCGTCGAACAATGGTGCCGCGGAAGATAAAAAGTACCCCGCGGGGTCTCGAGGTAACGCGATCGTTGTTGGTGCCGGACCAGCGGGTGCGCTGGCTGCGATGTCTCTCGCCAGAGCTGGATTTCGAGTGGATGTGTTCGAGCGAAGAGGACCGTCGTCGCGGTTGCCCTCGCAAGGGTTGGTGAATACTGGAGTGGCGTCCTCGAGAACGTATAACATCGTTTTGAATCAAAGAGGCGTGGCGGCGTTGAGAACACACGGCGTGGATGTGGATTCGTACGGCGTCAAGTTAGCCGGGAGCGTGCGACACGAGCAGAAGGGATTTAAACGACCGCTGAGGAATCCGTTCTTTTTGTTCAACTTGAAGAAAAGAACAAAGATTGGGAACGTGACTAGCAGATCGACGAATGCGTTCAACGGCTCTATTTCGATTAATCGAAGCGTGTTAGCCGCGGAGATTCAAAAAGCCGCCATCGAACGATACCCGGAACAGATTACGTTTCATTACAACAAACAAATTCTAGAAGTACAGGGAGGGACCTCGATTGATTTGAAGAGTAAAAAAGTGGTCTTTGAACGTTTTGAAGGCGAGGACACGTGCCCGTTCTTAAGCGAAGACGAGGATCCGAACGAGACGCGACGGTACGATTTGTTAGTCGGCGCGGATGGCGTGAATTCGGAAGTGCGAAGAGCGATGGAGATTTTTCACGACCAAAAGTTTACGGTGAAGAAACACGTGGATGGCATGCAATATAAATCAGTCACCTTACCGGTGATTGGCGGGTGGATCGGCGAAGAAGCGGCGGAGAAGTGGAAGAGGTCGTTTCATACTTGGCCGAGAGGCTTGAATTCGTTGTTAGCGCCTCCGAATCCGGATGGCACTCTGAGTGGCGTTGTCATCTTGCCGTCGCTGGCGATTAGTAAGAACGCGAAATGGAGTTGGGATACTATCACGGCGCCACAGGAAGTGCAGAAAATGTTTACCGAGCTCTTCCCGAACGCTTTTGGTGGAATGTTGCCGCCGCAGATTTCCACGTCCTTGGCGAATCAGAAACCGGCGAACGGCGGAACAACTATTTTTTGTAGCCATTTAGCGATGCCTGAATCGAACGTTGTTTTAGTCGGAGATGCAGGGCACGCGGTTTGGCCATCTTTAGGTCAAGGTGCAAACGTGGCTTTAGAGTCTGCAGCGTGCTTAGGCATCGCTTTGGAAGAGATTGAAGACACGAAAGAAGCCATCGAGACGTTCGATAAGTTGCGAAAGCCGCAAACGGACGCGTGCGGACGACTCTCTATGGCTGGGTTTGGCGGGACGACAAATAGAACTGCGGCATCGTTTTGGTTCGTGTTGCGAGTTTCTACGTTGATGATTTTAAGTAAACTCATTCCTGCTTCGAAAGTCCCAATCATCGGTTTTGCACCGCCAGCGATATTTAATTTAGGCAGTCCAGATTACACGTACGACGAGATTGAAAGGAGCATGCGCATCGAAACTCTGCGTTTGTCTTTGATGGCGATTTCTTTCTTTGCTATGTTAGGGTTGAGTTTTTACTACGGCGGAATGCAACCGTTGGTGAAGAAAACCTTAGCTTGGTTATTCGGTCTTCGCCTCTTCGGCGTTGGCGCGTGAAATTGAAAATGTATGACCTCTCCTTTGCGCGATTATCTGCTGTAACTGTCTGTAATGAAAATATATGTGATTTATGTTACTTTTATATATTAAAAACGCTGCAATCCAATTCGATCTACATAAAATCAAGGGACAGAAAAATACATCGCGTTCCTTTGTTCTCCATTCTTCTACAAAGAAGCGCTTTTCGCGCACGCGCACTCGCCGCGATAAATTCGCGCACTTTTGAGATGTTCAAAATTAGTTGATTCTCATCAATACGTACGTGACCATCGATTCCAAGGATCTCTTTGATGGCGAATCCGGGAGTTTGGACAACGCCGCTCGCGCTTTATCCCCCTCTTGCTTTGCCATCGTCATCGCTTTCTCAATCCCTTTCTCTTCGACAATTTTCAGTGCCAACTCCAAGTCTTTCGGGTCTTTAAACCTCGTCTCGATCAAACCTTTCAAGCGATCGTCCGCTTGCAACGCGAACAACGTAGGCGCGGTCAGATTTCCAGTCGCCAAATCTTGCCCGGGTGGCTTCCCTAACTGCTCCTCGGTCTGGGTGAAATCCAAAATATCGTCCACGATTTGGAACGCCAACCCGAGATGTTTCCCGTAGGCGTACATGTCGTCCTTCACGTCCAACGGAACGTCCGAAAAGACCGCAGCAGACTTACAACTCGCCGCAATCAACGACCCGGTCTTCTGATGTGACTTAATGTTGTAATCTTCAAACGTAATATCGGTATTAAACAACGCTGTCGCTTGCGAAATCTCCCCATCTGCGAAATCTGCGATGACTTGCGAGATGAGTTTGATAACCTCCAAATTTTCCAACTGCGCCAACCCCCACGAACTCTGCGCGAACAAGAAGTCTCCAGCCAACACCGCTACTCTCGTCCCGTACAAACAATTGATAGTCGTGCTCCCTCTTCTCACGTCGCACTCGTCCAACACGTCGTCGTGCACCAAACTCGCCGTGTGCAACATCTCAGTAATCTCCGCGATGCGTCGGTGCTTCGCATTGATATCCGGCAACTTCATCAACGCCGCCGTCGCTCTAGCGACCAACAACACGAGCACGGGCCTCAATCGCTTACCACCCGCGCCAAAAATCTGATCCGCCGCCGCAATCAGCAGCGGGTTTTTCCTCCCAATCACGTTCTTCAAGTTCGCCGTCATCTCGTCCAAATCCTGTGCCACCGGCACCATCAGCTCTTGAATAGTGCACGCTTGCTCCTCGTCGTCCGCGGATTTAAAGATGTGTTGCTCCGGGTCTAATTCGTCGAACGACGCGGAAATCGAAGGCTCTTTCACCGCGTCCGAGCACAGAAACTCCGTCCGTCGGTTCTTCGTCGAAGAACGAGAAGGCGACAAGAAACCTCTCGTCGTCGTCGTCGTCGTCCGAATGCTTTTGCTGCTGACGTAAGTCGATTTTGGGACCATCGATCTCGCACCGCTCGTCGTCGCTTTGGTCGTTAAAAGTTCGCCGCATCGCGGGAACGCGGCGGTGGATGCTGCGGTCGCGAAAGAACAACACGGATTTGCCATCGTTTTCGGGTCGCTTTCTCTTTGCTCGTCTGATCCGATGAAAGAAAGTGCGTTTCCCGTTTGATTATATATGCAGATAAAACTCGAGGCCCAAAACCCACGGGAGAGAGAAAAAGCTTTTTATTTAGGGTTTTCGTCATTTTTTGTTTTCTACCTTTTTTTCAAACAAAGCAAGGAGAAGAGAAGACAGACGACGAGCTTGTGAAGAAGGTTGTTTACGGTATTTACACGCGTTCAATGAAGTTTAAATATTTATTGGTAGTAGTTCTTTTTTATCTCAATTCAAGCTTAATGTATCCCAAAAAGAATCACTATTACTTTCGGGTGCGGTACAACACTTTGTCGATGATACCCCAGTCTTGCGCTTGCTCCGCGGTGAAGTGCTTATCTCTGTTGATCGTTTTCCTGACCAACTCGATGTCTTGGTTGCAATTTTTAGCGACAATTTTGTTGATCTTCTCGCGAATAGATAACAACTCTCTCCCTTCGTTTTGGACGTCCGAAGCGGCGCCTCTTGCCACGCCGGACGGATGGTGCAACATGACGCACGTGTTTGGCAACGCCGCGCGCATTCCTTTCTCGCCGTTGGTGAGCAACAAACCACCCATCGCTCGCGCGCTTCCAAACGCCACCGTTCCAACTTTACTCTTCGCGTGATTCATGGTGTCCATAATCGCCATCGTCGGTACGACTTGACCACCTTCTGTGTTGATGTATAAATACATCGGCTTCGTCGAGTCGAGGTTATCTAAAAACAACATCGTCGCGACCAACTGGTTACCTAACTCGTCGTCGATGTTCTGTCCGATCCAAATCAAACGCTCTCGATAGAGACAGTTCCATATATCAACCCACTGCCACATGTTTTCCCCCGGAGTCTTATACGGCACGCGAGGCACGCCGATCGGCATCATCGTCGCGACGCGCTTGTTGCCCCTCGTGTTCGTCATCGTCTGCTGCAAGACGTTTTCCGCAAAGGTTTTCGCGCGAGAGCACGCCGAACCCATCGATCGCGCGTACACCGAGTTCATTTTGTTCAAGCCAGAGTACGAATTAATTCGGTACGAAGAAGAAGGAGACGAGGAAGAAGAACGCGCGCGCGCGCCGAAAGAAGAAGTTGAACACGCGGAGACTAAAGACCCTCTCGATGACGAGGAGGACGATGAAGATGCATTCGACGTCCTTCTCGCGGAAGAAGAAGAAGAAGCAGAAATGGTATTGCTCGAGGCGATGAAAACGCTCGCGTTACTCAGCGCCGACGTCATTCCTCTTTTTTTAAGTGCGTGTTCGCGCGGCTGTTTGGTTTCTATCTATCGCGCGTTTTGTCTAGAAAAACGCGACTCGAAGATGAGGATAAATCCAATCGCCCAAAGGAAGGAAGAAAAGAAAGGGAGAAGAAACAGAAATTTTAGGGATTAGGGTTGGACACCCTAAATTAGGGGAAAGAAGAAAAAAAGAGAGGGAGCTTTTTTTCCCTCACATTTCAGATACGACGAAGCGCGCGCATAAAAGAGAGAAAGAGATATACACTCGTCTTCATTTAAGAAGAGAAACGGTTGGTCTGTACCTTTCGCGCGGCGTTTGCTTCTTCTTCTTCTTCTTCTTCTTCTTCTTCTGGTGTTGATTGTGAAGAAGCAAGTTTGAGAAATAAGTTTACAAAGTCATCATCATCTTCTCATCTTGCCGTTGGAAAGAGAAACGTATCTCCGGGGGAATCATCGATACGTAAAGAGCAGCGGAGACGTTCTGAATCACCAAAAACGCGTTCAGAGAGCGAGAAAAAGTACCGCGTCGATACGAAAGTAACGCTATGGATTCACCAGCCATCCAGCGATGTTTGAAAAACATCCGCAAACGCAGAAAAGATTTACTCTTGATTCCACCCCCAGACGTGGTCATCGACTATTCGGACCCAACCGCTTTACTCGGCGAAGGCGGGTTTTGCTCGGCGTACCGCGCGACGTACAACAACGAAACGGTCTGCGCGCGAGTGATCGACGAAGACCGCGAACCGAACAAAGAGGAAACGGCGGTTGGAGAAGTGGCGACGATTTCGAATTTACCGGAGATTGCGGTGAAGATATTCGGGTACACGTGGACGCAAAAGCCCGGGCCGACGTTCGATAAGAGGAATCACTTGGCGGTCATATGCGAGTTGTGTCCGCACGGGAATTTGGAGGATTTCATGAAACGAGAGAAGGAACCGCTGACGCCGAGCGTGAAGTTGGATTGTTTTTTGCAAGTTCTGGACGGGTTGGAGCAGTTGAAAGCGAAGAGAGTGATATGGAGAGACTTGAAAGCGAAGAATATTTTGGTGCGAGACGTGAAACGCCACGCCAAGACGAAGAAGGTGACGAAAGTACAAATCGCGTTTACCGATTGGGGGACCGCCGTGGAGTTGCCAAAAGTAGGGAAGCGACGGATGACGCTGCACGGACCGGGGACCGATGGGTACATCGCTCCGGAAACGAGAGGAAACGCGTACGATTACCAGGTGGACATGTGGGCCTTTTTACTCTGGGCGGCGAGCATGTGTTTAACTGTCGAATGTTTGGTCGATTGTCGATTGGAAGAAAAGTTAGCCGAGTTACAATTGGAAAAGAAATCTCACGCCACGAGCGCGCAAGAGAAGAAAGTTCTCTCGATTTTAGACGCGTTTGATTTCGAGGTGGAGAGAGGGTGCGCGCCGATTTACAATTTTTTGAAGAGAGAAACGCAGTGGGTGGAACCGAGTCAGCGATGGTCCTGCGACGAAGCGATTGAGTCTTTGGTAGCGTTTCGAGACGAAAACGTGCACTTGCAGTTGCCCACGGAGTACGCGTGCACTCCGGCGAAGAGAGACAGCTCGTTCTACGAAGAGAGCAGCGACGAGGAAGAAGAAGAGGAAGAGGAGGAAGACGACGGGAACGAAAACGACGAAAACGAGGCGCCCGGGACGGAGATTAAAGGCACACTCGTTAAACCAACCGTCGCGCAAAAGCGCTTCAACGCGAACAACATGGGAGGACTCGCCATGAACTTCAACTCCGTCCAAAGAACGCCGTATAACCCAATGTCGGACAAATACACGCCAATTGCCAGTCGCAAAAAATCTGCCACGTTTCAGTTGGATCATGAAAACAACGTCTACTCGACGGCGAAGAAGCCAAACTCGTCGTCGTCGAGAAAAACGGACCAGCCGTTGCGGTCGATCTTGAAAACTGGCGGGAGCAATACCAGTCGAAGCGCGAATGGAAGCGCGAATAACTACAGTTACGCGTCCCCGGTTCGGTTTGAAGATAAACCGTCGCCGATGGTGGTGTACTCAGCAACGCCTGGATTTAACCGACGACCGATGCACTCGAGACGAAACGGTGAAGTTGTTTTACCGCCGCCGTTGTTCGCCGAGGCAGAGCGAGAAGCTGAGTTGTACAAAGAAAAAATGTTACGAAAAGAACTAAACGGAAGCGATGAAGATGATGGAGACAGAGAGGAGGCGGATAGCGAAGACGAGGACGAAGAGATTGAAACGACGCAACCGTTGGACGCCGGAAAGAAAGAAAATACCATCGATGAGGCAAACTCAGGAGCCGGTTCGCGTATTTTCGCGATGCCTCCGCGCAAATTGGTCGGTAGAAACAACGCTTTACAGTCATCAAACGAGAATAACAAAAGGAATAACAACAACAATAATAATAACAAGAGCGCTCGAGCGTTGAAGCGCGAGGTAAAGCCGCCAAAAATTTTTAGTCCTCCAGTCATCGAGAAAGGTAGCAAAAAACGTAAAGCGGCGGCAGCAACGACTGCTACTGCTGCTGTCGATGATGCCCCTAAACGACGCGGTCGACCTGCTGCCGTCGATAACTCCATGGCGTTGGTGTTAAAAACCGCCGGGTGCTCAAAATGTCGATGGTCGCCGAGAGGTTGCGGAAAGTGCGATCCGGATACACCGAGAGTGCCGAGAGGTATTTCAGCGGCGAGAAAGAAGGCGAAAGAAGCGGCGGCGTCAAAGTCTAAAGCAGTCGTCGCTAAACGCCCGAGAGGCCGCCCACCTGGAACTAAGAACAACAAAAAGTTGGCGGTGGTGAAGACACAAGCGACGAAGAAGAAAGTAGTTCAAAAGAAAGCAAAAGCGCCAGCGGCAAAGAAAACGACAGCGTTGGTGAAGAATAAATCCACCGGTTGCTCTAAGTGCAGATTCTCCAAAAACGGTTGCGGCGCGTGCGATCCGACCAAGCCGAGACAACGAAGAGGTCCGAGGAAGAGCACGGATTCTGTCTTGTGTCTCCCGGCGCCTGGCGAGGAAGGACAAAAATTAGTAAAGACCTTCGAACGAAGGAAAAATCCGGTAGGCCGACCAACAAAACACACCCGAGCGGTTCGAACTGAGTTGGGATGTTCCAAGTGTCGGTACACCGCGTGTTCCAAGTGTCGAAGCGAGTTAGCTTTCGATCGAGCTTTGTTCGGCACTCCGGCTGCGCCAAAAACCAAGTCGCGACTGTCGTAAATAGAGGAAAGAAGAGACAAAAGCTACTAAACTCATCATTATTGTAAATATTATTATTCGCTATAATTATATATATATATATATCAGTATTTCAAAAAAGTTAAAGAAGTTTCAAACTCTCCAACTTCCAATGCGCTCGCCGCTCGTGCCTACGGATGTCTTTTGGCCGCTCAACTGCATCGTCTTCAGCGTCGAACTCAACCAATCTAATCCTTCGTACAATCCCAAACCTTTCGTCGCCACCGCGCCTTGCACGTGCCACTTCCTCCCTTTCAACTCGACCAACCCTAACGCGTCGCACACCTCCGCCGTGGTCATGCAATTCCTCATGTCCTGTTTATTCGCGAAGACTAAGATTGCCGAGTTGCGCATGAACGGGTCGTTGATGATGCTGTTAAACTCCTCTCTCGCTCGGTTAATCCGTTCGCGATCCAACGAGTCTACCACGAAGATCAACCCATCCGTGTTGTTAAAATAATGCCGCCACAAAGGTCTCAACTTCTCCTGCCCTCCGACGTCCCAAACGGTAAACAAGACGTTTTTATATTGCACTTTTTCCACGTTAAATCCCAGCGTAGGCACCGTGGAGAGGACCTCACCGATGTGCAGTTTGTACAAAATAGTCGTCTTTCCAGCCGCGTCTAAACCCAGCATGACCACGCGCATGTCCCTGTTCCCGAACAAAATGTCGAAAGCCCTCTTGAAAGAGGTCATCGTGTTCGAAACCGCGTTCCCCATCTTCTTTTATATATTATTCTCTAAATTTTCCCGAGAGAGAGAGAGAGAGAGAGAGCGTGCCTTTTCTCCTCCTTCTCTTCTTCTTCTTCTTCTTCCTCTCGAACACACGAAACTCTCACTCTCCGCGAGAGAAACACACACACCCGCGCACTCTCTCTCTCTCTCTCTCTCTCGCCCGCGGGAGCGCGTAAAAAAGAAAAAAAGGAGCGCGTTTGTGTGTTTTGTGTAAGTGTAGTTATGAAGAATTGCTCTTTTCTCTTCTTCTGTCCCCGGGGAAACTCTCTCTTCTCTTTTTTTTCCCAAGACACGCAAGAGGGAAAAAGATCCCACACGCTCGTTTTTTCTTTTTCTCTCGAAGAACGCCTCTCTCGTCGAAGAAGAGCAGAGCAAAGAGCGAGACGCCAAGAAGCAAAGAAGTTTTTTATTAAGTACGTAAACGAAATTTTGCCGCAAACTAATAACTATTTTAGAATCTTAAATACAATATTACATCTTCCTTCGCTAATCGTCGGGATCTCACAACTCGTTCCCTTCTTTGTTGCTCTTCAACTTCAACTTGCCACTTTTCCTATTATTTTCCGTTTTCAGTTGAGGCACCGGAGCTCCAATCGGCAAATCAATCACGCTATCCGCCTTGTCCGAACACGGCGGCTTCCTCTTGAACGTCTGCAAAGCGTTCTCCTGTTTACACATCAAATCTACCAAGATCCCGGCTTTCGCCGTCTCTTTCGTCACCACCTTATCCTTCAACAACTTCAACAAAAGTTCCTCCTGGTCTTCTAAAAACAGCTGACACCACTGCAGCAACTTCTTCCCTTCCGCTTTCCACCGCTCTTTCCAGTCGCCGCCCAATCCTCTTTGCTGCGCGTTCTCCTGCGTCGGCTCTCCCGCGAACGACACGAGCATCTTCTGCCTCGTCTTTTTCTCCCCGTCCATTTGCAACCACTGCATCACGCGATCCGACCCTTTCCCGAGCGCGTAGTCTTTAAGTCCATCGCACGTGGTTTCCAGCACGTCGTACGCGCGTTCCTCCGAGTCGAAATAGTTGATTATCTTTCCAATCCTATTCCCTTTGGAATCGAGACCGTATTGGTGGTTCAACGTTTTCGGTTTCGACGACGCGTCTTCCTCGAGGAGTTTTCGCGCCAACTCTCTCTGTTTTGATC
>Ga0182090_1076203_pt1 | contig 18254 bp, 9 predicted proteins | sample 041ome_24_FD_127767 | JGI IMG/M metagenome (GOLD analysis project Ga0182090, IMG submission 127767) | Metatranscriptome of coastal salt marsh microbial communities from the Groves Creek Marsh, Georgia, USA - 041408BS metaT (Metagenome... | ecosystem: Environmental > Aquatic > Marine > Intertidal... | reverse complement strand
GTGCGCTCTCGATTTTTGATTATTATTCTTTTCGCGTGGTATCTTGCCTTCTTCATTCGGCAGGCAAATTTTGTGTGTACCTTGCCTGCTTGCCTCTCTCTTCACTCGGCAAATTTTGAAATCTGATTCGTGACGAAAAAAAAAGATGAGTCACGAGGAGTCGAAACGACGCTTTAAGATAGGGAGTCAAGAGACAAAAATTGAATATCCTCATTAGCTAAACCGCTTGAGCCGAGAGAGAGAGAGAGTATAATCATCATCATGGAGTCGGCGATGATTATCGAGGACGAAGAGGTCTTGAAAGAGAAGCGACGCTCGACGGACGCCGGGCGCGGCGCGGGGATGACGTCGCCGAGACGTAGCAGCGGTGGGGGAGAGCATTACAACAACTCTTCCTCTCTCGGTGGGGGAGGTCTGTTGGGACATCTGAACAAAAGTCAAGAAGAGATGCAGATGAAGGGCGTCGGCGGGTCGTCTTCGCAGCTGCACCGGCCGAAATCGCGAGGGCCTTCAGGGAAAGTGAAGGAGAACGCGTCCTCGGCGACGGATTTGGCGCGATTGGAAGACACGACCCGGGTGGATCGATTAATTCGCGAACGAGAACAATTGCGACGAAATCGGTCGTTTTCAGTCTTGGATGAAGATATGAAATCGGAAGTTTCCGCGCGCGAGGATTCCGATCAGAAGAGCGTTTCAGAGCTCGGGCAAGGTGAGAAACAACCGTCAGTGATTGGCGCGGAAGGCCAGGATAATGTTGCGCAGGCTGTGGCTACGCAAGCTTCTAATGCGCGATTGATTATCGCGGCCAATCGACTTCCGGTGAGCGTGAAGAAGGGCGAAGATGGGAAGTGGGGGTTGACGGTTTCCAGCGGAGGGTTAGTGAGCGCTTTGTTAGGGGTAGGGAAGAATTACGGAATGTTATGGGTTGGTTGGCCCGGGGTATTCATCGACGAAGGACCGGATAGAGACGCGCTGACGGAGACGTTGTTGGAGAAGAGATGTTTGCCGATCTGGTTGACCCGGAACCAAGTCGAGCTGTATTACAACGGGTATTGCAATAATATTTTATGGCCGCTGTTTAATTACGTTCCGTTGACGTTTGAACCGAAACTGAGTTCAACGAAAGATATGGCCAGTCAGTGGCTAGCATATATATCCGCGAACCAGTTGTTCGAGGAGGCGATTATGAGCGTGTTTGTACCGGGGGATATCGTTTGGTGCCACGATTACCATTTGATGTTGTTGCCGCAAATGTTGAGAAAGAACGACGACAAGATGAAGATCGGATGGTTTTTACACACGCCGTTTCCGAGTTCGGAGATATATAGGACGTTACCGATGAGAGAAGAGTTGCTCATTTCGGTTTTGAAGGCGGATTTGGTCGGGTTTCACACGTACGATTACGCTAGACATTTTGTGTCTTCTTGTTCGAGAATTCTAGCGTTCGAAGGAAGACCAGATGGCGTTGAAGATGGTGGAAATTTCACGAGAGTCGCAGCGTTCCCGATTGGGATCGATCCGACGCGGTTTCACGACGCGTTGGCGACGAAAGTTGTGCAAGATCACATATTGGAGTTGAAGGCGAGGTTCAAAGGACGGAAAGTTATGTTGGGAGTTGATCGTTTGGATATGATCAAAGGGATTCCACAGAAACTGCTAGGGTACGAAAAATTCTTAAACGAACATCCGGAGTGGCGAGACCGAGTAGTTTTGGTACAAATTGCTGTCCCGACGCGATCGGACGTTCCAGAGTATCAAAAGCTGACGTCCCAGGTGCACGAAATAGTTGGTAGAATTAACGGGAGGTTTGGGACGTTGGGATCGGTTCCAATTCAACACTTGGACTGTTCTTTATCGTTTGCAGAGTTAACTGCGTTGTATGCGGTTACTGATATCTGTTTGGTGACCTCTTTACGCGATGGGATGAATTTAGTCTCGTACGAGTATGTTTCGTGCCAAAGTCAAAATGCGGGCGTTTTGATATTATCTGAATTTGCGGGCGCTGCTCAATCTCTAGGCGCTGGATCGATTTTGGTAAACCCATGGAACGTGACAGAAGTCGCGCAAGCCATCGATGACGCGCTGACAATGCCGGAAGCCGAAAGAAGAGAGAGACACAAGTTCAACTTTTCTCACGTTGAGGTGCACACTTCGCAAGCGTGGGCGGATACGTTCATTGCTGAATTGAACGATACGCATGTAGAAGCCGAATTGAGAAGATTACGAATTCCGCCGCGATTACGCGCGAGTGATTTAATTGGTCCATTCACGGAATCGAGACAGCGTTTGGTTATTTTAGGATTCAATGCGACGTTGACAAAGAAAGATTCGCGTTCACAAGCTGACCGAATTAAAAGCCGCAACGTGAACAAAATTATCAAACCAAAAACTGGCGACGTATCGCCGTTACACAGCGTTTCGCAAGAATGCATCGCGAGATTGTGCGATGATCCCAACACGACTGTGTGTATCTTTTCCGGCTCAGAAAGACACAAGTTGGCCAAAAAGTTTGCCGTTTTACCAAAAGTTTGGATCGTCGCCGAAAACGGGTGCTTTATACGCCCGCCGTTAATCACGAATGAGGACGAGAATGAGGTCAACAACGGCGACGGCGACGATGATGAAGACGAAGAGCACAAAGAAGAAAAGAAAGATGTGTTTAAAGTTCCGAAATTACCTCCAAAATGGCATACGCTCGTTGAAATGTCGCAACTCGACTGGCTCGAGTCCGTCCAAGTCGTTTTCGAATACTTTTGCGAGCGCACGCCGAGGAGTTACGTGGAAATTCGCGAGACGTCTTTGGTCTGGTCGTATAAATATTCCGATCCTGATTTTGGGCGACAACAAGCGCGCGATCTGCTTCAACACTTGTGGACTGGACCGATATCAAACGCAAACGTTGACATCATACAGGGCATGAAATCGGTCGAAGCGAGACCAGTTGGACTTTCCAAGGGCGTCGCCGTCGATAAGATTGTACAAATGATTGCCAAAGATGGTAAAGGCGGACAGAAAGAAATCGACTTTGCGTTTTGTGCCGGTCATTTCCTCGGTCGCGATGAAGATATCTTTACTTATTTGGATTCGCACACCGGTGATCACGGTGTATCGGCCGAATCCTCCCGAGGCGGCTCTCCTGTAGATGGGGAATCTGGAAATACCAAGAACGGGTACTCGCCGACAGATTTATCGTCAGGTCTCGCAGACGCATTCAATCAAGTGAATATCAACGGTAATGGCGGCCTTGGTGACGATGCGTCGGGACGTGAAACGCCACCGACCTACGAAACTGTAGACAGTGAGAACAATCCGCTCGTCGTGACGCCGATGAAACTGCCGGAGCGCTCTGCACCGAGACGCCAAACCTCATTCCGCGGTCATCATGCCTTGTCGGCGGAGAAAACGAGCGAGTTAGGAGGCCACGGCCCTTCACATTTGCATCCAAACGAATCCTACGCAGAATCGCTCGGTTCTGTCGTTGATACCAAAAAGAAGAAAGCGGACGTTCATTTCGGCTCGGTGTTCACGTGTACGGTTGGACGCAAGCGTTCGCCCGCGCATTACTTCGTCGACGATTCCGACCAAATCGCGGAGTTGCTCGTTGGTTTGGTGAACAGCATGAACGATGGTAAAGGTTTGGTCGAGCTCTTACAGTTTAACGACGTCAGCGACGAGGTTCCGCAAGAACCTCCGGAAAGAAGTCTTTCGCGAGCGCGTTCAGTGGACGAGTTCCATCAGTTTGCTTCGCAGAAACAAGAATCAAAAGCGAAAATGCGAAGAAGTTCGATCGATTTCGAACGATTTGCGAATAGCCCGAACAAAGCTGGGTCTATGGTGAACCTCGCGTTAGGCCGCGAAGGAAGCGCATCTTTGTCATCTTTACAAGAAGCAGAGTATCAACCGAGAAATGGATTGGAAGGAGAATTGACCAAAAATTGAACGAAAAGAAGAAAAGAGAAGGAGAAAGTAAAATAAATACACACTGTACAAACAAACATAAAGATAAAAGAAAAATATTGTCCATTTAGCTACAGTACAACAAATATATCAGATACTATACAATACAACACGCACTCTATTTCAATCACCATCTCGTTTTGGTACACGTTGTTTTCATGATCGCTCTTCGCCGTCGTCCTCGTCGTCGTCTGCACGAAATTTACTTCTCTTCAACTCCAAAATCGAATCGTATAGCTGCTCGTTCTCTAAAGCTGCTTTCAGCTCGGCGATGCCGACCCCGTCGGCTACAGATGTGACCATTGCTCCACTTTCTTTCAACATTTTCGCCGCCGCCTCGGTATTTTTCGTGTCCTCCTCCGTCCACGTGCTCTCTAAACTCTCGTCCAATTTCCCGCCTAAAGCGGGGACTAACTCGCACTTGCTCAAAACGTCTAACCAAGGTCGTCTGCTCGCGAATCTCTCCCGTAACTCCTCTCTCAACGCCAACTGGTCCTCTACACTCGTACCGCTCAAACCGCTCAAGTCGGTGACGAACACTGCGCACACCGGTAAGTGTTCTAATGTCGCGATGGCCAATTTCTCAATCTTGTTTCGCTCTTCGTCCACTCGGAAGATCAAACCGGGAGTATCCGTCACCACGTGACGTCTGTCCTCGATAAAAAAATGTCCCATGACAACCCCTCTCGTCGTGAACGGATAATTGTTCACCTCGGGCACACCGCTCGAGACGCTTCTAACTAAACTTGATTTGCCTACGTTGGGTGCTCCGACCATGGCCACCGTCGGCGTCTCCAACTCGGCAACCGGCAATCGCCTCAATTTTTTCGCCATTTCCTTCAACTTTTCAAACTTTGCCTGCGACTTTACAAACCTCGCCTCCATATTTTTAAAGCCTTCCTCTCGAACAGCTTTTGTCTCTTTCTCCGTCTTGCCGTTCTTAGCCCTCGACGAGTACTCCTTCCCCATCGTCAGCATCGATTTCCTCGCCTGATCAACCTCCGCTATTGTTTTCGCGTACACCTCCGGATCCACCGTTAACTCTAACAAAGCTCTCTCGAACGGATGTAATCGCTCTATTTTCGGAAACCCTTTCACGTATTCCCCCAACGGTTTGCACAGCGCCGTCGTCAGCCCGTCCAGTTGTTTCGCCGACTTGTTTCTCTCCTTCAGCAGCGGCACACGCAAGCCGGACGTGTGCGTGATTCGTTGCGAACGTTTCAAACCGCTCAGTAAAATGTCTTTCGATTGCGCCACGTTCGGGACGCGGTTTAATATCCCAGTTTTCGCTCGTCTCGTCGTCCAAATCTTCTCTTCATTTTCTGCAAAACTTTGTTTCCTCCCGTCGTTATCGTCGTCGTCGCGTTTACCGCTCGCGACGACGAAGGAACGACAGCTTCTTCCCGAACAACAACAAGAACAACACCGCTTTTTCTTTCTTCGTTGTTGTTGTTGTTGCTGTTGGAAAACGCGCGCCACCGAAGAACGCGCGCCAACGAAGGAGGAAGACGAGGAAGAACGCGAAGACGCGACGACGAGACCGAACCGACGCGGTGGTGAGATGGGTTTCAGACTCGTCGTCGCCGCCGCTCTCGAAAACGACAACATCGCGCAGCAGCAGCAGCAGCCGCACACAAAAAAGTTTCGCTGAATACGTTGGACGGGAAGAAGGAAAAAGCCGTCGTTTTGCGCAGTGCAAAATTTAGGGTTTAATACAAACCCTAAACAAAAAACATCGAGAGGAAATTTTTGAAACGTCGTCCTTTCTCAAAAAAGCAAAGAAGAAGAGAGAGATATCGAGAGAGAAACACCCCGCACAACCACGCACAAACGCAACAGTGATGACAACTACCTCCGCGTCGAAGAGCGGTTTCAATTCCGTCGTTTCGTCGTTTTCTCGAACCTGCCCGTCGTCGTCGTCGAGGAAGAAAACCTCGGCGAGAACGGCGGCGAGGCGTGGTAACGATGAACGCGATGTCGATCGAAGAAAGGACGAAGATGATGATGATGTTTTCGGTGGATATCTTCTTTCGAAACGCTGTTGGTATTCCGCCGGGCAGAGACGACTGTCGTCGCTGACGGCGTCTTCTTCCTATTCCGTTTCTGCCTCGACGACTTCTGACGAGGAGGAAGAGAAGAAGAAGAAGAAGAAGAGCGTTGATTCTTCTTCCCACGTTTCAACCGTGGACGCGTCGGCGATTTTAGTGCCCCACCCGGACAAATCCGCCACCGGCGGTGAAGATTCGTGTTTCGTTTTGAAGCGGTCGAACGCGTTCGGGGTATTCGATGGCGTCGGTGGGTGGTCGGATGAAGGCGTAAATCCAGCGGAATATTCGGAAACGTTTGCGTCAGAAGCTGCGAAAGCGGTGACGAAAGAGAAGATGAGAAATCCTGTGGATATAATGGTGCGAGCGCACGAAGAGACGCGCGTGATTGGGTCGAGCACGGCGTGCGTGTGCGTGGTGGAAGAAGGCGAGGCAACGTTTGCAAATTTGGGAGACGCCGGGGGAATAGTCGCTAGGAACGGTGCGTGCGTGTTTAAGACGGAGCCGATGCAACACGAGTTTAACATGCCGTTTCAGTTGGGTTGGAGAGAGGCGTACCCAGAGACGGACGATCCGAGGAAAGCGGATGTGAAAAAAGTTCGATTGAAACGAGGGGATTGCGTCGTGCTAGGATCGGACGGGCTGTGGGATAACGTACCACACGAAGACGTGGCGATTCTGTGCGAAGAGAACGAAGGAGACGCGGTGAAATGCGCGGAGCAGATTGCGAGGTTAGCGTTTGCAAGAAGTACCGATGAGGAATACGATTCGCCGTTTATGATCGCCGCGAGGAGAGAAGGCATGGAATTGACGTGGGCGGAGAAGTTGCAAGGCGTTCAATTAACCGGAGGGAAGATGGATGACATCGCAGTTGTGGTGGCATTTGTCGGTTAGCTTTATGTATTATTAGAATACAATGACTATAGTACTTAGTATTTACAAGGCAAAAAACATATATGCGTATCAATCAACACTTGGTTCATCTCGTGCTAAACGCGGCCACTAATAGTTGACTCGCTCGAAAGGATTTTTCTTTGATGCTCAACCCGATGGCCGAAGCTACGACGGTTTTCGTCAACTGAGCGTTTAAGCCCTTATACCAACCCGCGTAACCTTCTCGTTTCTTTAAGTCTGCCATAATTTGTAACAACGATAACGTCGCAAAATCGGTTGATTTACTACTCGCGTTTCTTCTGTTCTTTTGCTGGTTCGATTGTTGATCCTTCGGATTCGTCGCCGCTTTCTGTAACACTTTCGCGCGAATCAAAGGATACGTGGCCACCGTTGCCGCCGCTTTCGATAACGCCGCAATAACGATCGCCTCAAACACAGGCAATTCCGTCACCGGTTTCCTTCTCCCAACGCTCAAGCCTTTCAAAGCTCTCTGTCTTAACTGCTCGTACATGGTGTATTGAATGGTTGGATTCACCGTGAGCAACAACGAAGCACCTACACCAGCGTATAAATTTGGCACAGTCGTGGTCAAAAATCCCGTCGCCCTCCGAAATTCTCTGCGCACGCGTCGTTTATACATTCTCGCTTTCTTTTCCATCGTTTTCTTTGACGGTACTTTCTTGCGCAATTTTTGAATGGCTTTCGAGGAGACGCGCTGTGCTCTCTCAATTTTCCTATGCACGACATCTCGAAACGAGCTCGTCGAAGAAACCAAACCAACTCTTTTCCCTCCTTTAGTTGCCGACCTTTGTCCCGGGGTACTCATAATGCTCAGATCGTCGTCAGAATCGGATGATTCAGAGTCGGAATCGCTTTCGCTCTCGGAATCCGTAACTTCCGAATCGCTCGCGTGAAACTTCTTCTTTCTCTCTTCCTCTTTCGAATCTCTCTGACTGAAACTCTGACCGTTGCTAAAATCTCCGGAATCGCGCACAGACGCTCCATCTCTCTCCCCTCCTCTCTCCCCTCTCTTCGTCGGACAACTCACAACCTGCGCTCGAGTGCTCAACGTATCCAACGGCTCTGTCAACACCACGTTCGTCGCCGCCGCCATCGTCGCGACCAACAAACTCATCCCAATCGATATCTTTTGATGTGGATTTCTCTCCTCCACTTTCCGTTTCAACCCGCTAAAGGCGAAAAAATACACGAACGAGGACATCATCGAGTGGTAAAACTTCGGTCTCACCCCGTTGAAGAGTTGCAACAAGCCGTCTCGATGGACGGATTCGTAAAATTGGTACAGGAACGGCGCGTTGTTCTTTTTTGGCAGCAAAGGTCCACTCGAGGACCGGCGGAATAAACCACCACCTCTAAAGTTCCCCGCTTCCTCTTCTTGTTTCTGCTCGGCTTGGATTCTGGTTTTGACCGTATCGAGCGGGTATAAGAGCATGGCAGAGACGACGCCACCGATGGCTCCTGTTGCATAAGGAAGATTGAGAATGATAAAGAGAGAGAGAGAGAAAAGGACGATCGTCAGTTTTCATCCGCGCGCGCGACGCGTAGCGTCGGTGTAATCCAAATTCAAAACGCTCAACGAACACGAATTTGCGAACGCGCGCGTAGAAGCGTTTGTTGGTGTGTTGGGCGTAAAAAACACATCACAGAGAGACAGAGATAAAAAAAAGCGAGGAACGCACCGGCTAACGCCTCGGTGGTCATCTTTTCCTTGGTCGTCAGCATGATGGTGGCGTCGAGGTGCGTAAATTTTGTGCGTAGGAAAAGATCAACGTTTCGTTTTATATACGTGTACGAGTACTTCGGTTAAAAAAACTCGAATAAAATACCAAGAATACCTCAACCGTTATCGCACTTAAAGCAACAACTCGGCCACTTGGACGGCATTTTGCGCGGCCCCTTTTCTGATTTGATCCCCGCACACGAACAATTCCAAGCCTTTATTCCCTTTTTGGGAGATGTCTCTTCGGATGCGACCGACGAAGCAGTCGTCTTGGTCGCTGGCGTCCGAAGGCATCGGAAATCGGTTGTTCGCGCGATCGTCAATTAAGGAAACGCCCGGGAATTCAGAGATGAGTTTTCTCGCCTCTTCTTCGCTCAATTCGTTCTTCAACGTCAAGTTGATGCTCTCCGCGTGCGCGCGCATGACTGGGACGCGGATGCACGTCGCGCAGATGCTGATGTCGTCGGTGTTCCAAATTTTCTTGGTTTCTTTCACCATTTTCATTTCCTCTTCGTTGTAGCCGTTCTCCATCATCGGCGCGTTGTGGGAGAACAAGTTGAACGCGTATCCCCACGGGAAGATTTCTTTCGTTTTAACTTCCCCGTCGTTGACGAGTTCTCTCGTTTGTTGTTCCAACTCAGCCATGGCTTGCGCGCCGGCGCCCGACGCCGCCTGGTACGTAGACACGACCATTCTCTCGATGCCAACTTTTCTTTGAATCGCAGTCGTCGCCATCAACGCGATAATCGTGGAGCAGTTCGGGTTGGCAATGATGCCACCTTTACCGGATCCAACTTTCATGCCCGCCATAGCTTCCGGGTTCACTTCCGGAATGACCAACGGCACGCCTTCCGTCATGCGAAACGCGCTCGAGTTATCGACGACGAAGCACCCTTTCTCCACCGCGATAGGGCCAAACTTCTTCGAGATGGACCCACCGGCGGAAAACAACGCGATGTCCACGTTATCGAAAGAATTTTCCGTCAACTCTTCCGTCGTGTACGTCTCCCCGTCGAATTCGACTTTCTTCCCCGCGCTTCTCGCGGACGCCAACATCTTCATCTCGCTGTACGGGAAGTCCCTTTGTTTCAAAACTCTCAAAAACTCTTGCCCGACCGCTCCGGTCACGCCCGCGATGCACACTCTCGGCCCGTCCGGAGTTTTCTTCGCGAACGTTTGCACCGCAAAACCGCGCTGCTGATGCTGCTGCTTATTTTGTCTTTGTTTCATCGTCGCCGCACCGCTCGTCTTTCTTCTCAGCGACGGCGAGGAGGAGGCGTTCGAGTGTCGGCTCGCCAGCGAGGACGAAGTCGTGGACGCCACTACGCTAAACATTTTTCTTTCTTCTCTTTTAAATAACAATAATAACGACACGAAGAAGAAGACTGTAACAAACTACTGCGACGAACGATGCAAGCGCGCGCGCGTGTGTGTGTGTGTGTGTGTGTGTGTGCCTTTTTTACCGTCTATCTCTGTAGCAAACTTTATCGAGTCTCTCCGCCGTATTTGTGGAGAACACACAGAGAGAAGATAAAGCAATCGCCGCTAAAATAAAGCGTCGTCAGCAGAGAGCGAAACAAAAAAGGAAAAATAAATAAGCACGACGGCTCTCGCGACGCTCCGGATGGACGAACGAGGAGAAGGACAGAGAGAGAGAGAGAGAGGCCTCTCAAAGGGATGCTCTCTGCCCCCATCTCCTTTCAAAAAAAAACAAAAAAAAACTATCACACCGCCTGTTTCACGCAACATTCGAACTTCTCTTCTCGCTTTTCTCTTATCGTCGAGAGGACGAAAATCGAAAAAAACTCTCTCTCTCTCATTCTTCAGAACGCATCATCCTCACAAAAAAAGCACCAAGGCGCTCGCGCTTCTTCTCTGTGAAAGAATTTTGTTGTCTCGAGGGAGCGACGAACGAACGCAGAAAGAGAGAGAGAGTCAGAGAGAGAGAGAGAGTCAGAGAGAGAGAGTCGAGAGGAATACGAGCGAGAGAAGAAGAAGAGAAAGAAGAGACTTTGCCTTTTTTTTAATTTTCATCTCTCCGATCCTTAACTCAGTAAAGGGGGGGTTTTGAAAGGAAAAACAAGAAAAAAAATAGCGCGATCTCGGGTTATTACTATCGTTACCAAAAATGCCTTTGCGATTAGACATCAAACGTAAACTGGTCCAACGCTCTGATCGCGTCAAAGGCGTGGATTTGCACCCGGTGGAGCCGTGGATTCTCGCGAACTTGTACTCCGGGAACGTGTTTATTTGGAATCACGCGACGAATAGTTTAGTGAAGAGCTTCGACGTGACGGAGTTACCGGTGCGGACGGCGAAGTGGTGCTTGCGCAAGCAATGGATCGTGTGCGGTTCGGATGATATGTTCATTCGAGTGTATAACTACAACACGTCGGAGCTTATTAAGGCGTTCGAGGCGCACACGGATTACATTCGGTCGGTGTGCGTGCACCCTACGCAACCGTTCGTGTTGTCGTGTTCGGACGATATGTTGATCAAGTTGTGGTCGTGGGAGAAAGATTGGGATTGCGTGCAGATTTTTGAAGGGCACTCGCACTACGTCATGCAAGCGTGCTTTAACCCGAAGGATACGAACACGTTCGCGTCGGCGAGTTTGGATCGAACCATCAAGGTGTGGTCAATTGGCCAACCGACGCCGAACTTCACGTTGGAAGGCCACGAGAAGGGCGTGAACTGCGTGGATTATTTTACCGGCGGGGATAGACCATATTTGATTTCGGGAGCAGACGATAAGTTGGTGAAGATTTGGGATTATCAAACGAAAACGTGCGTGCAAACGTTGGACGGGCACTCCCACAACGTCAGCGCGGTTGCGTTTCACCCGGAGTTGCCGATCATCATCACCGGTAGCGAAGACGGGACGTTGAGAATTTGGCACCAAACGACGTACAGATTGGAAAACACCTTAAATTACGGCTTAGAACGCGTATGGGCGATTGGTGTTATTAAAGGTTCCAATGCGGTCTCTGTCGGTTACGACGAAGGGACTGTTATGTTCAAGATTGGTAGAGAAGACCCAGTGGCCAGCATGGACGCGAGCGGTAAAATAGTGTACGCCAAGCACAACGAAGTGCAAACGGTCAACGTGAAAGCGTTGCCGCAAGACTACGAAATTGCGGACGGAGAAAGATTACCGTTAGCTGCGAAGGACTTTGGTTCGTGCGATTTGTATCCGCAATCGATTGAGCACAACCCGAATGGGAGGTTTATCACCGCGTGCGGCGACGGGGAGTATATCATTTACACCGCGTTGGCGTGGAGAAACAAAGCGTTTGGTTCGGCTTTAGAGTTTGGTTGGTCCGCGGATGCGAGCGAATACGCCATTCGCGAGTCGCCGAGTAAAATTAAAATCTTCAAGAACTTCAAAGAAAAGTTGGAGTTTCGCCCGCACTTTGCGGCTGAAGGTTTGCACGGCGGCGCTTTGTTGGGTTTGAGATCGACTGATTTCATTTGCTTTTACGATTGGGAACAAGCAAACGTTATTCAACGCATCGATGCGACGGTAAGAGATGTGAAATGGTCTGAGTCTGGGGAAATGTGCTGCATCATCTCCGAGAACAGCTTCTACATTTTGAGGTACGACCCGGAAGTGGTTGCCGCGGCGTTTGAAAGTGGCGAGTTCGACGAAGGCGAAGGTGTCGAGGACTCTTTCGAGCTCTTGGCGGAAATTTCGGAGAACGTCATGACGGGCATTTGGGTCGGCGATTGCTTCGTCTACAATAACACGGATATGCGCTTGAACTACGTCATTGGCGGTGAAGTTACGACGTTGTTCCACATGGATCGACCAATGTACTTGTTGGGGTACTTGGCTGCGCAAAGTCGATTGTACGTGATCGACAAAGAGTTTCAAGTCGTCACGTACACGATGCTTTTGAGCGTCATCGAGTTTAAAACGTTAGTTTTGCGAGGTGAATTAGAAGCCGCCGAGGAGTTGTTGACGTCTATTCCGAAAGAACACCACAACTCGGTCGCTCGATTCTTGGAGGCTAGAGGTTTGGTTTCGGATGCCTTGAGGGTGGCGACTGATCCAGACTTTAAGTTTGAACTCGCGGTACAGCTTGGCGAGCTGGGGATCGCGAAAGAAATCATTGAATCATACACCGATGATGTCGGCGAAAGCAAGTGGAAACAGCTCGGTGAGCTCGCGATGTCTACCGGCGAACTCGACTTAGCCGCGGCCTGCTTGGACCGCTCTGGCGATTTAAGCGGCCAACTCTTGTTGGCATCCGCGGCGGCAAACCCGAAGCAATTGATGCAACTCGCCGAAGTTGCCAAAGAAAAAGGCAAGAACAACGTCGCGTTCGTGTGCTTGTTTTCGTTGGGCGATATCGACGCGTGCTTGGACTTGCTCGTGGAAACTGGGAGAGTACCCGAAGCGGCTTTCATGGCGCGAACGTACGCGCCGTCTAGAGTATCGGAAATCGTTCAGTTGTGGAAATCAGATTTAGGGAAGATTAACAAGAAAGCCGCCGAGGCGTTAGCCGACCCGGCAGAGTTCGCAAACTTGTTTCCAAACTTTGACGAAGCTTTAGTGATGGAAGAAGACGCCAAAAAGGCTAAAATGTCCGGCAAGAGACAGTCGGCTTCGGCGTACGGGGGTGAGCAAGAGTTAGCGAAACAGGTGGAAAAATCGGCGACCATAGCAGAAGAACAAGAAGAACAAAAACAAACCGAAACGAAAGAAGAAGAACAGGAAGAAGAACCAGTGAAAGCGCCTCCTACGCCGAAATCGCCGCCGAAATCGCCAAAGAAAGAGGCGAAAAAAGCGACGCCGCCGGCCAGTCCGAAGGCGCCTCCTTCGCCGAAGAAAGAAGAAGAGAAACCGAAGGAGATCCCAGCGCCGAAAATCCCCGCCCCGAAATCTCCGAAGAAAGCGACGCCACCGGCGAGCCCGAAGGCTGCACCGGTGCCACCGCCTCCCGCACCAGCGGCTGCGGATGATTTCGTCGACGCGAAGGAGGAGGACGAAGAAGAAGACGCCGACGAGTGGATCGACGAACCAACCGCTTAAAAATTAAACTATTATTTCATTTGTTTTTTCTTATATAAAAGAGAGAAAGAGAGAGAGAGAGACAGAAAAGGAACGAGAGAGATTGTGGAGCGAGAAGAGAGTGAACGAGAAAATACGTATAGTCTTTTTTATATTACACACATCCAATATATATATATATAATTATATAAATATTACTCACTTACGTCTTCTCGTTTGCGCGCGCGCTCTCGCTTTCAGTAGTAGTCTCTGTTGAAAGAGAATTAAAGCTTTTTCTCTCGCAAAATCTTCTCGCACAAAAAAAAAGAGAAAAAAAACTCCACAACGCGCGCCCATCCATTTGTATTTGTCGAACGAACACCCGCGCCGCGCAAAAGCATTAAAAGTTTTCATCGCCGCGTCTGTCTGCATCTGAGGAGAGAGAGAGTACGAGCAAAGACAATACTTACGCGCGTTTATCGTTGGATTCTTCCTCGCGCTGCTCGATGATGACGAACAGCGCGAACGAAGATGCACCGCTGCTCGTTAATGATGCCGCGGATGCGAAGTCGCAGCGCGCCGCGACCGGGGGCTGCGCCTCCTCTTCTTCTTCGTCGTCGTCGTCGATGAAGAAAATCGTTGGACTGACCGGCGTCGCGTCGATGATGGTGTTTTTTGGCGTCGCCGGGTATAAATCCGGGAACGATGGGTTCGACGTGATTCACGCCGCGAAGTCGCAGCGACGTGATGCAAAAATGCAAAATGGTCGAATCGCGACGACGACTTCCCAGCGAGGAGGAGGACGTCGCGGCACGTCTTTAGGAGAAATCCCGCTGACGGCACAATCGTACGACGCCATCAAAGATATGGTGATTAAAGACGAGGAAAAGTCAAAATTAGTCGCGAAATCGAAGAAGCATGGGTCGACTTCTTCGTACGTTTCCGATCCGTTACTCACGTTGCTCTCGAAGGACGGCGCCGACGCTAAGAGTTTTCCGAGTTTAGTCCCGCAGTTTGATGAGAATGATTTCGCGTTCGCGGATGGCTCGTGGAAGCACCGACCTGCGAAAGAGCACAACGGGAAGTTCACGATGTGTTTAGCCGGTGGTAAGGACTCATGGGACGGGACGTACACGGGTAACTTGAATACGCTATACGAACCCGGTTTGTGCATAGGAGAAGTCAGAGAGGAGTTATCGCCCGAATGCGACGTGAGGTTGTTCAACCAAGGCTCGTTCTTATGGACCGCGGATTTTAAAACCGAACACGCGGAAGGCGAAGACCCGCACTTTTTACCGCCGAAAAAGGATCACTCTAAACAGGTTGATTTTTACTACGCACACGAATCTGCCGATCATTATGGTTACGAATTGAAAGATGCGGAGAGTTTGAAGAAGATGCAATACATCGCGGCGTTTCATCCAACCGCAACTGGGTTGTGGTATCCGTTTGGTCCGTCTATTTCCGCGTTGTTAACCGATTACGAGTTGTGGAAGTTACCGAAAGAAGCGCGAGTGCCAGCCATCGCCTGGTGGGCCAAAGATTGCGCTGAAGATAGATCGGCTATCTTAAAACACATCGCCACGCGATTTCCAGTCATGTCCATGGGTGGATGCGAACATAACATGGACGCCTTAAACGACCCCGGACGTGACGGGAACCACATGGAGCAAGACTTGATCAAATCTCAATTCATGTTTTACTTCGCCTTGGAAAACGGCGTCCAGTGTCCAAACTACATGACGGAGAAGCTTTGGGACAGTTTAACTCGAGGTTCGATCCCGATCTACATCGGTTGGGACGGCATAGAGAATTTCATTCCGTCTAAAGAGTCCGTCATCGACTTGCGCGATTTCAACTCCGTGGATGAACTTGCCGCCAAGTTGGAACAATACACCACGGACGAAGAGTTGTACCAAAAAGCACACGAATGGCGGACGAAAAACCCGAAAACCTGGCCAGAAGGCTTCCGCAATCTCATCCGCCACGTTTCCTCGGATTTAAAAGCCGGAATGTGTAACACGTTGCGCCAAGGCTTACCCGGAAGAGGACACGCCAAGGACCAAGAGTCGGAAACGTGCGACCACAACCCGACGGTGATGGGCGAACCCGTGCAACGCATCACAAACAACTATCGACAAGCCGGCATTAAATCTTGGCAAGAATTCTTGAGCAGAGATTGTAACGAAGACGAGTGCGCTTGGTACAAGTTGAGCGCGTTAGCTGCGGCGGACTGATTATTGATGAGTGAGTGATTACGAGTAGAGAGACCACATTTTTTTCACAACACGAGTATACGTAAAACTTTGTTCTATCCACACATTTGTAACGACTTGTTCTGCGATGCTTCCTCATCCGCGCGTATTTTCCACCTTCTCCGCGTCTTCTTCTTCCTCCTCCTTGAAAGTACTAACGATACGATGCGGCAACAAATCCACGAACAAATCGAACAATAAGCGAAGAAAACCACCCCAGCATAAAGGTTTAGACGCGCACATTTTTAAGAACACGAGAATTGAAGCGACGGCGAAATCATCGATTCCAAAATTGTTACAGAACCGCGACGCGTCCGTCGCGCTGTGCTTTACCTACCTCGGCGACGCCGTTTGGGAATTGTTCGCTAGGCAACACTTAGTTTTGCGCAGATGCGATAAATCCGAGAGGGAAAATCCAGCAAACGGAGCAGCAAGCAGAAGTGGTGGTGCCTCGGTGAAAACGTTGAGGCCACAGAGAGCGGCCCAAGACGGATGGTGTTCGGCGGTGGCGATGCACTCGCACTTGGAGAAACTTCTCTCGTTAGAACGAGGAACATTTTTAACGGAAGAAGAATTGGCGATTTTAAAGTGGGGAGCGGATTACGGACACGAATCGAGAGCGAGACACAGCGGGTTGGAACATCGAGACGCTTCCGCGTTGGAAGCGTTGGTGGCATATTTGTATTTGTTTGATGGCGAGAGATTGATGGAGGTTTTAGAGGCGTTAGGGATGACTTTTATGGATGCAAGTGGGCTAGAGGTGTTGAGTGGAAGTAAGAGAATCGAGGCTGTAGAGAGTGCTTTGGAGAGGTTTGAAGGCGGTGCTGCCCAAGACGAAAATGAAAACGAAGGCAAAGACGAAGAAGACTCGAACGCAAAAACAATAAGCGCTTTGCAACTAGAAAACGAAACTTTAAAGAAAGAAATCGAAGAGTTGAAGCAAAAAGCGCTGATAGCCCAACGCGCTGCTCGATTAAAACGCTAGAACAGAACGCGCGCTCGTATAGTTATGATTTAGATCTTAGGCTACAAATTTCTCATTTTTATTACGAATGTCGAGATAGTATTACGTGGTATAAATTTACTCCTTCGATGGTTGATCCTCCGCTAAATTCATGATGTTGATTTTCTCAATCGTTCCACCTAAGGCGTCGCCACCGTCCCCGCTATCTTCTTTGAATTGGCTCTTCTTCGCGTCGCTGGCTTTTGGACTCGTCGCCGCCGCATACGTACTGCTCGCTTGCGCGTTGATCCACTCGTTTTGCTTCTTAACCGTTTCCGGTATGTACCCATCCCCAAGCTGATTCGTGACTGTTCCGTCCGTGAAACCATTGTGTCTTCCAGGCACCACATCCTCGCTCGGCACCAAAAAGTCCGGGATATCCTCATCCTTCAATACTTTCTGCAACGCCTCGTATTGCAACTTTGGATCCGAAAACACCTTTACCTTGTGTTGCGTGTGTACCGCCAAAAATGGTTTCACCGCCGCGTACAAGTAATCGAACGCCGTGGGCGCGTTCAAAACGTAAATCGCCTTACTCAGCTCCGGATAGTTATGCGATGCGGTCGAGTTCACAATCTTGAACACGTATAAACACTTCATCGCGCTCAAGCCGACGTCTTTCAAATCCAACAAAACAACTTGCTTGTCCACCATCTGTGATTTCGTATCTTGGTTCACCGCGCAGAAATCTTCTTTAATCTCCTCCTTCGTTTTACCTTCCACTAACTTCTTCGCGTTTTCCGTCGCCTCTGGAATGATCGACTGCATCAAATGCTCCCCTCTTATGAGCGTCGAATACACGTGCACCTCATCCGGAACCTCCAATGCTAAACTCGAATCTCCTTTGCCAATCCTCAACAAATACACCGGATACCCTTGCTTCGTGTAGCAGTGAAACGGCGTGTTCGGTAATATCTTCCTCGCCAACTCTAACAAATCCCAACGAGGTGGTGCTTTCAAAATGTTTTCCACGCCTTTCACGTCGCCGATTTGCACCGAAGCTCTAAACTCGATCGCTTTGCGCATCATCAACTCCGCCGCTTCCACGTTATACCGCCGCGCGACTAAAAATCGCCGGCACGTGGCCTCAACGTCCCCCATCGGGCACATTTTCAAAGGAATTTCCGTGTTTGTCCTCTTCAAGTTTTCTAAAACCTCTCTGACTCGCTCCTGCCAATCCGGCGGGTGCGGGTACTCGTGGAACAGTTTCGTGGGGTCGACGCGTTCATCTTCGCCGTCGTCGCCGGCAGAACTCGACCCCATGGCCCAAGACGCCGCGGAAGACGCCGCGTTCGATAAAGAGCTGAACATGTTTGTCGTTCTTTCACCTTCTATCGGGCCGCTGCTCGCTCGCGATCTTCTTTCT
>Ga0182090_1380516_pt1 | contig 18450 bp, 12 predicted proteins | sample 041ome_24_FD_127767 | JGI IMG/M metagenome (GOLD analysis project Ga0182090, IMG submission 127767) | Metatranscriptome of coastal salt marsh microbial communities from the Groves Creek Marsh, Georgia, USA - 041408BS metaT (Metagenome... | ecosystem: Environmental > Aquatic > Marine > Intertidal... | reverse complement strand
GCGCTGCCGTCACTCTTCTTCCGACCGACGATACGCGATGAAATTCAACGCGCGATGACGAGGACGATCGCAACAACAGAAACATCGGAAACTTCTCCGAAAATGATTTCAGTCGTCATCTCGTGCCTGAACGAATCCGAGAACATTTCCAAGTGCATTTTATCCGTCAAGAAGGCGGAGCGGCGGCTTCCCGGCGACGACAACGACAACAACAACAACATTGTGCGGACGAATGTCATCGTCGTCGACGGAGGATCGACGGACGATACCGTTCGCATCGCGAGAAAGCACGCGAGTAAAGATGTGGTGGTTATTAGGAGCAAAGAGAGAGGGAGAGCGAAGCAGTTTAATCGAGGCGGGATGGAAGCGTTCGCGATGACGACGGGAAAGTCGTTAGTATTAGGGGATTTGGAAGAGGAGGAGAAGAAGAAGAACAATAAGCGCTTTGAGGAGGGCGACGACAACATTGTGGTGTTTTTACACGCAGATACGACGATGCCGGAAACGTACAGAGAAGATATTTACGAAGCTTTGAGCAGAGAACGGGAGAGACGAGCGAGAGAGCGGCGCTTTCCAAGCGCGTGGGGGGTGATTAAAAATGGCTGCGCGAACGCGTTCGCGGTCCTCGGGAGTACGAGTAGTCGCACCGACGAGAATAACGGAACCGGCGATGAAGCGCCGTGTTGGGGCGCATTTCCAATTAAACTCTCCGGGGAACGCTCGAAGTGGAGGAAATCAGTGGTCGCATCCCTCGCGAATTTTCGAACTCGACGAACGTCGATTCCGTACGGCGACCAGGCGATATTCGTAACCGCGTCGGCGTTCGCCAAGCAGAAATTTGACGAGTCGAAAACATTCATGGAAGATTACGAGTATTCGTCAAGGTTGAAGAAATGCTTCGGAAAACCAGCTATGGTGAAGAGTAGCGCTCCCGTGGTGACCGATTCCAGACGGTTTGAATCGGTAGGGTTCATGAACACGACGATGATCAATATTTTGTGCGTGGTTGGCTTTCACTTGAATGTGGACGTCCAAAGGTTGGCAAAGTTCTACAGAAATGCAAATAAGAAGAGAAAATTAGTAGGGTAGACTCAAACGGATAGTAATATCGATGTTTAGTTTTGTTTAGCGCACACATCTATAGTTTTGATAGTTTTTAGAGTAACAATACACGTAATAATTACACAGAATTCATCGAGCGAATCATAAGAGAGCGCTCACGCGCTTCCCTCCGATACGTAGCACTCATCTAAACCGAATACCGAACCGCCCGTTCGCGCTTCTTCTGAAATGTGTCTCACGTCGTTAAAATGCACCAACCCGCAAATGTTTTCTTCCGTAGTAACGTCTAAATCTATCGCGTGAATGCCCGCGTTTTGCGAACAAAACAACCCCTTCTGTCTACCGGTGGATTTCGGTACGCCGACTAAAATTTTCAACAGTATGTCCGTAAACATCCCGTGCGAAACAATGACTAAATCGCCAACGTCTTCTTCTTCTTTTTCTTTTTCTTTGTCGTCGTCGTCTACTTTCCGCTTCTTCGCTTTTTGAATTGCTTCGTCGTCTTCGTCTTCTCCTTGATTTTTCGTACCGTCGCTCTTGCCTCTCGCCCGCTTCCACAACATCTCTGCCACCTTCTCTGCTCTCGCTTGCGCTTCCGGTACAGTCTCCACCCCTCGCTTCGCATCCCACCAACCGTTTTTCAACTCCTCCGGGACGATGACGTCCGGAAATATCTGCTTAATTTCGTCTCTACCCATCCCGGGGCGTCCCGTCGCGTTGTTCGTCTTATTCTCGTTTTCCCCCTCATCTCCTCCAGCACCGCTCCCACTTCCTCCTCTCCCGCCTTCAAAACACCCCCCGTGTTCAAAAATCTCCCCGTTCACTCTCGCGTTCCCAGTCCTCAACCCATCCTCGACCGCTTTCGCGGTCAGCAAGCACCTCTTCATCGGCGACGTCCATATTTCCTTCACGCGTTTATATTTCGAATCCGCCTCTTTGGTGAAAAAAGCGGTCAAATTCGCGCACTGTTGCCAGCCTTTTTTCGTCAGCGACGGGTCCGATTGCCTCGAAGGGTTGTCCAGGTTTGGCGATTTTAACGCGTTGTTTTCGGATTGCGCGTGGCGGACGAGGAATACTCTCATCTTTTTCTTTAATTAATGCGTGTATACATACGTGTGCAGATGTTCGAACAATTCGGAAAAAACTACAAATACTCGTACTTCTCGGGAAAGGTTTTAATAAGGTTGCAAATCGTTCAAATCACATGTGCGAAAAGAGAAAAAAAAACCGCTCTCGCTCTCTCGTCAAAAAAGCTCTCTCGCTTTAGTTTTAGTTTTTACCGCGCAAATAATCGCAATTAAAGCGCATCCTCGTTTAACATACACGCGCGGGGAGAGAGAGAGAGAGAGAGAGAGATACGTTGCGTATCGCGGTACATTTGAGCACGAACGGGCCGCCCTCCGGTTTACTCGTAAAATATTAAAAAGAGGAGGACGTGAGAAAGGTCAGGGCAACCAAAAAAAAAACAATCGAAAAAAAAAATTATATTACGGCGGATAAAAATATTATATTCCAAAGTCGTCGTCACTCGCGCGTAAACGCGTGTAAATCTCCGTCTCTTTCGTAGCTTTGGTCCGAAAACACTCGCGCGCGAGAGAAAGAGAGAAGAAAGGAACTCGTCTTCGCGCGGTTTACGCGCGTTTTAGCTTTGTTTTTTTTCTTCCCTTTGAATAAGAATAAGAAAAGAGGTGGATAAAGAAAATGAGCGCCGACGTCGAATCGTCGGGGAACGACGAAACGAATCGTTTGGAACAGTACGCGAAGTTGTGCAGAGATGAGGTCGAGGCGTACGGCGGGAAACTGCCCTCGGTGGAGATCAAGTGCGATTTTGATTACACGCTGCACTTACCGGCGAATAAAATCGACCGGTCGATAAAAACTGTCCCTGGGGTGCTTACGGACGTGGCGATGAAAATTCCGAACAAAATCATGGAGAAAGTGAGCGGGAAGGAAAACGACGCGACGAAAGTGGAGCCGTTTCGAGTTTTGAAAGACGTGGACTGTTGCTTTAAAGCCGGATCGCTGACGCTCGTTTTGGCACCTCCTGGACACGGCAAAACGAGTTTGTTGAAAGCGGTGGGGCAGATTTTGCCGAGCAAAGCTTTGAGCGGCGGAAAAGGCATCACGTACTCGAAGATGACGGCGGAGGATTTGAAGAAGGAGAAGGACATCGACGCCAATAGGTTGTCGATGTACGTGACGCAACAAGACGAGCACTTGCCGTTTCTAACGGTGAGAGAGACGACGAAGTTTTCGCACGAAAACGCGACGCCAATGCCGACGAATGAGAGAGAGGAAGACGTGTACGCGAGGAAGATTGATAGCGTGCACCGATTGCTCTCGTTGGATAATTGCTTGGATACAATCATCGGTAATGATTTAGTGAGAGGCGTTTCTGGAGGGGAGAAGAAACGGGTCACGATCGGTGAAGCGATGGTAACGAACGCGAGAGTTTTTTGTATGGACGAGATCTCGACGGGTTTGGACGCTGCGGTGACGCATAACATCATCGCCGCGTTGCGAGAGTGGACGAGAATTACCAACGGGACGGCGATTGTTTCGCTCTTGCAGCCGACGCCGGAGGTGTACGAGCTTTTCGACGACGTCTTGTGCTTGCGAGACGGAACTCCGGTGTATCACGGCGACGTTGATAAAGTGGTCGATCATTTTAATGGTCTCGGGTTTGATGGCGATAACGCCAAGAAAGGCGACGTGGCGGATTGGTTGTTGAGCGTTTTAGTGGATCCGTTGGCGCATTCTAAAACAGGCGCCTCGAATAAGTACGCCTCTAGCGACGGCTTAAGGAAAGGGTGGGTCGAAAACTCGAACGGATTGTATGCGAAGAGCATCGGGGAGACCGATTGCTTAGACGCTTCGGACGGGAACAACATTATTGACTTGCGAACGCCTTTCGCCAAGGCGCAATATTCCACCGCCTACCCGAAAGCTTGGCCGAGTCAGTATAAATCTGTCATCAAGAGACAATTCCAAATCACGTTGAGAAATAAAGTTTTCTTATCGGCGAGAATGTTTGGCGCTTTGATCACGTCCGTCGTACTTGGTTCTGTTTGGTTTGATTTGCCCTTGGATAGAGGTTTCGAGCGTTTAGGCATGCTCCTGTTTTCAATCTTACATATTTCCTTTAGCAACTTTTCCGAGTTGACATTTAGCGTCGAGCAGAAATACGTGGCGTATAAACAGCTCGACTATAAGCTATTTCCAACGTTTGCGTACATCGTGTCTTCGATTGCCACGCAGTTACCGATCGCGGTGTTAGAGACGGCTATATTCAGTTGCATTTTATACCCGATGGTTGGGTTGTCTATGGAATTTGGAAATTGGTTGGTATTCTTCTTCAACTTGACGTGCGCAAACGTTGCGATGGCGAGTTTCTTTAGAGTCGTCGCTCTTCTGGCGCCAAACATGGAAGCCGCACAAACCTTTCCCGGACCCGTCATCGCGATTATGGTTATCTTCGCGGGCTTCTTAATCTCTCCGGAGAAGATGGGCGCATTGTACTTCCTCTATTGGATTTCTTTGTTCGCGTACTCGTTGAGATCATTGTGTCAAAACGAATTCCTCAGCGATCAGTACAAGTACAAAGTACCACTGGATCCCGCCGCAGCGGCGACTTACGTCCAAGCATACACCGGAGAACCAAAGACGATGGCAGAATTTTGCGAGGAGGGCGCGTTCCCGTGCGAAGACGCTGGGAAGATCACTTTGGATACCATCGATATCAGCGCGGATAAGAAGTATTTCTGGGCTGGACCGATGTTTGCGATTGGGTTCTTCTGCTTGATGACTGCGATAGGTCTCCGAGCGTTGTCAACGATTCGCATTCAGCGAAACATCGGATCGTCGAGATCTTCAACGAACGATAAGAAAAAGGACGGTGAAAACGCCGAAGAAGAAGGAGCAGAAGTGAGCATTCCAATCTCGAAAGTTGACGCGGAAGCTTCTCAAAGAGCTTTGGTGTTTACGCCGATGAGCATCACGTGGGAAGATTTGGAGTACACGGTAAAGGTTCCAGGAGACGACGGTAAACCGTTATCAGGGACGAAGAAAATTTTGAATTCAGTCACCTCCGCCGCGCAACCGTCGAGAATGTTGGCGCTTATGGGTGCATCTGGCGCCGGTAAAACGACATTGTTGGACGTCATCGCGGGACGCAAGTCCGGCGGTGAGATGAATGGAACGATCAAATTGAACGGTCACGTCGTGAAGAAGGAAACGTTTGCGCGATTAACTGCGTATTGCGAACAACAGGATTTGCACAACGCGTTTGCGACTGTCAAAGAAGCTTTGGAATTCTCCGCGACGCTCCGTTTACCCTCGGATGTTCCCATCGAAACTCGAAGAGCGTTTGTGGACGAAGCGTTGGATATCTTGGAATTGAGAGGTATCGAGAATCGTTTAGTTGGCACGGCCGGTTCCCCGAGTGGTTTGTCTCCCGGTCAACGCAAAATCTTAACTGTTGGTGTCGAGTTGGTTTCAAACGCCCCGGTGTTCTTTTTGGACGAACCGACGTCTGGTTTAGACTCGAGAGCGGCGTTGATTGTAATGCGCGAGGTGAAAAAAGTCGCCAATCTTGGGCGCACGGTCATCACCACCGTCCACCAGCCGTCCAAGGAAATTTTCAACTTGTTCGACGACATGTTGTTGTTGCAAAGAGGTGGCTATCAGGTATATTTTGGCCCGTGTGGCGTGAATGGCAAAACCTTCGTAGACTATTTGCAAAAGATTCCGAACGCGCACGCGTTGCCGGAGGGCATGAACCCGGCGTCGTGGATGTTGGACGTTTTGGGTGGCACCGACTCCTCAAACGCCGGCGAAAAAGGCGCGTTAAAAAAATCAAAATCCACCTCGGCGAACAGCTTGCAACCGATGAAACGCAGCGCTTCTGGGGGTGCCTTGAACGGTCTCCTCTTAGTCGAACGGTTCAAAGCTTCCCAAGAAGGTGCGGCTGGTACGCGCCTAGTTCGGGACTTGTGCGCAAAAGGCGAGAAGTCGGAGATGTTTGCCTTTGCGTCGCCATACGCGCGATCGTTCTTGACGCAACTTCGATGCCTGATCCAACGCGCATCCCTTGCGCACAACCGCGACGTCGCGTACAATCTTGGCCGAATTGGCATTCTCTTCGTCCTCTACCTCCTCTTCGGGTTCGTTTACTTCGATTTGGACGCCTCGAACGAAACGGGTGTCCAAGCGATGGTCGGGGTCATTTTTATGACGTCCATTTTCGCCGGGATCATCTTCATGAACTCCGTGATGCCCGTGCGCGTGAGAGAACGAGCCGTCGCGTATCGCGAACGTACCTCGTTCATGTACGACGCTATCCCGTACTCTCTCTCGCACGCGTTCTGCGAGGTCCCGTGGGTGTTACTGGTCACCTTCGTCACCGTCACCCCGCTCTACTTCATGGTCGGCTTAGTACCAACCTTCGAGCATTACATCTACCATGTTCTCATGGTGTTCACGGTTTCCATGGCCTTCATGTCATTAGGTCAAGTCATCGCGTGTCTATGCGCGACCATTCAAACCGCGCAAGCCGGAGCGTCCGCCTTCATCCCCATCTGCTTTCTCTTCGGCGGTTTGTACCTCCCGTACCCGCAAATTCCAGTTTATTGGAAGTGGGCGTACTTCATCGATCCGGTCGCATACGCCATCCAAGGCGTCACTGCCCCGCAATTCGAGCACCGAGGATGCACCGGCGCCTACCCAGACGGCGACTGTCCAACCATCCAAGCCTTCCGAGGCACGTACTTTGAAACCGTCGACACGTTGGCGTACGTCGAGGAAAAATACGACGTCGAACTCTCCAAAAAGTGGTTCATGTTGCTCTACGTCGCCATTTTCGTCCTCTGCATGCAAGCGCTTCACGTCGTCGCGTTCAAGTTTAGAAAAGTCGTCAGTCGTTAATTTATTTTATGTTTTGAATAAGGTATATACTACACTGGTCACGGAAAAGAGACTGTACCCGATCCGTTTCGCTCTCACGCCTCCACCCACTAAAAAACTCGCACCCGCGCTTTAAACAAATTCAAAAACTTCTTCTTATCAATATTCAAAAAGAGACATAAAGAAAACAACGATCGCACGACAAAGAGTACGCGCGTGTATGCATGTGTGCGCGTGTGAGCGAGAGTTTGTTTTAATATATACTGGTATTATAGACTTGGATTTTCATTTCAAATTTCTTCTTTTTCAGCCTCTGCCGTAGCCGCGGCGGGCTCTTCCGGCGCAGCGGCAGGATCAACGGCAGCATCCCCATCACCCTCTTCTTTCTCTCCTTCTCCCGCTGGTTCTTCTCCCGCAACATCAGCATCGGCTTCTCCTTCTTTCTTCTCTTCTTCGTTCTTCGTTTCCTTTTCTTTGTCGTCGTCTGAATCGTCATCTGAATCAGAATCCTCGTCCAACGCCGCCAATTTCGCCGCCAACGCCGCCTCTTCAATCTCCAAGTTATCCTTAATCGCATTCACAGTCTCAACGCCGCTCGCTTTCGCAGCCTGCTTCACCAAACTCTCCGCCGGCGCGCCCTGTTGCACTTGCTTCGGTAACTTTGGCGGTTCCGGCCTACTTCTCAGTTTGAACGCACCGCTCGTGATATCCACCGGCGGCGCATCCACAACTTGAAACTCGCGATCGTTCAACTCTTCAATCTTCACCCACTCGAACGATTCATTTTCCGTGTTAATATCGTACGTCAAACAGTGTTCTTTCGTTTCCTCTTTATAATCCGTCACGATGCAGTCGAACCAGCCGCCTTCAGCCGGCCAAAATCGTTTCACCCTTCGGCAAATGTACTCGTTCACACCCAAAGCGTCTAAATTTTTCGCCAAAACCGCCGCTTTTTCCATTTGCTTCAGCGTTCTCGCCGAAGGCGGTTTCGGTTCTTTCGGTGGTTTCGGTTGTCTGTACTGTTGCGGCGGCGGCGGCGCGTAGTACCCTTCGCCGTCGTCGCCTTCCTCGCCGCCCTGACGATGCTGCGGATAATACTGCTGTTGCGTCTTCTGCCTCTTCGGTGCCGGCGGTTCCGGCGGGTTCAACTTATACTGCGCGTACGCGTCTCTCAACCGCTTCACGTTCTCGTCCCCTCCGACGTTTTCTCTCACCTTCATGTGATCTTCGTTCGAAACGTTCAATTCGATTCGTAGCTTGGCGATTAAATCTTCGCGTTCCCACGTTAAACCAGTCACCGCTAACGCTTTCATGATCGCCTGGTACGCGGAGACTTCGAGTCGTCGCACTTGCGTGGTGATAGATGCCATCTTTTTTCTTTTTTACTTCTATTTCCTTATTCTCGAGACGATCTCGACTACGTTCAAAAGAAGAGAGTACTAATCCAAAAGAGAGCCGTCACACGCTCGGGAAAAGGACAATTGAATCGATTCAATTCTCTTCTTCTCTCTCACGCCCCCCCCCACCCGCGATTGTGGTGCGCGAACGGAAAACTTTACTTTCTCAGAAAGATGGAAAAATGTGCAACGCTGACTGACTGGTGCGTGCCTCACTCGAGAAACAGATGTCGTTTACGCGCGTGAGCGTTTTGTCTTTTATGACGACGCGTGTCTGTGCGTCTCTCACTTTTGAAGGTGGGAGAGCAGCTTTGGAACAAAAAACCCTAAATTTATGAAAAACGAGCACACTCGAGAGCGTTTTACCGCCACTTTTTGTCAAACACATCCACACCGCGTACGATAAAAATCACAATGGTACGTTCTTCTAGTTCCACGCGTTCTGTCTCTACTCTCGCATCGTTTCGGTCTGCGCGCGAAACCGGCGCGTCGTGGCGTCGCGAGCGTTCGCGTCGATGCGTTCGATAGGCTTTTTTTTCTTCTCGCGCGCTTTCGCGAAATTTTTGTTTCGGTAGTGTGCGGCGTCGTGAGATTGCGCGAAAACGCAGATCGGAAAGGGCGTCGCGAAGGTTGTGCGGATGGTGTGATTGCGTGAAACCGTTCAAAATGTTCTTTTGAACGTTTTGGACGTTTCTTTTCGCTCGCGCATCGCGCGGTACGCGTCGCTCGCGCACCCATTTCGCGAATGTTTTGCCCAAAGTCCTCTTTAGGTTCTGATAAAAGAAATCGGACGACTGACGCGCGCTTTTCTTCTTTCTTTTCATCCCCAAACAAAACAGGTTGCCGCTCCAGAATCCGTTCTCAAACGCCGCAAACGCGACGAGCAATGGGCCGCTCAAAAAGCCAAAGACGCCGCGGAGGCCAAGAAGGCCCAAGAGAAGAAGCGCGAAGAGGTGTTCAAGCGCGCCGAAAAGTACGTGAAGGAGTACGAAGCCCAAGAGAAGGATTTGATTCGCTTGAAGAGAGAAGCCAGAGCTAAGGGCGGCTTCTACGTCGAACCGGAGCAAAAGTTGATCTTTGTCATGAGATTGAGAGGTTTGAACGACATGCACCCGAAGACGAGGCACATTTTGCAGTTGTTGAGATTGAGACAAATTCACAACGGCGTCTTCATGAAGGTGAACAAAGCCACGGTGAATGCTTTGAGAAAGGTTGAGCCGTACATCATGTGGGGTTACCCGAACTTGAAGACGGTGAAAGATTTGATTTACAAGAGAGGTCACGGTAAGGTTAACAAGCAACGAATTCCGTTGACGGATAACAGCGTGGTGGAGAAGGTGTTGGGCGATAAGGGTATCATTTGCGTCGAAGATTTGATTCACGAGATTTACACCGTCGGCCCGCACTTCAAGGAGTGCGCGAACTTCTTGTGGCCGATGAAGTTGTCCGCGCCGTTGGGTGGGATGACCAAAAAGAGAAATCACTACATCGAAGGTGGTATGGCGGGTAACCGCGAAGAGAACATCAACGCTTTGGTGAGAAGCATGAACTAAATTTTTATATGCGTTTATTAGTTGATGCCGAGGAGTTTTCGCCGCGGCGGAGATCGCGCGTCTTTCTCTTGACAATAATCTTATTGAAAAAAGAGAGAGAGAGAGAGAGAGTCCGACGCCGCGCGATAAAAAGAGCACACATAGATACATATATACTGTAAATGCAAGAGAGAGAGAGAGAGAGAGTAAGAGAGAGAGAGTAAAAGAGACGGAAGAGTGAATAGAAGAGTGTTTAAACTATAGCCTTTGAGAATATATTAAGAAAAAAAAGTTTTCCTAAAACCGTAACATCAAAATATCTTCACTTTCTCTCGCATATCTCTCGATCGGAAAAATTGAAATTGGAAGAGAGAGATGGAACCTCCGTCGTCGTCGTCGCAAAGACCGACGACGACTCGAGCAGTAGCCAACAACAACAACGGAGGAGGAGGAGGAGGAGGAGGAGCGCACCACAATCATCATCGCAATAATGATAATAATAATAATAAAAATCAGTCTTCCTCGCCTTCGCCACCGTCGGAGAAAGAGCGCGTGCTGGTTCGATACTTGCTCGAACAACCGTCGTTCGGGAGAGACGGAGACGTGCCCCCGGACGTGTTGTTTCAACCGTCGTCGTCGTCGTCTTTTTTTACCGCCGCGTTTCCGGGAGAAGGTGGGACAGATCAAGTGCCGGCGGCAAAGGAGGAGAAAACGTGGGCAGAGCGTAATCAAAACTCCACGCTGAGCTTACGGTTGAGCGGAGAAACTGTCTCCGGAGAGTGTCTCTCCGTCTCTGGTGGCGCCGGATCGTGCGAATACCAGTGGCAAAGAGTCGCGCCGAGAGGGGCGATCGAGAGCATAGTTGGCGCGGTTGGACCGAGTTACGTCACGAACGAACAAGATATTGGATGTCACATTCGGGTGATAGTGAGGATGCAGCGAGTGAGTTCGGACGGGAAGAGCTCTTCGAGGAGGCCTTTGATCGCGCACGCGACGACGGACGCGACGGTGGTTTCCGCCGTGAGCTCGAAGCATCCGGACGACGATAGGATGGAAAGTTTGATGGAAGCTAGCGAAGGGATGAGATCTGCGGGGACGACGAGTCGCACGAGCACGCCGAGAGGCAACAGCGCGGAGGGAATGAACGCCATGCACGGCTTGGAAAGCGATAGTAATAATAATAATAATATTAACAACAACGGGGAGAAGGCGAGCAGAGACGTACTGAGAGACGAACAGGCCGCGAGGACAAGTCCTCCATCGCCAAGTTACAACAACATTAACGCAAATAATAGCATGCACAATGGAAGTGTGGTGAGTAAGAACGTCGCGCATAGCGCTCTGCTCAATAATCTCTTGATCAAAAGCGGCGCAGAGGCGGTCAGCCCGAATAATCCGAACAGCCCAAACGCGCTCAGTCCAAACTTGTCGAGCAGTAATTTGAACAACTACTCCTCTTGCGGAGACGATAGTACTCACAGAAGACGAAGAAAAGAGATTTTACTGCTCGAACGCGCAGATTCGTTGATACACGGGCCAGGATCGGAATCGAGGCTCGCGTTTATCCGCGGGAAAGAGCTCGAAGCGAAAGCGAGCGAGTTATTTCGAAAAGTCTCAGACGCTGAAAGGATGAAACGCTCTAATGAGCTCACGGACAATCGCAGTTGCTCGGAGTGGGATTCCGAAAACGATCGTTCCGAGATGAGCGAGAAAAGTGACGATTTAAGCGAAGGAGTTGATTTCGACGATGACGACGACGACGATGACGACGACGACGATGAATCAACTGCTGGTGGCGTGGACAGCGAAGATTGGAGTCTCGGGAGTTTACGAGGAGACGCGAGGAAAGCCGAACGTATTGCCAGGAAGGCGAAAGGGGCGTACGAAGAGGCGGCAATGAAAGGGTACGCAGAAGCAATGCAAGCGCTTGGCAGATGCTATGAAAGTGGATTTGGAACGAGGAAAGATATTTGCAAAGCGGTTGAGTGGTACGAGAAAGCCGAAAAGCTCGGTTGCGACGAAGCCGCGTGCGATTTGGGATGTCTATACTACCTCGGTCGTTTCCCGAGAGAAGAACTCGAAAAACGAAACCGGTTATCGCATTTAACTGATTCTTCTCTTTCGGAGATTTCAAGCAACGAAGGAGACGATTTCCAATACCAACTCGCCGAAGATAGAAAGAAAGCGTTCGCGCTGTTCAGCCACGCTGCCGCTAACGGGTCTGGACCGGGGGCAAACAATGTCGCCATGTGTTACGAGGAAGGTCAAGGCGGCGTGGAGCGCAACTGGCGCGAAGCTGCCAGATGGTACGCAATCGCGGCCAAAAGAGGTGTCCTGTCCGCCCACGCGAGCTTAGGATACGCCTTCCTAACGCTCGGGAACAGATCGAGCGCTAAAGAAGCTTTTGAGACTGGCACGCAGCACGGAGCTCCGGAATGCGCGGACGGTTTACGTTTGATCCGTGAAGCCGAGAGGCACGCAGCGAGTACTCTGAAATATCTTCGCAACGGTGGCGGTACACACGACGACGCCACGAAACATTTAATCAAGAGCGCTTCTGGGACTGGTTTAGAGAGCGTCTCATCGGTAGAGTTAGTAGAGCAGCTTGAGAGAGAGCTCGAAAAATACCACGAGCTCAGCCGACGATTGTACAATGCTGCGAGTTTACACCCGGAATCTTTAGAAGAAGCGAACGCTGTACTATTAAACGCGTTTCCTGAGATGAATATTCATCGCAAGTGAGACGCCTTGTCGTGGGTAATCATGACCTTAACTTGTTGTAAATAATAGTAATTTAATATACACTGTATTTATTATGTAGCTCATCTTTCACACGCTCTGAACGACTTCAAGAACTCTTTTGTCTTTCTCGCTTCCGCTCGTCGTCTTCGCCATCCCCAGTTCAACTCTTTTGCTAGCAAATCTACCACGCGATTTGTTGCCATCTCACTCGCATGAACGTCTAGGAATGCCATTCTCGAACGCCTCGCTAAGAAATCACTCGCCGATTGGCAAAACTCCGCACGCGCGGCGTACACCACTTCTGCTTCGATTACCGGCAGGTTCGGATGTAAACGTTTTTCTAATCCGGCAAAGGAGGCTAAGGAAGCGACGGCCATCGCGCGATCTCCATAAGAAGTGGCCAAATGCCTCGAAACATCAGGATCTGGATTCGAACCACCAAACCCGTCCCCTCCAGACTGTGCCACGGATGCCGACAGAGAATCTTTGTGTCCGTGTGCGCCAACAACGCCCATGTTGCTCGTGCGACAGCTCGCAATCTCGCTTACGTTTTCTCCGCTCTCTCTCATCGTTTTTAGGACTAAATCCACTGTCTCTTCTGCCATTAATCTATATGTCGTCCATTTACCACCGGCGACAACAATAACATCACTCGGCGTTTCTTTTGCAATCACGTGGTCTCTCGATAAATCACTCGAGTTCGTTTTCGTCGGATCTTTCGCCAGCGGTCGAGCGCCGGACCACACGGAAAGAACTTCTTGTCGGTGAGGCTGTAACGCCAAATACGGAGCTATGGTATCCAATATGTATTCAACTTCGTCTTGCGTTGCTAACGGTTCTTTTGGTGTTTTCTCCCCCGGTTTTAAAGCAATATCCGTAGTTCCAGCAACCGCGTGATCCAACCACGGCAACAAAAACACGACTCTTCCGTCTTTCGTCTTCGGAATGATCATTCCAAATTTTTCCGGAACGTAATATTTTGGCAACACGACGTGCGTTCCCAACGAAGGCGAAACCATTTTTTTCTCTTTGGTTGCTTTCGACGCATCGTCTAAAGCTCTCACGTCGTCCGCGAACGGTCCGGCGCAGTTGACGATGACTTTTGCTCGCACCGGGTGCGTCTTCCCCGTCTCTTCGTCTTTAAGAATCGCGCCGGTAATTTTCTCTCGATTTTTCTCGTCGTCTCTCAGTAGCTCAACCACGGAACAATGATTCAACACGACCGCACCCGCGTGTGCGGCAGTCACTGCCAGTGCTACGTTTAACCGCGCGTCGTCAAACTGTCCATCGCTGTACAGAATCGACCCTTTCAAACTCTTTCCCATAGTCGGTTCCTCCGTGCTCAAAATTTCATCCACGTCATCTCTCTCTCTGATTTTCTTCGCCTCTTCCTCGTCATCGATTAAAACTTTCCTCTTCGCGACGGTGGGGAACTCCATAATTGTCCTCGAACTCGTCGCGAACGAGCTGAACGTCAGCGCCGACGTGCCCGCGACTAAATCGTACGCCTTCATGCCGGCCCAATAGTACGGCACTTCGTACCACTCGTAACACGGCGTCGCTATCATCAGCACGTGACTTAAATGCGGCGCGTTGTGCAGCAAGACTTTTCGCTCTTTCAAAGCTTCGAACACTAATTTCAACTGTCCGTAATCTAAATTGAACACCGCTTTTTCTAAATACCGGACGCCGCCGTGGACAAGTTTCGTCGACTTGGAGGACGTGCCAGAGGCGAAGTCGTCTCGTTCGACTAAAATCACATTCAAACCTCTCGTTTGCGCGTCTAAAGCGACGCCAGAGCCGGTCGCGCCGCCGCCAATCACCAAAACGTCAAACTTGCCCTCGTCCTCCTCGCCATTTTTTCCCTCGCCATCGGCCGCGTCGTCTTTATTCTTCTTCTTCTTTTTAAAACTCCTCCTCTTCTCAAAAGTCGTTCGTTTCCTCTCGATTTCCCGAAACATGTCCGCGCGATTCGGCAACGGTTTATCGACGTTCGCCCACGGTTCGTGCGGTAATCCTCTCGCGTGCGCGGTTTGACTTTGCGCGTACGCGTACGTCGTCGCCGCGGCGAGGCCGACGGCCGAGGATGCCGCAAGAGCGAGTTGCCGCGATCGATACATTATTTATTATATCACACGTGTTTGTGTCGTTTTTTTTAGTTGTTAGTTGGGGGGATTCGAATTAAAAAAATATCTGTTTTGCGGGCACGAGCGCTATCACTAGTTTCACTTCTTCGTCGTTTTCAACTTTTCGAACCGATCGGCGAGCGCGTCGTCGACGACCGTTTTCTTCTGGGCGGACGCGACGCCCGGAGGCGGGCCTCCTCCGTTTGTTTTTCTTCTCAAAGGAGCGGAGCTTCCTTCGTTTTCGTTTTCGTTTCTTTCTTCCTCTAATTTGGCTTCATCCGCGGCGGCGGCGATGAGGGAGTTAATTTCATCTTCTTTTTCTGTTCCTATGTCGTCGTCGTCGACGTCGTCGTGTTTAAGGGTGGTGGCGAAAAGTTCGTTGGTGGCCACTAAGGCTTCGGCGTATTCGGCGGCTTCTTGCGCTTTGTTTGCGGCGTCTCGAGCCGCTTTCGCTGCCGTTTCTGCCGACGCGTAGTTCGATGTTTTATTACTTTTGCGACGCGAAGAGCTCGTGTCGTCGATGTCGGACGATTCGCCGCCGCTGCTGCTACTCGCCTCAGACGAAGATTTGCTTCTCCTCGTACTTTTCTTCTTTTTTTTACTCGACGACGACGACGGTTTCTTCTTCGCGCTCGTCGACGGCAACGCGACCCCTTTCTCCTTCGCCATCTTTTCTAAAAGTACTCTCGCTTCTTTACCACACGTGTCGGCGTTCCGTCGTTCCTTCGCGATGACCATGAACGCTTTGCTCACTCCGCACGCCTCGCTCGTTTTCTCCCTCTCGCAACTCAGCGCGAACTCTTTCCCGAATTTTTTCGCGAGCTCGTTCGCGATGGATTTCAATTCCGGCAAATCGTTCACCAATCGTCCCCCATCCGCGCTCTTCGCATAAAACATAGACGCGACGGCCGTTCTGTTTTTGCCCGTGAGTTCTAATTCCGCAGGGTGTCGTTCGCACGTCTCCAAAATCGCGCTCGCGAACGATTGAACGCGCTTTAAAATTTCTAGAAATTTGGTCTCCTTTCCAATCGATTCGCACCGCGCGAGGAGCGTCTCCATCGCTTTCGATTTTTCTTCGGAAGACGAGCCTCTCCTGTCCTCGTCGTTGTCATCGTCTGACAATAACGACGTCGCTTTAAACGAAGAACAAGTTTCCAAAACTTTCGCGATCGCGTTCTCGTTCGATGCGATCCTCGCGCGTCGCTTGTCGGTTAAGAGTTTGATTCTTCCCGAGAGAATCTTGAGATTCGTCTTCAACTTTTGCTCGTTGAATCGATTATTATTCGCGCCGCCGAAGAGAGATTGGATCGATTCGAGGAAAGAGGAAGACATGCGTTTTGGGACGAGTGTTATTGCGTCGGGAGAGAGAGATTTTTTTTTGTCGTTACGCTTTGCTTTTGTGCTGCGCGTGCGAGGGAGTTCTGGCGCATTTTGAGCACAAACGACCGTGGGTTGCCTCGACAACGGAGAGAGAGAGAGAGAAGCGAGAGGAGTATTCGGCGCGGCTATGTGCGGATATCTACAATGCATTACAAAACAAAACCACTTCAGCGATCATCGCGAAATAGTTCACGCGGCGGATTCCAAGACTCGCCTGATTTCTATCGCTTCCTTCTCCATTTCCTCCTCGCCTCTCGCTTTTCGATTTTCGTCCGCGTCGACTCTCGCCTTCCTCTCTTCCTCCTCGCACCGTTCTAACTTTTCGTAAATGTCGTCGTTCCGCGCGAAATCGTTCGGTTTTCGAGGCATGACGTGGACGTGCACGTGGAATACGGTTTGACCGGCGTCTGGGCCGTCTTGGATGGTGAGCGTCATCGCGTTTGCCGAGTGTATTTTCTTCACCGCTGTGCCCGCGCGCGCGGAGAGAGAGAGAGAGAACGAGAGAAAGACAAAGTTAGTTAGAGCGCGAGCCGCCGAGAGACGGAACGCGAACGTGAGCACATCCCGAGGAAGAAGAAAAACAAAGAAGAGCACTCGAGAATAGCATAAACACCAACGCCGTCGAACGACGTCCACAAAATCCATCGAACGAAACCACAAGCGAGACGACGACGACGACGCTCAGAACAAACTCTCACCGACTGCAACTTTTTGACTCGCGAGCATCAGATCCGAAATCTCCTCTCCCGTCATCTCCTCGTACTTCTCCACGACGCGTTTCGGACAAACGAGCACGTGCCCAGGAACGACCGGTTTCAAGTTCACGAACGCGAACGACAGAGGGGTTTCCAAGAAGACGTGCTTCGGGGAGATTCGTATCTTCTCGCTGAATTGGAAATCACGCGTCGTCATGCCGGCTTTCGCGTTGATGTCTCGTCGTCTCAGAAAGACTAAAGATGGATGTTGTTTCAACGACAACGAAGCTCTTCTGAACTTGGCGATTATTGAACTTCGAACAGATGCAACGCGCGAGGCTTTTGTTGTTGCGAACGACGCGGCGATAACTTTTCCGAGGGAGGAGGAGAGTCGCAAAGAAGAAGAAGAAGACATGCGAGAAGGCGAAAGAGTGACGAAAGTTTCTCTTCATGTTGATGTGGTTTATAAATTACAAAAGCGCTCTCTCGCTTCTTCAGACTCGCACGCGGAACAATTCATACTAAAATTCTCTCTCTTTCACTCTCTTTATTTTCAAACGATTATATATATGTATATATATATATATATCTCACGCGGAGAACTTGTCCGAGTAATACGAAACCGACTCGCCGTCGTACCCGGCGAATTCGTTGTTCACCTCCTCGAAGCTTCCCAACGTCTTGACGCCAAAGAAGACGCCAGCGAGGATACCGAGGGCTAAAATAGCGCCAGGAATCCCACCGAGACCAACCTTGGCGTATTTATCCGACGTCGGCGACTCGGTGTAGAGTTGTTTCGGTTCCACGGCGAAGATGTTGCCCATGCCCTGCGCGCGCACGCGTCGAGAGAGAGAGAGAGAAGATGCGAGCGAGAACGGAAGCGAGCGACGATAGGGGTCAGCGTTTTCCAATCGAACGAGAAATACGAGGCACAGAAACGTGAGATAAAGGGACGACCTCGCGCGCGATGCTTTCCACATCATCTTTCGAAACGAACCAGAAAAAAGCGGTGGTAGCACGCCGCCGCGAAGATCGATCGAGCGCGGCGCTTTTCCTCTCTCTTTTCAAGTTTTCGACCGAGAGAGAAGAGAGGATAAAACGCAAAAATGGGAGGGAATTTCTCTCGCACACTTACCGTGTTGTCGGACTCGATAAACCCGGTCGTTCGGTCAACTTGCGGCGGCTTTTGCGCCCTGACGACGGTAAACTGCGCGCCGCCGCGTCTTCTGCGCATCGTCGTCGTCGATTTTTTTGAGAGAGATGAGAGAAAAGGCATCTCGGTTAGTAAAGACGTATCATTTCGCGTCACCCACACCGACGTTTTGTTTCCAATTCGAAGAGAGAAAGACAGAGAGAGAGAGAGAACAAACGAAACCTATAATTCTTCGTTTTTACACCATACCTCTGCGAAGAAGACGACAAAGCGCGTCTTTTGCCGTCGGAGGATTTGACGGCGACGAACGGCGAGGCGGTGATGCGGGTAGCGGTAGCAAACATTTTTTTTTCCTTGTGATGGATGTGTTTTGTGAAGATAAAGAGAAGAAGAAGAAGAAGAAGAAGAGAAGGCGGTAGAGTAAAGATAGAGTAAAGCGGTTGACGCGTTGCACTTTGAAAG
>Ga0182090_1120378_pt1 | contig 18500 bp, 9 predicted proteins | sample 041ome_24_FD_127767 | JGI IMG/M metagenome (GOLD analysis project Ga0182090, IMG submission 127767) | Metatranscriptome of coastal salt marsh microbial communities from the Groves Creek Marsh, Georgia, USA - 041408BS metaT (Metagenome... | ecosystem: Environmental > Aquatic > Marine > Intertidal... | reverse complement strand
TAACATCATAATAGTCGTCGTCGGAATCGGTAGTGTGTAGTACTCCACCTTCATATGACCAGTCTTCTGGTAATGGACAGTCGTTGTCGAGGAGGTATTGTAAACACTCGGTGTGGTTTTTCTCGTGTGCGTACAGTACGCTCCAATCGTCCCACGGCGCTTTGGCGGTTTCACGCAAGTACTTCAAACAGTCCAAGTGGCCGTACTGGGCCGCATACTCACACGCAACTTTGCTATATTGATCATACTTACGCTCAACAAGATATTCGAGTATGTGGAGATGACCTTTTGCAGCCGCCCAAGAGGCAGTACCCCAACACCAAGGCGCTTTCGCTTCTTCGCGTAAGCATTTGAGGCACTCGAGATGACCGTTTCTGGCAGCAACTCTACACGCACTCTCATCGACAGGACACTCATTTGCAACGCAATACTTTACCATTTCCAGATTACGTTGGTTTGCAGCCGCACAAATCGTCCCTTCATCCCACTTACACTCTTTCTCCTCTCGCGCCCACTTGAGCAACTCGAGTTTATTCGTGTAAGCAACGCTCCGGCAGAAATATGTTTCGCCTTCGCCCCACCAACTCGGCCACAACGATCGATTCTCCCATGCAAACTCCAAAGTCGATATCGACGACATCTGTTCAATCCAAAACTTCTCTTTCAACTCCTCCTCGCGAGACGATCTCTTAATCAACTTTCTCGTTTCACCATTCACTTCGTACAAGAATTTCAAATCCATCGAATTCAATCTCGGAAGAATGTGTTTAAAACAAATATCGTCGTTATTCACGATCAAATCCCACACATCCCTCTGACCAATCCGCCTTTTCTGCCCTCGCGTCCTCATTCCAGACATGACCTTCTCGCGAGAGACGACAAAAACAGCAGCGGTGTTCTTTTTCTTCTTCGTCTTTACGTGTTTGTTTTTTCCATCATCACCACAAAAGTGCGGCCGTTTTGGACTTTTGCGCACAACAACAACAACAACGTAATAAATACTAGTTAGAGTACTAATAAGATCACAAACGCGGCGCATCACGCGCGAACATAAGAGAGATAGAGAGATAGAAAAAGACAGTAGAGTAGAGAGTTTTATAACGACGCGTAAAAAATGAGCAGCGAAGGAGGCGGAGGAGGACACCACATGCGACGCACCTCCTCCTTAGCAAACATCAAACAGATGGCAAATCACTTCCCGAAACACGTCCGAGAACAAGCCGCGAAACAAGATTTTAAACACGAAGCCGTGCAATACGCGCTGTGGATTCCCTTTGGTTTAGTGTGTCAACACTTCGAGTACGAGAAGATGGCGAACTTATTCTTCACGTGGTTTATTCTCGGAGAGTTGATGCTGATTTTCATGCACGTGGACAGAACGTTTTCCTCTGTGTTGAAGTGGTACAACGTGTTATTATTCGTCGTGCCGGTGGCGATTTATTTCATCAAAGAGCTGATGATTCCAGAGAATAGCTTTTACATGTTTTTCGTGGAGTACGTGATATTCGGGACGTTGGCGTTTGCGATCGTTATTCCGTTCATTCCGAGACATTTGTTGCGCGGGTTCGACTGGTACCCGATGATAAAGAAGATGGGATTTAAGAGTTGAGATCGATTGACTATGCGCTACCGCAAACGACTACTGCTTTTATACAAAACTATTTTACATATCTAAACGCTGCTGCTTTTTAACATTTGCTCTTCCAAGTCGCACTTGTGCAAGTCTCGGATGAACTCGTCCAAGCCGAATCCGTCGAGAAGTTTTTGGACGTCGTTCACGACGACGCCGGTACCTCTGTGGTCTTTACAACGACCGTCTTTAAAGTTATACGTTCGAATTCTTTCCGAGCGGTCTGCGCTTCCTATCAAACTTCGTCGCATCTGCGCGTTTTCGGCGGCAACCTTACGTCGTTCGATGTCGTATACTCTCGCTCGCAACACGGACAAAGCTTTCGCTTTATTCTTGTGTTGCGACCGTTCGTCTTGGATGACGACGGTGACGCCGGTCGGGATGTGGACGATTCGAACGGCTGAATTCGTGGTATTGACGTGCTGTCCACCCGCGCCAGACGCTCGCATGGTTTCAATTCTCACGTCTTTTGTTTCGTCGATGTGAATGTCACTCTCTTCGGCTTTCGGGATAATCGCCACGGAAGCGGTGGAGGTGTGAATTCGCCCTTGCGTTTCCGTCGCCGGGACGCGTTGCACTCGATGGACGCCGGATTCAAACTTTAAGTTTTTATACACGCCTCCGTTTGCTAACTCGTCCTCTTCCCCGTCTTCTTCGTTGAGATGAATCGTCGGATTACCATTGCTATTAATTTCCGCCATAGCTTCTCGAACTCCGCCGCCTTTTTCTTCTTCGCTGTAACTCATCAAATCAAACTTCCAGTTTCTCCTCCTGGCGTACATTTCGTACATGCGAAACAACTCGGCGGCGAATTTCGCCGCCTCGGCACCACCCGCGCCCGCTCGAACTTCTAAAATAACGTCTCTCGAATCTTCTGGGTCTTTCGGTAACAGTTGATGTTTCAGCTTTGTTTCTAATTCCGGCAACGTGTCGTTTTGTAACGCGTTCAATTCGGATTCCAACTCGGCGTCTTTCGATTTCTTGTTCTTGTTCTCTTCGTTGATGAGTTGTCTCAACACGTCGATTTCTTCCAGCGTATCTTTATACTTTTGGTACAACGAGACCAACGACTTCAACTCGCCGGCACTTTTATAGTCGTTGTTTTCGGTGTATTCGTGGAATAGCTTCAACTGATCTTCGAGCTTTTCAATCGGGAAATTCGTCGACGAAGTTGACGTTGAATACATTCTCCGCGTTTTCGAGGAAATTTTCCGTTCCAGAGCGCTCGCCACGCGCAACATTCCAGCCTCCCGAAACATCGGCGCCGTGACTTGCATACCAATCGGACGTCCATTTGACACGCTTCTGCCGCACGGAATAGATACGCTCGGTAATCCAGCCAAGGACATTGGCACCGTCAAAGCGTCTTGCGCGTACGATTCAACTTTCGATTCTCTCAAAACATCCTCTAAAAATGGCGCTTCCCGAGCGCTCGTCGGAGTTAAGAGAACATCGCACGAGCGTTCGAAGATGTCCTTAAACTCGTTCGATATCCTCTGGCGAATCTTTTCGCTGTTTTTGTACGCGCCTTCGACTCTTTGTGAAGATAAAGAAAACGCGCCTGAAACGATTCGTCGTTTGACTTCCTCGCCGAATCCGTCGTCTCGCGAAGCGCTGAATTTTATATCGTCGTACCGGTTCAAATTTGAAGACGCTTCCGCGCACACCAAGACGTAATACGCCGGTAACGCTAACTTTACGGACGGTAAAGATACCGGAACAATCGTCGCGCCTAATTCTTCGAACGCTTCGATTGATTTTGTCCAACTTTCCATCACCGCCGGAGTCGTTTCTTCGAGGAAAAATTCACCCGGGATGCCCACGCGCACGCCTAACAACGGCAAGACTCTATCGCTATTACTACTACTACTACTATTACTATCGCTACCATTATTGTTTCCACCTTTCGTCTCCCCTGATTCCAACCACTCTTTAAAATTCATCTGCGATTCCGAAATCAACTCAGTCGCGACGCTCGAAATGCGTCCGTCTTCCTCCACCGTTTGCCCGTCTTTCGGGTCCGCGCCTTGCATGATGGCTAAAGTAATCGCCGCATCGCAGACGTTTCTGGTCAAAATCCCCGGGCAATCGAACGAGCTCGCGTACGCGATTAAACCGTACCTCGAACACCTTCCGTAGCTCGGTTTCGTACCGACGACGCCTTGAAACGCCGCCGGTAATCGAACGCTGCCACCCGTATCGCTCCCGATGGCGACTAAACACGTCCCGTTCGCCACCGCCGCGGCGGACCCGCCGGAAGAGCCCCCGGGACTCAACCTCCCATCGATTGGATTCTTCACCGGCGCGTTTCTACCGTTTCGCGAGTGACTCCCCATCCCGAACTCGTCCATCGTCGTCTGCCCGAAAACCACCGCGCCGCTCTGCTCCAATCGATCGATCACCGTCGCCGTATACGAACACTCGTTTTTGCTCAACATTTTCGACCCCGCGGATGCGATTTCCCCTCTGATTGCAAAATTATCCTTCACCGCGATTGGTATCCCGTCTAAAAACGATATCGACGGCTTTCCGTCTCTTCTGTTCGCATCCGATTTTCTCGCCTTTTCCAACGCTTTCCCGAGCAAATCTTGCGACTGTTTCTCTCGTCCTTTCCCCACGAACGCGTGCATCATTAGTTGCCCGTCTAAATCGACCCTCCGTTTGGAAAAGAGGACTAAATCTTCGCTCGTCAAAGTTTCGCGCGCGAACTGTAACTGCGCCTCGACGGCGGTTTCGGGAATCTTCGTCCTCGCGATGGGTTCGCCTAAACTCCCGCTCGTGCTGCTGAAACAACGACTCCAACTTCTCCTCCGCCTCCAAATGGTGGCGAGCAGACTCCTTTTCCCTCCTCGCGACCCCATCGTCGTTTCTTTCGCTCAAAAGAAGAAGGTTATGAATAAAAGCGTTCGACAATTTGTGAAGAATGCATTCCTTCGGGAAAACGTCAGACATTTTCTTCATCGTCATCATGTCTTCTTCATCGACGGTTACGACGCCGTGTTATCACCGCCCGCGCTTTTGCGAGTACTCGCATCGTCACCACTCTCGATGTAATCATCCTCATCGAGGATTAGGACGAAAAAGCGCGTTAAAAGTCTCCTTAAAGGCGCAAAGAAGAGGAGGAAAAGGAACCGATGACGACGACGCAGACGATAAAGAGTTGACGGAGTACGAGAAAAAACTCCTCCGACAGAAGGAAACGAGGGACACCAGGAACGCATTCGTCGGGTTCTCACTCGGCGCGGCGTTAGTAGCCACCGTAGCGGTGAGTTCATCCACTTCGGGCGTGTACAACATCGATTTCATGGACGCGTTTCACGAACGAGATCCCGTGAGGAGTTTCACCGTCTACGGAGACGTGAGCAAAGAGTACAAGGTGAACAAATACGACGACGTGGGGCACATCATCGGACGAACCAGAGGAGTGTCCGTGACCTCGTGCGCACAACTGGTGCCGTATTCGGGCGATTCTCGCGGGGATAAAGGCATCACGAGACCTCCGAACGAGGATTTTCGATCGTGCGAAAGCATCGCGCAGCCGCTGGAAAAGGTGGAGACGGTGGCGGATATCGCGCCGAGTTGCGAGCGAGCGTGCGGGAGGAGTTGTCGAGAGGCGACGAAGGCATACGACGAAGATCAGAAGAAAAGGTTTGGGTTTGGGTTCGATAAAGAGGAGGAAGGGAAAGTGTTGCAAGCGTGCGGGCGGCAGTGCAATGCGAACTGTATTAAAAGTGGAACCGGGCAGTACAATTTTTTGATACCGTTTCGGTTTTAAGAAACCTTACTTAGGGCGCCGCCGCCGCCGCGAGAACGTCAACCCACTAGTAAAAGGGAACAAGCATTTAAGCTGATCTAACATTACGTAAAACATCTAGTTCGCGACTGTATTCTCTTCTTCGCGCTTGAACTGCTCCAATCGACTCTTGGCGTCGGTTTCGTATTTTGATTTCGTCGTCGCGTCTAATTCTTTCCACATGGCGCCTAATTTTTTCGAAGCTTCGCCGAGCGAGACTCCGGGGTTTTCCTTCTTGACGTTTTCTCTGTTGTCTTTTGCGAATTGAAAATACGCCGTGAGCGGTTTCTTTCTCTTCGGTGTCGTTTCCTTTTCGTCGTTTACGTCGCTTTCTTTCGAGGTGGCTTTTTTCGTCGTCGTCGTCTTTGTCGTCTTCGCTTTCGCCGCTCGCTGCTTCTTCTTCTCGGCTTTTTCTTTCGCGAGCTTTTCTTTCGCCGCCTTGGACGCGAATCGTCCTTTGGTCCGAGTGCTGTCCGGTTTCCTGCGTTTCTTCTCGATTAAATCCTTCGCTTGCGCTAACGTCATATTTCTGGGGTCGTTTTGTAACTCCTCGCGCATGAACTTCGCGGGAATCGAAGCGAGAGTTTCGCCGAATTTCACGTAGTACCCGAATTTACCTAAACTCAACGTCACTTCGCCGGCGTGCGCTTGGCGGTTGATTTCTTTTTCCTCGTCGACGAACGCCTCAGTGGCGTGTTCGCCGAGGTGAATGGGAAACGCGAGAAAGTACAGAGCATCTTCGAGCGTGACTTCTTCCGGTTTTTTGCCGATGTTAGAAACGCCGACGCGTCTTGGTTTCTCAGCTTTTTGTGTTGCCTTTTTTGTCTTTTTTGTCTTTTTCTTTTCGCTTCCGTCTTCTTCCTCGCTCTCGTCTTCGACCACCTGCTCTGCCGATGGCACGACGATGGTATGATCGACTAATTCTACGTACGGTCCATACGGTCCCATCTTCATGACGACTTCTTTCGTGTTGTTCGTATTTGGCATGAACCCGAGACTTTTCGGAAACGCTTCCATTTGCGCGCTTTCGGAATTCTCGTCTCCCAATCCTTTCAGAGGACGCAACGGAGCCGTGAACGAACACGCGGGGTAGTTGGAGCACCCGATAAAACCACCTTGTTTGGATGGTTTCAACCCGAGTCGGCCGTTTTCACAACTCGGGCACTTTCTATTTGCGCCTTCCTCCGCGTCCTCATCGACGCGACCGAATAAATGCATGCCCAACCGCTCGTCGAGCGCGTCTACCACGGCCCGAACTTCAACCGTCGAGACTTCCTCGCACTCGCTTTTAAACGGCGTCCAGAAATCCGTCAGTAAGTCCGTGTATCGCTTCTGTTCGTTGGCAACATCGTCTAAGGTATCTTCCATCGTCGCCGTGAAATCGTATTCCACGTACTTGGAGAAGTACGAAGCTAAAAACGCAGAGACGAGAATCCCTCTGGAATCGGGAACGAGTTGGGCGCCGTTCTTAGCGACGTAGCCTCGGGCGACTAACGCGCGAAGCACGGACGCGTACGTCGACGGTCGACCAATGCCTCGCTCTTCCAGAGCTTTAACGAGCGTTCCTTCGGAAAATCTCGGCGGTGGTGCCGTTTCGTGGCGGGACGGAGAACACTCGGCGACGTAAATCGAATCGCCTTGGTTCAATTTGGGAAGCCACGATTCGTTTCCAGGCGACGACGTTGATGCCGCCGATGATGAATCGTCTTCATCGTCGTCGTCCTCGTTCGAATCCTTTTCATCACCATCATCGTCTTTATTCACTCGAGCGTCTTCGGGATCGTCCTCTTTTCCTCTTCTCGCGCTGACGACATTATATGCGGCTAAATATCCTTCAAACGTCAACCTGTGCCCGTTCGCGCGCAACACTATTTCTTTCTTCTTCTCCGATTCGTTGTTGTGCACGTCCAACGCGATTTTCTCCACCGTGGCGGAGCTCATTTGAGACGCCATTGAGCGCGCCCAAATCAAAGCGTATAAACGCGCCTCGTCGGAAAATTCACCAAGTCTTTTACCAACCTCTTTGGGATGTCGCGCGGCAGACGTTGGTCGAATCGCCTCGTGCGCTTCTTGCGCGTTCTTCTGCTTCTTTCTAAAATATCGAGGTTCATCCGGAACGTGCTGCTTAGAGAAGATGCCTTCGATGACTTTGCGCATCTCCGCTACGGCAGTTTTTGACGCGTGCGTCCCGTCCGTTCTCGGGTACGTGATTAAACCATCGCCAAAACTGCCTCCTTCGTAGAGTTTCTGCGCGGCGCTCATGCACCTCGACGCCCCGAAACCTAAACGCTTGGACGCTTCTTGTTGCATCGTCGACGTCGTAAACGGCGGTCCCGCCGATCGTTTCGTTTCTTTCTCGGTCACTTCTTTCACCATCCACGCGCGCGTATTTTTGATGCGTCGCACCATTTCTGCCGCGTTCTCATCGCTTTCGATTGTAAACTTTGAAATTTTCTTCCCTTCGAAACTGAGCAACTTTGCGTCGAACGCGCTCCTGTCTGGACTGCTTTCCCCGCCTAAAGTCGCCTGGACCGACCAATACGGTTTCGGAACGAACGCCTCGACTTCCGTTTCTCTCTCCACGACTAATCTCAACGCCGCCGATTGCACTCTTCCAGCCGACAAACTGGTCGCGTTCGGTAACTTTCTCCAAAGCACGCCGCTCAACGTAAACCCGTATAAATAATCTAAAGCTCTTCGCGCTAAATACGCGTCCACTAACCGTAAATCAATCTCCCTCGGTTTCCCGAACGCCTCTAAAACTGCATTCTTCGTGACTTCCGTAAACGTCACTCTCGATACGTGCTTACTTTTACTCTTACTACTACTGCTACCACTCGACGACGTCGTCGTCGTCGTTGCTTTTTTATCCTCGCCGCTCAACAGCTTCTTCTTCTTCAACATCTCCAGCACGTGCCACGAGATCGCCTCGCCTTCTCTATCCGGATCGGTCGCTAAAACCACCGCATCGCACTTCTTGCACGCGTCGTAAATCTCCCTCATATATTTCGCATTCTGCGCGGTCGCAGTCCACTTCATCTCGAAGTTGTTGTTAAAATCAACGCTCCCTTCTTTGTTCACCAAGTCTCTCACGTGTCCTCTCGTCGCGAGCACGCGGTAGTCCTTCCCGAGATAGTTTTCAATCGTTTTCGCTTTCGCCGGAGATTCCACGATGACTAAAGACTTCTTTCGTTCATCAGCGCTCGAATTCAAACTTGACCTGCCATATATAGATTCAACCGAAGACGAAGATGCGAACGTTCGTAAAAGTATTCCTCCTCTTCGCCAAGACGTAGGCGTCTTAGGTATTCCCACAAAACCTCCCACGAAGGAGTTTTGACTGCATCTCTTTGCTCCTCCTCCCCAGGAAAGAAATCCCGGTGCTAAAACACCTCCTCGTTTTCCTCCTCGTAACACTCTGCGCATCATTGTCATCGTGTTATCCTTTCTCGTTGTCTTCTTCTTCCCAAAAGGAACGTAAACGCCTCTCTTTTGTGCTCCAATCGGTTGAAACGACAGTTGCATTTGAACGCGAGATGAGAGACAGAAAGGCGCGCAGAAAAGCGAGAACACTTTTAGTAGCACAGAGTCGCTCTCGCCGCCGAATTGATGAGTGCGCGGAGATACATCATCGCGCGCATCTTTTGTTCTCTCTCTTTCTTTCTTTCGTGTGCTCGTCGTGATCTTTCGTTTACGTGGTTTCTTTCTCTCTTTCTTTGGGGAAAATGGAACCAATTGGCGGCACTTTGAATCTCTCGATCGACGCGTAAAGATTACAATCTCTGAAGCGAAAAGAGGAGAGTATTTATACACGCACGCGCGAGTAAAATGGCGAGGAAGAAGAAACCCCCACCTCCACCGCACAGCCGGAAATTCTCCTTCCCGATCTACGCCTCGGTGTTTTACGACTCCGTTTTTTTCCTCGTCGCCGGTGGCGGAGGGAAAAAATCGTCCGGCATTCGAAACTTAGTGACCGTGTCGTCCTTCCACGATGGATGCGTTTCGGAACCGATAACCGCCGCCGCGACGGACGACGACGCGCCGCAAAGGTTAGCGTTACATCCGGACGGGGTTTTTGTCGTCTGCGTGTTCGGAGGGTCGATCGGGGTGTTTCGAATGGAACGGAATTTGAGTTCGAATTCGACGAATGGTCTGAACCATCACAATCCGTTGAGCAGGAACGATTCGACGGAGGATTTACGAAACCGACCGGAAGTGAACATGATTCGCTCGAACGAGTTTCCCAGACGCGTGGCGTTGACCGCGGACGATAGGGACGTGAAGTGTGCGGTTTTCTCTCCATCTGGGAGGCAATTGGCGATTGGATTGGAGACGGGCGAGGTGAAGATTGTGCAGTGGCCGAGTTTAGAGGTGGATATGGAGTTGGGCGCGCACGAGAGCGGAGCGGCGGTGACGGATATCGCGTGGAGTCCAGACGAGAGGGTGATTGTGAGTTGCGCCGCGGAGAGGATTGGGAGTAGTAATAACAGTAGTAGTAATAGTAACGGACAACAACAACAACAACAACAAAATCAACAACAACAACAAGGAGAACAACAACAAAAGACGACGAAAGGCGCCATCATGTGGTCGATTGAAAGAGGTGAAAGGATTACGGCGTTGCCGGATCCAACCAGCGCTCGATTTAACTGCAAAGGGTTTCCTTCGTCCTCGAGAAAACCAAACTGTTTGAAAGTTTTCCGAGGGGCGAGCTTTTCGAACACCGGGGAGTTTTTCTTTTGCGGGATCAACGTCGACGGCGTCGGGTATTTAGTGAAATTTGAGACAACCAATTGGACGCCGATGGCTGCGATTCGCGCGTTCCGGGACGCGCCGATATCTGCATACGCAGCGAATAAGAACGGTTCTCGACACGCGTGCGGGAGTGCCGAAGGCGACGTCGTCGCCTTTGATGGTGGAGGATTAAGGAAACAAAGCTCCAACTCGAGAAAACGTTCGTTGAAACGCATCGCAGCGGCGCGAAACGCGCACATGATCTTCGTCACGACCATATCCTGGAACGCGAGCGGTGACGTTGTTTTATCTGGAAGTGCGGACGCGAGCGTGTATTGCTTGCACGTGAAGAATAAATTCAAATCTGGCCTGTACGGAAGCTTGATGAAACTGTTCTTGTGGATGACTGTTTTGATCGCGTGTTTACTCGGGTGGGTGTTTTTGTTGATGAAGGTGTTCGACGAGAGCGCGGTGCCGTTATTGAACAACAACAACAACAACAACAACAACAACAACAACAACGCCGAAAGAGGGCTTTCGTCGTTAGACGAACGACAGCGAGTCATTTCGAAGCGCTCCGCTGGAATTCCTCTGGACGACAGAGAGAGAGAAGTGTTCGAGGAGATGGAGAGTGAAAACGCGGCGTCAGAGGAAGAACAAAGAGCAGCCGAAGGAGATTATTACGGCGGCAACGACGACCCGCACGCGTCCGCGAGTCGAGCGTACCACGACTCAGTCGAATACGAAAAGCAAAAAGAGTTGGAATACGCCGAAGCGAGAGCGATGGAGGAGAAGCAGAAACGAGAGTGGGAGTTACAAAACGAAGCAAACTTACGGAAAATGCAGTTTGCCGAGGAGGAAAAGAAACGGCAAAAAGAAGCCGCGGAACGGGAAACAGTCGCCGATGACAAACAGGAGAAAGAAGAAAAAGGAGAAGAAGAAGAAGAAGAAGAAGAAGAAGAAGAAAAAGACCGAGAAGCGGAGGAATCCGAACCCGAATCCGAACCGGAACAAGAGGAGGAAGAAGAAAAAGAAGAAGAAGAAGAACTCGACACCGAGGAAGCGATGGAACAAATACAGCGGGAAATGGCAGAAGCGAAAGAGCGACGAGAAAACGGCGATGACGACGAGCCTTCCGGAGAAATCAACAACGAGGATGATCCGTACAGCGCGGATGCCCAAGCTGAATTCGAATGGGGCGATAACGACGACGACGAAGACGAGGACGAATAACGTTTCACCTATACATAGGGAACACTGTTTTATTGTACAAAAAAGGAGCTACTCGCTATCTCTATTTTAACGCGCGAAAGAAGGATCTCATCACAAAGAGATGCACACATCGCCAATCCCCAATCGCCTCTCTCTCTCTCTCTCTCTCTCAATCATAAAATCTCTACTTCGTCTCGTCCTCCTTCTCTCGATCGCTCATCTTTGAAACTTGCTCGTCCAACTCTTCGATTCGGTTTCCTAAATCGTCGATTTTCGTGATGATCTCGTCGCTCATCTGTTGAAACCGACTCTGCATTTGCGCGAGCATGGATTGGACGAACGTGGTGAGTTCCTCCGCGGACTGCGGTCCCGCTTTAGAGTCTGCCATGAGTGCTCTTAGCTCTTCGCACTTTTCACAGAGAGTGAGAGAATGAAGTAAAGAGAGAGATGATTTTTTCTTTTCCCAAAGGAGAGAGAAAAGAGTTGATTGAGAAAAAAATAAAAAAAACGGCAGTTTTTTCTTCTGAGAGAAAAACAATCTCACAATCTCACATGCACGTGGGAAAAGAAGACGAGAGAGAGAGGAAAGAAGAAGAAGAACGAAAAGAACTTTTGCCGCTGTTTTTTGTCATGTCTGGAGGAGTGAGGACGCGAGGGCAGAAAAGACGGATGGGGGAGAGAGATGTGTGGGATTTGATCGTGAATAACGACGATATTTGTTTCAAACACATTCTTCCGAGATTGAATGGGACCGATCTTAAATTCTTGTACGAGGTGAATAGTGAAACGAGAAAGTTGATTAAGAGATCATCTCGCAAGGGGGAGTTGAAAGAGAAGTTTAAAGTGAACGAGATGTCGTCGATATCGACTTTGGAGTTTGCGTGGGAGAATAAATCGTTGTGGTGGCTGGGATGGGACGAAACATATTTCTGCTATCGAGTTGCTCTAACGAATAAACTCGAGTTGCTCAAGTGGGCGCGAGAGGAGAAAAAGTGTAATTGGGATGGATGGACGATTAATACGGCCGCACGTCAAGGTAATTTGGAAATGGTAAAGTATTGCGTTGCAAATGAGTGTCCTGTCAATGATTATGCGTGTGCATGTGCTGCCCGATACGGTCATCTCGAGTGCCTCAAATACTTACACGAAGAAGCGAAAGTGCCTTGGGATGAGTATACTGCCGGTTGGGCGGCTGGAAAGGGTCAGCTCCACATACTCGAATACCTTGTTGAGCGTAAGTATGATAAATTTGACGCACATGCGTGTTGGTATGCAGCCAAGAACGGCCACTTGGACTGTTTGAAGTACTTGCACGAAACCGCCAAAGCGCCGTGGAACAGTGGCGCCGTACGAGACGCTCACGAGAACAACCACCCAGACTGTTTACAATACCTCCTCGACAACGACTGTCCTCTCCCAACCGGTTGGTCTCACGAAGGAGGAACTTTACACGCCTCATAAACACACACACACACAAAGAGAGAGAAGGAAAGAACTAAAGAAAGAAAGAGAAACACAAAACCAAGCTTGTAAAAAAGAAACGCGCAACGCCGCGTAGTATTTTTTCCTCTTCTCTATGGGTCCGATCTCACGCTCTTCGAGTCCAATTCCGATCAGAAATCTCCTCATATTTTTGTATTCCCCGACGCAAAACAAACGCTCACATCGATCACAGAAACACCAATCATGGCCTCCTCGCGACAACTCTTAAAATCTATTTCCTCCTCCGCTCGCCTTTTCTCGAACCACCACGCTCAAAATCAAACGAGAGGGTACAAAGTCGCCGTTTTAGGCGCCGCCGGCGGCATCGGCCAACCGTGCGGATTGCTCATGAAGATGAACCCGTTGGTGACGGAACTTCGCTTGTACGACATCGCCGGAACCCCAGGAGTCGCCGCGGACGTCTCGCACATCAACACCAAGGCGCAAGTGAAAGGGTACTCGCAAGCGGACGACGGCGAGGACGGGTTGAAGAACGCTTTGAAAGATTGCGATTTGGTCATCATTCCCGCCGGTGTGCCCAGGAAGCCAGGGATGACGCGAGACGATTTGTTCAAGATCAACGCGGGCATCGTGAAAGGTTTAGTGGAAGCGTGCGCGGAGAACTGCCCGAAAGCGATGTTGAACATCATTTCGAACCCGGTGAACTCGACGGTTCCGATCGCGGCGGAGACTTTGAAGCAGAAAGGGGTGTACGATAAGAAAAAATTGTTCGGCGTGACGACGCTGGACGTGGTGAGAGCGAAGACTTTTTACGCGGAAAAGAAAGGGTTGGAGACGGCGAAAGTGGACGTGCCGGTGATTGGCGGTCACGCTGGGGTGACTATTTTGCCGTTGTTTAGTCAAGCGACGCCGAAAGCGGCTTTGACGGACGACGAGATCGACGCGTTGACGAAGAGAACGCAAGACGGCGGGACCGAAGTCGTCGCCGCCAAGGCTGGTAAAGGTTCGGCGACGTTGAGTATGGCGTACGCCGGGGCGTTGTTTGGCGACGCGTGCTTGAGAGCGAAGAATGGCGAAGCCGGCGTCGTGGAATGCACGTACGTTGAGTCGGACGTCGTCCCAGGGGTTGAGTTTTTCGCCACCAAGGTGAGTTTGGGGAGAGAAGGCGTGGAGAAGATTCACGGAACGGGCGCGTTGACCGCGTACGAGCAAGCGGGCTTGGACGGTATGATGTCGGAGTTGAAGGACAGCATCCAAAAAGGTTTGGATTTCGCCAAAGGCGCGTAAATGTTTAAATTAATACTGATGAGAAAGAGAGAGAGAGAGAAAGAGAGAAGTAATGATGAGAGAGAACAAAATCTTCTTCGCGAATAAAATGGAGGAAAGACACTTTGATCTGTTGGAAGAAGATATTTTTACGAGTACACACACGTTCACCACTTCTCACTTCTCACTACCACTACTCTATATGCTCCTTTTTACTACCACAGTTTCAGTTTCCCGAACACTATTCCTACGACTACGGCGACGCCAACTCGGACTAGTCCCCTAATCTTCTCTCTTCTCTCCGTCTCTCTTTTACTTCCGTACACGTAGATTCTGTTATACCGACTCGAGTCCACGCCTTTCCGCTCTCGTTTCCGCGAGTCTTCAAACGCGACTTCTTTCATCAATCGTTTCTCCCAAAACTTGTCCTCGTTTTGATCATCTGGAAGCTTAAACATGTAACAAATAACTCTGCACCGATCGTTCATTCGTTCGCGTAACAGTTTCGCGACCTTTTCGTTCCCTCGCGGCAGCAGGTACAAAAACACGCAATCCGCTCGATGGACGTCCGTAACGGTCATGGCGTCTTGCGTTCGAATTTCCACTCGGTCTTCGAGATTCATTTTTTGAACGTTTATTCGAGCGTTTGAAGCCGCCACTGGGTCGATTTCAACGCCTACACCTCTCACGTTCGAGTTTTTTTGACACGCGGCGATTAAGACGCGCGCGTCGTTGCATCCCAGGTCGTAGACGAGGACTTGTTTTTTCTCATCTCCAACGCCGTCGCCGTTGAAGAGATTTGTTTTCGTTTTTGACGATTTAGATGATGAAGTGGAGGAAGAACAAGAGGGAAAAATGGCGTCGACGATGCGTTCGCACATCAACTGCGGCGTCGCCGAAACTGGGCCGAGGTAGTTTTCATGGGAGAAGGAAGATTCCGTTTTTAAGCGCGTTCGTGGTGGCATTTGGTTCAGTGATGAAAGTGAGGAAAAATGTTCATTCTGAGGACTTTAAAGTAGTTTGTCGCATCGTCATCACTAACAACAACAGTAATAATTAGTACTCAAACCACAAGGTCCAAAACACGTCCTCGATGTCGCCTAAATCGACGAGAAGCATGCGCGTTTTCTCCTCGAATCGCCAACTGCTGACGTCGTGTTTCTTCCCGTTTGCCGCGCGACTCGTCGCGGAGATTTTCTTTGGTTTTTCGCTGCTGTAACACGCGATTTGGCCGCAGGATTTGGATAAAAGGACCGTCGCTCGGTAACTTTTGCCGCTGATTTTCTCGAGCTTGCAGTTTTGAACGACGGCGTTACCGTTCATCATCTTCGAGAGGCCGAAACAGGCGAAGCGGATGTTGGCGCGTTTGAGTTTTTTGATCAGTTGTTGGGTAGTTTTCTTCTCGGCGGTGTTGTTGTTGTTGAGCTTTACGCTTCCACTTTCGATGGGACTGTTCTCCGTGGAAGGTGGCTTCGCTTTGATCGGAGAAGCGATCTCCGGAGTGGCAGGTACGGACGTGTCCACGGAAGATAAGCCTTCCTCTTCGAAGGATTCGTCTGGTGCGGAGCGTCTGGCGCGGAAGGACTCAAACACGGGCGTGATGGTGAACACGTCCCAATCTTTGCGCGTCAACGCGACTTCGGTCTTTTCGTGAAGACGCAAGATGTCGACATCGCCAGTTCGGTGCGAACGCACGGCAAACATTTGGTCGCCTATGGCATTTGGTCCGTTGTTGCCATTCTGTCCAGATGACTCTTTCCTACTCGAGACTTCCTCGTCTTTTTCACTGGGACTATTATTATTACTACCACCGTATTGGGAACGAAAGCCTTCGATATCTCGCGGTCGCACGCACGCGGATACCGTTTGTCCGTCTTTACCGCCAAACGAAATGTATTGGTTCACTTCTCGGGACCAACACGCGCCTTGGACGTTGAATGTCCCGACAACACCACCGACGCTGTTTCTGTTCCATATTTTCAACGCCGTCTTCCCGTCTCTACACACGTCTTTGAACAAACAATCTCTCGTCGGGCGACCGGGAAATTTTCCGCGTAATATCGACCCAGACGGCATCACCAACTGGCCTAAAACGTTAAAGTCGTGTTTGTCTGGATGATCTGAGACGTATATTGGGCATCCTCCAACCGCTCTCGCGGCGGCGTGTAACCCTCCAGTACTCGAAGCCGATTGAAACATGTCCCAATCCGGAATGACAATCTCACCCATAAACATGGAGTTGTAGGACACGTTGACGATGTGAACCGTGTGCGAAGCCTCGTTGGTCGGATAGAAATCGTCCGACACTCTCGCTAAGTTTGACATTTTAAAGTTGTACAAGTTCTCCGTGGAATGGCACATGCAATTGATTAACCCGTTGGTCGGGAAAAATTTCATGACGGATTTCTCCAAAGCCTCGTGGGTGTTTCTCGCCAACGCCGGGCCTCCACCGTTCGGTCCGTTCCCGTAGCCTAACGCGCCAATGACAGCTTGCGCGTCTACTTTGACTCCATCTACACCAGCCGCGGCGAGGTATTCGTGCAACTCGTTATAAAAGTGTTGCATTTTCTCCGGCGCCGGGACTCCGACGCCGCACACGGTCAACGGATCCCACGCCTGCGAAGGCTCCACCGCTAACAACGACGGGTTGTGTCTCGGATACTTTAGTTTCGCGCCAAACTCTCTCACATTCTCTTCGTCTGGGTGCACGCCGCCCCAATACCCAAGCAACGCGTGCCAACAGTAGACGTAATCCACGTCGTACTTTTTCTTAATCGCTCGAACGACGTTGCCTAGCCCGTCGATTTCGCCTCGCAGTTTATTCTTTTCATGTCCAGCTAAATCCATCTGCTGGTCCGCAGACCGCAAAGAATCTAACGACGGTCTCGAATGCGAAAACTTTGGCGACCCTGGCGGGGACATTTTATCCAAAAACTCCAAACTACCCACCGTTTTTATCGCTTTTTGCATCTTTTTCCCGGCTTTGCCCGCCAACGACGCTAAACTCCCAAACGGCGAACGTTTCCCACTAAAGCTGCCTCTCCGGAACCCCGTAAACGTAGAAAACTTCTTATTCGCTCGAATAGACACGACTCTGTGATTGAAATACGACAACGACGCCGTTTTCATGGCCACAAACGCGTACAACACGTAATTGATCAAAATACGAAGGGTATGCCAAAACACGCCGTGCGCTCGCATGGCGTGTAACCTCCGCCAATAAAACGCGTAAAACCACGCTGCAATATACCCAGGCGGCGTAACCGTCGGAGTTGTCAACGGCGCTTGCGCTTCGTCGTCGTCTTCGTCGCCGTCGTCGAATTCGTCCTCTTCTTCTATTACTTGGTCTTCGTCGTTTTTGCTAGGTTCTCGGCTATTGTCTTTACTACTTCCCGTTGTCGACGTCCGACTGTTTCTATACTCCTTATCTGGCTCTACGTTCTGCCACCCGTCGTCGATAATCACAAACTTCGGGGGCGAATTCCCGTTTTGTAAACTCGTCAACCCTTTCCCGATTCGTTTCGGACTGACTTTCTCGTAAAAAGCATCCCACGTGCACCACCCGAACACGTCCGCCACCGGCGGCGTCACCTTCTCCTCTCTCGGTTTAAAGCTCTCTTTCAAAACTAAACTGGCCATTTTAATCGCTTTTTTCGACGCATCGTACGGGTTATTCGCCCACGATATGATCGCCACGTTATCGATCCCGTCCGCTTTCACTTCCTCGCACGCGCTCTCGACGACGAGAAAAGACCCTCGCCTTTCCCACATTGGATGAAACCCGGACAAAGTCGCTCTGAACTTATCTCCCGACAGCGGCAAAATGCACACGTATCCGCTCTTCCCGTCTTCCCCGAGCTCGAGCATCAAGTACTGCGTCTCTGCGGGTAAGTCTTTCCCTAAATCTCTCCCCCACGCCGGGGACATCCACCACAGTTTACATCTCGCCGTGCACATGAATGAGCTCACCAATGGTTCTGTGTTCGTGCTAAACTGTAAAACGTGCCTGCTTTGCGCGTCGTTCGGTGAATTCGTGGCGACTTTTCGTAAAATCTGTACGGTCGGGTCGTTCGATATAAACGCGCTCTTCTTATTCGGAATCGTGGATAAGGCGAGCGAGCCGCCGGATAAGATCGCCGTGCGTGAATCCAATAACAGTTTCCCGTTCGAGAACTCGATTTTCTTTTCCCCGTCGGTCATCATCATCATCATCGGACAAAAAAAGATACCAACGTAATCACTCTTCTCTCGCTCTCTCTCTGTTCTTCTTCCTCCGTGCGGCGCTCCCTCGAAGAAAATATACTTCTCTCTCTGTATTTGCACTCTTCTCTCTCTCTCTCTCTCTCTCTCTCGCTCTGGAGAGACAACAACAACAGACAAGAATATCGAGAAAAGAATCGAGCGTTTTATTCTACTCTCTCT
>Ga0182090_1104651_pt1 | contig 18868 bp, 6 predicted proteins | sample 041ome_24_FD_127767 | JGI IMG/M metagenome (GOLD analysis project Ga0182090, IMG submission 127767) | Metatranscriptome of coastal salt marsh microbial communities from the Groves Creek Marsh, Georgia, USA - 041408BS metaT (Metagenome... | ecosystem: Environmental > Aquatic > Marine > Intertidal... | reverse complement strand
GCTTCAGCCGTGGTTCGCGGACGAGCTGTTGGGCGCGAGCGGGTCGGGGACGCTCGAGCGGGACGCGAGCGGGACGGTGGTTTTCGCGCGGGAGTTGGATACCCCGGATAAGCGCACGGACGCGCTGCGACCGGCGCTGGAGGCGCTGAGAGATAAGGGCGTCATCACGGGTTGGCGGGATGAGATTTTTCCCGTCACGATGGGGTACGGCGTGCCGCCGTTGTTGCGCGTCGAACGCGCGGCGGCGTCGCTCTTGGGCGTGCGAGCGTACGGCGTCCACGTGAACGGGTTCGTGACGTTACCGGACGGCACCAAAGAGCTGTGGGTAGGGAAGCGAGCGAAGAACAAACAAACGTTTCCTTCCAAGCTCGATCACCTCGTCGCCGGAGGATTGCCCGACGGCATGCCTCCGAGCGTGTGCGTCGTCAAGGAGTGCGGAGAGGAGGCGAGCGTGCCCGAGTCGTTGGCAAAGAACGCCACGGCGGTCGGCGCGGTGAGTTATTCGATGAATTACCAGGGTTGCTGCAAGCGAGACGTGCTGTTCTGCTACGATTTAGAGCTCCCGCTGGATTTCGTGCCGACTCCAGACGACGGCGAGGTGGAAAGTTTCGAGCGATACGAAATTTCCAAAGTGATCGACATCATGGCGACAACGGAGGACTTCAAGCCGAACTGCTGCCTCGTGATCATCGATTTTTGCGTGCGGCACGGTTTTATCACCCCGGACGAGCCAGGGTACGTGAAACTCGTGCAAAGCTTGCGCGTCGGTAACGATTAGGACGCGTTCCGTGTAACAACAGCACATTGAAAATGACATCCGTCTACGAGAACATGTCGCGGCTAACTTCTCGCAACCCGAACGCGCCTTCCCAAGATCGCGGCACGCGCCACGGCCCGATGTACGTCGCCCCAGGAATCGGCGCCTTCGGTTCTGTACCTACATCTATCCCACACGCGCGCGCCGCCGCAAGCGCCATCCCCGCGCCGTCGACGCTGTTGTCGCCCTCGCTGCACACCGCCACGACGCACCCCACGCGCGTGTTCGTTCCTATCGTATCCACGAGCGCCCAGTGCGGGTCCACGGACTCCGCGATCTCTTCGGAAGGTGGATACACATTTTTTTCGAGCTCGATCAATTCGTTCGCGGCGCACATGGACTTGAAGTCATCGTCGCCGCCGAACCGCCGCCACTTCGTCCCGCCGATTTGCGCCGCGCTCGCGCCGTACGTCGACGGTAAGCTCGACAGCAGCACCACGCGCTCGGGATGAGCAAATGTCGTCAAAAAGTTGACGTACTCTTCGCAAAATAATCGTCGCGCACCGATGTTGGCGTCGCTGCGGATCTGCGCGACGACGACGGTTCGCGTTTCCCGCGCCTTCGCGTCCGCCGCGAAGTCCACTTCTCCGACGTACACCTCGCACGCGCACGCCAAAGCGCCCGCGACGTCACCATCCCCGACGTCATCGTACAGCGCATCGCGGCCACACACCGGGATCAAGTGTTCGAAGTCGAGGACGCCGACGCGCGAAAGATTCAGGTTGAGCGCCAAGACATCGCACGCGAGCTGACCCACGTTCCCGCACGTCCCAGGCGCGGGGGCGATCAGGATATCGCATCGCGAGACTCTCTCCAGCGCGTCCGGGACGTCGGGCTTGGGATGAAACGACATCTCGCGCGTCGTCGCGCGCGGGAGTGTGCGGCGCGCGTCTCGACGGCGAGTGCGACGGGGCGAGACGCGGGGAATCGACGCGCGTGAAGTCGATACAAACTAAGCAAAGGTTACGCGCGGCGCATGTCACCTACATAGACTGACGTTCGTGCTTGTCGAGTAAAGTGGTGAAGGACGTGGTCGAGGCGTACTCTTTCGGGTACATCTCTCGCAACGCGTCGTCGAACATCGGTGAGCCGTACACCTTGGCTGGATTTTTGAAACTCCACGACGTCGCCGTCGGCCAAGACTGATGCTTGTTCTTGCGGAGAGCCTTGAACAGTTCCTTTCGCTCTTTGTTCACGTACGCCGACGGCGCGGCGCTGCAACAACTCTCGGGATCTGGCAACGACAAAGTCCCGCGACGATCGGCGCTGAGCGAAGAATCGGGACTGTAAATGGTTTGCTTGTACCACGTCACCAACTGCCCCCATACGTAAAGAGCACCGTACCGTTTTTGCAGCATCGCCTCCCTGTTACCACGGAATGCGTTAGGGATGTGCTTTCGCTGCGTCGTCGGTATCACGCTCGCCACATCATCGATGTTCACCGCGGGCGAAATGACGTTATCGAGCTTGGCGTGTGTGAACCAGTTGCGAGTGTTGGCGTAAAACCACAACAAATCTGACACTTGCGCGTAAAAAGTCGCGTCGATTCGCCTTAAAATCGTACAAATCTCGAGCATTGACTCACACGCACCACTAGCGGTCTTCGGTCGTTCATCAATGTCGATGCGTTCCTGAATCGCTTTCATCGCCGCGTCGACGCGAGCGTCGCCGGTTTTTGGCATCTTCGCCATGACTAATCGACTCTTGCTAACAGAATTTGACCCTTTCTTCGCCCCTGCGCCGGCTAATATTGAGCGCAAGATTCGTCGTAATATGGACTCGTCACCGCTCCAAAGGTGCTCGATCACTTCGCTCTCTGTCAAAACCCGAAAGAATGGAGCTCGTTCCTGTCCGGATCGCGTCAACACGTACCGGATTTTATCGAGCGTAACGATAAGGTTCGTGATCCTCGTTGCCGCCACCCCAGTTGCTTCGCTTTTTGCCCCGAGTTCGTTGTACCGACCGAAACGCGTCGCGGGCAAGCTCATCAACTCGTTCGGGAGTTCGTTCTCCTCTAGCTTGATGTACTCGAGAGTCAACGCCGCCCACTTGACGACCCAGTCCGGACAATGTTCGAGCGCACATTCGCGGATACCGCTGTCATGTAGCATCTTACGATCAACATTCGTCAACGCAGACGTGCTCGCCTTGAAAAGTATGGCGTTGCGATGTAAAAATGCGTGCTTTTTGTTCACCACCGCCGTGAACGCGCCCGAGCCCGAATACGTGAGGAACGAACCTCGGCACGTTGGAGACGAGCACAGACAAAATCCAGTACGGTATTCCTCGGCGCTTTCGGTGATGCAACTATAGTCCCACGTCATCTCTTCGCCGTACGCGATGTCTTGCGTGGTGAACATACCGAGGGTAAGCTTGCCACCCTTTGCGAACGTCACCGTTTGACAATTCGGTTCGCACGAGTGCGAAAGCCGCGACGCAAAGCAGCCTTTGTGCATCGCTTCGACGAAGATGACGTGCCGCCCACGATCATCGTGCGGCGGACGCTCCAGCGTGATGTTGAAGAACGAGGGAAGCTCCATGCCGGGGTAACACTTTTTTATGGCGTCTTGCCGTTCGTACCACTTCCACGGCGAATAAATTTCACCGATGTAGTGATTCACGAACGTACCCGCCTTCAAGCCGTTGGGATTTATGCATACCACACCCGTACCTTTGGGATGGATTCGAAATCTCTCGCGCCTAGCGCGCGGATCATGGGATTCGACGATTTCTTCTGTATGATCCTCCGCCTTGACTTCTCCCGTAGTCGTCGTAGAGTTTGCCTTCTTCTTTTTCGGCGCCGGCGCCCGGGCGTAGTCGTCGTCGCACTCCGCAATAACTCTCAGCAACGCGCGCGAAGCCATCGCCGTGTGTTTCTCACCATTCTTTATCGCATCATCGAGCACGCACTGCGCCACACGCGACGCATCCCAGCCATCAGCGCCGAGCGTGTGCAACTTCGGTAGAAATCGCTGTTGCAAATACTCCACTCGCCTGGGCCGATTCTCGTCGCCCGCGTACCACGTCACCCCAGATATGCTGGCCAAAATCGCTTCGCGCGTGAAACAATCCATCCCCCACAGCGGTCTTTCCTCCGCATCCACCCCCAAACGCAACGGCGTGCGCAACTTCTCCGTGGACAAATCTAATTCCAGTCCACTGTGCGCCTTCATCGACGGTTGCTGTCCCGTCGCCGCCGCCGCGGTCCCGTCGCTCACGCTCACGGGCACGTAATCCGTCCATCCATCCCTCACCGACGTGTTCAACCGATCAAACAACACTTTCGCGTCCTCATCTTCGACACCGACGCCCGCGACGTACGCACCATCCGGCAGCACATCGTACGGAGTGATGTCGTACGGCGTTCGCCGCCAGGATTCGCACGCGTAATACGGTTCCTCCGTCGCCAATTGTCTCAGCTTTTCACGCACCACCGCGATCGACCCCAACCCAGCGTGCGACGTCTTCGCCTTTCTCACCGCTTTCTTAGCGCCGAGCTTCGTCTCCGGTCGCGATCTCGCCTTCGCCGGCGGCGTCTTCTCTCCGCCAACCGCCGGCGCCCTTCGTCGTCTCGTCCCCGACGTCTTCCCCGACGCCCTCGGCGCCCTCGTCGCGCCGTCCGTCGTTCCTCGAAACACCACGCGCGGGACCGCGCCTCGCTCCTTCACCAACCGTCGGCTCTCGGCTTTACCGCACTTATCGCACAGATCCTTCCCGAACAGCGCGGACGATGGGTCGTGCCCGCGTCGCCAATGAATCGCGAGTGCGTCGCCTTTTCTGTCGCATTGCGCGCACGCTCGCACGCGGTACTTATCCGCGGGCGTCCGCGCGATGACGAGCGCGTTCTCGGTCATCGGCGCGCGCGACGGCGCGCGAGGCGCGTCGAGGAATGACGGTCAAGTGCGATGGCCCGCGCGCGCGGCTGTCCCAACTGATTTAAATCGACGCGACGCGCGAGAGACGAAGACCGGGACGCGGGGCGCCGCGCGCGCGAGCGATCGGGCGCGAGACGCGTGGGCGGATGCATGGATTAATACGCGTCGGTCGTCGGTGTCTGTGATGCGTTGCGATGGGTTGAACGTCGAGACGGCGCGGGCTAGGCGTCGACGACGGGACGGTCCGATTTCGGCGCCTCGGGCACGCCCGTGATGAAGGAAAAGAAACCACGACGAGGTTTCGACGCGTCGTCGTCGACGACGTCGCGTGGATCGTCCGTGCGCTCGTTTCCGCGCGGTGCGGGCGCGGAAAGCGCTCGGGCTAGACGGAGCTGTAACTCGTCGATTTGACGTTTCGCCGAAACCAATTCGCTCCGAGCGCGTTCTTCCGAGATTTTAACCGTCTCCATCTCGCCCTCCAGCTTGGCGAGTTTACCACGAAACGCGTCTCGATCGGCGTTAGCCTCCGCCACGCGCTGCGCCCACTTGAGCTCGAACGCCTCGTCTTGGTCGCACATCCGCCGCTCGAGTTCGGCTTCCATTTTCTTCAGCGTCTCCAAAGCTTTGCGTCCTCGATCGCCATCCCCGCGTTCGCGCTCGACCGCTTTCTCCGCCTTTTCCAATCTATCCGTCAATCTCGCCGTGGCCTCGCGCACGGCCAGCGCGCGTCCCTCCGTCTTTTCGTGTCGCGTGTCCCTCGCGCTCGCCTCGAGCGCTCTATCCTTCGCCTCGATCTCGATCGCCAACTCCCGCGCCGCCGCTCGGTACCCGTCGAGCTCGAGCTTCAAATCCTCCACGACCTCTTCTAAAATATCTATCCGCATCGACGCTTCGTCGTCGTCGACGACGACCTGCGGCCGCACCGTGACGCACAGCTTCACCGGTCCTTCGTCTTCGCCTCGGACGCGCGACGGCGACGCCCGCGCGCCGAACGCGACGCGCGAGGCGTCCACGCCGTTCGGAACGCGCGCGGGCGACGAATCCGCGTCGTCGTAATCTTCCGTTTCATCGTCGCTTTTGAGCGTCGCGCGCGACTCGACGTCGTCGCGCGCGATGACCGGACGCTTCTTTGTCTTCTTCCGCGCCATCGATCGACGCGGCGACGCGCGGCGGCGCGGTCGCGGTCGTCGTCGCGCGCTGGAGAATGAGGCGCCGGAGAGCGCGGCGAACCGAACGCCGACGAAGGAACGAATGTGGTCGGTGTTTCATTTCAAGAGATACGGAATATCGTGGCTAAAGCGCGCCAAAGAATGGATTCTCAATCGCGCCGTGAAGCTCCTCGCCCGCGGTGCGCAATAACACCGGGTCGGCGCCGTCGCGCGGTAACACGAGACGCTTTTCTCCGGCGTCGTCGACGGTTTCGACGAAACCAAATTCCAAGAGATAGATTTCGCCCCCCACGGCGGCGACGCGCTTTTGAAACGCGGCGTTGGAGAGCTTGATAGAGCGATACTTTTCTTCGCTCGGATCGCGGGCGATGTTGCCGAGGTACGTCAACAGCGTCTTAAAGCACGTCGTCACGGCGTCGGCGTCTTCGGCGAACGCCTTTTTAATGTCCACCAAGTGCTTGCGTAAATTTTCCAATTTCGAAACCGGTTTGACGTACATCCCCGCCGCAGCCTTGCGAGCTATCTCCTCTTGCGCCGCCTGCGCACGCGCCTCCTCGCGTTGACGCTCCTCCTCCATCTCCTCGGGCGATAACTCCTCCGGCAATCCGAGCTTTCGTCGACGCTCTCGTCTGTCTTCGTCGATTTTCACGCGAATCGCGGCGCGCGCTCGATCCATCTCCGCCTTCTCCGCCGCCCTCTGCTCGGCATTTCGCTTCAAACTGAGCTCATCTTCCAACTTCTTCGCCTCCAACAATTCTTTCCCGCTCCGGATCCGTTCTTGCTCTCGCAGTCGTTCCATCTCCTTCTCCTCCAACAACCGCTCCGCCTTTTTAGCGGCCGCGTTTCTACGCAACTCGTCCGCCTTTACCTTGGCTTCCTCCGGCGTCATCTTACTCACCGTCTTCACCTCTCGCGCCTTCAAGCCTTCATCTTCCACCAACAACGGTTCGTTCACGTCCGCATCGTCTTCGTGTCGCTCTATCCAATCGATCGCCCGTTCCGCGGAATCCGCCTTCGAGTAGTACAACGCGCGCACGGCTTTGTTTCTCCCGAATCCCATCAATTCCGTCAATTCTTGCAATAAATCCTCGCGCACGCTCGGTTCTTTCAGCGTCGACGCCTCATCGCGCGTCGTCGCGTCTTCTTTCACCGCGTCCGGCGCGGCGTCACCGTCGACGGGCGTCGCGTTCGTCGCGTGTGCCGTCGCGGTCGCGGTCGCATCGTCATCGTTCGCGGCTTCGAAACTGTCGTGTCCGGTCGTCGCGCCGTGCGATTTCGCGCGCGCGATGTCCGCGAACACCTCTCCGCACTGACCGCACTTGATCTTCATCGCGCGCTCGCGCGCGTGGGGGGCGCGGGCGTCGATGTGCGGATGACGATGGATCTCAAAAAGCACCGCGCCGAGGCGCCGGGCGGAGGCGCGGCGCGAGAGACGGCGCGGATGACGGATCGCGACGGGAGGGCGCGAGACGCGTGAGTCGGTGACGATGAGATTACATGAAAAAGAACGCGCGACGAAGGGCGTTTCGGCGTGTGTCGGCTCGCGCGCGCGTGCGGCGAGACGAAGTCGCGAGCGTTCGGCGCCGACGCGTCGGATGGCTCTTCGCGAGCGAGCTCTTAGGCTCGCGAGCTCTTAAGCTCACTTGCGCTCGGCCGCCGCTAGTCGGATTGCTCTTCGCGAGCGAGCTCTTCGGCTAACTCGCGCTCTGCCGCCGCGACGGCTTCGTCGGCCTCGCGCTCGGCGATGGCCTCGGCCTCGTCTTCGTCCTGCTCGTCTTGCTCTTCTTCGAGCGTCTTCCACGCGCCGGTTTCGGTGGTGGATGATTTCACGAGCGCCTCGTCGGCCGCTGCTTCGTCTTCCGCGGTCGTCCAGTGTTCGGAGAACAAACCCGCGCCTTGGAAATTCGACCACGCCGATTTGCGATGGTCCGCCATCGTCTCGACCTCCGCCTTGGGCGCTTCAACGAAGGCGTCGGTGATGGGATTCGTGGAAGCCGGCGCTTCGCGCTTCGCACGCTTGGGCGCGACGTCGGCCTCCTTCGTCGCGACAGCGCCCTCGTCGACGTACGACTGCGTGATGGCTTCGAATGAAAACGTCGTCTTCGGTCCCTCGACGACTTTCCGCTTCTTTGTCTCCGCGTCGCCGAAGGACGTCCCGAAGATGTCGTGTCCGTTTTGCTGGCTTCGCCAAATCTTTTGCGACTCGCGCAGTTCGCGCTGCGCCATCGACGGCGCCCGCACTTCGCACGCCTTACTCGTAAATCGCGCACCCGCTCCAATCGCACTTCGTTGCGTCGTCGGTCTCGAATCTAACGTCAGCGGCGGCGCGCCCGCCTTTATCGCGTCCTCCAACCGTTCGCACAGCGCATCCTTACTTCCCCCAGGATTCACCCCTCGCGCCCGGCACGCCTGTCTCAACTCTTGCAGCGTTAACGTCTTCGCGCTCACGATGTCGTACCTCGCGCCGACGTCCGCGAGTTTCCCATTCGCATCTTTGATTCTTTCCTCTCGCGCGTCTCGCTTCGCCGGCGACGCCGCGCCGAACAGATTCGCCCCCGCGTGCTGTCTCGCCCGGTTCTCGTTCCACTTCCTCTGCGCGCTCTGCGCGAACGGCGCGTTTTCATCACCGCCCAAGATCGCCTCGACGCCCGTGCTCGGGCCGAGTTTACGCACCGGGTGGTGCGTCGCGACGTTTCGTAATTTGATGGCGCGCGGCGCGTGGCTCATGAATCCATCATCGTTCGCGTTCGCGTTCGCGTCGGCGTCGCTCAGCGGCGCGCGATCGGCGAGCGGTGACGTGGGCATCGTGTGCTTCGTCTCGGGATGCGCGTTCGCCGCGCGCGCGAGGCGCGAAGTGACGCCGGGCGAGCGATTGCGCACTCGGAGAGACAAATCGTCTCTTTTTCGTGCTCGTTCCCCTTTCTGCAGTTTGACGCCGCGAGTAGTATTACAACGTTACAAGTTTGGGGTGGACCACGCGTCGATGACTTCGGTGCGGCTGCGCAAAGAAGGCGTTCCCTCGGCACCGCTCGGCGTGTAGGAGCCAATGCCGACCGTGGCGAGGAATTTCTTGGTGTTTTTGATTGGGCGGATGCGGCGAGGTTTCTTCTTCTTCCTCGAGAAGCGTCGCGACGGCGCTTTTCGACCATCGCCGCGCGGTACTTCGATGTCGACGTCGACGTCGTTCCATCCGGTGCGAAAGAGTTCGGCCTGGGACGTCTGCGACTTAATTCGGTCGTCGACGGCCGTCTCCGACTCGGAATCGTGCTCGGCGCCGCTGGAAGTTTCTGGTTTGGGCTTCGGGAGCAAGTTGGCAGTTTTCTTCAACCGCTCCGCGACGCGCATGAAGATGGACTGCGTGTCATCGATCTTGCTCTCGACAAACTTTCCTCGAAAGCCGACGAGCGATTTCAACACGCTCCATACGATGTGGTTTTTAAGCTCTGACGTCAAGTCACGCCAGCGACCGGAAAAGTTTTCGTACGCAAAGGCGTCGACGCCGAGTTGCAAGTCTCTGAACGCGCGTGATTTGCCTTCGTACGTCATCTTCATGTGCAGAGGATGAATTCTGAAATAGCGCAAAAGTACGGTTTTGTGATCAATACCCTTTTCGCCCTTTTTCGCATGCACGTCTTCAAACTCTTCGAGAACTTCATCTTTTTCTTCGTTCCAACGCCATCGTCGCCGATGCTTTGACGCCGACATCTCCGACGGCAATTCAAGCGGCGTCAGATGCACACCCTTTGCGTTTATAGATTGCGCCCGAATCAAGCTCTCGCGCGGCGACATCTCCGCATTCTTGGCGAGCGCCGGACGCCTGTAAACATTCTCAAACGCGTCGTGATCGCTGGACTTCGTCATTGGAAAGAGATATTGGTAAATCATTTTGTACTGCGAGTGCTTGATGTCCACCTCGAACGGTTGCACACTCAGCTCCAAATGGTCGTATACCGGTTCCTCCGGCGCCGATCCCGCGCGGATGGAGAAAAAGTCAATCAACGGCGCGTCGTTACGCGCGCGTGATTCGTGCACGCTTCCCGGTGGAATCCAGCGAGAAAACATCTGATCGACGCAGCCTTCATCGAGCGACACCATACTTAAACCGTGCAGCTTAAATCGCAGCATCCCAGAAGAGTCAACCTGGCGTTCGCGCGAAAGCGACAGTCGCGAGAGCTGAGCGGAGATGAAAGGACTCCCACCCTGCCACAAAGTCCAAGCCGCGTGTTCGATTTCGAGACTTAATCGAATCGCGGAGTGCCGCCGATAGAGCCTATCGTTCTCTTCGGCTTGATGCACCGCAGCGAGGACGCGCAACTCAGCCTTCTGCGCAGCGGACCAAAGGACATCGATTTCACGAAGGACTTTCTGCTTTTCGCTCGGCGCCAGAGCGACCGCGCGGCGATAATTCTTCTCCATACTCTCCACCGCCCAGCGAGCGGCCATCAACTTCATCATCGGTTTCGCGACGATAGCTGAAGATTCAAGCGCAACCGTGTCACTCAACGTTCGATCACGACTCATCAAAACCTTTGAAGCCTGAAAGCTCGGTCGAGGACGCTCCAAAGCCGCTGGTGTCAAGAATAGGCTCGCCATGACGTCGATCAAAACAACGTACTGGCTCGAATTCATTTCCGCGACGATTTCGGGAGAACGCATTGAAAATTGGCTCACCGCTTCCCCTTTGGTCTCGCTCGCCGTGCGCTTACCGAAAGCCTGAACATCAGCCTCCGTCGGCTCGTTGTACGCGTACAACTCGGCGTCGGTCATGCGACTTTGCGTCGCTGTGACGGCGTTTGCGTGCTCAAAAACCATCGAACCTGGAGCGAAAATGCGTCGCAAGAGCGAACCTGATTCTTTGCGACCGTCGCCACTTTCGAATACGTCGTCACGAACCAAAGAAGTATGTATGCCATCCACCGAAGAATGATTTTCCCGCAACCACTGCACACCGGCGTTTAAGTCGACGTTCGTCGGCGCCACGTACGCTTGAACTTGTTGTAAAGATACCGTGACGAGACGACGACCCGTCGAACCGCCGTCGTCCATTCGTCTACCAACCACAAGTCCGCCTTCGGCTGCGAGTAACATTCGACCAGCGGCATCTTTGCCCTTAAAATTGATTTGCGGAGCGGTGATTTGAATGACGAAGAGCACAACAGCTTCCGTCGCACGTTTCGGTGATTCGTAATTCTTTTCGAGCGTCTCTTCCGCACTTAGCGCGTGCAAACTTGGTCCATCGCCCATGATATCGTCTAATTCACGGCGACGTCGACTCACTCCCGACAGTTTATCCGCTGACTTTAGGATGCGATTGAGCTCGGTCCAAGTCGGCTCGCGTCTTTCCGTCTGCGCCGCCGTCCAAATGGCGTTGATCCAGCCGAGGATAGCGTTCCGCTGTTCGGCTTCAATTAAGATCCGAGGAGCGTCAACTTCGATCTGAATGCCCTGGCTGGCCACTGAATCTTCATTGCGCTGAGTAATCTCGAGTCTTTTCGTGTCTAATACCAACGTTGGATCCGTGGACGTCGGGCGCGAAGCCGATCCATCATCTGCCTGTGACGGGCTCTTGGCGCTTCCTTGCAACATCTCTTTGACGACGTCGTCGAGCTCTGCAAAGTTCAGTCTGTTGGTAATAGATCCAGCGCGAAGATTAGCGAGGCGACGTGGACTCGATCCCTTACGTTCGAGACTGCCGTCACGCTCAGGCACGTGGAATTGCGACGAATCTGCTCGCAGGGTGAATTCCACCTTGGTCCGAGGCGCTTTTTTCGCGACGCAATGCACCGATTTGAGACAGAAACACGCCCCGTACGCATTAGCTGTCTCGTCGCTCGAAGCGTTCACCACATGAATGACGCTCGAGGTGATGACAGTGTCGATGCTTGCGAACAAGTCAACCAAACTTATCGATTCTGGGTGTTTTACCCGTCGCGGGGCGCCCCACGGTCGCAAGTTCCAGATCGACCGCAGCGCGACCATTGGCTTCTTCATCCCATGTTCCCATTGTTTCATGAACTCAACGTCATCTGGTGTCAGCGCTATGGTCGGATTCGAATAGTGGCCCTGGTGTTCGAACGATGGCACGTCAGTGGTAAGATTTCTCACGTATTCGACGAAGCGATCCATGGTCGCGGCGTTGACCATTTTCGTGACGAACTCTTCCATGGACGCCAGATCGACATCGAGATTCACAAAACAAGCACTTGAGCGCGTCAAATCTCTGGAGTAAAGCTCCTTTCCAGTCGTTGAGTCGTGTCTGTAGTGCGTACGATGACCATCGCCGCCATCGAGGAGGGCTTTGAATTCGTAATCTGCCTTGACGCACATGACCGGGAAGATGACCAACTTATGCTTCGGCGATGGTTCATCCGCGCGTGGCGTCGAAGCTTCGGTACACTCTTCATCATCTTGAATTCTTGATATCGTGAAGTTCGCGCTACGAATGACCACGTTGCGCGGCTTCATGTCGAACTCCCACATGTCGGCGAAAATCTCTAGCTCGCTCGCAAACGAGTCTCCCCCGTGCGCGCCGAGATGCTCAATCTGTCCTTGACTATCCACCTTCGCACCGGACTGAATCATCGTTATACGCATTAATCCGCGCCACTGACTTCTCAAAATATCCCACCAGGGCATGCTCGGCGGTCTGGGATTGTTTCGATCGTATTCCTTCGTCGGCGGACGTCCACCTCCGCCTCCTGGAATGTGCTTGTGCAGGCGTGGAAGGACGAGTCTCGTCGTGAGCTCTCGCGACACATTGAACAAATACGGCTCAATGCACGTCGCCACAAATATATCAGCTTCTTTGATGTCAAAAGTCGCATCTGTGTACCACATCGCCGTCGGTCGCGAAGGCGTGTCGGGTCCGTTTGTCTTCGCCCATCGTCTTCGTCCGACAGGGAGGGCAACTTGTCCCGTCAATATGCGCGGGGCGTATTGTCTAGCCTGCACAAATGTCCCTGCGATCGTGGCTTCACTACACATGAAAATAGGACGTGCGGTCAAATCCGCCACGCAGACGCGCATTTCGGTTACGCTTGTGTGCATCGTCAAAACGTTTTGCATCTGCAAAGACACAGAATCGCTATACGGAGCATCCACACGACGTACGTGCGCGCCTGCTTTCGCTGTGAGCTCATCACCATCGCCTTTACCACCTCCCCACACTGCCGTAGAGGTGACGCTGCCTATATCCATGTGCAACGCGGAGCCACCGCCGTTTGCTAAGAATTCCTTATGCTGGAGATACGTCGTGGTGATGCTTCGCATCGCCTCTTCAGTGGAAGACGTAAACTCCGCGGCCGCGATGCAAGATCCCAATGCAGCTTGCTTTGCACGCATAAAACGCTCCAAATCATTCGAGTCTTCGACTTCAATTTCGATACTGCTGACCTTGACATTGATTTCAGTCGCCGGTTTTGACGGAGACGATTCGGCGCAGGCGGGTAAATTGGCAGCCAACGAAATTCGCTCCTTCTTTGCGCGCTTCCCAGTCGTTTTCACGACGTCGGAGAATACCGCTTCGCCTATAATCATGGCTACCATGGCGTCGCCGAGGTCTAAGTTTGCGGGAAGCATGAGCTTTGCCTTCTCAACCACAATTTGAAACTTGCGGCGCCTGGCGATGTCTTCGGCGTCTTCGTGTGTGATCGCTGCGACATGAGGCAACGTGCGTTCGCACTCGTCTTGAGTTACGGAGATCAATTCTAACTCCGTTATCGTGTATCCGTTCATACCAAAAGTCACATCTCTCACGCAGCACGTTTTTTCGAGTGGGCGCGCGTCCATAAGTCCAAATGATACTTGCGCGCACGCGCCCGGCGTGACAAAGAACGAGCCGCTGACTTTGCGCACGTCAAACGAAAGATCCAATTTTGTTTGATCCTTCGAGGCGTTTTGCGTACCGTCAGTCGACATCTTTGCTGGCTTTGCAGCCTTTGCCAGGTTTGAAATTTCTAGTGCGAGAAAATGCGCATCCGGTTCCCAATCAAATTCGACGCCTTCCACGGATACTGCCGCGCGCTTGTTGGCGCCTTGTTTGTACTCAACATCGAGACTTCCGACTAGCATCACGCGGTTGTTCTCTACCGCGACTTCTTCGTAATTGACTCGTCCGACCCACCGCGAATCTTTCTTCGCCTCTTCGGCTTTGGCGGGTCTTTGAATGGTGTCGTACATAGAGACTGTGAAACCACCCGCCGCCATTCTCGTTAAGTTTGCCTCCGGCTGCGACATCTCTGCGAGCGGACAACTTATGTCGAGCGCGCACTCTACAGGCTCATCGCCGCGCGAGTTTTGCGGTATCTCACCGAACGTCGAGTAAGGCGTCATCGTGCATCGAGCGCGCATCGCTGTGTCGACCAAGATGACGCGTGTAGATTTCTTCACCTTATTTGAAGACGTCGCCTTGTCAGACGAATCGCCTTTTGCGCTCGCCATGGTTGCCTTGGCGCGCTTCGCGACGGCATCAATCTTCTTTGCGAGTTCACCTGCTTCGTTCATGTTCAAATCGATGGTAGTTTCCGACAACTCAACCGCGTTTCCGGCAGCTTCGGATCGCGCAACGCTGATGGCTTCAATCTGCACGACGGGGTGGTAACCGGGAACCGTCACTTGTACGCGTGACATCGTGCACACGCCGCGCTTGTCTGACGCGCTCGAACTAACTAGCATACACGTCCCTTCATCGACTAAATTTCCATATCGACCACGAATCTGCTCGGTGAGAAACTGACACGATGTTGCCCCGTGCTCGTCGTACATTCTCGCGCATAGCGACGTTTTGCACATCATCTGCGCATCGACGACGTCCCACGGCGCCGAGTTCTTTTTTGTGTTCGTCGACTTAGTGGAGCCGTTTCTTGATTTCGTTTTCTGCGCCTTTAACGCAGCGACTAAATCTGCCGCATCGGCATGGTGCCTAAAATCGCACGAATCCACCGTAAACGTTGCGGTGGCGGGCAATTTGCCGCCGTCGCCGAGTGCTTTCTCTGAAAGCGACAAGAATACCGAGGCACTCGGCGCGTTGATGAGAGCTAATGTCTGATGCTTTCCATGCACTAATTTTGCATCCGCCACGGACATATTCACCTCTGCCCACGCGTCCGCCTCGAACGCCGTGGAGGCAAACGGCGAGACGACTTGCTGTTGCTTTCGAAAGAGACGAAATCCCTTTTTGGACGCGCTCACTCTCTCGACCGAGAATTGCATATGCGTCATCACGCCAGTCAACGGTGCTTCCTGGTTCTTATTCTCCATCACGACGCGTTTAAATTCTATCTTGCATTTCCTCGGCACTTTGAGTAGACCCCTCACAGCCTTGTGCGGACCTTGCTGTTGTTTGACGGTAATCGGCGCCAAATCTGTTTTCGTCTCGATCTTCTTCGCTCGCTCGCCAACACGCTTCACGAGAGACAAGGTCGAACCACTCAATCCCGCGTGCACAGGTACGATAGTTTTCGTCTCGGAATCAAACTCCGCGACGAGGTTCACGTTGGTGTCTGTCATGCTCCAACCATCCTTGCCTCGCAGCATACGTGCCGTGATGAGGAATTTCAGCGAAGCTCCGGCCGTGCCAGACGCTTCAAACGTGAGTTTATCACAAAACAACATGTCGACGTCATCATCATCTTCTTCGCGCACCGTCAGCGATACGACCGTGATGTCGACAAAGGACGCGATGCCCTTCATCAATCTCCACTTGCCGCGCGTCATCGCCTTCTTTTTAGTGTTCGTCATTTTTGCGCGACCTAAATCAGACGACTGCTTTTGCAACCCATCCTCCGTATTTATGTCGGCTTTACTCCGCGTCGTAATTTCTACGCCCGACACCACGAACGCCGCCTTGAGCGATCCGACGCCAAAGCGTATGAACCGTCTTCGTCCGCTCGCCGGCGTTCCATCCGATGACGGACTATCGTTACCACGAGGCGTCATCTCCGCGAACCCATCATCACTTTTACTTCTGGTTTTACCATTCTTTTCACCCAAGCGCGGCAAATCATCCCGTAAATGCTTCCCGCTCGCCTTGCGCAACGCGAAATTCAACAACCACGTCACGATGGTCGACGCGTTCCCCACGTACGCAATCTCCGCAATCTGCACCCTACGCAGCGCCGTGCCGGGCTTGTTAAAGCTCACGCTCACTCCACGCACGCTCGTGATCCCGAAACTATCGATACTCAATCGCAACCCGCTTCGATTGACGAAGCTCGCCTGTCGTCGCCATTCGCGTCGTCAGTCGACTGTCCCACGTCGAGTAATCATTCATCGATCTTCCGCCGCCATCGTGCGCCGTCCGTCCTTTCGCGCGTCGCATCGACGTAAAGGAAATCGCGCGACCGTTTCGAGGCGTCGAAGCCGCGCAATGACGCACCGCGAGTCCTATAAACCAGGGCAACACCGTTCGAAGCACCCAGTGAAGCGTCAGCGCGATCGACGTCGCACCGACGATGAACAACGCGATGATGACGCGAACGTCATTCAACTGCGTCGCCGCTACGATGGCGTCCCCCATCGCGGCCCGTCGGCGCGCGCGCGAGGCGTGTCGGGGACGCGCGTCGCACGATGGGGGACGACGGTTGGTAAGGCGTCGGGTTGAAGCGCGAAGACGAAGACGAGCGTACAAATCATTTCGTTATGTTACAATCGTGAGCGAGCGCAGGGTGGAAGACGGTGCTACGTAGCGAAACATAACGAGGCGTTCGCGTGTTCGCGGCACTTGGCGGCGGCAGCGACGGTATCCATGTCGAATCGCGCGCGCGCCTTGGCGAGACGAGCGTACGTCATCGCCGCGTCGCGATGGGCGCCGAGCTTGGCGTAACGCTCCGCAGCGCGCTCGAGGGCATCGATGACGCGAGATGCGATCGATGCATGACCAGAATCGACGGTCGTGGCGATGAGCGCGCGCGCGCACGCGACGTACGCTCTGGCTTGCAAGCGCAAATCGTCGCTCGATAGGAGCTCAAGCGCGCGCGCGTCCAACGCGTCGCGCGCGAGTTGCGCGTGCGAGTTTCCGAGCTCGAGCCAAGACTCGCACATTATGCACAAGGCACGCGTTTGAATCGGCTCGACACCACTTTCGGACGCTTCGAGCTCGAGCGGTAGAGCGCGCATCAACGCCAACGTTGGCGCGCCGGCGCTCAGATGCGTCTCGGCGAGTGAGATTTTGGCCCACATCGCCGCGTGCTCGTCCTTCACTTTCTCGGCGTCAGCGATGAGTGCGTTCAACTCTTTTTGGGCATCATCGAAGTTCTTCATCAGCCTGTCCAGGTTTGCGTTCATCCGCCTCGCTTCAAAGTACGCCGCGTTGTCTGCTCCCGACTTCGCGTCGATGACGGCGAGCATGCGCTGAGCGGCGCGTCTCGCGGTCGCGTACGAACCAACGCCTACGGCGCGGTCGTAGTGTAGCCTTAAAAACGCCAGGGCAGAAAAATTGTTTTCGCATCCATCTTTGCCGAATATTTCTTCGACGTGTCGACACACTTCGTCGGCGGCTTCAACGCCTTCGCACTCGCTCGCCGCAGCGATGAGCGTCGCGCAACTCGTCGCGGTTTCATCCGCCGAGGCTTCGCGATCGAGGTAAAGCTGACGAACAGCGTACAGTCGACCGATATATTTGCACCCATACGTGCTCCAACCCTCCGCAGCGAGCGTAGACGCAGTACCCGTCAAGCTCCTGAGCGCCGTCGCCGTGGCGCTCAGCGTGTACCCACACGTCGGCGTCGACGCGAAACCTTTGGGCGGTGGGTACAAATCGTTCCCAGCGCCGAGCACGCCGTCACCCGATGACTCACGCGCTAATGCTAACGACGCCGCGGATGCGGGCGTGGCGGAGACGAGTTGAGTGAAGTGTCGCGTTAACTCGATGTCGACGAGGTTTCGCGTCGCGAGCGCCGGCGTCGTCACGATGTCTACGCCACCTCGAGCCGCGCGAGACAAGGCACCACCGCCGGGCGCGTGCGAATGTGACCCAAGTGCCCGAGACGGGTTGTCGATCGCGTACTTTGTGAGTGCGAGCGAGGCGTAGGCGATGAGATGCGGCGACGCCAGCTCCGCCGCTTGCGCCGTCAATCGTCGGAGCAGCGTCGGCAGTTGCTCGTCTTGGTGCGACGCTCGATGACTCGACGCGTCCAAAGGTGCTCGCGATAACAATGCCGTTGTGAGCGCGAGAGCGTGCGCCAACGACGCCTCGTCACCATTCTGCTGCGCCGTGCGCACGGCTTCAGAAATCGCAAACGTCGCCTCGTCCGCGTGCGAAAACGCCAGCTGCGTGGACGCGAGCGCCAATAACGCCGTCTGCAACCGCTCGCGCCCGGCGTTGGCGCTTTCAAACCCGCCCACTAAAACGTTATCGCCTCCTAAATCCGCTCTCAACTCGTTGTGCTCGCCGCTGATGTCAAAGTGTCGATGTAAATGCTCCACCGCCGCTGGGTAATCTTTCCGTCGCAACGCCGCTGCGTGACGCAAGTAGTGCAGCGTCGGCACTTCGGGCGCCAAATCCCGCAGATCCTCGAGCGCTTCCGGCGGTAAAACTCGATCGGCATCTACGGCGTGCGTATCGTACGCCTCGACGGCGCGCGTGACGAGCGTCGTCAGCACATCCGGCGCCGCGCACGTTCTCCCGCTCGGCGGCTCGTTTTCGTCGCCTTGGATTGCCCGCGCGACCTCCTCCGCGTACGCCCGCACCTCATCCAGCAACGTCAGCGTCGCCTCAAACGGCAATAAATTAAACCCCAGATAACACCGCTTCAAAAACATCCCGATCGGCGTCCACCCCTCGACGTCCCGCGTCTCGAATCCGTATTCCGCCTCGTAATCCTCCGCGCGCGCGTTCGCCGCCACGCATCGCGCGTCCTCAAAAAACGCCTCCAAATCGTCCAAACTCTCCGACACCTCCATCAATTCGTCCAAAAACCTCTCCAATCCCCATCGCACGATCGCATCGCGCGCCGCGCGTTCCGTCGCGTCTTCGTTCGTCTCGCTCGCCGTCGCGTCTTCCAGCGCCG
>Ga0182090_1066155_pt1 | contig 19077 bp, 15 predicted proteins | sample 041ome_24_FD_127767 | JGI IMG/M metagenome (GOLD analysis project Ga0182090, IMG submission 127767) | Metatranscriptome of coastal salt marsh microbial communities from the Groves Creek Marsh, Georgia, USA - 041408BS metaT (Metagenome... | ecosystem: Environmental > Aquatic > Marine > Intertidal... | reverse complement strand
TTTTACAATTTGCCTTCGCCCGCCATGAGTTTGTCTAGAATCGAATTCATTTCCTTCTGCTCGTTCCTAGCTTCCATTTTTCCAAGCACTGTCATGACTTCGTCGCGCGTGAATCCCATGGACGCGAATTCGCCGACTATGACGTCCAAAGGGATGTCTTCGTTTTGGACTTGAGGCGGCGACGGAGGCGGAGGAGATGGATACGAGCTCGCGAGAACTTGGGGAGGAGGAGGAGGAGATGGGTGATACGTTCCGTACGGATCGTGCTGCACATGTGAAGGCGGAGGTGGATGGCCGTGGTGTGGAGGTGGCGAGGAAGGACCGCCGTGATGCGGTGGCTGAGGCGACCGATGAGGATGAGGATGAAGATGATGGTCGATGCCCGGGTAATGGGCGGCGGACTCCCCCGAGGGAGACCCGCTTCTCTCGTGTGGAGGAGGAGGAGGATGCGGATGCGGAGGACCGCCTCTCCCTCCTCTCGCGAATGACGGCGGACCGTAAGGATCCTGGTGGTGCTGATGATGCGCGTGAGGAGGAGGAGGATGGTGCGGAGGGGGATTATGCGGAGGATAATGCGGAGGATGATGCGCGCCTTCAGGCGTCGGCGGTCTTCTACTTCGCCCGCTCCCTGCTCTGAGAACGATATTCTCTTTAATCTCCTCTTCAATCTTCTCTTCTTCTTCTTCCTCTTCTCCCTCCTCTTCTGACGAATCAACTACCGCGAACAAATTCGCGCTCGTTATCGGTTCTTTCCCGTTTTCTTTCCTCGCTTGTCCGACGATGAATCCGTGCAGAGCGTTTTCCACCCGCGCGACTTCCTTCGCATTTCTCAACGCAACTAACTCTAACGCCTCCAAGCGTTCGAGAATTTTGCCTAAAGTTGTCAAGATGACTTTCGTTTCCGTGCTGAAAGACTCGATGGTTGCGTTTGCTCTCTCATCATCGTTCTTCTTCTTCTTCTTTTGATCCTCATCCGTTTTTGTGGACGACGATTTCGATGATTCGATGCCTCCTCCGTTGTTCATCGTCTTCTTCTCCTCTTCTCCAAACGACGTAAACGACGACGATTCCAACGTCGACGACGGTTTCATCGTCATCGAATTCATCATCGCCTCGGTAGTGGTTTTTTTCCCTGAATTCAGCGCGTTTTTCTCCACGCCGATTTTGAAATCGAACGGGTCGTCGTCCTCCATTCTTATATTCTTCTTTTAAGGAGATCTTTTTCTTCTTCTTTTACGACAAAAGGACGGGCGAGAGGATGAGAGAGAAGACGAGAGTTTTCGTATTCTTTGAGTCGTGGGAACGACGAAGAATGTTTTTTTTTGAGGTGCCTTTGATTTTTGCGAAAAGAAACAGACCAAAACAATAATCACAAGCGACATGATACTATTATTACTCTCGTATACAAATACACTATTACATTCTTTGCCCTTACGTTTCGATGGACCCCCACTCGTTCTCTTTGGTTCTCGTGCAATCGACGTACCTCGTATCGTTTCTCGCCGCGGCTTCGACCGCTCTCAATTCCATCGCTCTCTTCTCCCTGAGGACAGCGGCTTCGCCTTTGAGCGTCGTCGCGGCTACGGAGGAGAGAAGACTGGCTAATCCGGAAACTTGGAAGGCGACGCGGTAGGTTCCGAACGCATCGAATAAGATCCCGCTGACGTACGGACCGAAGAAACCGGCGACGCAAAAACCGGTGAAGATGCGACCGTAGGCTCGGGCAAAGTCACCGTCGCCGGCGACCCGTCGGACTTCGCAAGGCACGGCGGTTTGTAAAATGCCGTAAGATAATCCAGTCGCGAGTAACGCGAATCGAATTGCCGAGAGTGGCATGATGACAGAGCCGATGATGGCACTACTGGTGCTGCTCGCCCAAAACATAGCTGCGGCGGTGATTAACGGAGCGAATATTAAAACCGATTTTGCTTTGAAGCGATCGCAAAGTGACCCTCCTATGATTCTTCCGGCAGTTGTCGCCAAAGAGACGTACATGACGCCAGCGGCAACGTTCGCGGAAACGGTGGCGTCCCCTCTAGACAGTAACAACACCGCAGCTTGCGAAATGACTGAGATTCCTGCAAAACATCCCAGGGTGTTTACGAACCACATCTTGATCGTGTGCGGACGCAAATCGGTCAATCTTCGCAAGGTTTCTAAATCCGTCACCGCCAACTTATTTCTTCGTCGTAAGCCGAGAGGAATATCTATGGATGCTTTGTGAAAACACAGCGACGCTACGGTACCTAAAATGGCAATCGCGTAAGACAAGTTCCTCAACGCAACGTCCGGGCCGTAAAAATCCAGCTTCTTTTCAATCAACGGCGCGTACACGAAAGCGCCAAAGGCTCTCGCCGAGGTGACTAGTCCAGTCCCTAACCCTTGTCCAAACGGTGCAAACGAGGACATTTGCTGCGATAACCCGTACCCGAGACCACACGCGATGCCAAATAGACCGGCAAACCCGATATATAAAGGAAAAATCGACATCGCGGTCGAACAAAACGACGCCATGAACACGCCACTCGTCGCCAATATAGTCGCTAAAATACACATCGTTCTCGGCCGAATCCTCGATATCAACGAGGGCACTATGAACGACAGAGACAGCGTAAAAAACAACGTCGCCAACGAAAATATCGCCGACAACTGCGCCCTCCCGACATTCAACGAGAACTCTAAAGGCACCAAAAACAACGACCAACAGTAAAACGCGCCCAAGGATATTTGCAATATCAGCGCGCCAAAGTACCCGAACCGTTTCCTCTTTCTCTCCTCTTCTCTTTTCTTCTCGTCCCCGTTTTCCTCCTCCTCTTCCTCCTCGCTTTCTTCATCGAACGATCGATCCCAAATTCCAGACATAAACCGCAGAGGTTCCGGTAATCGTTTCTTCGTAAAAATTTTTCCTCCTCTGCTCATTAAAACGCCTTGCGTCCGGTGTTGTCCTTTTTTCGTTTTGTTCTTCATCACCTCTCTTTTGCTGCTTTTTCCTCCTCTGTTTTTGTTGTTGTTCTGTTGTGTATTCCCAACTCCTCCTCCTCTGCTTCCTCCTCCTCTGCTTCCTCCTCTGCTTCCTCCTCCTCCTCCTGCGCCATCGATGGACGACGCCGACACCGGGGCGTGTTGTTGTCGTCGCTTTCCTCTAAAAGTTCCTCTTTCTAATGCGTTCGAAGAAATACTCATCCACCCTCTCGTCGTCGCGTTTAATAAATTGCTCTCTCCTTTCCCGTTTGCGCTTCTTGCCGCCGTCGTCGTCGACGCTTTTTCGTTTAAACTTTTTTTCCACAACCGATGATAACGACGACGACGACGAGAAGACGTAGAAGACGCACAAGACGCACAAGACGTGGACGCAAAAACAACGCGAGAAGATGTTCGAACAGTAGCAGCACTACCGGCGCTGTTGCCAATCGTCGTCATCACCGCGCGTCCTCCTCCAAAAGGCCGGGATGGTGGGTTAAGAAGCAACATATCTGCTCTTTTTGTGTTGCGTGGAAACACAAAAAAAGCGAAGCCGTCGAAAAATGATGTGATCCCTAAACCCTCTTTCTTCTCTCTGCGTTATCAATTGCACGCCCTTTTTTGCATCATCATCATCAAAGAGAGAGAGAGCGACGAGAGCTCTTTGTTGTCGCATAAACACGCGCGCAAACACACCCTCCTCTTCTCAAACTCCCCGGCTGCTCTCCCTTTTTCCTTCAATTTGAAGAGACAACAGAAGATTGAAAATCGATATCCGATCTTTGTGAATTGCTGCTGAATTTTGTGTTTTTGTTAACCTCAATTGAGTTTTAGAGGCGAGCGCTTTTCTCCCTTTTGTCTTCCACCCAGAAAAAAAAAGGGCAGCAGACGTTCGATATAGTATAATTCGACGTGCCTCTCGGCGGCGCTGGGGGAACCCACCACCCTCGGTTGAGCGCGAGACACACGGACACACACACAGACACAGAGAGAGAGAGAGAGGAAGCGATTTATGGCTGCTTCGATGAGGTCCGGGAGAAGTACCACCCAAAGTTCTGCTGGCGGTGGGGGGCCTAGGAATACGACCACAGAGGACGAGGAGGAGAGAAAAAAGAAGGTGAATATCGCGGAACCGACGCCTTGGATTAAACGAAAGGTGGAATATTTTGGTCCGTTTCGATTAAACATTAAACAGTTTCTGAAACTCGCGACGCCAGACGCGCGAGCGACGGAAGATGGGATTTGGGGGTACACTCTCGTGTTGAGGACGCCTTCGACTTCGAAAGACCAACCGGCGCACGAGACAGTTTTGCGGATATACGAAGAGTCCACAGAAGTCGAAGAAGACGAAGAATGCATACACTGCGATTGCTGTAAATGTATCGGGTGGCATCATCACCCGGTGAACAAAAAACAGTGGCACTTCATCGTCCACACGGATTTTAAAACGAGAGGAAAACCAGAGTTGGCCGGGAAAAGAGTCTGTCAGTTGTGTTGCTGCGCCGTGCCGAAAGGTGAAAGAGTGTGTACGGTGTGTGGAGAAATCGATAAAGAATGTTCGATTGTCGATCATCAGACGCATTTGTTGCACGGATTACTTCACGGAAATGGGTGTGGACACTTAAAACGTATCAACGGACGAGAGGCGGGATCGATGGTGTTGAGCGGATCGCAATTGATGGGTTTGTGGGAGAATATTTGCTACACGTTGAGAGCGAGAGAGGTTTCCGTGGAGGACGTTTCGCAGAAATACGGAGTTGAGTATCGATTGTTGAACCCCGCGAGTAGTGGGAACACGTGGTACGGGACGTACGGGTACGTGTTTGGTAAAGGTAGCTTTGGAAATACGGTGACTTCGCATAAACGAGCAGGTGCTGATTTTCGAACGTTCCCGTTGAAAAACTTAAGAAGCGATTTTGTCATGACTGGAGGCGAGGACGATCCAATGGTGCACTTAATCGATAAATACGTCAATATTCTTACGCTCGAAGCAGAAAAGAAGACGGGCGACGAGGATGAGGAGCAAGAAGATGATGAACTCGAGATTCCAAAAACTTTAGGCGATTTAGTCAAAGCTTTGCTCCGATTGCAAAGAAATATTCGCAGAGAAGTAAAAGAAGGCATCAGGCCGTTCGAAACGTTAGCAACGCACGGCGTAGGCGCCGTGTTGGCCGGAATTTCAGATGTTGCCGAGAATAGACCTCAAACGAACCAAACGACTCCCCGGCGTCACTCTTCTCATCATCATCATCATCATCATCAACAACAAGAAACAAAAAATGGAGCAGGGGGCGGGGCGAGATCCAACAAGAAACGCGCTTATCCGGAAATTAAGAACGAGGAAGAGTTCATAGAAGTAGCAGTAAAAGAAGAAGAAGAAGAAGCAGAAGAAGAAGAAATTAAACGAGAGGAAACGGTGCACCACGACTCGGTCTTTGCTTCGGCGGCGAAGAAACTAAAAATGGCTGGAACCGGTCTAGCTTCTGCGTTTGCGCGAACGCTCAGATCACCAACTTCAATAGTACAGCATAACGGTCACCAAGAGCAACAGAAACAACAAATGCCTATGGTCAAGCAAGCACCTCTTCCAACCGAACCAATGGTCGAGTGGAAACGAGGTCGCTCGAGTAATCCGAATCCGGCGGCGCAGACGAGATGGACGCTCGCTCGCGTCAATGTCGCGGCGAATGCATGCGTGATGGTTTTGGCGGATAATAAAGGCTTCTGGTTAGGTAGACAAGACGTTCGAAACCTTGCGCGTCTGAAAGGTGTTGGAGATACGGGACTTTTGGATCACGTCTTAAAGACGATTGCGGATCATCCTGTCATTATGGACGGTAAAAACGGAGCGAAGGATGCAAGAGCGAAAGTGCGAAGACGGAATAACCCGATAAATTCTCAGTTAGAGTATCAGTTGGAGATGCCGAACTCGACGATATCGCCAAATTCGCCTACTTATACGGCTCCGCTCGACTTTATGAACCCATACGCGAACGCGCCAGTTGAACCAGTTGTGGTAGGGAAATCTCCATTGAATAACATTCGCGTACTGCGCAACGGAACGACGTCAAGAGGAGCGACTCGCCAACAACCAGTAAGAAATCAAAGAGAAACGCGTTCTGCAACGGCAGTGTTAGCGCCTCCGTCTTCGATGAAAGTGGAACGAAAAAGTCAACAAAAACTGCCGACGATAGCTCCGGTGACGCCACAAATTCGTTCGAATCCAAACGCGAAAGCCATCTCAGAGCTTACTGCGTACGACGTCGATAAGGATTTGAGAGCGGTTTATCGAGACTGTCTGGAAAGCTACAAACCAGCACGAGTTCAGATCGGGAATAAGATTAGAGTTACGTGTAAAGGTGCACATCTCACAAATGCAGCTCGAGTATTGTTGGATACGAAACAATTTGTCAAAACATACATAGATATCGACGACTTGTTGCACTTGAGCGTGCCTGCGAATGTCAAAAATCTTAAACCGACTCGCGTACTCGTTACTGCGATCATCGATAGATCAAATTCAGGACCAAAAGTCTCTGGTTTAGGTGGTGCAATTATGGGTAAGAATCGGCGGAAGCTTGGCGTCGAGTCTAAGCCACCGCCAGAGATTGTTCTGCTTCCGGTTCCGTGCACGTTGGGCGAGTTGAAAAAAGAAGCGACGAAAGCGTTTGCGGATTTATACGTTATCCTCTCAAAATTCAAAGTCACCGCGATTAAAGGGTACGAAAACCTTCCAGACTCGACGAGATTGAACAAGAATTCGTTGCAGTACGCGCACGCCGAAGTTATGGGTGAAGGCGCGGACTTAGAGAGCGAATACCGTTACCAAGGCGGACTCGATCAGTGGGTCGTGAACTGCCATTGTGGAACGAACGACGACGATGGGGAGCGAATGATTGCGTGCGACCGGTGCGAGATTTGGATGCACACGAGATGCGTGGGCATTGAAGATGAAGCGAAGACGCCGAAACGATTCACGTGTCACGAATGCGAAGGGATTTCGATCGAAGACTTTTTAGAAGCGAGGAAGCCAAAAGTCAAAGCTGGACGACCGGCGCCAAAAGCTAGAGGATAGTTGTATAATTTCGAAACACAAAAAATGTAATTTGTATTCTTTCTTAAAACGCTCGCTTTACTAATTGATTTCACTCTCATTCTTTCTCTTTCATAGATGTTAATTACTCGTTCCAGCGACCCTTTTGCTGCTCTTCCGTCGGCCCTTGTTGCGCCTTTGCGAAACTCGTCGGCAACATCGCAAACTTTTGCATCTTTGGTACGTACGCTCTTTGCGTGAAGTTGTCGTATCCGTTCGCCTCGATGGCATCTAAAATATCTCTGTATACGTCCAGCGCGGACCATACCGGCCATCTCGCGTCTTTATTCAAACAGTTTACGCCGGCTTCCGCGGAAGCAAAGCACTCTCGCGCCCTCGCGATTTGAAACTTCATAAACTTCACCCAGCGTTCGTCCACTTTCCCGTTTTGTACCAATCCCGTCAACACTTCACCTTCGGTGATGCCAAACTTAGCCAAATCTTCCAAGGGAACGTAAATGCGATTACGCTCTCTCGCATCTTCTCCAACATCTCTGAGAATGTTCGTCAACTGGTTCGCTAATCCCAACGATAACGCCGCTTTATACACCGACTGTAAGTCGCCTTTATAGTTTTCATCCACGCCCATAATCGGCATGGACATCAAGCCAACAGTACCAGCCACGCGATAGCAATACTCGTACAACTCATCGAACGTTTCGTACCGTGGTTTTACCAAATCCATTCTCATACCATCAACCATATCTCGAAACGGTTGGATATCAACCGGAAACTTACTCACGGTATCCGCCAACGTCGCATCGATAACGTCCATCGGTTTCCCGGCAAAAATATTCTCCAAGCGCTCCTCCCATCTATCCAAAGCCTCTGGCGTAATGTGCGACGCGTTCGGCCCGTCTACTAACTCGTCCGTACGTCTGCACCAGACGTAAATCGCCCAAATTGCCCGTTGTTTCTCCGGCGTCATCAATTTTGTTCCTAGATAAAACGTCTTCGCGTACTCTGCGGTGACTTCTCGGCAACGCTCAAACGCTGGATCTAATATAGACGGCACGACGTTCACTTTCGGAGCCAACTGGCCGCTCTCCTGTCTTTTCACGCACGCTTCTAAGGCGAATAGTTCAACCTCTTTCCCATTCGATCGAACGACATCTTCCGGTCGTCTTTGGAACGTTTGTTCTTGTTGCGATGGCTCAGCCACGGCGTCGCGCGTCGTTGAAGCCTTCCCTCCTCTGCCTCGCGATCTCGGAAATGGCATCGCGATTGTCTTTCTCGACGATGAAGAAGTACTCGCTTGAGTAAAATTGACCGTCGACGACGTTCGCGTCATCCCTTGTTGAAGACAAACGCCGTGCATTTTTGTTTTCTATCTAAGCGTACGCCTAAGTGTGACTCGTTAAAGCGTTGCTTTAAAAGTGGTATAATCAATCCGAACGGAAAGATGAAGCGCGCGCTTAAACAACAACGATCAAAAGTGTGTACGAATCGATATCGAAGACGTGTATTTGCGACAAATATATTCTCTGCGATGCAAATGTGTGCTCGACAATCGATGAATCAGATCGCGACGAGTAAGTAGTGCACACGTTCCCGTTAGCGCGTGGAAAAATTTTTTGTGGAGTAAAAGCGGCCGTCTCGAGGCGTAAAAAGAAGATAAAGCTCAGCAGTTAGCGGTTAGAAATCGCTTCTCGCTTCGCTTCGCCTCGAGAAAAAAAAACAAAAAACTGGTGTGTGGATAAACAACAATAATAACAAAGGGAGGAGGAAGATGATAATAATAATAATAATAATATAATTTAAATAATACATGTTTATGCGGCTGCTATATTCGTCGATACGTTTTGAGGAGCGTGTTTTCACTCTCCAAAACTTCTCGTCCTTGGCGTGCGACTTAAAGCTCTTTTGTCACGGTCAGGATGGCATTTTTACGCCGACGGTTCGTTTCGGTCGGTGACTAAAATCAAGTGATAGCCAAATTGCGTCTTCACCGGACCTTGCAATTCCATCAAAGGCGCTTCAAACACCACCGTATCGAATTCTTTAACCATTTGACCGGGCTTAAACTCCCCGAGATCCCCGCCTTTAGATTTTGAAGGGCACGTGGAGTACGCGGACGCCTCTTTCGCGAACCGGTCCAGTAACGTGCTTTGAGGCCCTTCCAACAAACGCTCTTTCAACGAGACCGCTAAGGACTCATCCGCGACTAAAATATGCGAGGCAGAGGCTCTGGGTCCGGGTAATACGAACGAGCCAAAAGATTTGAAGAGGGAGACGCCGATAGCTGCCACAGTCAGTCCAATAACAGAATACGTCGCCAACGCGCTCGCCGCTTCGGCAACTTCAGCGATCATTTCTGGGTTACTACTCTGCGCAGTTGCCGCGTGCGCGTCCAAGCACGTGATGAACGACGCCGCTAATGAACCAATTTTCACACCGGCATTTTTCAACGACGAGGAGGAGAACGAGGAGGAAGTTGACGTTGATGATGAGGCTGGTGCGTACTCAACTTCTACAGATGATTCTTTCGCGAATGCAAAGACGGGGCCAACTCGTCGTCTCCACGCGTGGTTGTTCTTATTCTTCTTCGCCTTAAAGATGCTACTGATGATCTTCTTTCGCTGCTTTTGCGCGCTCGTCGTCGTCGTTTGGGTGTGCGAGGAGAGTAATACTAAACCAGATGAAGTTGACATATTCTTCGTAGTAGCAGAGAGAAGAGAGATATTAATAAAAATGAGGGGAAGAAGATACGGAGGAGACGGAGGAGAGAAAGAGGAGAAAAAGAGGAGAAAAAAATACGCGGACGAAGAGTGATTAAAGTATTAGTATTATATTTTATTCGCATCATTGTTTTAAGTCATCGTTGTCGTGGCGAGAAGGACGAGGACGGAAACGACGCAGGAGACGAGCACTCGGCGCGTCGAAGAAGAACTCGCAGACGACGACGGCGACGAGAGTTTTTCCTCCTCTTCTTTTCCTCCTTCTTCTGAAGAAGGAGGTCCGTTTGTTTTCGCAACAACTGAAGCGTCGTCTTGTTGGTCGTCACCACCACCGTCGTCGGGCGAGGAGGAAGATGAAGGCGATAACGAAGGCATCGTTTCGTTTCGTAACCATTCCGTGGGTAATCCTGGAAATGGAGGCGGGAACGTGACGTTATTCAGAATGTCTGTGGCCAAGTTGCCGGAGGTAAAATCGCAGCTTTGAAGCGCAATGAAAGCGAGCAGTGTTGCTCCGTTTTCTAACAATTGTGGAAGATTTTCCAATAAACATCGCTCGATGGGCAGCGCGTTGATTTCCTCGACGGAGTAGCCGCCGTCGACTATTTTCTGTACGATGGTTAACGGGCAACTGGTGCAGAGATTTCGGTCGTTCGGATCGCTGCAAGTTTCGTTGATGCCTGTGAAATCGAGGCGCTCGATATCGAGCGGGCACGCCTGTAGCAACGTTTGCGCCTTCGCTCCTCTCGTGAAAGATGCGATGGAAAAATAGAAGAAGAAGCCAAGTTGCAATAATAGTCGCATTGTAATTGTATGTATTCTAGCGTGAACGAAATGGTGTGTACTGTACGCTTTACTCTTTACTCTCTCCTTCCCTTTTTTTATTTTTTGATCTCTCGTATTCTCGAACCCAAATCCAGCCTCGAAACGCTCATTGAAATCGGCGATACATGAATATCGCAGAAGCCATGTAGACTCCAATTACGATGCACAAAGCGACCAAATCTCTTCCAATATTTGCTGGATCTACTCCTACGACGTTTAGATATGTTTCCCCGCTCACAGTCACGGCGACGTCTGTCCCATCGAAGTCGGCATCGAACACGTATTTCCCGTCGTTCATTTCGCTTGCTAGCATTCCGCCCCACGCGTAGAAAAAAGCTGAAAACCAACGAATCCATCTACAAAATCCTGGCAAGGTGGGAATATTTATGAGGAACCCGCCGAAAAGACTTGAAAGTAGAATGCAAACTATTCCAACCAGCGTTGCGATCGCCGTGGATGCGCAGAGCGTCTGGATAAAACTCATTAATGCCGTAGATGTCGCTGAAAATAACAACGCGAAACTCAAAAAGACAAAGAAGGCGCCAGGATCCACGCGTAAGCCCATCAGCCAGTAGTAACTTATTGAAGTTAGAACGACCGACGTCCAACGCAAAACGACTATCTCAACGATCATCTTTGAAAGATAGTACGTTTCGGCTCTGTAGTACCCCGCTCTTTTCTCTCGCAGGAAGACGTTTCTCGACGAGAGAAAGGCATCGCAACACGATACGCTCGAAAGAGCGAAAAAAAAGAGGACGAAAAATATGCTGCCCATCCGATTTTGGAAGCCGCGAAGATTCTTTTGCACGTCCAAATAGAGCAAGCCGATGAGAATTCCAACCAAAATAGCGGTGACCGAGTCCGTAATGAAGCGAGAGATGTTCCGTTTCACCTCTAAAAACTCTCGCCAACAGAGGACGGATAGCTCCGTCACGAACGAGCGCTCGCTTTTTTCGTAAAAGTCGTGCGAGGATTGATTATCAACGACAAAAAGAGTTTCGTTGGTTTCCGATGAGCTGCTGTCTTGTTCTGTGTCTCCTTTTCCTTGAAATTCTGTTGTTTTGAGAAGAAGTTGTTTGGACATTCTTTCGTCGCTCGCTATTTCCAACAACCACTCCGGTAACGAAAAAGTTTTTGGACACGGCATTTGTAAGGACTCTAATAAATCGAGAGAAACAGAGCCAAAATGTAAACGATCACCAGTCGAAGAAAGTAACAAAACAGTATCAATTTGTTCGCAAAGAGATCTCGCCGATGGTGCGTGGATAGTACATAATACGGCACGTCCACGAGAAGCGATACTTTTTAGCAGTTCCAATATCGTATCTGCAGTTTTCGAATCGAGGCCAGACGTCGGCTCATCTAGGATGAGTAAGTCGCTATCAATAACCATCTCCATCGCGATGGATAGCCTTTTTCGCTGACCGCCGCTTAAATCAGATACACGAGTATTTCGCACGTCGACAAGGCAGAGTTCGTCAAGAAGTGCGTTTACTTTATTCTCCTTCGTTTGTTTTGAAACATACCACGGAAGGCGCAAAGAAGCTGCGTATAAAATTGATTCGCTCGTCGTCAAGAATTTGAGCAGGTAATCGGAATGTTGCGGCACGTAGCCAATTCTATTTTTACCGGCAAAGTGAGCGTTTCCAGAGAGATTAATTTTGTTCAAATCGATGTCGACGTGGAAACCCGAGGCAGAAATTAAAGATTTCACCAAAGTGGTCTTTCCAGATCCAGAAGGTCCCATAACTGCACACACAGATCCCTCACAAACTATCCCGGATATACCACTTATTATGGTTCGTCGGGCGGCAGATATTTTTGCTCCTCCTCCTCCTCCACCACCACCTCCGTTGGTTTTCAATTGACAAGTAATGTTTCGAAACGATAGAATTTCGCGAACTGGTCGCGCAGCAACTGGCACGTTTCTCTCTGCATCGTGATTTCTTTGCACATACAGGGCGTTGAGCTTCTGTCTTTTCTTGTCTCGATGTAGCGCGAACAGAATAATTCCAGCAAAGCAAACGACAATAACGGCCATTGATACAGACAGGCCGACGATATCAACACCCTTTTTCTTCTTCTTTTCTGCCGCATCTACCGCGTCTCCTTTCTCAACGACGGGCGCAAAGGCACTTTGAACCGCCCTTCCAATATCTCCCTCTTCTTCGGGAAAAGTAACGTTCTCGTACATGGAGGCGTCTCGCGGGCAGGCTGAAACTTTCAAAAACGAATCGATCGTCGCTCCGTTTGCCAACAACGTCGACAGATTCTCCGTCGCGCACGTATCTAATGGCAACGCGTTCAATTCTTCCCTCGTGTACCCCGCGTCTACGATCGCTTGACCGAGAAACGTGATGCATTTCGCGCACAACTCTGCGATGGAAGTTTAAACATGTAAGAAAAGAGATATAAAAAAAGTACCCGGATCGTCGGCGTTACAAGCGTTTCCTAACCCGCTCAGATCGATTTTCGCAATGTCCAGAGGACATTTTCCCTCCTCTTCTTGCGCGTTTGAACACGATGGAAGAAGAAGGAAAGAAACGAGGAGGAGGAATAAGTAGAAGAGGAAGAGAAGACGATGCGACTGTCGTCGTCTCAACGTCATCGGTCGCGTGTTTTTGTTTGAAGAAAAGGTCTGTTTTTTTTTTCTCTTGATTTCTTTCGCGTATTTTGTGGTCTCTCTTGATCTCGAGTGCTCGAAAAAGAGCAGATCAATTTCTTCTTCAAAATTATAATAATCGTGTGCGCGTGCATTGGACACACACACACAAACACAAACACACACACATCTCTCGCGCTCTTTTCGGTAAAAGAATTCATTCATTCGCATCTTCGAGAAACGTGAGAAGAATAATGACCACCAACGAAGGAGACGTGGACGACGGCGGGTTAGCTGAAGCTGCAGCAGCCGCCGCACCGACGAATCAACAAAATCGAGAAGACGATTCCCAACAACCAAATTCGAACGAAGACCACGGCGGCAGACAAGAAGAAAAGAAAGGTCCGCCGGATATTTCCAATTTGCACTCGGTGAAAATCGATAACTTATCGTTTGATCTGACCCAAGAGGAAATTACGGACATGTTTGCGTCGTACGGCGAGATTGGAGATGTGTATGTGCCCAGAAACCATCACACCCAACGAATGCGTGGGTTTGCTTTTGTTCGATATGTGGAAAAACAATCCGCGGACGCGGCTATTGACGCGATGCACGAGAAAGAGATTGCAGGAAGAATTATTCGCGTTGGGATGGCAGAAGAGAAGAAACCAGATACGAGAGGGCCGTATCACTCCAGAGATAGGGGAGGATACCATCGCGGCGGCGGCGACCGAGGAGGTGGATATAGAAGAGACGACTATAATCGAGGAGGCGGGTATAGGAGAGACGACTATAATCGAGGAGGAGGAGGAGGAGGAGACCGGTATCATGATCGAAGGAACGACAGTGGCCACGACAGACGAGATGGAGGATATTCTCGCGGAGGAGGGAGAGATTACGATGACCGCCGAGGCGGGTATGGGGGCCGGTATGAAGACCGACGAGCTGGAGCGGGTTACGACGATAGACGAGCTGGAGCAGGTCATGACGATCGAAGAAGATACGACGATAAAAGAGGCTACGATGATAAAAGACGCTATGATGATAGAAGAGGCTACGACGATAGAAGAAGTTCCTACCCCGAAGATAGAAGGGGAGGAGACGGCGGGAACAGATACGAAGACCGACGAGCTCCTCAGTAAAAAAAAAGAGAGAACTCGGTATCCAACTTGAAAATTCAACACAAATCTACTATTAATACTACTTTTATTACACACGGCTACATGTAATTCATCTTGCTATTTTCGCTCATACTATTACTATTTTCCAAACTTTTTCATCAAATCTTGGATGGAGGCTTCCTCTTTCTGTGGCACCGTGGGAGGCGCGTTTGTTGTAATATTTGTTCCGGAAGGAAAAGCGCTTTGCTTCTTCTTCTTTTTTTTGTTACTCATTGTCGGTCTCGGGACGTTAACAGCTCCCGCGCTCATCTCACTTCCGACATTGGCTTTCTTCGTAACTTTAACGCCATGACTTGGGGCAACCATGCGCGTCGGACCGGCTTGGATTGTCAACATGCCGTCTTCGTCTTCGACCACTTTGCCTTTAAAGTTGTTTTTCAAAATTTGGACTGAGTCTCCTATTTGAGCGAGTTTACTTGGCTCGTTATCCCAGACGTCGTAATCTTCACCAGAAACTCTTCTGCTGCCATCGCTCGAAGAAGCATTACTTTTGCCGTTTCCTAGGAGAGCGTCGAATTCTCGAGCGGCTCTCGAAGGCGAAGTGGGCTTCTTTTTCACTCCAGCGAAAGTTTGAGTAGAGCTCGTCTTCACCGACGAAGTAGAAGATGACGACTTCTCCAGCTCGTTCAATTTAGCTTCCGCGACAATAAATCCTGCAGCGACCGTTACGATTTCGCCAGAAACTTTCGTCACCTTCCCGGCTAAACCGCTCGCTTTCAAAATGACTTGGTCTCCAACCGCGGGCATTTCAGTACACTCTTGATGAGTTTTTTCTGCGCCTGCTTCTCCATTCGTGGCGGCTGCTTTGCGCTCTTTAGCTAAACGAATTTCACGCTCTCGATCTGATTCTCCGGCGGCACTTTTCGCAATCATCGACTTTTTCGTATTCGCCGAAAGTTCTTGTCGTTTCAATCGCTCTTCGCCTTGGATGCGAATTTTAGCCTCCCTCGAGATTCTTACGATGGTTGTCGCCTGCTTCATCGCTACGTCCTCCTTCACTCGTAAGACCTTTTGCTCAGCGTTTCGTGCTTGCGGGATGCGCTTTTCTACATCTTTCAGCATTTGCATAGCTTTTGCAACGGCTTTATCTGCATCTTTTCGCGCGCCTTCGAGTTCTGCGATGACATCGTCCAGCGTTGCGAAACTTTGTCCCATGACCTCCTTCGCCGAGTTGATGACATCTTCGTCTAACTTGTTTCTCTGCGCAATCTGTAAAGCTCTTGAACGACCAGGAACAGACCATAAGAGCCTATACGTTGGACGTAATTCAGCTTCATCGAATTCTACCGCGGCATTCTCAAAAGCACCGGAATCTTTGTGTTCGTACTTCAACGCTTTCAAACTGCCTTGATGGGTAGTCGCAAACGCCAATGAAACGCCGAGTCGACGAGGAAGTAATCCCGCCAAAGCTTTTAAGAACGCGCGAGCTATCGCAGCACCTTCTAAAGGCGATGTGCCTGTCCCGACCTCGTCGATCAAAACTAAAGATTGAGGGGTAGCACGCTTCAAAATAGCTTTCTGCGTCGTCAAGCGCGCTGAGAATGTACTCAAATTCGTGAGTAAATCTTGGTCGTCTCCAATGTCGCATAAAACGTAGTCAAACCAAGGCAAGTGCGCTCTTTCCGCGGGTACAAACATACCAGCTCTTGCCATTAATGCACTCAATCCGAGAGCTTTCATCGCCGCCGTTTTACCACCCGTATTCGGACCAGTAATGACGACGCATTTTGTTCTCGCCTCCACGAAAACGTCCACCGGCACCGGTCCTTTCACCCTGAAAGGATTCGAGTCGCTTGAGTTTTCGTTTTTGCCGTCGTAAAGCCAATCAAAGTTGTCGTCGAAATCGAATTCATCTTGAGAATTCAATTCGTTCTGGAGTTTCTTACTCTTTTTTTTCTTCGATTCTCTCGTGGCGATTTTAAATCTTGGTTGCAAACTCGCATCGTCTTCTTCTTTCCTTCTTTCCCTTTCAGCTGCCTCGCGACGTTTATCTTTCGCAGCTTTCACCGCTTGCGACGCCAGCACTGGCTGACGGAGTCCGGGAAGGTAGACTTTTGATTTCGCAATTTCGAGTTCGGCTTGAACGAATGCATTCTTCGTGCTTAAAATTTCTTCTTCGTCGTCGTCCTCACCCTCCTCACCTTCTCCGTCGTTCATTTCATTCCTCGCCGTTTCCTCTCTCAATATTTCCTCGATGGCGTCTTCTAAATCAGATTCTCTTGCAAACGTCGGACGCACCGAATTCAACGCTTGTCCATGACGACATCGCGCCGCAATAACGTCTAAATCAATCGTCAATTCCAAACACCGTAAAATCTCCTCGGCGACTTCCATGATGACTCTCGATAATTCTCTTTTAATACCATCAATCGCTGACTCCTCGTCGTCCTTTGCTTTTGCCAATTCTGTGTTCAAATTAACCACTGATGGAGGTTCAATCAGAGTTAATCCACTTTGCGTGCCTAAAACGAGCGCATTCTTGGGAGCACTCTCTGGCGAAACCGCTAAACACATGCGTCCTCGAAACGAAACCGCACTCCCCGGCATCCTTGATAACAACTCTTTCAACTGCGTTTCTTTACCGGACAGATGCGCTCGCGCCCTGCGTAATTCGGGACTCGCGTTATCTTTGAACGATCCAGTGTCATCAACTTTTGATTTAATGATATCCGCCACCTCAGAAAATGTTTCCATTTGTACCGCAATATTTCTCAGCGGCATCATTGCTCTCGGTACCTCAATCTCGCCCGTCTCGTCGTCTTCGTGGGAGACATTTTCGATGGAAAGTTTCAATCGCCGCGCGTTTTCTAAAAAGTTTGCCACTGCCATCAATTCATCTCCACCCAATGGTGCTCCTTGCGACGCTTTGTGCACGCTTCTCCTCGTCTCGATTGTGAGCATCCCGCCAAAATCCAACGAAACGCCCGCGACGGATTCCATGTACATCGCTGATTCTGTTTCATCCAGAAGCAACTCCGACATTTCCTGCGAATACACTTCCGAAATCAAACTCTCGCCTTCACTTGACGACAATCGCGCTTTCCCTAAAGCCGTAGAAGTAAACTCGCTGACGAACGATAAGAGTTCGAACCATCCAACTCGGTCTAAAGAATCATACTCCAAGTCTTCTTCTATCGTTTCGATTTCCTCTCGGGTCGGGCCCCAACCTCTTTCGTTGCTCGCGCTGTCCACCGTAACAGCGTTCACCACGGTATCCTCTGATGATGATGACGATGATGATGATAATAGTTTTGATAAACGCGTTCTTATTTTCGTTTTTCCTCTTCTTCTTCTTCTTTCTCTTTGCGCGGCAGTGATTGATGATGTCGTCGCATTCGTCGTTATCTGAACGTTGTTGTCGCGACGACGACGAAGACGATGAAGATGAAGCGAAGGCGACGAAGAGGACAAAGAGGACGAAAGCAGCGCTCGTCGTCGTCGTCCGCTACACGAGGCGCGAGAAGCACCAGCCTGACGATGATGAATACTACTACTAATCGTCGTCGTCGTCGTCATTGTATGTAGGTAAAAAATGACGTTTCTGGCGCCATTGAGAAGCGCACGAGGAGGAGCCAAAATACGTTGTTGTGATGTCGTCCCCGCGAGACGCGAATAATCCTCTGAGGAATACAAACGTCCACTATCAGAGACCGAATAATAATAATAGTAATGCGAACAACCCGACGACGACGACGACATCGACGAGTGGAGACGACAACAACACGACAAAATCTCCTTCTTCTTCTTCGTACGGGGGGTTGTTGAAAAACGCCACGGTTTCTCACGTGGACAAAGACGGGCGCAAACGGGCGATGCCTGTCGTCGTCGCACCCGTCAGCGCGGGGACCCACGCGTCCTCTTCTTCAAAGCAACAACAGAAAGTGGGCAAAGTGCAGTTAGCGCCTGGATATTCTCAGATGGATTGGATGCGATTAACAAAGACCAAAAACAACAACTTGAACGGTTTGGGAGGAGGGAAGAAAATAAATGTCTCGAAAAGAGTGATTACTTTAGAAGAAATCGCACAACACAACACCGAAGAAGACGCTTGGATTGGATTTCGGGGGAAAGTGTACAATTTAACGCCGTATATTCACTTCCACCCGGGCGGGGCGAAGATTTTATTGCAAGCGTTTGGGACCGACTGCACCGCGTTGTTCGATAAGTTTCACAAATACGTCAACGGAGAGTTTATGATGCGGGAATGTCAAGTCGGCGTGATGCCAGGATTTGTACATCAGGACGAGGACGAGGAGGACGAGGAGGACTTTTAGAGGAGATAGAGATAGTATACGCGTGTAGGTTTAGGATGTTCAGATATTAGGATTGTAAACGAAGAAGGTGATTTCTCGAATGCTTTTTTCCTCTCTCGTCAAACTTTACTCGTACTCTTCTTCTACGCGGTTTTAAACTACTACGAGGTAGGTGATGACAATTATTTTACACTATATATAAACTTCCTTCTTCTACCAAAACCCGGGTCGCGAGCCTTTTGGCACGTATTTCTCGTCGTGAATTTCTTTCGTGTACTCTTCTATCCGCGGTAAATCACTCATGTCTTCTTGCTCGCCTGCGATGTAGGCAAAGGCTAACAGAATATTCTTTTCTTCTCCCTGTTCAACTGGGATTTTCTCATCGTTTTCGTCGGTCAATAACTCCACCTCAATCACGCTTCTTTTGTACAAACCCGACGCTATGTTTTCTAAAATGTCTAACTCTGCTAATTTTTCTTCGTTTACG
>Ga0182090_1069976_pt1 | contig 19314 bp, 10 predicted proteins | sample 041ome_24_FD_127767 | JGI IMG/M metagenome (GOLD analysis project Ga0182090, IMG submission 127767) | Metatranscriptome of coastal salt marsh microbial communities from the Groves Creek Marsh, Georgia, USA - 041408BS metaT (Metagenome... | ecosystem: Environmental > Aquatic > Marine > Intertidal... | reverse complement strand
GTTTAGGGTTTAGGGTTTAGGCAAGACTTCGTTACAAAAAAAAAAGGAACGCGAACGAAGAAGAAGACGCAGAAGAAGAAGAAAGCGCGCTAAAGGCACGACGAATGAGCGGAGAAGCAGAAGACGCGGGGGGGGAGAAGACGACGATATCGTTCATCGTGAAGACGTCCACCAACCCGAAACTGGAGATGAAAAACGTGAAACTTTCCGCGACGGTTGCCGAGTTGAAACAAGAGTTGGCGACGAAAATGGACGAAGAAAACTTCGACGGATCGACGACGACTTTGCCGGATTCGATTCGATTGATTTACAAAGGACACGTTTTGAAGGACGAGAAAACGGTGAGAGAGTGCTCGATTGGAGAAGGGCACGCCGTGCATTTAGTGAAGTCGGCACCGAAGAAATCCTCCGCGACGACGACGACGCCGGGGGGAAGTGGGAATCCAGCGACGACGAATACTACTACGAATGCCGCGAACAACAACGAGGGTGGTGGTTCTGGTGCCGCCGCTGGCGGTAATAGCGGGCAACCGCCGCGAACGTGGATGGACGACGCGAACGCGAGTCAAAGAACGACGCAAACGCCAGATTTTGCGACGTTATTTAATAGCAGCGTTTTAGGAGGAGGCGCGGGTGGTTCTGGTGGCTTTGGTGCGTTTGGCGGCGGCGGCGGCGGCGGGTTCGGAGGCGGGTTCGGAGGAGCGGGCGGCATGCCGAACCCGACGCCGGAGGAAATTCGCGCGATTGAAAACGACCCGTTCGTGAGACAATTCATGGAGCAAGCGATGCAAGACCCGGAGGTTTTACGACCAATGATGCAGATGATGGAGCAAAACCCGCAGATTCAACAGTTAATGAACGCGAATCCAGAATTGAGACAGGCGATGCAGGATCCGGAAACCATATCGAGGGCGCTCAGAGCGTACCGGGATCCGAATTTAATGCGCGAACAAATGGCGGCGAACGATCGGACGTTTGCGAATATTGAGAGTCACCCGGAAGGGTTCAACGCGTTGAGGAGAATGTACGAGAACGTGGAGGTACCGCTGCAAAACGCGATACAAAATAGTCAAAATAGTGAGGCTGACGCCAACAACAACAACGGCGCGGCTGCGGATGCCAACCCGTTTGCGAGTTTATTCGGTGCTGCATCGTCCAGTGGTAACGCTACTGCTAACTCAGACGCTCCGTTACCGAATCCGTGGGCGGCGGCGAATTCTGGGGCCGCAGGCGCTTCGACGTCCCAAACTCGACAACAAAACCCGTTCGCCGGTTTAGGCGGTATGGGAGGTATGGGAGGATTCGGCGGCATGGGCATGCCGGACGAAGCGACCATGCGTCGGCAGATGGAAGCGATTCAGAATAACCCAGCGCTCATGCAAATGTTTAGCCAAACGATGTCACAAATCGCCTCGGATCCAAACGCGCTCGATAATCTTCGCCGGTCAAATCCGGAGTTTGATGCGATGTTGAGACAACAACCGCATCTGGCTGAACAGATGCGAAATCCAGAGTTTCTTCGAGCGTTAGCGGACCCGCAGACGTTACAGGCGATGGCACATTTGCAACGCGTCATGGGAGGAGGCGCAGGTGGTGGATTCGGAGGATCACCATTTGGAGGAATGGGAGCGTCTGCTCCGGTTACGCCGCCTGCGGATCCGGAAACGGCGTATGCGGCGCAGATTTCACAACTGAACGATATGGGATTCTTCGACCCAGCGGAGAACGTGCGAGCTTTGGTAGCGACGAACGGAAACGTCAGCGCAGCCATTGAACGTTTACTGAATGGAACGTAATGGTGAGAATAAAGTAAAAATATTATAGCTACAACACATATTCTTCTAAATAATGTCAATCCAGTAAAATATACATGCACACACACACAAATATCAAGGTCTATCCTTGAACACGTGTTCTTCCATGAACATTTTGAACCTCTTGGCGTACTTTTTCGGCGGTTGACAGCTCACATCTCTCTTCCCGCAAAACAACGCGCTCTTGAAAAACCACTCGAACCATTTAAACGTCGTCCATTCGGTGAGCACGTCGACGATGCCGAAGAAAGCTACCCCGGTTGGCGTTCTCGCGAATCGCAACTGATTGACTCTTTGTTCGTCTCCTACTAAAGCGGGCTCGTTGCCGCTACTCGAGAGGGACGATGATGCCTCCGTGTTCTCGGACGTGCCTCGCGGCTTTGCCGTATTCATTCTCGTCGGCGCGTGATTCTCCGATTTTTTTTCCTCTCCTCTTTTCTCTACTCTCCCAAACATGGACGCGGATTTCACGAACGTCTTTTTCTTGGTGGTACTGCTATTATTATTATTATTATTATTATTATTGTTCGCAGCCAACGCGGGGAGATCCGAATCCGATCTCATATTATGGTGCCCTAACAACAGCGAGTAATCAATCAATCCTAAGCTGCACAGAAAATCCGCGTCTCGCTGTAAACTTTCCACGATCTTTTCGCGCCGTAACGTCCTGACGCAGTCTCTCTCTTCGTGCGCCACGAAATTGTTGTCTTTCAACAGCTCAATCTCTTTCGTTGGATCTTCTCTCGCCGTGCGTTTGCATCTGCTTCCTTTCAAATCGTACCTAGGACTCCCGACTTTCATTTGCGTCGCGAACCAATACCCGATGACTAAGAACGTTTTATATGCGCCTCTCCCTTTCCCTATTTTAATCGAATAGCACCCGTAAATTTGAGGCAAAAACGTATTCCTCCCGTGCTTCTCCACGTGCTCGATATACTTCCTCAAATGTTTCAACAGAACCTTCTTCTCGCTCGTTTTCGTCGTCTTCAACAGAAACCTCGTATCTTCCGTGCAAAAAAACCACGCCCCGGACCTTCCGCCCGCGTCTGCTCTCCCAATCACTCTCAAACTCGTCTTTCTGTCCTCCTTCTCGTCAACGCCGTTCAAACCTTTAAACGACTTCAAATACTCCTCCTCGCTCAACCCGAACGCCCGTCGAAGCCTCCCAAACTCTTTCGCTTCGTGCGAGACGAACGAAAACGCCGGTAAAACCACGTTATCGTCCTCTCTTCTATTTCTGACGGAAGACGAAGACGAAGTCGAAGTCGAAGACCTTCGTCTCGTCAGCTCTTTCCTCTCGAAGCGAATCTTCTCTCCGTCTCTCCCCTCTCGTAACGAACTCTCTCTCACGCCAACTTCTAAAACTCTCCCGACTTTATTCACCACGCTCTGCTCTTCTCCGTCGATTTCTTTCCCCACTTTGTTCCCGCGGTGGACGAATCTCCGCACGTCTCGACTTTCGTTTTGAAACAAGACGTTTATGTCGCGCAGGTTCGCGAAGAAGTGCGCGTTGTTCTTCTTCTGTCCAAATCGCGAATCGTCGTTGTTTTTGTTGTCATTCAAAGACGCGGCGCCGACAGAGTCGGACAACGAGCGCGAGAAGTAGGATTTCCTCTTTTTCGAGGAAGAGGAGGAGGACGAAGTCATCGTCGCTGGTTTTGTCTTCTCTTTTTTTCCGTCGTCGTTGTCGTTGGAAGACATGTTTTTCGCGCTGTTTTTGTGTCGTCCAATTCGTTCGAAAATATCTCTTCTTTTGTTACGTGTGCGAGAGGAGAAGTCGTTCGGCGCGATACTATCTAATACACGCGTAATTTCCGCAAACACCTTGCAACAACGCTAGCTAGGAAAAAAGTCACCGCTGCTGCTACTACTACTACTACTACTGCTGCTGCTCTTCATTGTGTTACCGCTCGTCCGCCGGGTGTTGACACATCGGACACCGAATCGATTTCGACGCCAACCACCGGTCGACGCACTCGATGTGAAAACGGTGAGCGCACGGGAGCGCTCTCACGTGCTCGCCTTCCTCGAACTCCTCGAAACACACCGAACAGAGCGGATCGCCTCTCAGTTTTAAAATCAACTCCACGAGCTCTTCTTTTTCAATCGGCGGCGGGCCTTCCGATTTCATCTTTGACCGAGGACATTTTTTCTTCTCCTCCTTGAGTTCTCTCGCGAGTTCTTTCACGGTCGTTTTACTCAGAGTTGCCTTTGATTCGACTTTTTCAATCGGTAAAGCGCCGATGATTTTGGAGGATAAGACGCCTTCTTTCGAGAGCGGGCCGGAGTCTTCTTCTTCTTCTTCGTTCCGAGACGCCGTCGCGCGTCCGCCTCGGTTGTTGGTGGTGTTCCGCGGGACGCCGAAGAACTTTTGATGGGAAAGAGTAGTGAAAGAGAGTGAAAAGTTAGTTGAATGAGACGACAAAAAACCAGCGCGCAAACAAACAAACAAACGCTTTAAGAAAGAGAGAAAGAGAGAGAGAAGAAACACGAGAAAGAAACGCGAGACCAACCTCTCCGATGTCCTCGGATAACGTGCGAGCGAGATTCGACGGGCCGTTACCCATGCGTCCTATTTTTTATTCTTCAAAAGCGCGCGATGGTGATGATGATGATGTGTGGCTTTTTGTCTCTTTTTCTCTCAAAAGTACTCTTTCTCTCTCTCTCTCTATTACAACAAATTAATTGAATGAATACAAGTACAACTCTATAAACGATGATCTTCTCAGAGAGATGCGTCGTCGTCGTCGTCGTCGTCTCAAATCTCGAACGTTTTTTTCTCATTTACGAGCCCAGGCTCAACAACAAGTCGACGCCGGTGAGGTCGTTTTCCTCGCCTTTGACGGGCGCGCCGCCGCCTTGTTGTTGTTGTTGTTGCTGTTCGCCTTGTTTACCGCCGGTGGCGGCGTCGCCGCGAACAAACTGGACGTCTTCTTCCCACAAGCTGACGTATTCGCGGACGTCGTCTTCGACGTATCGAACGAGATGTTTCAATTCGCGCGCGTCGTAGGAGATGACTTCGGCGATGTACCGCGCGTCGTCCAACGGCCATAGAATGGAGATCATTTTACCCACGGCCTTGGCGCCTTGGGAGGCGAGTTTAGCGCCGGTTTTACCCGAAGTGGACGCGGATATGCATCGCAAGCGCAGGCACGATTCAGGGTTGGAGTCGCGGATGGATTTGAGGTTTTCGCACATTTTGCACGGGCATCGACCTTCCGATAAGGCTTTTTCAACCTCTTTTTTGTTCCTTTCGATGGCTTCGTAATCGATCGGTTCGACGGCGCCCATCGGGTTGGCCGGAGGAATGCCCGAAGTGTTGGTGGCGGCATTCGTTCCCGCTGCCGCACCTTCACCTGAGTTTCCATTCGTCAATCCATTCTTTGCTTCGTTTTTCCGTAACTCCTTCTCTGCGTTGGCGTACTTCAACGCGTTTAGAAAACGCGCTTTTCCTCTCACCGGCGCGTGAGAATGTTGCTTGTAACCAACCTCAAAATCGACGATAGAGGTTTCTGGTAACCAACCGAACGATTTCTCGCCAAAGAATACGACGCAAACATCGTTTCCGTCCTTTTGCATTTGCTTCGCGGCTTTTGGAACGACGTCGCCGTGCTTCACTTCGTCCACACGTAATCCCGGCCAATGCGGATGTCCCGGCAATTTCGCCCAGACGATTTGCGATTCTCGCGGTTTCATCATGCGAATCCCAGCGACGATGAATGATCCATCGTCGGGTTCGGCACCTTCCTCTTCTACCACTGGGCCCGCTGCTGACGGTTTCAGCGAAGATTTTTGTCGCTTTGACGATTCTTTATCGTTATCGTTGTTATTCATCGTCGCGGCGCCGTTTTGTCGTTTCCCGCCAGCCACGTTGACGACGTTATTGGTACCATTTCTCGGCCCTGCGCCACCGTTTCGAGCAGCGTTAGCTGTGGTTGTCACTAAAAGCGTTTCAGCCGCAAGCAAATCTCGTTCGGAGTGCGCTCCGGGTAAATTGTTTTGATGTCCTCCCGCTATTCTCGCCGACGACGGGGCGCCTTCCTTCCCGGCGCCGCCAAACTGTCTCTCCAACGCGGCCAACGCCGGTGGTGGTGCCATCCCAGCTTCTCTCGTCGCTCGAACGCACGCCAAGATCACATCCCTCGGAATGTAGCCTTCGATACCACCCGGGTCATTATTCATCCCCGCGCAATTTTCCAAAGTTGTTCGTAAATACGCTTTCAACACTGTCTTCTCTCTCGCCTCTGGATGTTTCAAAAATTCTGGTTTCGGAATGCGTTTCATCGGGTGCGAAACGCGGCCGTGACCAATGTTATACGCGTGCTGAGGCCATTTAAAACCCCCTAATTCGCCATTGCTGTTGTTCAATGCCGTCATGGCAGCTATCGCTGTTTCTTGTGCGCAAGAAGTATTCGCGCTCGTCGCCGTCGCCCATCTCACGTCTCTCGGGTTAATCTCGTTCACGTTCACCATATTTCCATCGCACCATTTCGGGAACTTCTGCGCGGATTTCCTTTTGGAATCAAATCCTTTACCGTTTCCGTAAGGATCGGCCAATCGTCGTCCAATCCACTCGGCTAATGGGACGCACCCACCAGTCGCGCTCAAAGCGCGCCATCGATTGAGAATCTCACCGACGATGGCTTCGGACGTTCTCGATGCGCCCGGTGGCGACACTACGGTCCACCCGGGCAACAAACCTTGTAAACTTTCCGCGTCGGAAACGTCTAACGGCGCCAGTTGACCATCAACCGAGCACACGACGGAGTCTTTATCCGGCCTCGCGTCCGCGCACACGTTTATCGTCGACGCTTTGTACATCGGCGTCGCTCTTTGAAACTGACTCCCGTCCTCATTTTCGTCTTCCAAAACGGTAAAGCCGCACCTGGCAAACAACGTCGGCGCGTTTTTGTTATTCATTCGTTGCGATGCTAAATCCGAAGCTGAATTCATGTTGCTACTCGTCGTCGGATCTTCGTCGACCAACAAAACTTCTCTCGGGTCGCCGTGTCTACTCGCTAAAAACACTAACCGTCCTCGATCGTCCGGTATACCAAACGCAGTCGGTTGCACCACTCGATGCGCCCAACGAAACCCTAATTGCTCGAACTCTCTCACTAACTCCGCGATAATCGGCGGTTGCCCTTCGTCCGCGGTATCTAAAATCATCTCCGACCCGCAATCGACGACGACCCACGGCACGCACCTCCCCGTGAACCGATTCTTCGCCAACCGTAAAACCTGCTTCATCTTCGATTGCACAGAATTCGAGGACCAACTTTCGCGCCACCCGGTTTCCAACTCTCCGGCTTGGTGGTCGTACATCGTCCCTTCTCTATCGCTATGTCCTACCAAACTACTCCCGGAGACCCCGCCCAAGGAACACGTCAACACGTCCGTCTCCTCCGGTAACTCCGCCACCGAAGACGCGTGCGTCGGCTGAAAAATCCCCTGAAAACGACTCGTTAAAACTTCTCTCGCGCACTCGTCCGCTTCGGTTTGCATGATGATCTCGTGCCCGGCTTGCGCCATGCCGAAATCAAACGCGCCGCACCCGCAGAATAACGAGCACACTTTAAGCCGGCCCGCGGATATCGCCTACACAACGAGAAGAAAGAAGAAGAAAAAAAATCGCAGAGGAGAGGTCAGCGAGCGCATCGCGAGAAACAGAGAAAGAGAGAAACAGAGAAACAGAAGATCCGCACAAACTGCGCGAGAAGAAGAGACCGAGCGTTGTTTCTCTCTCCGTCTTCGCGCGACCGACGACGCGGAGAGAAACAACGCATTGTGAAACCCCAAATATAGAGAAGAAACCCAACACGCAACGCGTACCAGAGTGGAAGACATCGGGGTGGTCTCTCAATACGTATCTACTATACGTGTGTATCCTATGTATCGCTTTACTCCCGTCGTTCAGAGCAGCGTCGGACGGAAAGAAAGAGACGAAGAAGCGCCGTTCCTGTTCCGCCGCCCGGCTTCTATTTGATGTCTCTCTCGAGCTGTCGACGACTTACTCCCTTCCACGTCGTTCTCAGGTGCGGAAAGAAAACAAAAATCGCAGACGCACGCGACGGACGCTTTGGTGGCGCGCTCTGACGACAGCAGACACAGACACACACACAGAGAGAGAGAGAGAGAAAAGATCAAACGTAAAAAGTCTCTCTCTTCTCTCTCTCTGCGAGGGGCGCGCGCTCGATGTGTTTGTCTTTCTTGAGATTTTCTGCGGTTTTGGTGGACATTTTTTCGGGAAAATGCGCGAAAAAATGACCGCCGAACTACTCGCTTTTGAAGAGAAGAAGAAGAAGAAGGAACAACCGACGACAACGACGCGCGGTGGTAATCCCTCTTCCTCCTCTTCTCTTTTTGGTGGTGGTGGTGGCGGCAGTGGTAGTAAATACAGTCGCTATCGCGCGTGCGTGGACCCGAAGACGAAGAGGTGGTTCTATTTCGACGCGATTGGTAAGAGGAGCAGTTGGGGGAAAGTTCTTCCGAAAAGAACGGTGAAGATCGAGAGAGAAGAAGAAGCAGAAAACGATGGTGAAATGGGAGAGTGGTACCGCGTGGAAGACTCGAGGTTGATTCGACCGTATTGGTTTAGGAATGGGGGGAAAGATGGGACGGAGAGAGAGCGACGGTGGGAGAAGCCTTCTGTTGCGAGTGTTTCTGTTCCCGTGGAAGAAGAAACAGGAGGAGGAGGAGGAGGAGTTGTAGAAGAAGATGATGACGACGATGATGACGACGACGACGACATCGAGTTTGACCCGGACGCGTACGAGAACGACGACGACGACGAACAACAACGAACGGCGGCTGCGGCAGAGCAGACGCGAAGAGCAGAGGTCTCGAGAAAAGAGGAGCGGCCCGCGGCGGAGGCCGCCCGGGCGAATAATACCATCGAAGAGATGGAGAAAGAAGAGGAACCAACGACGGCACCAGAAGCAGCAGTACCACCACCACCTTCTGCCGCCGAGATCTTGAGCGATAACTTGAGCGCCAAGAATAAAGCGTTGGATGCGTTTTTCGCGCTGTGCGAAAAGGCAAAAATCAACGAGCACTCGCGATGGGAGAGAGACATGCCGAAACTCAGAAAGATGGATAAAAATGCGTTTGAATCTTTCGCGACGATGCCGGAGAGACGAAACGCGTTTAACAAGTACAAAGTGAAGCTCTCGAGCGGCGCGGCAGCGGTAGCGGCGACGTCGATGAAAGAGTCGAAAGAGTCCAAACTAGAGCGCGAGAAAGTTGCGCGAGAAAAACGCGAACGCGAAATACTCGAAAAGAAACGAGACGACGAGTATCGATTGAAAAAACTGAAACGGAACCAAGACAAGGGCGACGCGATGAAGCAATTTGAAACGTTATTAGCCGAATCTGTGAAATCTATCGACGACGTGGAAACCTTCGACGACGTTCGCGAATTACTCGAGCAAGATCCTCTCGGTCGCGCCTCCTCGGATGGACCTCTTTCGCGAGCGGACATGATCGCCGCTTTCGATAGGTTCTTGTTAGAGTTCAAAACAACCTCCGCGCGACGATACGAGGAGTTGTGCCAAGAAACCGTGTCCGCGTTATCACAATCCGTCGGCGGCGTCGCCGACGAGGAGGACGAAATTTTCGCCTGGGAAGTCGCTCGAGACGTCTTGAAAGAAGACGCGCGCTTCGACCGGTGTCCGATGAAACTCAGACGTTCGACGTTTGAGAAAGCGGTTGAAAATTTTCGCGAGGAGAGAATTCGGAACAACGCGTCCGGCGGCGGCGGCGTTACCGCGTTGGATGATGTCGTGTAAATTTTAGCACATATAGTAATCAATAAAGAATAGTAATAATAGCGCGCTCGTAGTTTAGTATTCGATAGCCGTGTGAGTGTAATTAGAGACATCTTAACGCGTGTGATGAAATAAAAGCGTTGATAAACGCTGCTGCTGCTGCTCTGCTGCTGCTACTACTAACGCTGCCGCGCGACCTGTGTGTCTCGCGGTGGTCGTTAAAACCCACACACACGAGAGTATTCTTGGAAAGGAAAAGAGAGAGACGTCAGCTCGAGAGTAAACCCCGTTCTGTCTCATCCGTTGCGTCCGGACTGATTAAATGACTGTTTTTATGTGCACATCGCGAGTGTCTTTCGCTCTCCTCCTCAAAAGAGAGGAGGGGCAAAAGGAAGTGACGTTTCCGCCCGAGCACTCTCTGCCACAACGCGCGGGGATTTTCCCCGGTGATCGAATTTTATTAAAATAAAAAGTTTGCGCCCGCGGATCATCAAAAGAGAGAGAGAGCCGCTTCTTCGCGCGTATCCACCGAAGTTAATCCTTCGAGCGCGTCTCACCTTAGCGTTTTAGCGTTAGCATCGCACTGTTCTTCATCGAAAAAGAGAAAGAGTCGTTTTTCTGTGCATTTCTTCTCTTCACGAACGCCGCCGGCTCTCCGCGTTCGGGAAAATTCTCTCTCTCTCTCTCTTTCAGAGAGGAAAAAACAAAGAACCGCGAAAACGCGTCGTCGTCGTCGTCGTCCTCGTCGTTGCTGCTATCACTGCCGCGTCACTAACCGTGTTGTCGCGTTCTACGAACCTCTCTCACATCAGAGTTTCTCTCTTTCGCACGATTTAGGGAAAAAAAAAGTGAAGTCTGACGACGACTTTCGGGAAAAAACGTCGTCACTCGAAATATCTATCGGATACGTGCGCCATGATGCTCCTCCAGCGACGAGCAGCGGCGGCGGTCGTCGTCGTCGACTCTGGAGGAGGAAGAAGAAGAAGGAACGAGAAACGGAGCGTCGTCGTCGTTACTGCCGCCGCGGGAAAGGATTCTTCGTCGTCGTCGTCGTCGTTAACGTCGTCGTCGTCTTCCCCGTTTGGGGGATTTGGTGGTTGGGGAACGACGACGCGAGAAGGAGGAGGAGAACGTCGTTCGGGTGGTCGCATGAGCGATGATGCGAGCGAAAGAGAGAAGAAAGAGAACGCGGCGAAAAAGAAGAAGAGCAGCGCGAGAAACGAGACGACGACGATCGAGAAGAAGAAGAAGAAGAAGAGCGAGACGACGACAACGACTTCGAATGGAGGTTGTCTTCCTCTTGGTCCTCCGGAGGCGAGAAGAAGAGAGCACCACCAAACTTTTTTTGTAACGGCGGCGGAACATCGAACGCGAGCGGCGGTCGAGACGTGCAAAACGTTCCTGCACAGGAACGAGAAACTCGCTGCGGTTGTTTTCTTGGCGCAGGTGGCGTACGTGATGGTGAAAACGACGAAACGAATGAAGAAGGCGATATCGTTCGTCGAGCGGCAGTGGCGGAAAGCGAAGGCGCTGTACGCGTACGCGAAGGAGAACGTGTTTGATAAACCGAAAATTACGAGAAGCGCGGCGAACGATCCCGAGTTTCGGAAGTTGCTGAAAGATTACGCGAAGTTGATACACGATTTGTACGACGTGCCGATCGTGCCTGAGTTTATAGAGACGCGGGTGTACGCGCAGGCGTTGGAGCAAGGATTGGAAGGCGCGTTTGAGACTTTGGACGATATCGTCTTGAGCGGAGACGCGAGAGTGTTGGGACATCCGTTGGTCGTGCAAAGAAGGTTTGTTGGGGAAGATTCGGAAAGGTTGAAGACGTACGGAGCGTTGGAAGGGAGCAAAGAGGACGAATTGGAGAAGTTTGTCGCGGAAGTGGTGGAAAATACGATCGATGAAAAGTACAACGACGGGAAACTGATGCGAAAGATGGAAAAGAAAATGTCGAAGAAAATTTTATCCATCGCGGCGAGAACCGGGACGTTGTTCCTCGAATCCGGCGTCCAAAGCTTCTCTGCGCGAATTTTTGACGCGGAATTTTATTTCGACGTTCGCGAACAGTTGAAAGAAGAAGAGAGAGGAGGAAAAGTGGGAGACACCTCTCTCCGCGCTCGGCGCGAGGCGCTGAGAAGAAGCCGAGCTATTCAAATCGCCAAAACCGCCTCGGACGAACGTTTGCGTAAAGTCATCGACGAACTCCAAATTCCACCGATTGGTATACTTTTTCCAGAGTTAGAAAGAGATGTTGGCAGGTTAGTCATAGCGATGGCGTGCGAAGCCATCGATTCCGAAGTTTCTCTCCCAAACGTCGATTACGCTGTGAAGTTTGATCTCCGCGTGAAGGATCAGAAAGAATACGAGGAAGACGAAAGGAGGTTGAACAAACGGAAAAATTCATCTGTATTGTCGTCGTTATCGTCGTCTTCAGACGACGCGGACGAGCTCGCGCAGGCCTTGGCTGACGATTTCATGGCGCGTCGTAAAGCCGTGGCGCCTATGTTCATCACTCCGGAATTGGAACGGAAAACCTACACGGACATCATTAAAGGCATTTTAGGTGGGATTGGCTTGAACGCGCCGCGCGTGTTCGCGGAATTTTTAGGCATGGACGTTACGATACAAGTCATACGGAAGAAGAACGACGACAAGAAAGTGCGAACGAAGGAAAATGCAAAAGAAGGCGTCGCAGAAATGAGTCCGACGATGAATTCAGAGAATAATGATAATAACAACACTAACGATGCTTTTGCGTTTCTTCGCGAACGGTTCAACGTGACCCCTATCGTAGCGACAGGGGACAAGCAGATGGCAGACACGACAGCTGCAGCAGCAGTGAGTAATAGCGACGTTGTAAGCAGAGAAAGTGTTGAGGCTTTCATCGATTGGCTCCTTGCGGATGCCGCGTATAACGTTCAGGCCATTCCAGACGACGTCGAGCGCGCTTTATACGCTAACTGTTTTGAGCTCTTCGTGGACGCGTTCATCGAGACGACGCAGAAAGTTGAATTTAGCATTTTAAGCCGCACGGTAAAGATCAAAACTCGAGTGGCGAAAGATGCACCGCGCGATTACACGAAAATACGTCGATTTCGTCCAGATTGGCAAGTGTTAGATACCATAACGGAGGAAATTAAAATTGAACCGGAAGCGTTGAAGAAAATCACGAGTAACGTTCACGCGTTCGCGTTGGCGTTTCTTTCGCAAGTTCTCGAAGACGCGTCGGCGGTCATTTGTGGTCACGAAATTCGACTGGCTTTGACAACTCCGACGGTTTTACGTAAATCGTACGACTTTGACGACGTCAACGTGTCTTTTGATGGCACGACGCGAATGAGCGTAGACTATGACTCGTCAAAAAACAGTGGTGGAGTGCGCTCTTTTGCGAGCTCGAAAGCTTTACGAGAACCGTCGCGGAAGAGTGCGCAAAACGCATTCTCCGCCATGGACGCGTTGAACGCGTTAGCGACTGAACTCGCGACGGAAGCCTCTTCGGCTCTTCTTAACGAAAGCAAAAGAGGCGAAACGGGTGATGATTCATCAAAAGGCGGTGATTTTTCCATAGATTCCATCTTTTCGGATTTACAAAGAGACGTGCAGAAACAAATTGCGCAATTTGGATTTAAGAACGCCTTCTCGAACGCCTCGCAGTTAGACAGCGACGCGATTTCACACGATGCGGTTGCATTCAGCGTTTTCAAAAAGTACTGCTCGCCACCGGACGAGACGTTTCCGTTCCCGTACTTGACTAAAGCGCAATTCGAAATCGCATCTTTGGAAGTTATAAAAATGGCTGGATTTCGAAAAACGAGCAAATCAATCGCGCAAAAGATGGAAGCTTTGGCGACCGCGGCGGACGAAGATGAAAATGGCGTCATTCAGTGGGGCGAATGGTATTTCGTCAGCGATGGGATCATATCGGCTGTGGAGAAGGCAAAAGCCCAAAGTAGTAAAAGTAAGCAATAGCAATAGCAGCAGTAATAGCAGCAGCAGCAGCAGCAGCAGCACACGGTAGACATTAAAATTGTATTTATACTAAGATTAATTTCTTCTTTATGAAGACGGTGGCGCCCTGCCAGACGAAAACTCTCCTCGATCTCTGTCATCTTTCGCGATTACATACGTTATCTCCTCTTCCTTCACCGCCACCGGTTTTGGTTTCGACTGCTTCTTCGTGCTAATAGTATTATTATTAGAAGAAGATTTCTTCGCCTTGATCAACTCGTTTGGCGTTTTCTGCAACCATTCAGAGAGTGGTATTCTTGGACTCTTTACCGCCCTGTTTGCAGCTGATTGCAACAACAGCGGCGGGAGTAAAATAGCAAAACCGACACCAATAGACGCGAGGACGATTTCCCAACCCGTTCTGGTTGGTATTTCGTACGAGTTCTTCCGAAATGGAATATGAAATTTCCACGGCTGCCGCTCACCTTTCCTATCGATGCCCTCTAACGATCCGTTCCTCGCAATGACTGGCACGTACTCCTCGATAATCTTCCAATACTTTTGCGCTCGCGTCGAGGCTTGTTTGCTGAACTTCTCCTGTTGTCTTTTCTTCATTTCCAAACGCTTCAAGTGTTTGAACTTGTCATCTCTCGATTTCACTTTGAACGCCGGGTGATCAAAGCGCATGTACAACATGTCGATGAGATCTTGCAACGCTTTCGACAACTGCACCAACCTCGCCCGCGCCGCAGTCAACTCTCGCATCTCTCTTCGTCTCAACAGTTTGAAATTTTGCGCCTGCAAACTCGCGTATCGCGCAATTTCGCTTCTCGCTGGAAGCATCCAGTGCACCCAAGGATTCGAACGCATCGATCCGGGCGGATGGGCAGCTTCCAACGCCAACGCCTCCTCAATCTTTGCCACGAACGCGATGTATTCAATCTCCTTCTGCGGACCGCCACCGACGGCTTGCGTTCGGTCGGATTTTGGTCGTATGCTCGCAAAAATTTCCGCCATGGCAATTTGATGATCCTCGAAAAAACGCATTGGCCACCTGTACTCTCTCGCAAACTCGAAATGACTCGCCGAATAATCTCTCCCTTTTAAATTGGTAGCGGGCTCGAATTCCGGGAACAACTGTTGCGACATACCAGATGAATCCGCGCGATTAAGTGCCCCAGTTCTCTTCCTATATCTCGACACCGCCTCCGCTAAATCTTCCGCTTCTTTCTCTCCGACTAAACTATCCATAAACTCGCTGCTTTTCGGTGCCAGATCGTCATCGTCGTTTTGCATCATCGCCCTCGAAACCATCACCGCGATCACCTCGGTCAGCCTCTCGCCCTTCAAAACCGCATCAAATCTCGGAATCGAACTCGCCAGCGCTCTCTGAATGCCCGCTAACTTCTTGTCCAATAAATACTGCCACGTATCTTCCTCCGAAACGCCTTCCACGTGCACCCCGTGATTAAACTGCAACACTTTCTCTAAATACGCGCAAATCCGAAACAACGTCGAGTTGACGCAATCCGACGGATCGTCCGGAAAGTGCAGCGCGAAGAAATTCACCGGTTGCGGAACTCTCTCCAGTTTCGATTTTCGTCTCGGAGGCGTGCACAAGATATCCTCCAATCGTTCGTGCAACTCAATCGCCGCCGCTCGCAGCGGACCCGCTAACTGTCTCCTCACGTCCGCCAATCTCGCTTTCCGTTCGACTTCTAATTTGTTCGCCTCTTTCTTCGCGTCCGACGTCTCCGCCGTTTTCGCGCTGACGAATTTAAAAACCGACGCGAATAAAAGCATGGACCCGATACCAGAGGCGGCGCCGGCGATGATCTTTCCAGCCGCGGTTGCCATCAAGTTTTCCTTGTACTTCTCGATGTCCAATTTTCCCTTCAAATTGGACAAAATATTTCTCTCCTTCTTCTTCTTCGAATCTCCACCGCTGTTGTTGTTGCCGTGATTATTGTTGTTATTGAAGAAGGAAGGAAACGACATCTTGTTGCCTCTATCGTGTTGCTCCCGAGAGTTGGGCTTTTTCTTTCCCATCTTAAAAAAGCCGCGCGCGCGAATGTCCAATTCGCAAAAGTCCCGCCTTTTATTTGTTGTGGAGAAGCAAAAGGAAGAAAATTTACGAAGAGAGAACGGCGTAAAAGCGCGACGAGCGCTCAATGCATACTGCTACTACTACTACTGTATTACTACTACTACTACTACGCATAATTAAAATCATCTACTACAACTACGCGATGTGCTCTAATTCAAACGAAACCAACGCGTGATCGCTCGGAAATGAAAGCGTCGGGAACGGCATATCGTCTACCCATCGAAACGTGGCGCCGGCGTCGCCCTCCGCGGAGGAGGAGGAGGAGGAGGACGCGTCGTTTACGCGTTTGGACATTTCCGCGTTCACTTTGAACCGTCCGGATGAAACAAACAGGTGGTCTTTCGGATGCATGTCGACTAATTTGCTCGTCAACTTGTCCTTATAGAAAACGGCTTTGTTTAGTTGCGGTTGCAAGAAAGAGCGGGCGTTGCAGGTGGTGGTCGGGCAGAGCCCGTGTTCGTCGCCCCAACAGTTTTGGAGATTTTCGGAGGCCAAAGAGCTGTACATGGATTCGACCGATAGACGTTTGCCTTTGTTGTCGTCGTGGTGACAGTTCGCGTCGAGGGCGAATATTAAGGTAGAATCACGGCCGCATTCGCTGTTGACCGCTTTGACGACGTCGACGGTTTGTAACCCATTCGTGTCGCCGTGAAACGAAGCAATGACGAACGGTTTTCTTCCACAGGTCTCCTTATTTCCACAGTTAACCTCTCGAACGACGCACAAATCACCACTGGCGACTCCCTCTGGCAGTTTTGTTTTATTCACGCTGATGACTTCCCACACGCCGCTTTCGAAAAACGTTTTACTCGCCAACACGATGGAATTCTGATTCCTCGTCGCGTCGAAATCCGGCCCAGACAAACAATCAAACTTCTCCGTCAACACCGCACTCTTCGCGATCCCGTCTCGCATTTGTTCCGATACCTCTTGCAAACATATAATTTCTCTTCCTTCCTTCGCCACTCGTTCTAAAATATCAATCGTCGCGTTCACTTTCCTCTCCACCAGAGCGTCCACCAACATCTTCTTCGTCTCCGCCCAATTCGCATCCGCCTCCTCAATCAACCGTATCAAACTCTTATCGAACGCCGCCAAACAAAACACCTGCAACGGTCTCGATATCTTCACCTCCTCGTCTGTTATCGCCGGATACTTTTTGTTATCTAAAAACTTCAACCGCTTCGCGACGCCATCCTTCTCGTCAAACGCGTACGCCAACCACGCTCGCCACCACTTCGAATCGTCGCTCAACACGCTCGCGTCCGAGTACGAAGTCGTCACGCACGGTCGACACTTCTCCCCATTCTTCGTCGTCAATCGATCCGGCATGGAACACAGCCGTTTCGCCCCAATCTCCGCGTCCAGTAAAAAATCCTTCAAAATCCTCCGTTCCATGAAATGCGTCTTGAAGAACGCAATCGCCGCGTCGCACTCGCTCTCCGTCCAGTCTTTCAACACCAATCCGCCATCGCTTCTCTCTCTGAGAATCTCTCGCTTCGCGTCCAAGAGCATCTCTTCCGAGACGATATCTCTCACTCGCACGTCGTGCTCGTCGCAATTTAATAACATTTCGTCGATCTTTTTCATCGTTTGTTCGTAGTTTCTTTGCTGTTCGGCATACGCGGCGTTTGCGTTAGCGTCGTTGTTACCATTTCCCGAGTCGATGGTCACGTAATACTCGAACGGATTGTCGTTGATCGCGGCGACGTTCCACGAGGACACTCGAAGACGAAGAGGAGGTTTATTTTTTGTCGTCGTTGCAGTCGCCGCAGCGGCAGCGACGGAAGGAGAAGACATGTGCGTGTTTTTGTCGCGCGCGTTGTTGTGCGTTTGGTCGTTTCTATCGTCTCGCGCTACTTTTAGTATATTTTAATGACAACTTGCTATGTATGGTGTTGTTGTTTTCTCTCTTCTCTCCGCGCAACCGCGCGCGCTTATCCATCGTTCGTTTTAAACCCCGCGCACGGTTGAAGTGTCGCGGCACTCACGACGGAGAAGAAGATGTAGGTGAAGGTTTGATCCACTCTGGAGGTTCTGTCCATCGGTGCGGATGGCGCCCTTTGGCGTCGCCGTCCGGCTTGCGCAACTTCCACAGGCTGGAATCGACGCCATCGTCTCGTTCGGCGCGTTCGGCTAAGAGTTTCAAGTCTCGCATGATTTCAGAAGCGGTGGTCGTCGTCGAAGCGCCGTGAGTACCGCCGCTGTTGCTATTGGCGCTATTATTACTATTATTTTCTTCTCCGCTGTTGTTGTTATTGGCGGTGGTGGTGCTGCTATCGACGACGCTTTCCTTCGTCTTCTTGGAGGACATTTTGTACTTTAAGTTGCTCGCGACGCGTTTCGCGTTTAACATTTTCACGCAGCACACTCGGCGGCACACGAACATGGAACGCCCGTTCGGCGGCGGGTTGGATTTTGAGCTCCGCTTGTGATCGAACGCGACAATTTTGTACGTCGGCGCCGGCAACGAGGCGTGCGGTAGAAGTTTCTTTTTTGTTTTCGCTTTTTGACACCGGCGCTCTTTGCGCGTGGTCGCTTCGATGAAATTAGAGTAAGACTCTCGCGTTTCTTCTCCGTCCGCGTCCGAGACAACAACCGGATTCAAAACTTTCGTCACGGACAACGCGTCTTCCTTCTTCACGAACGTTTGACACGCCGCGCACCATCTTCTGTGTTCTCTCCTCATATCTTCTCTCGTCAACCCTTGCCTCGGCTTCTTCTGATTGCTCGCTCGATCCTTCGGCCGTTTCGCCCTCCGCTTTTTGCTCGACGCCGCGCCGGAATGCGACGTTTTACGAAGACGCGCGAATCGAGCGATTTCATTCAAATACGCGCCGAGCGCATCGTGACGCGCGAGTTCTCGTTCGATCGCTTCTTTTGTATCCGTCAGAGATACTTTCGTCGTCGTTGTCTTTGACAAAGTCGCTTCTTCTTCTTCATCTTCTTCTTCTTCTTCTTCTTCTTCTTCTTCGAGTGGGAGTCCTCGTCGTCGTCGTCGTCGTCGTCGTCTCTCCAGCAAAGTTGCCACCAGAAGCGCTTCTTCCAACTCGCTCTCGCGCTCGGCGTGGGACGGGATTCTTCTTCTTTTCTCGTCGTCGTTCGCGTCGTCGTCTAAAAAGTCAATCTCTTTCGCGCTCAAAAGTGTCTCTGTCGTCGTCGCCGCCGCGGAGAGTAAGAGCGAGGATAACTCTTCCGCCAAGAGAAGCGATTCAGCGTCGTCGTCGTCGTTATCGTCGTTAAAGTCACCTTCCTCCATCCGTCGTCGTCGTCGTCGTCGCGACGACGAAGAAGAAGACGAAGAAGCGCGAAGACGAAGCGGCGGCGGTTGCGTTCTTCTTCGCGGTGCCGCCCCCCCCGGGAAAAACTTTGTGGAGGAAGAAGAAGAACGAGAACGAGAACAAGAAGCGAACAGACCGGACCGCGCTCGACGATTTCGATCGGGAGAGACGACGAGAACGCCGCCGCCGCTTCTCGTCGTCGTCGTCGTCGTCGTCGTCGTCATCGTCTTCTTCTTCTTCTTCTTCTCTTTCGCGTGTGAGGAATTGATGCGTAACTGTTGTTGTTGTTGTTGTTGTTTGTTGGATAAAATTTTTTGCACATCTCTAAACTATGGACTATATCTATTTAATGTTACACGAGCGCGCGCCGCTAAATAAAAGGATCGCTCGAT
>Ga0182090_1646921_pt1 | contig 19393 bp, 8 predicted proteins | sample 041ome_24_FD_127767 | JGI IMG/M metagenome (GOLD analysis project Ga0182090, IMG submission 127767) | Metatranscriptome of coastal salt marsh microbial communities from the Groves Creek Marsh, Georgia, USA - 041408BS metaT (Metagenome... | ecosystem: Environmental > Aquatic > Marine > Intertidal... | reverse complement strand
GGAAGGGAGCCCTCAACCACCCGCCAGTAGCGATCTCCGGTGAGGGAGATCTGGTCGACGCGGCCACTGGGCCAGTGGATGGTCACCTGCGCGGGCTCCTCTGCGGAGCTGAGGGTGAAGAGCAGCCGGGGGTCGTGACTCGCCTGATAGCTACCGCCGGCAAAGATCGGCCGCACCATCCGCAAATCACCAGAGACCACCTCCACCCGGCCACCAATCGGAGGAATACGAGAGGGCGTCGCAAGCTCGAGACCAAGAAAACTTCCGCCAGCCTCCGTGCGATTCTCAAGCAACGCAGAAGGTGAGGCGTTGTGTGCCACTGCGATGTCGAGATCACCGTCGTTGTCGAAGTCACCGCCTGCGACACCTCGGCCGAGCCAGCGGCCTTGGAAGTAGGTGCCGGCGACATCCCCTGACACATCCTCGAACCGCGTGCGGTCGGTACGACGCAGGAGTTGCGGGGGCATCTTCTCGGGAGGGGCGTTTGGGCCGAGCACGTGCCCCGTGGTCACAAACAGATCGAGGAATCCATTGCGATCCCAGTCGAGGGCCACGGCGCCAAACCCGAGGTTGTCAAAGCTCGTGGCCGCAATCTTCGTTCGGCGACTCTCATCAGCGAACTGGAGGCTTCCTAGATTTCGATAGAGCGTGTTCTTGGCCTTATGGAAATGGGCCAGAAACAGATCGGGCAGTCCATCGTCATTGAGGTCGTCGCAGGCAATGCCCATGGTCGCTTCGTTTTCGCCTTGATCGCTCAGCGCACAGCCTGCCGTGACTGCGATCTCGCGATAGAGCCTTTCCTGCTGATCCGGAGTAGGTTGAATGCCATCCGTGCCGACCGATTCCACCGGCGTGTAGAGCAGGTTGGGCGTCATGTCGTTGCCCACGTAGATCTCCGGTCGGAGGTCGTGGTCAAAATCGACGGCGACTGCTGCCAGGCCTTTACCAGCGCCATCAGGCTCAATGAATCCGAGCGCTTTGGCCTTCTCCACAAATGTGCCGTCACCCTGGCTGACAAAGACCGCATCCTGGAGCCCCCGGTATGTTCCAGGCCCACAGTAGCCGACGTCTCCGCCGTAGTCGCATGGGCGAACATTCTCGGGCGTCTGGTCGATGAAGTTGGCGACGTAAAGGTCGAGCTGCCCATCAGCGTTGAGATCGGCAAAGAAGGCGGCTGTGCCCCAGGCGGTGTCACCGACTCCCGCGACATCCGTCTGGTCGGTAAAGGTGCCGTCACCGTTGTTGTGGAGCAAGAGATTCTTGCCGTAGTTGGTGACGTAGATATCCGGGAAACCATCCGCATCGTAGTCACCCACCGCCACGCCCTGCCCGTAGCCACCGTCGGGCATCCCCGCCTGCTGGGTTGCGTTGTGGAAGCGAATCTGGCCGTCCGCACTGGGGCCGAGATTTCGATACAGCTGGTCGGGAGCTTCGCGAGCAGGGCCTTGACCCGGCTCCAGCTGGCCCCCATTGGTAAAGAACAGGTCGAGCCAGCCATCAAGGTCGGCATCCAGCCAGGCCACACCACCTCCCATCACTTCCACGATCATCCAGCGGCCTTCAACAACATCCCGGTCATACACAAAATCGATGCCTGCTTCCTCGGCGATGTCTTCAAAGATCGGCTTCACGCCCGTGGCAGCGGGCTGCTTGGCAGGAGTGGTTGGCGTGTTTGTCTCTGATGCCGCGGGGGGGGCCGGAGGTGAGGTCTGCTGATCGGTGGATGCGGGTGGGGCAGTCGTGTCTTTCGGCTGACTGCAGCCTGTGAGCGTGAGCAGGAGCAGGATCGCGATGCCAAATGTCCATGTCTGCGGGCGCAGGGAGTTCACCCCTGCGAGCCATCTGTCGACCGAGCGTGCGGCCATCGATCGAACAGGGATGGTGCGAAGAGGTGACTCGAGAGAACTCATGGGAGGGGCTCCCGAAGCAGTACCACCTGCGGTGGCTGGTCATCACGTGGCTCAATGATCAGATAACTTCCGCCTGGGGTAAGGCCGTCGATCTGTGATTCACGGCCATTGGGCCAGCGAATGGAAAGTGACGGCTCATCGTCACGGTCGCTGGCAAAGAAGAGCCGTGAGTCACGGCTGGACTGGTAGCCCCCGCCGCCTTTCACCTGCCGTAGCTGCGGTGGTGAGGTCATCAGGCGTGCCACACTGCCGATTGCATCGCGGTTGCTCGCGGTGCCCACCAGCCGAATTGAGAGAGTTGCGTGAGCCAAGGATCGGTTGGCTGCATTGTTGGCCAGCAGAGCGGCCGGCTCATCACGGTGGTTCAGAATGAAGTCTTCGTCGCCGTCGTTGTCGAGGTCAGCGGCCACAAGCCCACGCCCTTGATGCGGAACGAGGAAGTAGTTGCCTGCCTGGTCGGCATCCAGCGCACGGAACTGCCCCTCCTGGTTGTGAAGCAGGAGGCCTGCTTGGCGCAGGTCAGCGTTCGGGTCTCGCTCGTCGCCAACGTGCCCGCTGGTGACGATCGCATCTTCCTGGCCATCGAGGTCGATGTCGGAAAACTGGACGCCCCAGCTGACCAGCTGCACGCTGGAAGGCCCGATGCCACTGCCTTCACTCGCATCGACAAACATGCCACCTCCGGAGTTGGCGAACAGCAGGTTGTATTCCCGTTGGAAGTCGGTGACGAGTAGGTCGAAGCGGCCGGTTCCCCGAGTGTCGGCTGCGTCGATGCCCATGCTGGACTTCACTCGCCCGAGTGAATCATAGGCCGCGCCGGAGAGGTCGCTGCGGTCGGTAAAGCTGCCATCGCCTGCGCCTGCCAGGAGCACGTTGTGGTTGAGATCATTGGCTATGTAGAGGTCGAGATGCGGGTCGTCGTCGAGGTGGGCCGCCAACACACCCAGCCCTCGGCCTGAGGGCACGAGGATGCCAGAGCTTTCGCTCGCATCGGCAAATGAGCCGTCGGCCTGGTTCTTAAAGTAGGCGTCGGCGACAGGCTCAACAGTCAGAGGACTACAGAACACCCGCGCGCCACTCACGGCGTCTCCGCAGAACGGGTTGTCGTCGAGTGACCAGCTGCCGTAGTGACAGACGTAGACGTCGAGGTGGCCATCAAGATCAGCATCAAAGAATGCTGCACTGGAACTCCAGCGATCATCCTCCAGGCCCACGGTGAGCTCTTCGAAGGTTCCATCGCCGAGGTTATGAAACAGAACGTCTGGGCCGTAGCATGTCACAAACACATCTGGAAACCCATCTGCATCGACATCTGCGACGGTCACGCCATGGGTGTAGCCTTGGTGTCCAAGCCGCGTGTGATCGGTCACCTCCTCAAATGCCCAGCTGCCGAGGTTGCGGTAGCAGCGGTTGGGGTGGGTGGATGTGAGTGACGAGACTGGGAACTCATTGCCTGTGGCGAAGAGGAGGTCGATCCTTCCATCGAGGTCGTAGTCGAATGCGGCCAGGCCACTGCCGTTGGCGGAAGGAAACGGCTTCTCGGCAGAGTCACCAGAAACGTGCTCAAACCGAATGCCTGAACGAGCGGTCATGTCAGCCAGCCAGGCATCCTCGGTGGCGACGAAAGAAACTGAAGAGGTCTCCTTCGTTGCAGGCGTCTTCGGAGTCGTGCTGGTTGGGCCCGGCAGCTGCACCGCAGGAATCACCGCCGGAGGGCCTGGAGGCGGTGACACATCCGGAAACAGCAGCACTGCGAGCAGACCAACCGCGAGGACCGCAACAACACCGATCGCGACAAGCACTGGGCGAGGCATCCGTGGCTCCCATCAGGCGATGTCGTAAACCTCGAGGCGACCGAAATCGGCAATTCGTCCCTGCTCGTCCTTATCCGGCTGGCCTTGCCCGCCGACGAGAATCATCCGCGAGCCATCCCCTGCAAACAGGATGTCGGTGACGCGGTAGCCAGACTTCAGACTCCCCACCTTGCTGCCGTCGGAGAGCCGATAGAACCCAACGTTGAGGTTGCCACCCCGCAGCCTGCCGCCCATCGCGAATGTCTCGTGGTGTGGATGAACAGCGAGCGATTCCATCAAGCCTTCACCCGACTCGTCTTTGTGCGTCTCGTCACGTTTCACAGGAGGATCGGCTCGCCAGTCCCACCGTTGCCAGAGCTGCCGCCCGTTTCCGGCCATCGGGTCTCGCATAGGCCCCATGCCACACATCAGCAACTCCGCGTCATCTGGCGCGAAGCGAAGGGCAAAGATCCCACCCAGGTAGCAGTGGCTCTTGATGATGCCCCAGCTCGTAAAGTCGGGAGTGGTCCAGCTGGCGACCTGCTCTCCGCTCCGGGCATTCCAGATGCGAATCTCCCCCATCAGATTCCCTGCTGCAACGAACTGGCTGTCATTGCTGAAGGCGACTGCCTGCACGGAGGGCACGTGGGACAGACTCTGCAGGGTTTCACCGGTGTCTGCTGCCACAATCTTCACCGACGGCTCTCGTTCCGCAGCCGGCTCGTACTTGTAGCCACCGGCAAGGTACTGGCCGGTCACCGAGGCGATCAGCGTCTCATCAGGCGAGACCGTCATGTCCCACGACCAGAACGCATGCAGGTTCCGTGACCGGACGATGCTGTCGGTGGCGAGATCGTACCACTGCAGCATGCCGTCGTAGCCAGCTGAGAGATACTGACCCTGCGAAGGCAGAGCCGCCACCGAACTGACATAACTGGCGTGGGCTGCGACCTTACGGTGGCTCGCCGTGTCGAGGTCAACCCGGTAGATCCCGTCGAGGCAGCCAACGAGCAACTCGGTATCTCCGAGCCATGCCGCAGCGAGCACCGCCGTCGGAAGCTTGAGATCGGTGAGACGAGTTGGACTGTCGAGCGGCATTGCAGGAAAGGGCGTCAGCCCGCATTGAGAAGGGTCGAAATCGGCTTTGCATCACCTTCCACGCGGTGGAAGGTTGGGAGGTCACCCAGGTCATATTCCGCTGCTGGGTCAATGCCGAGGGTCGTGAAGATCGTGGCGAAGAGTTCACGGTTGTCGACTGGATCTGTCGTCACGTCGAAGCCTCGTTCGTCTGTGGCTCCGTGGACCACGCCGCCGCGAATCCCGCCGCCTGCCATAGCAAGACTCCAGGCCTTTGCGTAGTGGTCGCGGCCGCGTGCGTCATTCAGCCACGGTGTCCGTCCGAACTCGCCCATGGCGATGACGAGCGTGTCATCAAGCATGCCGCGTTCGCTGAGGTCGTTGACCAACTGGTAGATCACATTGTCGAGCTCAGGCACGAGCATCTGATGCATTTCGTGCTGGAAGACATGGTTGTCCCACGGCATGCCGTTGGCCACCATCACAAACGTGGAGCCATTCTCAATCAGGTGGCGAGCGAGAAGGGCGTGTTGAGCGAAGGCACCAGGACCGTAGCGGTAACGGTCGTCCGCGGGGAGGCGTTCGATGTCAAACAGCGGTGCACAGCTCATCAGGCCCTTGACCCTGGCGAACGCGGCGTTGTAGCCAGCAGCAGCGGCACTCGACTGGTCGTTCTCGAACTTGCGACTGAGGAATCGGCGGAGGGCTTCGCGATCGGCATGGTCGGCTTCATCGATCGATTCTGGTCGCAGGATATTGGGGATCGAGTACTCACCGCCGGCTCGAACTGGACCATACTCCGCTCCCAGCCAGCCGGCCCAGTTGCCCCCCTTGAAAGCCTTGAACTCATTTCCTTCTGGGCATGGGTCAAGCAGCACAAACTGCGGCACCGGGCTGTCAAGTTGGCCAAGCTGCTGAGCGACGACAGAGCCGAGGATCGGTCGCGTAAACGGGGGGCGGGGAGCGTCGCCTCGGGTGAGCACATCGATGCCCTGGAAATGCTCACTCGGTTCGGTCTTCATCGACCGAATGATCGCAAGCTTGTCGAGAATGCTGGCGCACTGTGGCATCAGTTCACTGACATGCACGCCAGGCATCGCAGTGGGGATGGCGGCGAAGGGCCCGGCCGTTTCCGTGCCCGGCTTGGGGTCCCACGTCTCAAACTGGCTCGGTGCCCCGCAGAGCCACAGCAGGATGCACTTCTTTCCCTGCTTCTTGACTTCATCGGCGATGGCCTGAGCCGAAAACAGCCCTGCGAAGCTCCCCATCGACGCCGCTCCGGCAGCCAGCGAACCTTCCAAAAAGAGCCGGCGATGCATGCCATGCTCAGGGCTGCCGCAGTCACGGTTGCCTGATGAGGTGGGTCGGTTTTGGAGCTGCGTGGACATGGGGACTTCAGTGGTTGAAGCGAAACTCGGCCGAGGTCACGATCGCCCAAGCGGCGTGGACCAGACGCTGTTTCGCAACCGGTGGAGCATCGTTGGAACTGATCTCAGCGGATTGAGGGGATTGGCTGAGGAATGTTGCCACGGCCTCCACTTCTTCCGCGGTCGGCATGCGGCAGAGTGTGGCGAGAAAGAGGGCGGTGGCGGCCTCGTGGGTGGAAGGCAGTGCAGCCATGGCAGCGAGCGGGTGATCACCTTCGCTCACCTCCTGCAGCAGGGCTTGCAGGTCAGGCCCATTGGAGAGAAATAACGGCTCAGCGATTGTCGTGACGCTCTCATCTGGCAGGACGTCAGGCATCGCTTGCCGGACAGCTGACGTCAGTTCCCGAGGCATCTCGCCCGCTCCGTAGAGAGCGACGCGAAGGCTGCTGGTGAACTGCTCAGCGGTCAGCGGACGTTCGAGATACCAGGCGAACGTGGCAGGGTCATCAACGCCGGCGGGCTTTCGCGAGGAGCGTTGGTAGGCCTGGCTGCTGGCGATCGCCCGCAGCGTCCGACGAATGTCATAGCCATGCTGACGAAAGTCATCCGTTAGAAGCTGCAGGATTTCGGGGTGCTCGATGGTATGTGCAGAGTCCATTTCGTCATACGGATGCACAAGTCCGCGTCCCATAAGCACCGCCCAGAGTCGATTGGCCATCGCCTGGGCGAGACGCGGATGATCCCTCAGCACGTCTTCCACGAACCGTTCCCGACGCGAGAAGACGGGCTGACGAGGTTCGCCGTCACGAAATGCGGCCTGGTAGAGTTCGTCGCTCTCCTGCTGTTCTTCGTCGGCAGCAGGGCGTGCCTCGTCCACCACGTCCACGTCGAGGAACTTCAAGAGGTTTGGAGAACTCGTGCCTTCGATATCGGCGAACTCAGAAAATCCTCCCACGGCTGATTCCACTATCCGCGGGCCTTGGTCGGTCATCTCGTTCTTGCCGCGATTGAAGAAGGCGACCAGACCCCAGTAGTGGGCCTGCTCCACTTCGGCAGCCGTCATCGAGTCGTGGCACTGGGCACACTCGATGCGAAACCCGAAGAAGGCCGGGGCGACGGCCTCCGCGATCTGCTGATGGTCGTTGTTTCGCTCGTAGAGAAACCAGGTGGCAGCGTTGTCTGCCGCTGTGGCTGGCCGGGCGAGCAGCATCGCCTCTGCCATCTGATTCCAGGGCCGGTTGTCGTGGAACTGTGTCTGCAGCCACTGCCGCCAGCCGTGCTCATGCCGTTCTCGCATAGTTCGGCCAGATCCCCGGCCCATCAGGAGCACGTCAAACAGATCGGCCATCCGCTTGGCGTGGTCGTCGGAAGCCAGTAGACGATCGATAAGGAGCAGCCGTCGGTCTTCACGGGAATCACTGAGAAAGTCTTCCCGCTCTGCCGTTGAAGGAATCCGCCCCGCAAGATCGAGAAACACACGACGCAGAAAGACTTCGTCACTGATGGCATCAGCAGCCTGGACGTCTGCCGCAGCCCAGCCTTCTTCAAGCAGACGATCGATCGCGGCTGCGAGCTCAGCGTTGGAGGCTGGCGGTGTGCCCCGATTATCAGAGGGCTGAACTGCCGTGGTCTGCGGAGAGCCTTCCATCGCGGCTGCCTGCCGTCCACACGCGAGCGAGACCGTGGTGACGGCAACAAGGACTGCCAGTCGCAGGATCAGGCTGGAAACAGAACGCGACGGTGATGGCATAGCGACGTGAGAGATTCGGCAGACAGTACGCGGGCACAAAGAGAGAGCACTGACAGCAATACACAGCCTGTGCCGGCCCATCCGCCAGGACCGGCTACTCTCCTCTACAGTATACCGCTCTCGCCAGAGGCGCTAGCGGAGGGCGGGCTGCAGAAACCAGCCACTGACGCCGAAGGTGAGGGTTTCGATCGTTTCCATCGGCTCCCCCGTGATCTGCTCGATCGCCCAGAGGCAGGAAAGACCGACGTGATCGATCGGTCCGTGCTGATCACCGAATGTGCGGAGTGTTGAGAGCTGGCTCTCTGACTTCATGCGTCCGAGCCCCAGTGCGGTCATTGCACGGACGAGATCGTTCTCTGGATTCGGAGATCCCACATCAGCCAGGCGGCCCGCGAAGGTCTCTGCAAGTTGCTCGTCGGGATTCTCTTGTTTGAGATACCCAAGCGCCCAGCAGGCCGCTCCTCTGGTGTCAGGGAGGAGCGTCGACTTGGGAACGAACTTTCGCATCAACGGCTCGCCAGGCTCGTAACGGACCTCACCAAAGAACTGGAAAATCTGGCTCAGCTGTAAGCCGACGTAACTCGCAGCGCCCTCCCCGGCCATCCGCGCGTGGCCCGCCTCGGCAAATCGGAGCAGAGGCTCGAGCGTGGCGTCGACGGAGAGCTTGCGGAGGGCCCAGGCGGCCGCCACGGCAGCCTCAGGACGAGGGTCGTTGAGCACCTGGAGCAGTCGATCGGCGGCAGGTTCATGGTCCAGCGTGCCCAACACTAACGCAGCCTGTTCAAGCCCACGCCATCCGTCGGCGGCAAGGACCGCCGTGGAGCCCTCAAGCACCGCGGGTTCTAGGTCTTCATCTGCGGCAAACAGAATCAGCGCTCCCGCAACCATGCCACGGATGCCTGGGTTACGATCATCGAGCAGCGGGCAGAGCGAGGTGACTGCGGCAGCATCACCGCGGGTGATCAGAATCTCGGCGGCCACTCGGCGGAGTCCGGCGTCTGGGCTGGTGATCGCTGGGCGTGCGAGGGGGAGTGCGAGTTCGTTGTCGATCTGGCGGAGCCGGTCGAGGGCAGCAGTGGCCACGGTGGGCTCGGAGGTGCTGGCCAGAGAGGTCAGGAGCTTCACGGTGCCGGGATCGTCATGCTTGGCGAGCAGGAGCACCGCAAGCAGTGGGCCGGTGTGTGCTGGGCGGAGTCGTCGCGTGGCGAGGTCACTGGCGGTGTCGAGCAGGCCTGTTGCCTGCAGACTGCCACACGCGCGTGCTGCTGTGACACGTACGGCGAAGGGACGCGTGTCGTCAACGACGCTTGCCAGCAGAGGTTCAACGGCCTTAGAGGTGCCGGCGATCGCCAGCGACTCCGTGGCCAGTCGCAGCAGTGCCGGCTCACAGCGAGGATCCTGAAGACGTGACAGCCAGACCTCTTGGGCAGCGGCATCTCCCCACTGAGCGAGCGCTGGTTCTGCGATGATAGCCATCAGCAGGCCATCGTTCGCGGCGGCGTTAGCGAGCTCACCACTGGCCTGTTGGGCGTCCATCGCTACCAATGCGGCCGCTGCTGCACGTCTGACGACTGGATCATCGTCATTGGTCAAAATGCTTCTGAGCGGCTCAACTGCCGGCTCAAGGTCGGGCATCGAACGGCTAGCAGCAATCGCAAACGTGCCTGCCGCCACCCGCCGGGTTTCGGCCTCGGGGCGGGCGAGTGCCTCGAGCCAAATCGGCACAAGGGTTTTGGAAAACTTCGGCAGCCACTTCGGCACAGGCAGGTAGGGATCTTGCCACATCACGTCGTCGACCACCGGCGCGACGACTGCTGGCATGCCACCTTTGTTGGCTACGGCATCATCGACCTCATCCGCGGCCACGGCCGTCTGGATGAGCACCACGCTGCAGGCCAGGATGAAAGATCTCGATCGACAGAAAAAGTGCATGACCAACAACCTTGGCAAGATCAGGACGGCCGCATCAGCCGCCAGATACGGGCAAACAGGAAGGCAAACGACAGGCCACTCACTCCGGCCGCCACCCACCAAGCCAGCGGTATCAGTTCGTACTGTTCAAAGCCTGGCATCCCGATCACGGAGAGGGCCGCCGGGGCAGGGGTGATGGAGAGCGCGGCCTGCACCACCTCGTATCCGAACGGGGCGTCGCGGCCGAGCCAGATCAGCAGTGGGCCAAAAAACATCGCCAGCAAGACCACGTAGGCGGTGACCGTTGAAGTTGTTGTCTTGGAGAACAGGCTGCCGACGGCGGCGCTCACCGCCAGCGTGACGAGCGTGCTCAGCAGCAAACAGACGATGACCAGTGAGACCTGCAGCCACATCACATTTTTGATGGCGATCATCACGATGTAGCCCGGCAGGGTTGCCAGTAGCACCAGCAGCAGGGTCCAGGCGACGCTCATCAGTTTACCGACGGCAATCTGCCAGCCAGAAAGCCGCGTCATTCTCAGGAGGTCCCAGCCACCGCTCTCGCGCTCACCGCTGATCAAGCCCGCAGTGAGGCTCGGCGTGAGCAAGACCATCAGCAGTACCTGAAAAATCACCAACAGTCCGCCGATGGTTTCCACTCCCCAGTCGACGGTGCCTGTGGTTGCTGCAAGGGTCGTCAGCAGCGAGACGACTGCACACGCGGCGACGAGTCGCAGGATCCAGTGGAGCCGCCCAAATCGCCGGGTGCGAAACTCCTTAACCATCACGGGGTTGAGCCAGAAGGGGATGCCCGCCGACCGCCGCTGTGGGTCAACCAAGAAAAACACGCGGCGGGCCGCTCGCACACCGAGCGATTGCTCATCAGTAATCAGGCCCTGCGAGCGTGATCGGTCGAAGATGCCGGAGTGCAGCTGCACGAGGGTTGCGATCATCACCCCAGCAGTTACCACGAGGCTGGCGAGCAGATACTCGGGCATGCCCGAACTCGACTCCATCAACCCCTGGGAGCCGACGCTGCCCTGTCCGACGAGGTGCATCAATACCGGCAGCGGCGAGACCCGCCGAAGCCATGCCGCCAGCAGCGGTGTCCAGCCTTCCTGACCCTGGAGGAAGTAGTGCGGACCGAGGGCGAGGAAGCAGAGGGAAAACACCACCGCGTAGGTGGTGCGGACGGCCGAGTCCGTCGAGTTGGCAAAGGTGCTTACAAGCAACCCCACCGCGACATACTGCAAGGTGGCGACAGACAAAACCAACGCGGCCGATCCCAGGTCTTGGGTGAGATCAATGCCTCCCATCGCGTAGCAGGCTGCTGCGGCCGGGAGGCTTGTGATCAGCACGAGTCCCACAAACGCCAGCACGCCAGAGAGTTTGCCTGCATAAATCGCCAGCTTTGACAGTGGCGTGTTGAAGAGCAGGGCCAGTGTGCCGCGTCGCCGCTCCTGCACAAACGATGTGGCCGGCCAGGCAGGGGCGAGCAACAACACTCCAGCGAGCATGCCGTAGGTGAAGATGCGAAAGACCTGGCGGGCCTGACTGCCAGACAGGTCGACAAGGGCCTCAGACGGCCAGCGTGCAAGAACGAGCAGCCCCGAACAGACCGCCATGGCAACCATCGCCACAACAGCCCGCCGCAGTCGCAGGATCCCGAAGAACTCACGTTGAAAGATGGCGATCATGACTCACGTGTGACCGTAAGGAAGGCGTCTTCGAGGTCGGTGGGCACCTCGCGAAACTGGGCCACGCCAAGACTCGCTCGAACTAGGCCGCCAAGGAGGTCCGCCAGGTCTGCGTCGCTGCGACTGGTCTGGAAACGCACGACAGCCTCGGACTCGTGGGCGGCCACGCTTCGCTGCTCAGTCTCATCAAGACCTTTGGTGACGGCTTCGGCTACTTCAGCTGCCTTGGTGCCCTCGACGAGCTGTACCTCGAAGGTGCGACGCTGCCGAATGGCCTGCATGATCTGATCGAGTGTGCCAAAGGCCCGTAGCTTGCCCTTGGTCATGATCGCCACGATGTTGCAGATCCTCGAGAGCTCCGGGAGGATGTGGCTCGTCACAATCAGTGTCTTGCCCATGTCGGAGAGCCGCAGCAGCAGTTCTCGCATTTCGATGCGGGCCTGCGGATCGAGGCCGTTGGCCGGCTCATCGAGAATCAGCACGTCGGGGTCGTGCAGCAGGGTGCGGGCAACGCCGATCCGCTGCTTCATGCCGTGGCTGAGACTCTCGACATAGCGATCTCGCATGTAGGTCGAGCCGGTGGTTTCGAGCACCTCGTCGATCCGTCGAGTGCGTTCGCGACGGCCGATACCAAACGCAGCCCCGAAGAAGTCGAGGTACTCGCGGACACGCATGTTGTCGTACGAGCCGAATGTGTCGGGCATGAACCCCACGAGTCGCTTGATGCGGCGGGCATCCCGCACACAGTCAGCGCCAGCGATGCTTGCCGATCCGCTCGTGGGCCGCATCAGCCCCACAAGAATCTTGATGGTCGTGGTTTTGCCAGCCCCGTTAGGGCCGATGAAGCCAAGGATCTGGCCGCGATCAAGCATGAACGACAGGTTGTCGAGTGCTGTGAACTCGCCGTAACGCTTCGTCAGTTCATGGGTGACCACAACGGGCCCCGCCGTACTGATCATGGTTGGTCTCTCGCTGGAAGGGTCTCGCCGGTGAGCGTCAGTCGTGCATAGTCGATCTGCCAACCGGTGTCCTGATAGGCCGAGTCGTCGGCGTCATTGTCGTCGTCAGTTTCTGGCTCTTCGATGTCGGTTACGAAAAAGCCGATACGAACACCACCGCCGGAGTCCATCACGAGGTGCTCCGCTGACAGAGGGATCGTGAGCACACCGCTGGGGTTTGCCCGCGTCATGACTTTGATGGGCTCAGGCTCAACGTATGCCCAGACTTCGAGCTGCCGCGATGGGATCGTGCAGCGAAGCGACACGCTGCCGCCGGTAAGCGTGCAGGGGCGAACCTCCGCTGGCAGCTCGAATCGAAGCACGGTCTCACCGCCACGTGTTAGCCCCTTGACCCACTGTCCAGAGCGAACGCTGTAGGCGGTGGAGGTGCCACTGCGGCCGGGCTCGATCGAGGGCTTGAGGAAGGTTGAGGGAATGGTGAACGACGTCCCAGGCGGCGTGGCTTCCAGCGAGAGTGGAATCACGTCGAGGGCAGCACCGATTCTGGTGAAGTCGGCTGGAAAACTCTCCTCAAGCTGAAGCTTTTCTGACCAGGAGAGCAGTGCGGGCTCCTGTGGGAAGACCCAGGCGTCTCCCGGGTCGAGGAGCTGCTGAAGAACGCTGTGTCGCCGCGCCTGCTCATCGGAGAGCAGGCCGCCGGCGATGTACTCACCAGGGGCAAGCACGTTTTCCGCCGGCGCGGTCAGCTGGCCGTTGTCGCCTGGAGTGACGGAGAGTCCTGGCATCGATGCCTGCACGATCACCGCATCACTCGGCACCACACGACTTTCACCTTCGAAGCGGCCTTCGAGGCCGTCTGGACCAAAGTGTGCGGTCACCGCTAGTGGTGTTGCTGAGCTTGTCTCGGCACTGAGCCGGGCAGTTCCCACGCTGCCGGCTGCCGTTGTGGCGTTGGCGGGAAGCACCGTGTCGTCATCGAGAAAAATCAGCCGTCGCACCTCGCCGTCCGACGGCGGCACAGGGATCGCCCACTGGCGACCTTTGGCTTCCCAGTCGACCTGGCGAGACTGCGAGTCGTAGATCGCCGCGAGCCCCTCGGTACGAACCTCGTTGGTTCCGGGGAGCACACGATTTACTTCCATCGCGGCAATGGTCGGGGGAACACTTGTTGAGTTGGCAAGTCCCGTCGAGATGAACACGCCTGTCGTCACGAGCGCGATTGCGGGAATGATCCAGGAAAGGTGTTCAAGCTGGTTGCGACGTGCCAAGAAAAGCCCAGCGACCGTCATGCAGCCACAACAGGCAGCAAGCAGGCTGACGGCAAAGCTGCGACTGGGAATCGAGTAGCCGATCTGCTGCGTGACAGCAGTCTGCATGAGCTCGGGGTCGAGCCCCCCTTCAGGCACCCTGAAGAAGCGGGTCATCATTTCCCTCAATGCCTCGGTAGGCAGTTCCTCAAACTCGGCGACCCAACCTCGAGGGGCCAGGGTCGTGACGAGCACCTCGCCTTCACCAAAGGGAAACCAGATGGCTGCCGGCCAGCCATTGACTGTGGCGGTGATGTCATCGCGATCTGTGGCCATCCGTACAAACCGAACCGGCTCTTCGAACTCACAGTCGTCGATGATGACATCTCCCGAACGACGCTGCGGCGACTCGATGGTGTAGCGGTCCAGTTCCACCGCATCGACCATCGTGAGGTCGTGGCGGTTGCCAAGAATCGCCGAGATCATCGACGGGGGTGTGCGGTCTGCCATGATCCACAGCCGCCCGCCGTCGCGAAGCCAGCCGCGGATCGCAGCGAACCCGGCTGCATCGTGGGCGAGCCGATCTCCACACAGCACCATCGTGTGATACTGCTGGTAAACCTCAGGCCAGGGAGGCAAGAAGTCTTCCTGATAGGAGGTGACGTTCGTGGAAAGCTTGGCTGACTGCCGAGCGACATGCAGCGTGGTGACCGCATCGGTGTCGGGTCTGACCATTCGATCGTCTTCATTGATGTAATGGCGACGGTAGATCGCCATCGTCTTCACGGGGTCGTGATCGACTGAGAGAAGAATGCTGTCGGTGAGCGGGTCGCCGTCGGTCCGGCGAAAGACCTCACGATCGCCTTCCCCCACCTCGATCGATGCCATCTGGAGTTCGATGCTGCCCTCTGATCTGGGAATCGAAACTGGCATCCGAAAGGGCAGGAACGCCTGTCGCTGGGCACCCTCTGGAACCCAGATGCGTCGGACATACTGCTGGTCAACCGTGTCGGCGAAGTACACCGACACCATGCCCTCACCGCCCTTGCCTTCACTTTGGTCGGTCTCGCCTGGGATGTGTTCTGCGTGCACGCTCAGCACGCTCCAGGCGTTGGCGCGATGCTGCCGCACCACCGACGCCGCCGCTCGAACGACGGTTCGGCCTGGGGAATCGGCCCCAGAACTGTCGCCGAGAGTGTCCTGTGCGGATGCCTCGCCACACAGCCGGAGGCATAGCAGAACCGCAGTCGCCCAAAAAAAGCGTTGTTGTGCCAGGCGGTGCCAGACCATGGGCTTATGCCCCCCCTCGAGTTGACGACGCAAACCCGCCGCCCGTGCCGAACGATACCGGGCGATGCCACTCATCGCAACGTACACGAGTCGTGTCTGGCTCGGAATGAGCTGCCTTCTCTGGTTGCATGGGCGCGTGGATGTCAGGAAGAAGGTAGACTTTGCCGGGTGGGGGATCTGTCGACAGACAACAGACAGTGGCCCAACAGACAGTGGCCGGTCGCCAGGCGACGTGATTCCCCTTCGAAGAGCTGAGCAGGGGTTTTGGCAGCAGCGAGGTGTCGCATGCGGTGTGTGGGTGAACGTTTTCGTGGGCAACGTCTTCATTCGGCGAGAGAGCAACTCGGGAGACTCTGCGAGAGCCGTGCCAGCAGGCGAGCGGCTTGGAGTGCCTGTCTGCTGGTCGTAGCGGGAGCGTTCGGAGGAGCGGCGGTCGCTGATGAGCTAGGAGAGGAGCAGAAGCCGGCCAGCGTGGTGAGTTTCCATCGCGACGTGCAGCCGATTTTTGCAAGGCACTGCGTGGGGTGTCACCAGGAGGCCAAGCCGCAGGGCGAGTATGTGATGACTCGTTTTGATCGGCTGCTCGCGGGCGGTGAGTCAGGGGAGCCGGCGATCGTGCCAGGCGACCCCGACGCCAGTTACCTCGTTGGCCAGATCACGCCTGTCGACGGTGTCGCGGAGATGCCAAAGAAGGCCGCGGCGTTGTCCGCCGGTGATATCGATATCATTCGCCGCTGGATCGCCGAAGGCGCACACGACGATTCTCCAGCTGCTCCAATCGCCTATTCACGTGACAACCCACCGGTCTATACACGCCCTCCAGCGATCACCTCAGTCGACGCCACGGCCGCAGGCAACCTGATTGCTGTGGCCGGATTCCATGAGGTCATCCTGCTTGATGCGGAATCGGGAGCGACGACGGCACGGCTGATCGGCATGAGTGAGCGGATTGAATCGGTGCGGTTCAGCCCCGATGGCACCCGGCTGGCAGCTGCGGCGGGTGATCCTGGACGATCCGGTGAGATTCAGATCTGGAATGTGGCCACCGGGGAACTGGAACTCTCCAAGAGCTTCACCTTCGACACGCTGCGAGGGGTGAGCTGGTCTCCTGATGGTGCGCTGGTGGCGTTTGGTGGCGCGGACAACATCGTGCGGGCGATCGATAGCACGACCGGCGAGCTCAAGGTGTTTCAGGGAGCTCATGAAGACTGGGTGCTCGGCACGGCCTTCATTGCCGACGGTTCCCACATTGTTTCGGTTGCCCGGGACATGACCTGTAAGCTCACCGAAACGGCCACCGAACGGTTTATCGACAACATCACCTCGATCACGCCGGGAGCCCTCCGTGGTGGCCTCTCGGCAGTGGTGCCACTGCCGGGTCGGGATGAGATTCTTGTGGGCGGCGCAGACGGCTCCGCCAAGGTCTACCGAGTGTTTCGGGCCTCGCCCCGGAAGATCGGTGATGACGCCAATCTGCTGCGAACGCTTCCGGTGATGCCGGGGCGTATCTTCGCCGTTGACATCAGTGATGACACCGGCGTGCTCGCGGCGGTTTCCACCATCGACGGGGCGAGCGAACTCTGCCTCTGGAAAGCACGTGAACAGACTGAAGTGTCTGATGAGATCATGGCCATCCTGAAGAAGGAGGGCGGTAAGCGATCTGGCGAAGAGAATGAGAAGCTCACGGCGTTTATGAAGCCGGCGGATGAGGAACTTGCTCGCGTGCCGCTGGACGTCGCCGCCTACGCAGCCTGTTTTCTGCCCAATGGTGATGTGGCTGTTGGAGGGGCAGACGGTCAGGTACGGGTTCTCAATCAGGCTGGGGAGCAGATTCGAGCATTCCCTGTGGTGGCCGTCGAAGAAGCGGTGGCGGGGCAGGCTGCGGTGTACGACCCCGTTGGCTGGCAGCAGGGAACCGCTGAACGTGAACCAGTGGCAGCGGCTGCTGTTCCGCTGGCAGTCGACCAGGTGAACGCGCTGGCTGTGTCGCCTGCCGAGGCTGTCAGTCTCAATGGGCCATTTGCCTATGTGCAGCTGCTTGTTCGGGCAGAGATGACAAACGGAACGACGGCGGATGCCACCCGTGCAGCCGCCTACGAGGTGACCGACAATCTTGCTGTGAGTCCGTCGGGGCTGTTGCGACCGCTTCGTGATGGCGCCGGTACGGTGAGCGTGACGGTTGGTTCCCAACAGGTGACGCTCCCGGTTGAGGTCACGGGGATGGCGGCCGATGCGGCTGTTGAGATCGACTTCATCCGCGACGTCAATCCAATCCTGGCCAAGGCCGGCTGCAATCAGGGCACCTGCCACGGTGCGCAAAAGGGTAAGAACGGCTTCAAGCTGTCTCTGCGGGGGTATGACCCGCTGTTTGATATACGAGCGCTCACAGACGATCTGGCCGCGCGTCGGGTGAACGTGGCGTCGCCCGACGACAGCCTGATGCTCTCCAAGGGGCTCGGGCGGGTGCCGCACGAAGGCGGCGTGCGGATCGAGGCTGGCTCACCACAGCATGGCATCCTGCATCGTTGGATCGCGGACGGAGCCAGGCTGAATATGGAGACGCCACGGGTCACCGGCATCGTCGTGGAGCCCCAGAACCCTGTGGTCGAAGCGATCGGCAGTACCCAGCAGATTCGGGTGGTCGCCAGCTATGCCGATGGCAGTTCTCGCGATGTGACGCGGGAAGCGTTCATGGAGAGCGGCAACACCGAGGTGGCCACGAGTTCTCCAACGGGCGTGCTCACGGCTGTTCGGCGGGGCGAGGCTGCGGTGCTCGTGCGATACGAGGGAAGTTACGCCGCCACCACGCTGACTGTCATGGGGCCGCGGGATGGCTTTGAGTGGACCGATGTGGAGTCGTATGGACGCATCGATGAACTCGTGATCAACAAGTGGCAACGGATGAAGATCCGTCCCTCCGTGTTGTGTGATGACGCCACGTTTCTGCGTCGTGTCACGCTCGACCTGACAGGACTACCCCCTTCGCCACAGCAGGTTCGTGATTTCCTCGCGGATGGTCGTCCTCAGCGACAGAAGCGGGAAGAGGTGATCGATCGCCTCTTGGCGAGTCCTGAGTATGTGGACTACTGGACCAACAAGTGGGCCGACCTGCTGCAGGTGAACCGCAAGTTCTTGGGGGCGGAGGGAGCGGTCGCGTTTCGAGACTGGATCCGCCAGGCGGTGGAGGAGAATCGGCCGTATGACCAGTTTGCTCGCGAGGTGCTTACCAGTGCCGGGTCAAACAAGGCGAACCCCGCCGCGTCGTACTACAAGGTGCTGCGTGATCCGCAGCTGATGATGGAGAACACGACGCACCTCTTCCTCGGCGTTCGGTTCAACTGCAACCAGTGCCACGACCATCCGTTTGAGCGTTGGACGCAGGACCAGTACTTCGAGACGGCCGCCTTCTTTGCCAAGACAAAGCTGAAGAAGGCTGAAGAGGCCGGTGATGCCAAGATTGGCGGCACGGCCGTTGAGGGCGCGAAGCCGCTCTACGAGGAGGTCTTTGATGCAGAGGCAGGAAGCATCGAGCATCCCCGCACGGGCAGACCGGTTGAGCCGGCATTTCCCTATGAGTGTGATTACGAGGTTGCCGAGTCTGCGACCGAACGGGAGCGGCTGGCGGCCTGGATTACGTCGCCTGATAACCGCTACTTCGCGCGAAGCTACGTGAATCGGCTCTGGGGCTACCTGCTTGGTGTGGGCCTGATCGAGCCGATCGATGACATTCGTGCAGGCAACCCACCCACCAATCCAGCCCTGCTCGATCATCTCACTGACGAGTTTGTGGCAAGCGGCTTTGACATCCGTCATGTGCTGCGGGAAATCTGCACCAGCCGCACCTATCAGCTGTCAGTCGAGGCGAACGAGTGGAATGCAGATGACACACTCAACTACAGCCATGCGAAGCCACGCCGGCTGCCGGCTGAGGTGCTCTATGACACGATTCACCGGGTGACCGGGGCGACGTCAGAGATTCCCGGCGTGCCCGCAGGAACGCGGGCTGCGGCGCTGCCTGATGTCGGTGTTGCGACCCCCGACGGCTTCCTCGCCAACCTTGGCCGGCCGGTTCGGGAATCGGCCTGCGAGTGTGAGCGGTCGAGCGACCTACAGCTGGGGCCGATCATGGCATTGGTCAGCGGACCGACTGTGGGCACGGCCATTGCCAGTGAAGGGAATGAACTCGATGAGCTTGTGCAGCGTGTGCCTGGCAATGCCTCGCTTGTGGAAGAACTCTTCGTGCGAATTCTCAACCGTCTGCCAACGGCGGCCGAGATTGATGCCTTCCAGATTTCACTCGAGGCGATCGACGAGGATCATGCCTCGCTTGTCGCGGCGCTCGCGGAGCAGGAACAGGCTTGGGCGGTTCGCAAGCCCCAGCTCGAAGCCGAG
>Ga0182090_1033306_pt1 | contig 19453 bp, 15 predicted proteins | sample 041ome_24_FD_127767 | JGI IMG/M metagenome (GOLD analysis project Ga0182090, IMG submission 127767) | Metatranscriptome of coastal salt marsh microbial communities from the Groves Creek Marsh, Georgia, USA - 041408BS metaT (Metagenome... | ecosystem: Environmental > Aquatic > Marine > Intertidal... | reverse complement strand
CGTGGGACGTCAGTTCAGTCACTGATTTCACTCGCATGTTCTCCGGCGTATTAGACAAAGGCATGGATCAAGACATCTCCATGTGGAACGTCCAAGACGGCGCGAGACAAAACAACGTCACGTACGAAGCGTACGCCTTCCAAGCTAAATTTGCCTGCGACACCGAAGACGACGGACCGATCAACTCGTGCAAACCAAAATCATCCTCCGAAAGAGCCGCGGCGGCTAAATTAGCCAAAGCCAAGGGCGCGAAGATTACTCACGAGGAAGCCACGCGCGAGTCGAGAGAGTTCCAAGCCTTCGTCGACGGTAAGGAGAAGAGTTGGTTCAAGCCGTCCACCTGGTTCTCCAACTAAACTAAAATTTTTCGAACGCATCACATACGCGCGGAGTACTTAAAAAGAGGTGCTTTGTACATGCTTTTACTTTTATCGAATGAGAAAACGCGAAGAGAGTGAGAGAGATAATGAGGGATTAAAGAATCTCAGTCATCATTATTAGCTTTTTAACTGTATACATCACCGTTTTTATGACAAAAGAGAGACATTATTATGATCGTTATTAACGTATTTTTTGCGCAAAAATCTGAGCACCTCCCACCAAGACACTCCATTTTCTTCAAAACTTTTCTTTAAGAAATTTACGGACAAACAGAGAGAAAACGCACGCCCCTTTTGCGAGAGGAATGACAACCTCTTCGAAGAGAGCGAAAGTCGACGTCGGCCTGGTCTCGTTCAAAGACCTCTGCACGCTTCTCGATAAGATCAAGACCTACCGCAAAAGAGAGGGAAAGAAAACGAAGAAAGCCATCGCGAAGGACTATTTGGACAAGTTTTTCGAGAACCACTACCCGCAGTTTTTCAAAGGCGAGAGAAGGGACATGTTTCGGCTGTACAGACTGTTCGCGCCTCAGGTAACGACGACGACGACGACGCTCTTTTTGTCTTTTGCTTTCTTGTATCTCTCGCTCTCGCTCTCGCTCTCGCTCTCGCTCGTTTCGCGGTCTTGACAAATTCTCTTTCTCTCTCTCTCTCTGCTTTCCACATAAAAACAGTTGGACAAAGAACGCGCGGCGTACAATTTAAAAGAAGGCGCGCTATCGGACGTCATCTGCTCCGCGTTAAACTTGGACAAACACTCGGAGGCGAGGAGCAGAATTAAAAACTGGAAAATGAGCTCGAAAGGTTTAGACTTTGCGGTGATTTGTGGAAACGTGGCGGGCGAGTTCATCGGCGAGAGACCGGGGGGGCAAACGACGACGACGACGAAGGGCGGAATGACTATTGATGAAGTGAACGAAATGTTGGACAGAATGTGCATGGGAAACGATCGAGAGGCGAAGGCAAAGGAGTTGAGAAAGTTCATCATGAGAGCGACTGAGAAAGAGGTGGTGTGGATTGTGTCGATTATTTTGAAAGACTTGAAGTTGGGAGGTGTGTCGGAGAAGGATTTTTTGATGCACTATCATCCCCAAGCGTACGAGGCGTATACTTGCAAGGCGGATTTGAGGAAAGCCTGCGACGCGTTGTCAGATCGAAACGCAGTTTTGAAGAAGCACGATATTGAATGCGGGGAAGGAGTCATCATTGCGCAATTGGCTGGGAGGAAGAATACGCCGAAGGAAGTAGCCAAATGGGCGAGGTCGAAAGCGTTTGCCGTTGAGACGAAGTTTGACGGAGAGAGAGTACAGATTCATAGGAACAAGGAAACTTTAGGCGAAAAATGTCAGTATTGGACGCGGAATATGAACGATTTTGGGCCGAGAGGCTACGGAATTTTGGATGTCTTGTTTTGCGATGCGGTCGGAGAAGAACAAGGAATGAACGACACTGTTGACAATCATCGAAGAGGATTGCCGCATAAATGTATTTTAGACGGTGAAATTCTCGTGTATAACAAGAAAATAAAAGAGTTTGTGCCGTTTGGGACGATTAAAAGCGCATTTAATGCCGCAAACTGGAGGAGGAATATGGGTAAGAGCATCCCAAACGTACCGAAAGGATTTTACGAAAATCCGACGATGCAAACGAAGGAAAAAGGGCAAGCAAAAGAAGAAGATGGAGGAGAAGAAGAAGAAAATAAAGACGAGGATGCTGATGATAATGGTGGCGACGATGAGGACGACGGATACGCAGCTATCAACGACGACGAAGAAGAAGAAGGAAAAGTGCGATATGAATGGAAAGATTTTGAAATCGTATACGTCCCGTTTGATATTCTATACAACGAAGATACGTCAGTCATTCACGAACCATTGAGCAAACGCTATGAACTCTTAAAAGGTGCCATTCGAGGATGCTTGAATAAAGGTGCCGTCAAAGTTGGTGACACTGGAATAACGTGTGCAGTGGTCTCACCGTTTCAAGACGACATCGCAGAGAACGAGTCACAGGCTGAGATTGCACGTAAATTTAGAACAGTCGTTGAACAAAACGATCCAAACGCCATTGCAAAGATCAGTGATTGCTTGCGAGAAGCACAAGATCACGGTGAAGAAGGAATCGTCGTCAAATTGCTTGATTCACCGTGGGTTCCAGGAGAACGCGGACATAACTGGGTGAAATTGAAGCCAGATTATTGCGAGACTTCGGATTACGACTGCGTCATCATTGGTGGCTATTACGGCGAAGGACGCGGCAGAGCGGGTAAGATTTCACAGTGGTTGCTTGGAGTTATCAAAGACGGGACGCAACGAGATAAAAATCCGTCAATCGTGACGTTCTGTAAAGTAGGGACCGGCTTTAATCGCGAGGATCAAGAATATTTGCGCGATAAGTTGAAAGATGTCATGCGCTTCAATAGAAAAAACGTGGATAAAAACTACACGAAACATTACGAAAGATATGAGTGCTCAGGAATGCCCGGCGAAACTCCGGATGTTTGGATTATAAATCCGGAGAAGTCTGTCGTGATGACGGTAAAAGGTGACGTACGTTTAGTTCCTTCGCACACCTTCAATGCGCCGTACGGATTGCGCTTTCCGAGATGTGCAGCCATACGCCCAGAGAAACCCTGGAACGAAATCTGTACGGATCAGGACATCACGGAAACAGCTGAACGCTACGTGAAAAAAGTTACGCAAAAGGGTAGTCGAGGTGATGGTGATGGCGACGACGAACAAGGCGACGATGATCGTACGGTGTACAAAGAATACGATCGCAAAAATGCCAAAGGTTTGAAACGAAAACAAAAGAGATCGCTAGCGGTGCAGGAAAAGTATGTCGCGCACATGCAACCAGTAGACGTTCGAAATATCGTCCCGATTTCGAAAATTTTCGAAGGCATTGTATTCAGTGCCATCGGGTGCGACCGCGTTGCCAAAAATGAAATTGCAGAATTCGTCGCTGCCCGTGGAGGTAAATTTTTCAACACCGTCGTCGAGAGCGTCAATTACGTGGTCGCCCCACCAACCATCGAAGACGACGACGCATATCTACAAGCCTGCGACGAAGTTCTATCCACAGACTGGCTTCTCTCGTGCAAAGACGAGAAAATTTGGCCACCCAAAGCCAGAGATTGGATTAAGGTATCCCCGTCTGTTGCGACGCGCTACGACAAAACCATCGACGCATTTGGCGACGCGCACGCCAGCGAAGACTTGAACGACGAAGATTTTCGCGCGATGAGGCACCAAGTGTGCTCGCGCAAACGCAAAGGCACAGAATTCAGGACGTTGAAATACATAGATGACGAAGATCGTCGAAGTCTCAGAAAGATTGTGCGCCTTACCTCCAACGACATTGGCGTCGACTCGAAGAAAGAGGACGGGATGAAAGAGAATATCTGTAAAAATGGAGTAGAAGGAGCGCGAGCGCGAAAGAATTCCGCGCACGCGATAGCGCTCGAGTTAGTCGAGCAACGAAAAGCCGTCGCAGAGATGTTACGGGTCTATTAGATGTTAGAAAGAGAGAGAGAGAGAGAGAGAGAGAAATTAATTTTTGCTGAAAAGTAATTTTTATTTTTAGAAAACGAAAAATATCTTTGAACCGACACAAAACGCACGCAAGCGCGCGTCGTAAAACACCGCCACGATTGCGACCATCACCGTCGCGAATGAGGAAGAGAAGCAGAGCGCCGCTGCTTTTTGTCTCGCTCCGTCGTCTTCGTTGGCGAGAGCTAATGCGACGACGACATTTATCGCCGCTTCTCCAAAGCAAAGTGCTAAAAATACTCAAAGAGAGAGGGAACTCAAACGCGAAGACGACGACGACGAGAAAGCGTCCACGGTGATTGGTAGAAAGAGTGTCAACGATAGACCGACGGTGGTGAAGAAGACGAGCGAATCTTCGTTTTTCATCGCGCTCGCGCGAGTGGACATCAGCGACTACGCGAACAGAGTCGATAGGTTGTATCGATGGTACCTCGATCGAGAAGAGAAAGAGGAAGATCCAGCCGGGGAAGAGAGACGCAATGATCGCCGTACAAACAACACCGCGACTCGCTATCATCATCCAGGCGTTGCGATTCGAAAGTTTCTCAACGAGCATTATTTCGAGCCGCTCGCGAAACTGGCGAGCAAACATGAAGGGACGGTGCTGAATTATGCCGGCGACGCGGCGTGTTGCCTGTTTCGAGAAAGAAGGAAGTGCTTTGATGATGAAAAGGATAACTACAACGATGAAAGAAAAGATGATGAAGCGAAAGTTAGTGTTAAGAAAAGAGCGGAATTATTCGCTGGAGAGGTGATAAACGGTAGGTGGTTATTTTCGCCCCTTCCCGAATGTCCCGCGAAGAATATTGAAGAGGAAGCTAAAGCCCACTTCTTCTTTCGAGACGTGCGTGTGAGAATAGCTGTGGCGAGTGGAAGAGTCAAGCAAATTTTCGTGGGAGGATATTGTGGACGATACGAAAGAGTCCTACTCGGTGAAGCGTGCGAAACACTAGCCAGAGAAGCTCGGAAGGCGAAACCGAGAGAAATTTCTCTCACGAATGAATGCGACGAATACGATGACCCGGAAACTCAAAGGTATGTTCGGCGCGAGATGAAACATAGAATAAACAACAACAGAACAAAAGCACCATCCATACCACAAGACATTCAAAAGGATGAAACCGTCGCGATTGTATTTATGCACATTTCGCTCCGAGAATTGATGTCGACTGCTCGCGAACAAGCGCTCTGTCCTTTCGTCCTACGTGTGCAAAAGGTTTGCGCGCGACACGACGGCACGTTTCTACAACTCAGCGGCGACGAAGGCGACTCGCTCGCCATCGTCATCGCGTTTCGAACGCAGTTTGCAAAGGATTCTTTACTCGCGAAAACGGTAGCGTCGAGAAATGCGCTTCGATTTAGCACCGCGATTGCTCAATCGCTCAAAAAGAAGAAGAAAAAAAATATCCAGATCAAGATCGAAAAAACAGGCAACGAAACCACCCGGAAAAGCACAACGCCGCGACGTCGTCGGCGGCGACAGCACCAAATCCAAAACCAAAACCGAAAGATAAAAGCAACTATCGGCGTATCTCTCGGCAATTGCTCCTTAGGCATCGTCGGTGACTCTCGCTCGCCAACCTCTTCCGACAAAGAGTTCCTCGCCACCGGTCGAGCGGTGAACCGCGCCGCGAGGTTCGCCAAAGGCGAAACCCTCCACAACAACAAAAACAACAACGCTAAGAACGCGACGACTAAAAAAATGCTCGTTCGCGTCGACGCGGAATCGATCGTGCCGTGGTGTTGCGCTATTGGTGGTGGTGGTGTTGGCCGTGGTAGTAGTTTTACTCATCAAAGAGCGATAAAAGTGCGCGTAAAAGGTGGAGAGGTGTGGAACGCCTTTTCGGTTTCTTGAGAAATTGAGATGCGTGAGTGAGATTTTTCAAAAAAAAAAAGCACTCCAAAATCAGCTTTAAAACTTTCACGCGCGCAAAAAACGATGGAGCAGGTGCTTCTTTCATGTATCGTCTCGATGTCGTCGTCGTTGTCGTTGCCGTTAACGTTGTTCTCGATCTCCTCCCATCGCCGCGCTCGTAAATTTCCCGCTTTCTCTCTCTCTCTCTCTGTTTTGCGCAGCAACACTTTCAAAAAAAACCGTTTGGGTGTAAAAACGCGTTTCTTTTTATTTTAATGTTCCAATTCTCTGAACGTTTGCTGCGCGGACGCTTTTTGAGAACACCATTTCGCGACCGCTGACCGCTCTCCTCGTTTTCGTCGCGCGTGCGTTTACTCTTTACCGCGTCATTTTACGACAGGCTGTACAAACCGCGGTGGAAACGGCTGGCTATTCCGATCGCGCGGACGTGACTTCGTTAATCTTGGACGAAAAGTGCCTTTCGCAAGACATCGAAGGTCTGGACGGGTTCGCGAATTTGAAAACTTTGTCGTTGATCAAGTGCGGGATCGTCAATTTAGCCGATTTGCCGAGCTTTCCTGAGTTGAGGAAGCTGAATCTTTCGCAGAACAGAATATCGAGCGGATTGAGTGTGATTGCGAAGAAGTGTCCGAAACTCGAGCAGCTCATCATTTGCGACAACCCAAAGCTGACGAAAGTGGAGGAGTTTAAAGCGCTGACGGAATTAAAACATTTGCAAAGAATCGACGCGGAAGGGTGTAACTTTGATGACGAGGAGCACGTGTCAACGATTTTTGCCATGTTTCCGGAAGGTCAGATGCAAAACGTGGACGGGTACAACGAGAAAGGCGAGGAGGTCTACTCGGACTCGGAGGACGACTCGGAAGACGACGACGACGATTTAGACGACTTGGAAGACGACGATTTAGAGGAAGACGACGAAGACGACGAAGATGAAGGAGACGACGAAAAACCAGCCTACGCGGCATTGGTCGGAGATGCCATCCTCTCCGACGACGACGAAGACGCCCAACTAAGCGAAGAGGAAGGCTCGGAGGACTTCGAGGACGAAGAAGACGACGAAGAAGACGAAGAAGAAGACGACGAAGACGAACCAGTCGCTAAGAAAGCTAAACAGTAGATACTGCGCGTGTGTTTTACATCGCGTCGCGCGTAAAAATAAGAGCATTTTTAAAAACAATCTAATACAAATCCCCTCCGGCGCGCGCGCGCGCGCGAGTCTCAAACTGTCTGCCTGTGAATAAACACAAAATTTCCAACACCAAAAGATTCCTCGGCAGAAATTTTTTCTTTTCTCTCTTCTTCTTCTCCGAGCGCATACACTCTCTCGCGCGCGAAAAGAGCGCGTTTGGTGGTGATCGTGAGAGAGAGAGAGAGAGAGACGACGCGCGCGCGCCACCATGCCCCGCGGCGCTGGCACTCGCGAGTTCTCCTCATCGCAAAAGCGCCCCTCGTTCTTCAAGAGAAGAAGGGAATCCTCGGCGTTGTTCGACGACGTCGACGACGACGGGGATACCGGCAGGAAGAACAACAACAACGCGAATGATGCCGCCTCTCCGATGAAGGGTGATGGCAACAGTGGTAATAGCAATCCTTTCCTCCGAACGGCTTCGTATCCGTACCGAGCGACGACGTTATTCATGCAGCGCGTGCACCACACGTTCGAGGCGTCGTTTTTGCGATATCTCGCCTTGGTGCACTTGGGATTTACCGGTTTTTTTCGATTGGTGACGGAAATCACGCTGTTGCCGATAGCGGAGACCGCTCTGAACGTGTCCGCGGCGGAGTTGCAGAGAATATCAACCGTGATCATGTTCCCCGGGGTGCTGAAGCCTACGTTTGCGATTTTATCGGATATTAAACCGTGGTTCGGGTACCACAAGAGACCGTATTTAGTCGTGGGCGGGTTGATAGGTTTGTTCGCGAGCACGCGATTGGCGACGGGAACGTTCGAAGGGAAAGAGAGCGAGATAGATTTTGTGATTGCGCTTATGTGCGTGTATTTTTCGGTGGTTATATTTGATTGTTTAAGCGATGGGAAGAGAGCAGAGCTGATGCACGAAAATCCTCAAACGGGAGGGGATTTAATCGCGTATTCGTTAGCTTTGGTTGTTATGGGGCAGATTTTAGGTTTGGTAGTTGGATATTTCGCGTTAGAAAAGGAGAAATACACCATGGTGTTTTATTTTGTGATACCAGTAGCGATTCTTGCGATTCTTGCAACGCTTATGGGAGAGTTGCCGGAGGAGAAAGTGAAATACAGTTGGAATTTATCAGCGTTGAAGGTAAAAGTAAAGTATAGACAAATCGTGTTAGCGGGAATGTTGATGCTGGTTGGTATAGGATTAGTGTACATGCAAACGATCGAGCTAGTTGACGACGACATGTTGAAAGCGTCGATGATGATGAATTTTATTTTGGGTTTGTGTGTCGTCGTTTTGTGTAAAGGTTTGTTGCCGAAATTCGCCGGGAATGTTATCGTGTACGCGTTTTTTGAGAGAGCGTTGAGCATAAAGTTTCAACACGCGGTGAATTATTGGTACACATTACCGCAAAACTGTGTTCCTGGTGGACCACATTTCGATTACGTTTACTTCAACATCGTCAACGGTTTCATAGCGTTGACCTTCAGCGGGTTGGGCATTTGGATGTTTCAAGAGGCATTTAGTACGGGGAGATTGCGAAGGATATTTTGGTGGTCCAGCGGTACCCGGTGCATTGGTTCTTTGTGTGATTTGTTCGTCGTCACCCGAACGAATCTAAAAGTAGGCATTCCAGACCAGCTGGCATACGCGTTAGGGAATTCAGTTTTAGAAGCCATGGTGTATATGCTTTCGGTGATGCCGTTTGCAATTTTGATCAGTAAGTTAGTCATCAACGGCACAGAATCGACGTTGGTAGCCATCACGACCGCGGCGACCGCGTTGGGTGGACTAATGGCTTCCTCTTTAGGCTCGTTAGCGATTGAATACGCGGGCATTCAAACGAACATCGAGGACCCGAACCAGTCGTGCGATTGGAGCAACTTGGAAAATTTGATCATCATCTGCGGCATTTTGTCGCCTTTACTGTGCCTGCCGTTGACGCTGATGTTAATACCTAACGTTTTAAGCACGGCGACCTTTGAAATGGACGATTATTCTGGCGAAGTTGTCGCGATTACCAACGAAGACGGAAAGTACGACTACCGCGAGATGGAAAAGCACGGGCAGATTCTGTAGCAGAGCAAATGTAAAACTAAGAACTACAATACGTATTATTACAGCGAACACGAAACTATCAATACTACTACACTATCGCCCCATACAGACTACTGCTACTTTCATCGCTTCTCTTCTTTGTCTTTTTCCTTCGCATTCTGCTACTCTCTTCTCCCCCTCCGCCGACTAATCTTTCGCGTTCCTCCTCTTCCTCACGTCCTCCGCCTTCGCCGCCGCTGCTGCTGCTGCTGCTGCTCACCTTCACCGCCGCGACGACGCTAAAAACCAACACAAACGACACGCACAAGCACGCCACGACTAACCCAACGAACACGGCGTTCGATGACGCGCCCATCCGCGCGGCGTAGCTGCTGCTGCTGCTGCTGCTTTCAAAAGGCGTCAAGTCAACGCTGTACACTTTCCCCGTTTCGCCGTAGAAATTTTGTAAATCTTTCCTTCCGCGCGGGTTGTTCCGCCAAAGGCCCGCGGCTATTTGCGAATGGTCGGTCCAATCGCCAAAATCCATTTTGTTGTTATCGTCGTCGATTTCGTGTCGATATTGTGTCGTGTTGTGCCGGAGTTTTCTACTCTCTGCTGTCCCTCTCTCTCTCTCTTTCGCTACGTATGTCTCCCTTTCTTTTCGTGTTGACACCCTAAATTTAGTAAAGTAAAAAAACCCTAAACCCCAAAAGCCATTTTGGCGTTTTGGGGAAAAAAAAACGCGTTATAATAAAAGGAGATGTTCCCGGCGCTGATGAAACGAGGAGCGTCTCTCTCCGCGGCGCTCGCCGCCGCCGCTTCAAGAATCCCTTCCTCCGCATCTTCCCTCTCATCGCGAGGAGGAGGAGGAGGAGGCCGACGAGTGCTCACCGCGCTGCTCTCGCCGCCCTCTTCTTCCCCACTCTCTTCAATTTCGAGTAGCGGCGGAGTTGCAAACAACGACGACAACAACAACAACAACAACGACGATAGAAACAGTAGGAATAACAATAATAATAATAATAATACTAGCGGTAGTGGTAGCACGAGCATCGCGCGGCGCGGATACCGCGCGTCGTTCGCGAGAGAGGCGTGGGGAAAAGGTTCTCCCGGACGAGAGTTTTACGACGACGACGACGACGACTTTGAGAGAAGAAGGTTTTGTCGGGGACGTCGCTTTTACGCGACGACGAACGCGAGCGCGAGCAGCAGCGCGAAGGTGAGCGACGACGAAAACAGCGGCAGCATCAACGGCAGTGGTAACGAGGACAACGCGGTCACGGTGAAGAGCAAGAATATACTCGTGCGTCCAAAGTCAGAGTTGGACTCGAATCAAGGGGAGATGGAAGATAAATCCGTCCCGGTGTACGCGAGCTCGCACATCCTCGAGAACGAAGAAATGAGCGAGAAGAACAGCGAGAAAATACTTCTTCCGGGACGTCACTTTGACGTTCCAATTCGCGTTGACATCGCGCACAGAGTCGTGCGATGGCAATTGGCTCGGAAAAGAGGCGTCTCGACGGCGAAGACGAAATCGAGAGGCGAGGTGAGCGGGACGACGAGGAAAGCGAGGCCGCAGAAAGGTGGCGGGAGAGCGCGCGTTGGGAGTTTGCGAGCGCCGCAAATGCGAGGTGGAGGTACAGCGCACGGTCCTATTCCGAGAGATTTCGAGCACAAGTTGCAAAAGAAAGTGAGAAGGCTTGGTTTGAGGGTGGCGTTGTCGGCGAAGGCGGCGGAAGGGAGATTAGTCGTCGTCGAAGATTTGAAGTGGATGAGTCCGAATGGAAAGACAAAAGAGGCAAAGTACGGGTTGGAGAAGTTATTGAGGTACGACCCGACCGGCGGTGAGGAGGGTTGGGAAAATATGCGCTTATCTCCGTCGCCTTTACTCATCGGCGGTACCGGAGACTCGGCGAACAAAACAAACACGAAATTTAGCGCTTTAATCGTCGGCGATCGATTGGAAACCACGGACGAGAGCGACGACGGGTGGTTGTTGCACCGAGGCACGCGTAACATTGAGAATATTCACGTCATGCCTCAAGTAGGTTTAAATGTCTATTCGATTTTAAAACACCGGTGTTTAGTCATGACGAAGAAAGCGGTGGAGGAGTTAGTCGAGAGGTTAGATAAGCCGATTAAACGATAGAGATGTGTATAAAGCATATATACCACTCAAAAAAAGCAATGACATAATAAATTACCACGTCAAAACGTGCTCTTTCCCAATCTCCAACTTTTCAAACGCTGGATTCACCGCAAACTTCATCATCGGCGGCGGTCCACACACTAAAATCTGAAAACGTTTCCCGCTCTTTGCCGGCGTCGGCAAATGCGTCTCAATCATTTCTTTCGTGATAAATCCGACGTCGTATTTCCACCCACTCTTCTTCGTTTTCGCCGAAATCGCATCCACGGTGTACCACACCTTCACTCTCCCTGGAAACTGCTTTTCAAAGTTATCCAACGTATCTCTGCACAAAATATCCTCCTCGCTTTTGTTGGCGTACAAAATAGAAATTTTCTTCGGCGATTGCCCCGCGGGTTCTCTCAGCATTTCTCTCACGATTTGCAACATCGGCGTGATCCCAGACCCACCAGCAATCATTCCAACCTCATCTCTCGCGTCTCGTCTCTCCACGCCGCCGCCTTGACTCTTCAACTTCTTCACCGTGAACTCGCCGTTTCCGACGTATCGCTTCCCGCCCAACGGCCCAAAGAATTCCACCTTGTCCTCGCCAACTTTCACATCGTTCAACATTTGCGAGACTTTCCCACCTTCTGGAAACTGCTTGATCGGAAAGTACACCTTGACGACGAAATCGACGTGTCCTTTATCCAACGCGTCCGAGGACACCGGCGTGTACGGACGCATGTGCTTCTCCCCAGTCTTCGCATCCGTCAACTGCACCATCACGTGCGACCCAATCGGCAAACCAAACACGTGCTCTTTCGACGGCAACGTGAATCTCAGCAATTTCGTGTCCTTGGAGAGCTGAACGATCCTCTCCAACGGTAACCGAATCGCCGTTTTGCCATCTTGCGGCAACGCGGTTGGATTCGTTTTTTTCTTGGCAAAAATGCTCGTCAAAAACGTCAACGAAACGACAAAGATGGAGATTATAGCCGCGAGTTTTTTCTGCTCGTCGACGGAGAGCGACTCGAGAAAGGTTATCAGCGGCTGCAGGAGTTGGAGCAAGAGGGATTGCTGTTGTTGTTGCGCCATCGTTCGCGCGAGAATTCTTTTAACGCGTCGGCTTCTGGCTTTTTTGAAATCTCATATGGATGTTTAGGGTTTTCGTCCTTTTTTTTAAACGTCTTTTTTGGGAAAAAAGAGAAAAAAAAACACCCGATTCCAAAAGCAAACGGAGCGAGCGCGGTAAGAGAGAGAGAGAGAGAAAGAAAGAGAGAAAGAAAGAAAGCGAGCGATGTCTTCGACGACGCGAGCGCGAGAGCAAAGCGCAGGCGAGAGAAAGTTATGGAATGTCATCGCGAAGAACGACGAAATTTGTTTCAAAAACATTTTGCCGAGATTGAGTCAAACCGATATAAAATTCCTGTACGACGTGAACAGTGAAACGAGGGCGTTGATCAAGAGATCGTCTCGCACGGGGGAGTTGAAAAAGAAGAAGCTTGAAATTGAAGAGATGAAGAAATCGACGTTAGAATTTGCGTGGGAGAATCGATCGTCTTGGCCGAGTACATGGGACGAAAAAATTTTCTGCTCTGAAGTTGCTCGAACGAATAAACTCGAGTTGCTCAAGATGATACGAGAGGAGAAAAAGTGCGAGTGGGATGAAAGGACGATTTCAATCGCAGCAAGTCGAGGTAATCTGGGAATGGTGAAGTATTGCGTTGAGAATCAGTGTCCTATCAGTGAGGAGGTGTGCACAGATGCTGCCTCTAACGGTTGTTTCAGGTGCCTAAAATACTTACACGAAGAAGCCAATGCGCCTTGGGATGATGAAGCCATAGGTGAAGCGTACTTCAACTGTCAACACGATTGTTTACAATACCTTCTCGACAACGACTGCCCGTTACCAGACGGTTGGCGTTATAGAAATGGGTATTTGTACACCTATTAATTACAAATGATTGTGTGCGGCACGTTCGGCAAAAAAAAAAGTGTATTGTACTCAAACGCGGAGTCGAACCGCGGACCTTTCGCGAAAACACGTGCCTTCATTGAGCGAAGGGAAAGGATGTGAAGCGAACGTAATAACCAACTATACCATTCGAGCGTACATTTTTTGCATGCGTTTGCATACGTTAGCGTTAGGGTTTTAAGAATGCATTATGAATTTTTCTCTTGAAGCCCTAAATTTTCTTTAAAAAGTATAACATAAAGGTGCACCATTCTCCGTCAAAAATCAGGAGGCGGACGAACCCGATGAAACGCTGAAACAAAACTCGCCGAACGATGACGACGACGACGACGACGACGACGACTTCACCAAAGATCTCCCTTCTCTCGAGAACGACTTTTTTTTCGCCGTCGTCGTCGTCGTCTTTCCATCTTCGAAGAAGAAGAACAGCAACAATAACGACATTGAAAAAACATCCACTGAAACCGTTACGCGCCGCTTTTGACAACCAACAACAACAACAACAAAAGAAAGAGGTCATCTCGCACTTCATCAACCTGAAAAACGGCATCGAAGCGTTACCGATGATACGAGAGCATTTTTCAGACAGCAGCCATCACCAGATTCATTTCATGCGCATGCAATCTACGCTGTGCGAGAGAGGCGACATGGAGAAAATAATGCTCGAAGTGGACTCGAATTTGTTGTTGAAGCTCGCTACGGACGCGCCGTGCGTGATTTACGATTACGGATCGAGATCGGAAGATACCGGCTTGCCGAGGAGTTTTTGGTACGGATTGGAAAGCATGATGTATTTTTTACGCTACGAGTGGGGATTCGATGGGTACGGCGAAGAAGAAGGTGACGAGGACGGTATAAGTAAAAGAAGAGAAGTCGTCTTGAGAGGGAAAAAATGCACGAAAGAAATCGAACGCAAACGGACCTTCTTTAGCAAAAGCTTGAAGAAAAAGTTACGATACTATCGGCAGTTTATTCCCGAGACGCACTCAAAAGAGTTGAGAGTAATTGGCGCGTATAAATTCACCGTGAACGATGGCGACAGGGAGTATTACAAGAAGACGTTGCACGAGCATCTCAACATGTCTTCTTCTTCTTCTACGCCGCCGCCGTCGTCGTCGAGGAGTAATCTTAATAGTAGTAGCGATAATGATGACAACAGTTTAGAAGCGACCGCGACGAAGCTGGAATCGTTGGGATTTAAAATCTTCCGAGGAGGCGATCGCGAACAAGAATGGTTGGATATGATTAAATCTAGTAGTAGCTAATAAGTCAAACTAAAAAATCTCTATTTCTTCTTCTTCTTGTTGAAGAAGGACGCGATATTTTTCGAAGGTATCGTCGCCGCTTTACTAAATCCACCGCCTTTACCCGCTTCAGCATCGATAAACTTTGTCTTTTTATTCTTTCTCAACTCTTGCTGAATATCCGGCGGTAAACTCCGAAAGGTCTCTTCGTCGATGCCAGATTCTAATTGCGCGTTGTACAATTCCTCGCGCTTTCGCTTTTCTTCCAACGTTTCTTTCGGTCGAATATTTTTCTTCTCACCTCCTTCTTTCGGTGGAGCAGGAGCGATAGGAACGATGACGAAGTTATTCTTATTCTTCTTGTCTGGTGCTGCTGATATTGTTGTTGTCGTTGTTGTTGTTGTTGTTATCGCATCTTCCTTGTTAACATCGTGCGATGACGCGTTCATCATCATCATCGTCATCATCGCTTTGTTCGCTGCTGGCCGCGGCGATTGTTCTTCTTCCTTCTTCAAGGGAGAAGATTTCGCCGATTTCAATTTCTCTTCTTCTCCGTCGAACAAATCGAAAACGTCCACTCCTCGCTTTAAAAATTTCCCTAAACCTTGACCGACGTCGCTTTTCTCCACCTCCATCTTAAAGTTACTCGTCGTTAAGCTCAAAACCGTACATTGGAATCCTCGATTGTTCAGAATGCCCTTCTCGGCGAGAAATTTTTTGAAGATTGTCCCGCCGAGCGTTTTCAGATTATCTGCCTGACAGTCGTTGCCAGATCCGGAAAGTGGGTGCGACCGGTGCGCGGAATGCGCGGTTAAGTTGGAACGAATGCCAAGAGTTAACGTTTTTGGGTGCCTCTTCCAATCTTGTCCGTCTAGTTCGGTTCTCTCGGAAAGTTCCTCCGCCAACTCCCCGATCCATTTCAAGACTTGATCCGTCGTCTCTAAACACATCGCGCCTCGAAATGTTTTGCTCGTCGCGATTGATTTCGGCGCGGAACGCTCTTTGACCGGATCGTCGTCCACGCCTCTCGCGGCTCTTTGGACCCACAGTGTCTTTTTCTCATCTCTTCCTAACGCCATCAATAAGGTCTTCCGATCGGTTTTGGCTAAACCGCCGATGGTGGTGACGCCTAAAATTTCGGAAAGCTCTTCGCCCAAGTTACCCCCAAGACCTCGAATCCGATCGATGGGTAAGTGTTCCAACAAGGAAGGCGTGAACGATTCTTCCAAAACCGTGCAACAGTTCGGTTTGTTCATGCCGCTGGTTAATTTCGCTAGCATTTTGTTCGACGAGACGCCGCAGGATAACGTGTATCCGAGATTGACTAAACAGTCGTGTCTGGCCACGTTGCACACGTACGCACCGGCTATCTTTAACTTTTCTCTGTGAGACCATTCCGATAACGGACGGGTGAGCCAAGATTTCGAAGCTTCATCTTGCGGAGGTGGATCACCCGCTTTTCTTTCTGCGGTTTGTTCTTCTTTTGATTCCTTTTCTTTCTCGTCGTTGTTGTCGCTGTTGATTAAAGTGCTCGTATCAATCTCGTCCACAGCGCCTCTTCGCAAATCTCTGTGCGACGCGTACGTCACCACAACCTCCTGTTGTGCACTACTACCATCCGATAGGGACGCTCTCAAATTCTTCTCTTTCTTCTTCTTCCTCCGTCGTTCCCTCGCTTCCCACTCTAGTGCCCCAGCCACGTGACTTCGACGCACTTTCTCGCTCATCAGCACGTCCCGATAGAAATCCATCTCGTTCCTCTCGCACTTTTCCAACACCGCGTTCGCTTCTTTCGTCACGTCTAAATACGCCTCGTCGATGGACGCCCGCTCGATCGTCCCGTGCTTCGCCAACTCCGCGGCGACTTTTGCCCCAGCGTCGCGATAGATTTTTAAATCCGCCTTAGAATGTTTCGTCGGAACTTGTACGAATATCATTTCCTGTTTGTTTCGTTCAAGCGCGTGTAGGAAAAGTCAGAAATGTGAACACCACGCGTTGTCGGAAGAGAAAATAGAATAAAACACAGAGGGAGAGAAAGAGAAAACGAAAACGCGCTCGTGCCGTGGAGAAAGAACGAACACGCCGAACCACCCTTTCCGTGTCCGCGCGCTTAATTAAACATCGGACCACACAAAACGTACCGGACAACACCGCCGCGCCTCTCCGATTTTCATGTTCCTCTTCACCCCTCGTTTCCTCGCCTCGTAGCTCACCGCAATCAACGAGTTATTCGCGCCCGAACGCATCAAATGCGTTTTCCTGTCCGTCAGATATCCTCTCGTCGTCACCCCGTCGCGTTCGAACGGGTCGTACTGGCACACGCCGGTCGGTTGTTCCTTCAGCGACGCGTCTAAACTCCGTTCGACTTGACAGTAAAAACAGTCCAAATCGAAATGCGCGATGACACGGTCCGGGAAAATCGGATCCAGAGGGTCGTAATGCGTCGTAGTTGTTGGCATCGTCGGGGAGAGAGGAGGCGTTCGGAACGACGACATGATGGGGCCGCCGGCCGCTTTTTGTTTTCTCTTTTGCGCGCGCTCTCTCGCGCGCGCGAGCGAGAGAGAGACAGAGACAGAGACAGAGAGTTTGTTTGTGCGAGTGACGATTTTTCAAAAATTTTCGCATCGTCATCAAAAAATATAATTAAAAATGTCAAATTAAAACAAGTGGTCGCGTCGCGAGCTACACTACAACACGTCTTCTTCTTTCCGCAGGATGTTTAGAAAGCAAAGTCATTTCACCATTCCGTTATGTGCCGCTGTTGTTGTTTGTTGTTACATAAATCTTTGCTTCGCTTTCATCCGGATTCCTGTTTTTGTAGCGGCAGCTGGTCTAACAGCGGCGACATGACGAACGAGTCGACGAGGAGCGCGCCCGGCGACGCGCCGCACTTGTTGGTGTTTGGTGCAGTAGTGGCGCCGATGATATCGAAGAGCGTGGGAAGGGGGGAGGATGTTGATGCCGTTAGGAGAGGATTTGGGGCGAAATCGAAGGTTCCGGTGGTTATGCCTTCGGAGGCTAAGAGTAACGGCGGCGGGCGCAAGAAGTTTGGATCTGCCGGCATCAATTTTGTCGTCGTCGTCGTCATCGTTGTTGAGGGGATATTTATCGCAACTACTGCCGATGAAGTGCCTTGTCGGTGCTTTGTTTTTTTCTGACGCTGCTCTTTTACTCTCTGCCTCTTTTCTTCTTCTTCTTGTGCAACAACGAAGCGCCCGACTTTTGCAGCGTGCTCCATCAAAGCGGTGACGCATTCTTTGCAGTCGCAGATTTTTTGCCGCCGACGTGGTTGGTGCGGAGATTGAGCGGTAATTGTAGTATCCATCTTTTCGTCGTTTCCGTCGTTGTTGTCGTCGTCTTTTTCTCCTTCTCCTTCTTTTCCTTCGCACTTCTTCCAAAAGCTCGCTATATTCGCGAAAGACGCACTTCGCGGGTAGTGCAAGATGTTGTTGTTGTTGTCATTTTCTCTCTCTGCGGCGGCATATGTGACATCGGTGGCGCAAACAAATGCATCGTCGAGAAATTCGTTAAAATCAAGCGATATGCGCTCACGTTCCTCTTCACGCTCCCGTTGTGTCTGATACTGCACCAAATTCGGTTGACTGCGCGAACGCATATTTTCAACTATCGATGCTTTCGCCGATTTTAACAGCTGCTTTCTGATGCTCTCTCGTCGCCTCTTCTTGAACGAATCGGACCTTGTTGGCGGTCTGATTTCACTCTCTGTCGTTCTCTTTTGCGCAGTTTCTGCCGTTTTGACCACTTCATTGTGCGCATTGTCTTTTATGACTCCGAACTCTGTTCCCTGTTGCTTTCTTCCCTTTTTCGTAAACGATTTGCTTCTCCAAACTCTTCTCGGCATCTCTTTCAACATAATCTTTTTATCGCCATGCTGTGGTTTCGAGTCAGTGTTTGTTCCTTTATCCAATCGCACGAGTGGTTGGTGCTGCAATAGCAGCTGTTGCTTTTGTTTTTGTTGTTGCTGCTGCTGTTGGTGGTGGTGTTCCATTGGTGACGTGCCCGCTTCGACGAAACTTTTTGTTTGTGTGGGCGTTCCCCGAGCGCTTCCGTCCACGGACAGAACTTCATGCCTTCGAGGAGATTGATGAACTTCTCGAGGCAAATCGTGCACATCGACATTATTCCTCTCGCCATCACTTTTCTTCCCTTTTCCTGCTAAAATCATCTCTGCGGGATCTATTACTTGTAGTTGAATCAAGTCAAACGCAGAACCGAGTCTACTCAAGCTCCTAGATTCCACCCCGTTGTCCTTCTTCGCCTTCTCCTCCTCCTCTTCCTTCGAGGGCAACGACGGCAACGACGACGACGACATCGGCGTCTTCTTCTTACTCTTACTCTTCGTCTTCATCTCTGCGTTCTCCTCCTCTCCGTTCCCTTCGATATCAACCAAACACAACGTTTCAACTCCCGCAACTTTTCCCCCCGCGCCGCGCTCCGAAGAAACCGCACAAACCGCCGTCTTCGTCTTCGTCGTTCTCTTCTTCTTCTCCTTCGCATTCTCCTCTCCCTTCTCTTCATCTCCTCTCGCGCTGTTGTTGTTGTTGTTGTTCTTCTTGTTCTTCTTCCCCTCCGCGATCTTCTCCATGAGCGCTTTCGTCTCTTCCTCTTCTAAATATTTCAAAACCGCGTGCGAGAGACCCTTCTCGTAGTCGCCGCTCGTCTCGCATTTTTCCTCCTTCTCCTTCTTCTCCTTCTTCTCGATCTCGCATCTCATATCTCAAAAGAAGGTGATGTCGTTTACTCTCTCTCTCGTCCGTTTTGCGATTAAAACTCTCTCTCTCACACGCACACACACACGCTCTCCTGCGAATAAAAAGAGCGATGATGATGATGATTAGCGATCTGGAAAAAGGATGGAGGTGGGAAGAGTTTCGCTCCGCGTTCGGGTTTAAATGCGCTCGATGCGAGTACGAACATGGGGAAGAGATGCCACCATGTCGTTTTTAATGAATCAAAAAAAATTAAAGAAATCAAATCCCGGATCGTTGCGAGAGGCGCTCGCTCACCTACCTTCTTCGGATGGGGTGGGAACGCGGTACACACTTCGCGCGCTTAGTTTTGATCGCGTTTCGCGCGTGGGTCTGTTTCTTTTTGTG
>Ga0182090_1354253_pt1 | contig 19546 bp, 13 predicted proteins | sample 041ome_24_FD_127767 | JGI IMG/M metagenome (GOLD analysis project Ga0182090, IMG submission 127767) | Metatranscriptome of coastal salt marsh microbial communities from the Groves Creek Marsh, Georgia, USA - 041408BS metaT (Metagenome... | ecosystem: Environmental > Aquatic > Marine > Intertidal... | reverse complement strand
TGATCGTCAGTCGTGAGCAGCCGATCGCGGTCGACGACACCGCTGCCACGCTGGAGGAGCGGCTCGCTGCTGACGGCGGGGAGCAGGTGCTCGCAGCAATCGATGCGGTGGCGGCCGCTGACGGAGGCGATGTGGGTACGCGGCAGGATCCTCAGCTCGTGACACGCGCACCCCGGCTGACAAAGGCATGCGGGCTGGTGGACTGGGCCAGGCCTGCGGACGAGCTTGAACGGCGACGACGAGCCCTCGATCCTTGGCCACGCCTTGCGACCTTCTTTGCTCCCGAGGGTGCCGCGCCACAACGCCTCGTGCTAGCAGACGTGACTGTTGGCGACCCTCCTGCCGCCGACACTGAGGCCGGCACCGTTCTGGCAGTCGATCGGGCAGAGCCCGGAAGCGTGACCGTGGCCTGTGGCCAGGGAACCACGCTGGTCATTCGGCAGCTTGTGCCGGAAGGTCGACGGCTGATGACGGCCGGGGAATATCTGCGTGGCAGCAGCCTGCGAGAGGGCTGTCGGCTGGGATTCGACGCAGGCGGCCCGTCGTAGGCCTGCTGCCCTCCACCAAACTGAAAAACGCTTTAGAATCAGCAGCATGACTCGCCGACTCTGGATCGACACCGTGGGCTGCCAGATGAACGTGCTCGACAGCGAGCTCGTGGTGGCAGCCCTGCGCCGGCAAGGCTGGCAGATAGCCGCCAGCCCTGCGGAGGCCGATGCTGTCTTCTACAACACCTGCAGTGTGCGTCAGCATGCGGAAGACAAGGTCTACTCTGCCCTTGGCCGCGTGCGGGCAGAGAAGGCGAAGCGGCCTGATCTGGTCGTCGGTGTGCTCGGCTGCATGGCGCAGAAAGACCAGGAGCTGGTGCGGAAGCGTGCCCCCTGGGTCGATCTCGTCGTCGGTCCTGGCCAGCTTCATCGCGTGCCATCTTTGATCAACGGTGTGTTGGCTGGGAGTGGTCCGATGATCGAGGTTAGCCTCGACCGGACCGCGGGAAACCGTGAGAGCGTGGCTCGGAGTTTTGAGAGCTACGACCCAGACCGCGATCCGCAGATGCGGCCGACTCCGTTTCAGGCGTTCATCCGCACGCAGACGGGCTGCGACAAGTTCTGCGCGTTTTGCGTCGTCCCGCGGGTTCGTGGGCCGGAACAGGCCCGCCCGCCAGCAGCGATCTTGGCTGAGGCGAAGAAGCTGGTCGACGAAGGCTGTCGAGAGATCACGCTCATCGGCCAGACGGTGAACTCCTACCGCTGGAGCGATGGTGGCCGCACGACCCGGCTCGCTGATCTCCTGATCGATCTTGATGCGATTGATGGCCTCGACCGTATCCGGTTTGTCACCAACTATCCGCGTGACATGACCGATGATCTGATCCATGCGGTTCGTGATCTGCCGAAGGTCTGCCACTACCTGCATGTGCCCGCTCAGCACGGCTGTGACAACGTTCTCAAAAGAATGAAGCGTGGCTACACGATCGGTGAATACCTCGAGATGCACGGGCGCATGATGGAGGCGATCCCGCATGCGGCGGTGACGAGCGACTTCATCGTGGGCTTCTGCGGCGAGACGGATGAAGAGTTCGAGCGGATGCTCAAGCTGGTGCAGGACCTGCGTTTTAAGAACAGCTTCATCTTTAAGTACAGCCCACGGCCGGGCACGAAGGCCTACCAGCGGCAGCCGGATGATGTTCCGGAATCGGTGAAGAAGGCTCGGCATCGTCTTCTGCTCGATGCTCAGACGGAAGCCAGCATGGCCGGCAATCTGCCCCTCGTAGGCAGCCGCCAGCAGGTTCTTGTTGAGGGTGTGAGCCGTCGTGATGAAAAGCAGCTCGAGGGTCATGCCTCCGAACCTGCTGCGGACGACACACTCCAGCTTTCCGGTCGCACGATGTGTGATCGCATCGTCGTGTTTGATGCACCACGCCGGCTGATTGGCCGAATCGTGGACGTCGATATTCTTGCCGCCGGTCCATGGGCGGTGTCTGGCTCGCTGGCGATCGAAGGCACGCCGCCAGGCCAGGTGGCTGACGAGCCTCTCATGCATTCCATCTCGCTGCCAAGAGCAGCGGAGGACTCCGCTGCGGCCAAGACGGACGCTTCGAAGCAGGCCTCCGAGAGCCCAAAACAGGCAGGACATGCCAACCGAGTCTGACGTCCGTGCTCTGCTTGAGGATCCCCTGGCCGCTGCAGCCTGGGGAGCGTCAGTAGGTCTTACGGAACCAGCTTCTGCCTCGTCGGCTCTGATTTCGATCGCGACTGCAGGCATACCGCTCGATCTCGTTCGTAGCCTTGTCGAGAGTCTCTCTCGCCTGCTGCCAACCCTGCCCGCCCCGGATGCGGCGTTGCGCACGCTTGAACGGTATCTCCATGCCGTTCGCAGCCCGATCGCGGAAGCTGCTCTGTTTCAACGTGATCCAGAAGCGCTGGCGATCCTGATGAAAATCCTCGCTGCGAGTCCGCACCTAGCCCTGATTGTGATCAGCGATCCCGAGGCCTGGGAGGAGGTGCGGCTGGGGGAAGGTCGGCCCGTCAAGCGAGAGGCGGTGATCGCGGAACTCGCTTCTGAAATTGCCGTGGTGACTGATGTCGATGCAGTGATGGCGGTGCTGCGTCGCTTCAAGCGACGTGAAACGCTGCGGATCGCCTATGGCGACATCGTGGTTGGACAACGGCTTGAAGTGGTGGTCGCTCAGATCTCGCACCTCGCCGATGCGATGATCGCCGCCGCTGTCGATGTGGCATGGCGACGCGTCGCGGTGCAACGGGGTGAGCCTCGTGATGAATCTGGTGGTCGAGCCCGGTTGGCAGTGCTGGCCCTGGGGAAGCTTGGAGGCGTGGAGCTCAACTACTCCAGCGACATCGATCTGGTGTTTGTCTCCAGCGGAGAGGGCCGCACGGAGGGGCCTCGCTCTGCGAGCACGACAGAGTTCTTCGAGCGGGTGGTCACCGAAGCGGCGCGACTGCTTTCGGAGCCGACCGATCTTGGGATCGGCTATCGCGTTGATCTGCGGCTGCGTCCGCATGGGGCGTCGGGACCGGTGGTGATGCCCTTGGAGGCCATGCTGCACTACTACGACACGCTCGGACGGACCTGGGAGCGGCAGGCCTGGATTAAGGCGCGAGTCGTCGCGGGAGATGTGCCCCTGGGTGAGCAGCTGCTAACGAATCTGGAGCCCTGGATCTACCGGCGTTGGCTGACCCGCGCCGACATCAGTGGCATCAAAGCACTTAAGCGGCGGATCGAGCAGCGAGCGATTCGCGAAGGCGAGAACGACCGGGATGTGAAGGTGGGCCGAGGTGGCATCCGGGACGTGGAGACCACGATCCAGTTTTTGCAGCTGCTCAATGGCGGTGACACTCCCGAGGTTCGCACCGGAAACACGCTGGAGGCGATCCGCCGCCTCGCCGGGTCGGGTGGGCTGACCGACAAGGAACGGGAACTTCTCGAACGGACCTACACGTTTCTGCGGACGGTCGAGCATCGGCTGCAGATCCTGTTCGACACGCAGACGCACGCCATTCCAGAAACGCAGGCCGCTCGCGAAGCACTCGCGGTGCGGATGGGTTTCCCACGAGGAGACGACGGGCTTGCCGCGTTCAACCGCGAGCTGCATGAGGCAACTCACCTCAATCGCACCATTCTCGACCATCTGCTCCATGACGCGTTTCCGGGCGATGAGGAGCCGGAGCTCGAGACTGATCTTGTGCTCGATCCGGCGCCCCCGGCTGACCGCGTTGCCGAGCTGCTCGGTCGCCATGGCTTTCGCGACACGGCAGCGGCCTTTCGTTGTCTCTGCTCGCTCGCCGAGGAGAAGGTCCGCTTCCTCTCCACGCAGCGGTGTCGGCACTTCTTGGCTGCGATTGCCCCACGGCTCTTAGCGGCGATTGGGACCACGCCAGATCCAGATGCCACGCTGGTCAATCTGGCACGCGTCAGCGAGTCGCTTGGTGGCAAAGGCGTGCTCTGGGAACTGCTGAGCGTGCACCCGCGGTCGCTCGACCTGTATGTGCGGCTGTGTGCTTCAAGCACCTATCTCTCGGGGCTGCTCGTCAGTCATCCGGGCATGATCGACGAGCTGCTCGATAGTCTGCTTGTGGGCCGGCTCCCGACGTCTGAGGAACTCCGTGAGATGCTCGGCGACTGGTGTCGGGGGGCCGTCGACCCGGAGCCGATCCTGCATGCATTCAAAGCTTCACAGCAGCTGCGTGTGGGGGTTGGTGACATTCTCGGCAAGCAAGACGTCACTGCCACAACGCACACGCTGACCGGCGTTGCTGAGGCGGTTCTCTCGTGGATCGTCGGTCATGAAGAGGCTCGACTGATCGAAAGGCTGGGAGAGCCGACGATCGGGGAAGGGCCCGAAGAGGGTGGCCGGGCCGGTCTCGTGGTGCTGGCAATGGGCAAGTTTGGCGGTCGCGAGATGAACTACCACAGCGATGTGGATCTGATCTTTCTCTACGACCATGACGGCAGCACGTTTCCCGCACGACGCAGCCGACGCAGCACCGAAACGACCACCAACGCCCATTTCTTCGGCACCTTAGCTCAGAAGGTGATGAAGGCGGCCACGACCTTCGGGCCACACGGACGTCTCTACGAGATGGATTCTCGGCTCAGGCCCGGCGGTAAGAGTGGCGGAGCGGCCACATCGCTCGATGCCTTCGAGCGGTATTTCGCCGAAGATGGGGCGGCTGCGCTCTGGGAGCGTCAGGCTCTCACAAAGGCGCGGGTAGTTGTGGGCTCAGATGAGGCACGCCAGCGTGTTGAGCTGATCATCCAGCGGGTGGCGTACGGCCACGACTGGAATCCAGAGGCGATTGAGACGATTCGTGCGATGCGATACCGGATGGAACAGGGAGCCGCCGCGACGAACCTCAAACGTGGGCCAGGCGGCGTGGTCGACATTGAGTTTGTTGTGCAGACGATGCAGCTGGTCTTTGGTGGCCATGATCGTTCCCTGCAGACCACCGAAACACTTGCAGGTCTTGTCGCCCTGCATCAGGCAGGCCTGATGCGTGCGGAGTCGTTTGAGTTTTTTGAAACGGCCTACCGCGTGCTGCGGGCGATTGAGGGGCGATTGCGGTTGCTCGACGCCACGGCCCGGCATGAGTTTCCTGCATCGCCGGAGGAGCGACAGAAACTGGCACATCTCCTCGGCTACGAACGTCCAGAGCTCCTGGAAGAAGATGTGCGGCAGCTGACCACCAGAACTCGGGAGGAGTTTGAAGCACTCTTTGCCCGGGTGGCGGGCGATGCTGGCTAAAAAGCCTGGCTCGCCGTGACCTGCAGGCTGCAGCGGTACGTTCTCTGCAGGCTGCTCGGCAGATCACGGGCCATTCGGAAGGTTGTTCGGCAAGGGGCTCCACGGGTTACACGGGTTAGTTGTGCCCGGGGAGATACCGCAGTGCCACGAAGCCCGCCACGATCATGGCTCCGAGCACGAGTGTGACCAGTTCTAGGTTGCGGTTGAGAATCCGCTTGGCCTGTTCACCAAACACCCGCATCACGCCTGCCACGAGGAAGAACCGTAGGCCACGGCCGGCTGCAGAGGCGAGAAGCAGTGTGGGCAGCGGCACAGAGCAGGCGCCCGCGGCGATCGTAAACACCTTGAAGGGAATCGGGGTAAAGGCAGCCGCAAAGATCGCGATGCCTGCGTTTGCCTGATACTGCTGTTCGACAAAGGCGAAATGCTCTTCGGTGAAGCCCGGAATCCAGTCAAAGAAGAAGTTGGAGGTCGCCTGCCAGAGTCCCCAGCCGATCGCCCAGCCGAGGGCACCACCGGCGACGCTGGCGACTGTCGAGACGGCGGCGAAGAGAAAGGCCCGCTGGGGCCGTGAGACGGAGAGTGCGATCTGCAGCACATCTGGTGGAATCGGAAAGAACGAGCTTTCGGCAAACGAAATGCCTGCGAGGCCAGCCATGCCGTAGGGGGAGTCGGCCCAGGAGAGCACCCATAGATAGAGCCGTCGTAGCCAGCCTCGTGGCCCCCGCGGAATGGTTGGTGGATGCTCGGTGCTGGTGTCATGCATGGGAACCGGACACTCCGTTGGCCTTTGAGAAGAGGGGTATCGTCTCAGCCGCGCACGACTTCCGCAATGTCACCCTCAGTCGGGAATGTCGCGAATCTGCTCACGCCATCGCCGCGGCCTGCGCCGCAATATCGACGCCGACTTGTTCGCTCCAAGAGGCGAGCAGTGAACGATAGATCGGCCCCGGCTTTCCGGTGCTCACGGCTGCACCTTCAAAGCGGGTGGCCGGCAGCAGGCAGTTGGGCGTGCTGGTGAGCATGATTTCGTCCGCCGACGCTAGGTCAGCTGCCACGAGTCGCTTGGGCTGCCAGGGCAGGTGGAGTTCGGCCGCTCGCTCCTGCACGTATGCCAGGCTCACGCCCTCCAGCGCATGCGTTGGAGCCGACAGCACACCCTCGTGCACCACAAGCACGTTTGCCGTGGAGGTTTCGCAGATCGTGCCATCAAGCTCTTCGAGAACTGCTCGACTGCCCGGTTCACGATCAGCGGCCTCTCGATCTGCTAGGAAGTAGTGCATGCGACTACGGCACTTGAGCTGCACTGGCCAGCAGACATCCGGGACCTGTCGCACCTGCACCCGCCGCAAAGCCACACCCTGTTCATAGGCGGTGTGCCAGAGGCCAAACGCCAACGGGAATGAGTGCACGACCACGCGAGGTGATCCGCTGTGGCCCTGGTGTTGTGAGGCGAGGTCGCCTGGCGTGGCAAAGATCACCACGCCAAGGTCTCCCTCTGCCGGACCGAGGGCAGCATTCGTTGAGGCGACCTCAGCCGCTGCCTGCAGCACATCCTCGATCCGCAAGGCAAGGAGCTGCCCGCTGGTGTTCCGAACCTGTGCCAGATCGATTCCGGTGATGACCAGCGACTCGTGCAGCCGCTTGCTGTGGGCGTGCGGACGAAAGAGCCGGCCACGAAAGGTCCGCAGCTGCTCAGTCACGGTGGCGCCAAGCACAAAGCCCGCGTCACCAACGGGAAGTGAGAGTTCCGCTGCAGGCAGGAAGCGACCGTTCATCCAGGCAATCGGAGCTGACGAGGCTGGCATGTGGGTCACTTCCCAGAGGCTGCGGAGGCCTTCGCAGCATACGCGATCCAGGGTCGACGAAAGCCGGGGACGTCGGCGTGGTCGAGGGCTGTCGGCGTCGTGTTCCCGGCAGCGACGAGACGTGTGCTGGCTTCGAGCCACCTCAGCACAGCTCTTGCGAGCAAAAAAACGCCCGCAGCTGAGACGTCGCGAGCAGACACCCGCGAGTGAAAGAAAAGTGGAGGATAGGGGACTCGAACCCCTGACCTTCTGGCTGCCAGCCAGACGCTCTCCCAACTGAGCTAATCCCCCTGAGACGTCTCACAAGCGGCGAACTTCTGGAAGAAGCCATGCGCCCGGGCACGTTTTCGGAAGTATTTTTGAAGCAGAAGCCTCACCGGGAAAGTATCGGGCTCCTGGCGGTGTGTCAACGCGGCCCGTCCTGGCAGCCCTGCCATTCGTTTTTGGAAGTGATCCGTGTCCGTCGAGCAGCCAGGAAAAACTGATTCCGGAGTACCTTCCGCAAGCCTGCCGAGTGAAGGTTTTCGCGGCTTCGTCAGCATCGCCCTGACGCTCTATCTCCTCGGATTCACGCTGACGGTTGCCTGTAACTCCAGCAGTGGCTCATCCACGCTGCTGAGGACGGTGAAGTCCAAACTGTTCTCCCCCTGGATGGTGCCCCTCTGGCTCGACATTGGCTTCGACGAACGGCTGACCTACGGGCAGATCGACGATGCCGACTACCTGATCATGGTGGAGCCTTGGGAGAGCAGCGGTGAGGACATGTCGATACGGTTGCCGGCGAAGGGAGCGTCGGGAGTTGCCGCCGCACGCTGGCGGCAGCTGGCAAGCTGGCTTGAGCCGGGGATGGTGCCTGAGGATGTGGCCGGTCTGCTGCCATCAGCGATGGCCGAGAACCTGTTTGACGACGTCGGGGCCGAGGACGTGCGGGTGCGGACAATGCGGGTGGTGCTGACCGACCGCGAGGAGTTCTCGGCAGAGGATGCTGCGGAGCCTCAGTATGCCCCGGTGGCCGTTGCCCGCGTGCGGCGCGTGGCGGGGAGCGTACAGCTGCTGCCGGTGGAACAGGAGCGGGATGTGGCTCCTGTGGTGACGCCCTCCGCTGAGCAAGGAGCCACCCCATGAGCAGCCTGTCGACGAGCGAACCGCGGCCGTTGAGCGAACAGCTCGGCCGTGCCTGGAATGCGTTCTGGTTTGTGCCGACCAATGCCCGTGGACTCGCGGTGATCCGGATTGCGACGGCAGCCTTGGGACTCCTCCTCTGGGCAAGTTACGCGAACGACCTGCAGCAGTGGTTTGGGCCTGAGGGAGTGGTCTCGCCTTCCGTGATCGATTCCTGGCGGTCGTCCTACGGGATCTCGTTGTTTGATTCGGCGACGACGGCGGCCTCGTTGTGGGCCCTCTATGCGGTTGGCTTTGTGGCCTTCGCGGCCCTACTCGTGGGCATCGGGACGCCGTTTGCGGCGATCGCCGCAGCGGTGCTCTGGGTGTCGCTCCTGCACCGCGGGCCGATGCTTGTCCAGCCGGCGGACGATCTCTTGGTGATCCTGCTGTGGTGTCTGGTGATTGGCCGCAGCGGCGATGCGATCTCACTCGATGCACGACTCAGGGCGATCCGGAAGCTGCCGGAGGCGGGCCCTTCGGTCCGCAATCGTCTGGCACTCTCATTGCTTGGAGTCCACGCCAGTGGGATCGCTGTGGCAGCCGTTCTTTCGCAGCTTAAAGGCGATGTCTGGTGGGATGGGACGGCAGCCTGGTGGCTCGTCAGCGGACGAGACCAGGCAGCTGGCACGCTGATGGCGGCCTTGGCCGAGTCGGATTATCTGACGAACTTTGTCACCCACGCGATCACGCTGTTTGAAATCGTGTTCGCTGCGGGCGTGTGGGTTGCTGGACTCCGCGGCTTCGTGGTGACGATGGGACTCTTCGGCTGGCCGCTGATCGGCCTGCTCTCGGGAGACCTCCTCTGGGGATGCGGTATGGCCACCCTCGGCCTGGCATGGGCCCCGCCTGCCTGGTTCGCCGGTCGCCCTGCCTTGTTCGCCGGTCGCTAGCGTAGCGAGGTCTGCCGGCTATCTGGCGAGCAGGTCGCGAAACCCGGCTTCATCGAGGACAGGCACCCCGAGTTTCTCGGCTTTGGCGAGCTTGCTCCCCGCTTCAGCTCCTGCCACGACGTAGTCGGTTTTCTTCGACACGCTCGACGCGGCTCGGCCGCCGGCGTTCCGAATCGCCTCTTCCGCTTCCTGGCGGGTAAAGCCTGCCAAGGTGCCAGTGACGACGAGGGTTTTACCTGCCAAGGGACCGTCGCGTCGGGCACGGTGCTCTGAGGGCATGTCCATCTGCACGCCCGCAGCCTGGAGTTCACGCACCACGTGGCGGCCGTAGTCGCCCGTGAGCCAGCTGTGCACGCTCTCCGCAATCACTGGGCCGATCTCGGGAACCGCCGCGAGAGTCTCGACACTCGCTTCGGTGAGTGCGGCGATAGAGCCAAACTCTTCAGCCAGGATCGTGGCGACCCGCGGCCCGACGTGCGGGATCGCCAGCGAGTTGAGCACCCGCGGCAGGCCACGGCTGCGGCTGGCATCGATCTGTATGACCAGGTTGTCGGCCGACTTCTTGCCCATTCGCTCCAGCGGCAGAAGGTCCTCACTGCGAAGTCGATAGAGATCGGCGTAGTCTGTGACGAGCTCGGTGGCCACAAGCTGTTCGACCAGCTTTTCTCCGAGGCCTTCGATCTCCATGGCTCCACGAGACGCGAAGAACTTCAGCCGCTCTCGCTGTCGTGCAGGGCAGTGCACGTTGGGGCAGCGGATGTAGACGCCCTCGGGATCTCGCACCACGGGCGTCTGGCATTCAGGACATTCCGTCGGTGGTCGCCACTTGGCGAGCCGGTCGGTTCGCAGATGCTTCTCGACGCGGACAACATGTGGGATCACCTTGCCTGCCTTCTCAACGACGAGCACGTCGCCAACCCGCACGTCCTTGCGGGCGACCTCGTCAGCATTGTGCAGGCTCGCTCGGCTGACAGTTGTGCCAGCGAGCTGCACAGGCTCAAGGTCGGCCACCGGCGTGATCGTGCCGCCGCGTCCCACCTGCACCCGGATACGGGCGAGCGTTGTCGTTGCCTCGTACTTCTCAAACTTCCAGGCGATCGCCCAGCGTGGGCTCTTCGAGGTGGCGCCGAGCCGCTGCTGCTGCTGGAAGTCGTTCACTTTGACAACGAAGCCATCGACTTCGAAGTCGAGCTCGTGCAGGGCTTCAATCTGTTCACGGCCGTACTCAATCAAGGCCTCGATGGAAGCGAATGCCTGTGACCAGGGAGCGATCGGCAATCCTGCGGATGTGGTCCAGGCGAACAGGCTTGTCTGCGAATGGATCGGGAGCCCACCGGCATCGCCGAGCCCGTGGCAGAAAAACCGCAAGGGACGGGCAGCCGCAAGTTTGGGGTCGAGCAGTCGGATGCTGCCGGCGGCCACGTTGCGGGTGTTGGCAAACGCGGGAAGGCCTTGAGCGGTCTGCCGCTCGTTGAGCCGCACGAGGTCGGAGTTGGTCATGTAGACCTCGCCCCGCACATCCAGTCGCGGCGGCGGTGCATCGATGCCGAGGTGTAATGGAACACCACCAACAGTCCGCAGCGTGTGGGTGATGTCATCACCGACCACGCCATTCCCGCGGGTGGCCCCCTGCACGAAGCGGCCGTCTTCGTAGGAGAGTGATACGGCGACACCGTCGATCTTCAGTTCGAGGACCCACTCGATCGGCTCGTTGGTTCCCAACTGTTTGGCGGTGCGGACGGCCCAGGTGGTGAGATCAGCTTCGGAGTAGGTGTTGTCCATCGAAAGCATCGGCCGGGCGTGCCGGACCGACACGAGCTCGTCGACCGGCCCATCACCAACCCGCTGCGTGGGGCTCTCCGGGGTGATCAGCTCAGGATGCGCAGTCTCGAGGTCGCGGAGTTCGTCAAGGAGACGGTCGTACTCCAGGTCGCTGATTTCGGGCGCTGCCTCGATGTAGTAGGCCCGGTCGTGGTGGCGAATCTGCTCTCGCAGCCGCTTGATGGTGCTGGCAACAGAACTGCTCACGACGGCGGTGCCTCCGCTGAGGCGGCATGGGAGGCTGGAGCCGGGCGATCTGCGTTCGCTTTGGATGCCTCCTGCCGGCGGGCGAGTTCCCGTCGGCCCTCTGCATCGTCAAAGGCGACCGCCCCAACAGTGGCCACGGCAAGGGCGATGAGCTGCACCACCAGGATGGTCGTGCCGTAGCCGTCCATCAGCTGCTCAAATGCCGCCGGTGGCGCGTCGGCATTGCCCGCCGCACTCTGCACGCCACGCAGCACGAACACGCAGTAGCTCATCGCTGTGATCGTGAACAGGATGCCCACCACGCCGAGGACGACGTTGAAGGGATTGGTCCGCTTGCGTGCCACGCCGCTGCTCTCCGGGGTCTCTGTGTGCTTGCCGGAAGAGTATAGGGGGCAAGACGCGGCTGCAGGACGTCGCAGGCATGCATGCGGCGGGGCGGCCGCTAGGCCGCAGCCTGCCGACTGATCAGCCGCACCGCTGCATCCACAACCCGGTCGACATCGATCGCCAGCATGGAGCGGGTGTCGCGTTTGCGATCCTTCCAGGCGGGGCGGATGCCGGCAGGTGGCTCGACCGTGGTGTGCTGCGGACCGTACGGGCCGTTGCGGGAAGCAGGCACTGGGCCGAAGAGTCCAACGCAGGGCGTGCCGACAGCGACAGCAAGATGAAGCGGACCGGTGTCACTGGAGAGAAACACCCGCGAACGCCGGGCAACTTCCGCGAGTTCTTGCAGCGTGGTTGGGGGGGCCAGCACCGCTTCGCCTGCGGAGGCTGAAACGATCTGTTCCGCCGCCTCACGCTCACTTGGACCACCCCAGACAACCAAGCTCACCAGACCGTGACGGCGTCCGAGCTGGCGGGCAACAGCAGCGAAGCGTTCGGTGGGCCAGAGCTTCGAACTCCAGCCGGCGCCGGGATTGATCACGGCAGGCGTATCTGGCAGAGCGAGGCTCTTCCACCAGGCATCAACGTTGCGGCGTGCCTCTTCCGACCGAGGAATGTCAAACCGAGGTGTGTCGTCGCTGATGCCCAGCGGCGTGAGCAGTTCGAGGTGTCGATCGACCACATGGGCGGCGGTTGACGAGACGCGGTGGGTCGAGAACCAGGCCGATCCTTCGCGGGCCTCGGGGGCGGCATAGCCGATTCGCATGCCGGCTCCGGAGAGCCACGAGAGGACGCCGCTTTTAAGCAGGCCTTGGGCATCGATCGTGACGTCCGCATCCAGCTGCTGCAGCTGACGTCGCACGCGGAGCACTTCCCCCGGAGACTTCAGCCAGCGACGTGGCAGGCTGATCACCCGGTCGATTGCTGGATGGCCATCGAGCAGTTCGCGAGCACGCCCCTCGACCGCCCAGGCGATTTCCGCTTCAGGCAAGGCCTGCCGCAAGGCCACAGCCGTCGGCAGGGCATGCAGCACATCGCCAATCGCAGAGAGTTTGACGATCAGTACCCGACGGGGATTTGCCGACATCGCTGAGGCCCTGGGGGCGGGGAGGGACGGCGTGTCCCCCACGTCACCAGAGCATGCGTCAAAGCTGGCGGGCTCGACAAGCCCAGAAATGTGAGTTTTCTGCGAAGAAAACGGGGCTTCTCAGATGGCGACGAGTTCACAGAGGGTGGCTGTGGACACCGTCTGTGGACAGCTCCAGACGAGGAAGAACATCGCCTCTCGGATGGCTCGTTCAGCAGGGTGTCCGGCAACAAAGCCCGCTCCCTTGCTCGCAACAAGGCCTGCTTGGGCGGCACGGATAACGAGACTGTTGGCTTCGCCACGGAGCTGATCTCGCTCTGTGGGCTCCATTCCCTCTCGAACACCTTGGAGTACGCGGTCAGCAAGCCCGGCAGCCTCCTCGGCAAGACCGGCGGCACTCGGACCAAGGTCTTCCCGGCGAGAGGCTTCCCGTGCCAGCAGTCGAGCGGAGGCCTGCGCGGCACCGACGGCTAACGCGGAAGTCGTCAGGCCGCCGGCGGCAGGCCGTCTTGTGGCACTCGGCTCGATGACAGCCGTTGTTGCTGCCGCATCAAAATGGACGGCTGAGGTGCGGCTGCCGGTGAGGGCGAGCATCTGCATCGGCGGGTCGACGGTGACACCAGAGGCTTCACGTTCCACCACAAAAAACAGCGTGTCACCGGAGGGCGTTGCTGCCCCGGTGACCACCGTGTCAACGCTGTCGGCACCAGTGACCCACGGGCAGAGGCCATCCAGCAGCCACTGGCCATCGACCGTGCTGGCCTCCATCACAGCCCGGCCGAGATGGCGACGGCTGGTGGTCAGCTGTGAGATGCCGACAGTGGTGCTCAGGTCGCCACGGGCGAGTGCGGGGAGGAACTGCTGCCGGACGTCGGTCTCCGCTTCGGCAATGATCCGGCAGCCACTGGCCCACTGGGTGAGAGCGAGCGCTGTTGTCAGGCAGCGGCCACCGAGTTCGATCAGGAACTCCATGATGGCGGTCTCTGTGGCGGCCGTGCCCTCACAGTCGCTCGGGAGAAACCCAGCGAGCACGCCATGTTCTGCGAGCGTGGCAAATGTGCCGCTCCGCCACGGGCCCACGTCGCGAGTGCCTTCCGCCTGGGAGCCCACGATGTCGAGCACGATGGAAAGAGCATCAGGATCTGGATGCTGGCAGCCAATCGGGAACAGCTGAGGGACGGACATCGCGGCTCGCTTTCAAGTAATCAGGGAACAGTTCCATGATAACGATGGGCTGTCAGGGTGAGGGCTCGCTCAGGCTTTGCTCCACCGATATACTTGTGCATCCTTCTGGATGGTTCCCTCCGTACCAAGCGTTTCGCTTTCCCACCCTCCTCGGAGCCCCGCCATGAGCCAGGCAGAAGAGACCACCCCGCGCACTCCCGGTATTCCCGCTTCGGTCATGCCGGCCTCGAGTAACGGACGTCTCGCACCACCAAGGCTGCACGAACTTTCGCCGCAAAACCTCTACGACAAGTGCATGGCTCTCGCCCGCAATCTGTGGTGGAGCTGGCACCCTGAGGTCAACAACCTGTTCCGTGAACTCGACCCGGTGCGGTTTCGCCAGCTTGGGCACAACCCGATCGCACTGTTAGCGGAGTTTACGCCAGAGCGACTCGAGGCTCGGGCCGCTGAGCTGGTGCTCTACAGCAGGATCAATCAGGCGTATCGACGACTGAAGGAGTATCTGGCCGCCGAGTCGACGTGGAGCCATGTGCACGCAGGCGTGCTCGGCTCGAAGCCGGTCGTCTATTTCTCAGCAGAGTTCGGCATCCACGAGTCTGTGCCGGTCTACTCAGGCGGCCTGGGCGTGCTCGCCGGTGACCACATCAAGAGTGCGAGTGGCCTAGGGATTCCCCTGGTCGCTGTGGGCCTGTTCTACAAGCAGGGCTACTTCCGCCAGCAGCTCGATGTCGACGGCTACCAGCACCAGGAGTATCTGCACTCGCGTGTCGAAAGCCTGCCGATTGACCGTGCGGTCGATGTCGAAGGCAATCCCGTTGTCGTACAGGTCGACACCCGCAGCGGTCCGATCTTAGCGCAGGTCTGGCGGATGTCTGTGGGGCGGGTGAATCTCTACCTGCTCGACTCCGATGTGGAAGGCAACACGCCGGAAGACCGTGAGCTGACCAGTCGGCTCTATGGTGGCGACACCCGAGTGCGGATCCGGCAGGAACTCGTGCTCGGCATCGGCGGCGTGAAGGCGATCCGCGCGATGGGGATCACGCCTGGCGTGTATCACCTCAATGAAGGGCATTCCGCCTTTGCCACGCTTGAGGCGATCCGCGGCCGCATGGACCGTGACGGCTACTCCTATGACGAGGCCGTGCGACGCGTGGCGCGGCAGACGGTGTTTACGACCCACACGCCTGTCCCCGCTGGACACGACCGTTTCGACGGTGGACTGGTAGAAGAGCATCTCGGGCCGATGCGAGATGCCCTGGGTATCTCCCACGACCACCTGATGTCGCTGGGCCGTGTGGAAACCCACAATCATGACGAGCCGTTCTGCATGACGGTGCTGGCATTGAAGCTGTCGCGGCGGGCGAATGCTGTGAGTGCGCTCCACGGTCATGTCAGCCGCCGGATGTGGAACAGCCTCTGGCCAGCTCGTGAGGAAGAAGAGGTGCCGATCGGCCACATCACCAACGGCGTGCATGTGCCGAGCTGGCTCTCCTGGCAGATGCTGCAGCTCTACGATCGCATCTTCCCTTCTGGCTGGTTCCGTCGCATGGGCGAGCCCGACGTCTGGCAGAAGATCTACGACGTCGATTCAGGCGAGCTCTGGGAGACGCACTACGCCCTGAAGAATCTGCTGCTGCAGTTTGTGCGTCGGCGGCTCGCTCGACAGTGTCGCCGTCGCGGCGAGTGTGATGAAGCGGTGGAGCAGGCACGGACTGTGCTCGACCCGAACATTCTCACGATCGGGTTCGCCCGTCGCTTTGCCACCTACAAGCGAGCGGACCTGGTGCTCTCAGACATCGATCGGCTGCTGGCGATGATCAGCGATCCAGATCGACCGATTCAGATCATTTTCGCAGGCAAGGCACATCCGGCCGACGAGCCGGGCAAGGAACTGATCCGCAAGATTGCCAATCTCCGGCATGACGAGCGGACGAGTGGTCGCATCGTGTTTGTCGAAGACTACGACATCAATGTCTGCCGTCACCTGATCCAGGGCGTTGATGTCTGGCTGAACAACCCCCGTCGTCCTCTCGAGGCCTCAGGCACGAGCGGTCAGAAGGTGGTGCTCAACGGCGGTCTGAACTGTTCCATTCTCGATGGCTGGTGGGCGGAGGCCTTCGATGGCCGCAACGGGTTTGCGATCGGTCGTGGCGAGACGCATGCCCAGGATGAGATCACCGACCAACGGGATGCGGCTGCCCTCTATGACGTGCTGGAGAAGGAAGTCATTCCGCTCTTCTACGACCGAGACAGCGACGGGCTGCCTCGTGAATGGATTCGGATGATGAAGAACTCGATCAGCTCACTGGCCTGGCGGTTTAGTGCACACCGCATGGTGATGGACTATGCACGTGCCTGCTATGTGCCGGCGGCTGGTGGCGTGTCGTGTGATATGGCGAACCGGTAGGGCGGTTGCCACCCTCGGTTTTAGGAGCGGGTGGAGGGCGTGCTGTGGTCGTCCGCGGGCTGCTGCTCGGTTTCGTCCGCCGGTGAGCGGCCTGTCTGTCGCCAGAGGGTGGCCAGGCCGCTGCCAATCACCGAGTGGGTGAGGGCTGAGATCGCGCCGGGGACGGCGGTGAGAGGCTCGGCGGCGAAGTGTTTCTGAGCAAGCACAACACCCAGGCCCGAGTTCTGCATGCCCGTTTCGATGGAGATCGTGCGGGCGGTGGTGGTCGGGTATCGCAGGAGTTTGGCGAAGCCGTAGCCGACCGCAAACCCGGTTGCGTGCAGTAGCACGATCGCTGCGAGGAGTTGCAGCCCCGCAGTTTTCACGGCCTCCGCGTTCTGGCCGATGATGCTGCCGCAGATCAACGCGATGGCGAGCACGCTGACGAGCGGTGCGGCTGGAAGCACCCGCGAAACCACGCCAGGCGTGAACCGGTTCAAAAAGATGCCGCACGCCACGGGCAAGATCACCACCTGCAGGGTTGAGAGAAACAGGCCCCACGAGTCGACCTCGACGAGCTGACCAGCCAGCAGCTGCGTGAGCAGGGGAGTGAGTGCGACAGCGGCGAGGGTGGAGCAGGTTGTCATCGCGACGGAGAGGGCGATGTCGGCACGGGCGATGAAGGTCACCACGTTGGAGGCGGTGCCTCCCGGGCAGCAGGCGACCAGAATCAAGCCCACCGCAAAGGGAGTGGGAAGCCCGAGCCCGACTCCGATCGCCCAGCCGGCCAGGGGCATGATCAGAAACTGGGCGATCACGCCGGCGGCGACCGCTGCAGGACGAGAAGCGACCCGCAAAAAATCGGCGGGCGTGAGCGTCATGCCCATGCCCAGCATGATCACCGCGAGGCCGCCGACGATCAGTTTGCCTTGAAACCAGGAGAAGAGGGCTGGCTCGATCAGGGCCAGACCACAGGCAACGGCCACCCAGATCGGAAATGCGTTGGCGAGTCGTTCAAGCATGGATGTGGTTGATGTGGGCCGCATGAGATGCAAATGGAAGGAAGCCGACAGCCGGAGTGTATGCGACCGAGGCTGGCCTGCCGACGCCGTGGCCCCGGTGAGACTTTCTGAGGCCTGGTTAAACCTTCGGAGAGTGTGGTGCTGAGCCGATGAGGCAGAGCGTCTGCTGCCGGCGAGGGATCGCTGCGTCGGTTGATGTGCCCTGGTGAGCCCGACGGCACCCACTCCAGACCGTCACAGACACGATTGCTCGCCGCTCCGTGTTCGACTTATCCTGCAAGTCTGCGGTTGAGCGAGTGTCTCAACTCCAGAGCACGCGGCCCGACGGACCTCGACGGAACAACTCTGCATGGTGATTTTACTGGTCAAGATTGCCTCGGCGGTCGTGTATCCCGCGGGCATGGCGTTTTTTCTGCTGGCGGTCGGCATGGGGCTCTGGCGTTGGGGACGCAGCGAGCGGTGGCAGCTGTGGGGCAGGCGAGCGGCGGTGGCAGGGCTGATCGTGTTCTACGTGTTTAGTAACAGCCTTGTGGCTGAGCAGCTTGGCCGATCGCTGGAGCGGCGAGCGATGCTGCCCGATCCCATGCCCCACGCTGATGGTGTGATCGTGCTCGGTGGTGGCATCAGCCCGCGAGCGTTTCCAAGGCAGACGGCTGAAGTGAGTGATGCCGGAGATCGGCTGCTCTACGGGGCGCACCTGCTGCGAGAAGGACTCGCCGACTGGATGGTCTGCGCAGGAGGCGGCGGAGAACTCTCATACATCAAGCAGACCGAAGCGGAAGCTATGCAGGAGATGCTCGCCTGGATGGGCGTCAGCGATAAACAGATCACGCTCGACACCAAGTCACGCAACACTCGCGAAAATGCCGCGGAGAGTCTGCCACTGGCAGTTGAGCGGGGGGCAAAGAGCGTGTTTCTCGTGACGTCTGCCAGCCACATGCCGCGGTCGCTGGGCATCTACAAGAAACAGGCCGAGCAGCTCGGGATTGAAGACCTGGAAATCATTCCCGCTCCCTGCGACTACATGTATATCGACTCGGAGCAGTACCCGCCGCTCTACTACCGAGTCGCCACCTCACTTCTGCCAAACGTTGGTGCCATGCGAAACTCGACGCGGATCATCCATGAGTACTACGGCATGGTCTACTACTGGCTGCGAGGCTGGATCTAGGCAGGGTTGGCAGGGCGGCTCAGGTTCTTTGCGGATGTGCGTCGCCCTGGGATGAAAAAAGGAAAAGCGATGGATCGCAGAGGGTGGCTTCCGCATTTCACGCGGCTTGGTCTGGCTTGCATGGCCGTGGCGGCGGCCCTGTGCGGGCCAGGGCAGGCTGAAGCAGCGGAGGAGCCGACGGCCGCTGAGGCACGTTGGTATGGCGAACTTGATGCGGCCGACCGCCGCTTTCGCTTTGTCTTAGAGGTGGACACGGAGCAAGAGCCCGATCCCCGCTGGCAGCTGCGGAGCATCGATGAAGGAGATCGTCGATTTCTCGTAGAAGATTTCAGCGAGGACGGGGAGCAGCTGCGGTTTACCCTTCCTGTCTCCCAGGCGAGTTACTCCGGCAACATCGGCGACGACGGCTTGATCAAAGGGATCTGGCAGCAGCGAGGGGGGAGGTTTCCTCTCGACTTTGAGCCAGTCGGCGAAGAGCCGCTGCCACCGCCGCCAGAGGAGGTCTGGAGTGGCACCCTCGACGCGATCGTGCAGAAGCTGCAGCTGCGTTTCCGGATCACCCGCGACAAGGCAGGCCTGCGGACTGCCTGGATGGACAGCCTGACGCAGCAGTCGGGTGGGTTTCGTGGTGACCTTGGTATCAAGGGTGATACCTGGACGATCGACGTGCCCGCCGTCCGTGGTCGCTTCGAGGGCACGCTCTCTGCCGATGGCCAGACGCTCGAAGGGAGCTGGTCGCAGGCGGGCGCATCACTGGCATTGACGCTTCGCCGTGGCAAAGAGCAGCCGATTCCAGCGGCTCAGACAAAGAACCGACCGCAGACGCCACGCCCTCCGTTTCCCTACGACGTGAGCGAGATCCGTATCCGCAACGCGGTGGCCGATGTGACCCTCGCAGGCACGCTGACGATGCCCTCCGGGGATGGTCCGTTTCCAGCAGTGGTGTTGGTTTCCGGCTCAGGGCCACAAGATCGAGATGAGACCCTGTTTGACCACAAGCCATTTGCTGTGCTCGCCGATGCATTTACCCGCCGCGGGATCGCGGTGCTGCGGTATGACGATCGTGGCGTGGGAGGTTCCACCGAGGGGCCGGCCGACGCGACCAGTCAGGATTTTGCCGGTGATGTTCGCGCGGCGTGGGAGTTTCTCTCCACACAG
>Ga0182090_1288619_pt1 | contig 19677 bp, 17 predicted proteins | sample 041ome_24_FD_127767 | JGI IMG/M metagenome (GOLD analysis project Ga0182090, IMG submission 127767) | Metatranscriptome of coastal salt marsh microbial communities from the Groves Creek Marsh, Georgia, USA - 041408BS metaT (Metagenome... | ecosystem: Environmental > Aquatic > Marine > Intertidal... | reverse complement strand
TAAGAAAGGAGACCGCGGAGCGCCGAGGTCATGTGTTTTCTCGCATCGAACGCTTTACCCGTCCTCTTGTCATGCACGACCTTCCAACGCGTGGAGTAGTGGTACCCTGCGCCAGTGACCGTTCCAGTTCCACGATAATGCGGGTTTTTCACGCGGATCGCGGTGGCGAAGTACAATTTCGCACCGTCCTCGCCGAGACGGACCCTGCCAAGGCATCTCGTTGCGCTCTCGCGCGGCGTGCGCCGGATCAGACGCCGTCCGGCGCGATTATCGTCTACGGATTTGCACGCCAGACTGGCTCGAAAGTGGATTGGTTTCAAGTCTTGATAATATATCTTTGTTGGATGGACGGTTGTCTTCTTTCGCCCCGGCTTTTTCTTTATGCCTTTCGTTGTCATTCTGATGTTTCACCGCAAGAGAATAATTACGAGATCCGTTTGAGCTCCTTTTTCAAGAGGGCATGATCGTGCTGGACACGTCTAACTACCATGCACAGGTGCGCTCGTTGCGGAATACCGACGACCGATGCAGCTTCGCATACTTCTTTCGCGTCCTTTTCTTTCTTCTTGAACTCGGTCTTCATTTTCCTCAGTGCCTTTCTGGCATTTTTCACGGGTTCGGTCGTATCGTCGGGCGCGGCGACGGATGACATCGCGTAGGCTGCCGCGAATCGTCGGCTGAGTGGTTGTTCTCCGTTTGAAGACATTGACTTACAAGACTCTCAACATTAAATTTAGGAGGGTCATTAGCCGGAACACATCGTGCACGATGGCTCTTGTGCAATGGTGACCTGGGCCCCCAGGGTCGCTGGTTTCGTGCGCAAGTAGTAGATGCCAGTCTTGAGGCCACCCTTCCACCCGTACATTAGCATTTTGTGCATGGTCTTCACGTCAGGACGGGCCAGGAACACGTTCATACTCTGCGTCTGACAGATATATGGTCCTCGAGCAATCGCATGGTCGAGAATCACCCGCTGCTTCAGGTCCCACACCGTCTTGTAGACGTCACGGATCTCCGGCGGAATGCGCTCGATGCCCTGAATGCTGCCCCCATTCTTGATGATCTGGTTCTTTAACTCCTCGCTCCACAACCCGGCGGCGCGCAAGTCATTGATCAGGGGCTTGTACAAGCACACAAACTCCCCGGCCATCGTGCGGCGAACGTAGTAGAACGATGAGGGAGCCTCCACCGACTCGATGTTTCCGCAAATCTGCGCCGTGCTCGCCGTCGGCATAATTGCACAGACGAGAGAGTTCCGAAGGCCGTGTGTCTGCAGGCGCGCTTTCAGAGTATCCCAATCGAAATCCTGGTGCGGTTGCCTGTTCCAGAGATCGTACTGCAGCAATCCTTTACTTGCCGGGCTCCCATCGTATGTGCTGTATGCACCCTTCTCGGACGCCATGCAAATGCTTTCGTCGATACTCGCGTGGTAAATTGCAGCGGCAACCTTCTCACTGAAGGCCGTGGCGGCCGGGGAATCAAACGGAATGCGCATGGTCACGAGCGCGTCGGCGAACCCCTGCACACCCAGTCCGACGGGACGATGACGCGTGTTCGAGCGCGCGGCTTCTTCGATAGGGTACTCATTCACGTCAATGACTGTGTCCAGTGCACGCGTCATGATTCTGGCGACGCGCTGTAATTCAGCATAATCGAATCCTGCTTCCGGGTCGGCAAATTGGCTCAGGCACAAGCTTCCAAGATTGCACACGGCGACTTCATCAGGGGAAGTATACTCCACAATCTCGGCACAGAGATTGGAGCACTTGATGGTCCCCAAATTCGACTGATTCGACTTGGCATTGATATGGTCCTTGAACAGGATATAGGGCGTCCCGCTCTCGATTTGGGCGTGGATGATACTGGTCCACAAATCACGGGCGCGGATGCTCCTCCTCGCACGACCCTCCAGTTCGTAGCGTTCGTACAGCGCAACGTAGTCGTCTCCTACGGCATCCGAGAGGCCCGGGCACTCGGACGGGTCGAACAGGCTCCACATCTCGTCTGCATCGAGTCGGCGCATGAACAGGTCACTGACCATTAACGCCAAGAACATGTCACGGGCTCTGGCCTCCTCATCGCCTCCCGGGCGGCGCAGCTCGATGAAGCTAAAAACCTCCGGGTGGTCGATGCCCAGGTACGCTGCCACAGCTCCCTTCCTCCGGCTGCTCTGATTTATATAGTTGGGAATGGCCGCGTTGATCGTTTTCAGGAGCGGAATGATCCCGTCCGTTTTCCCGTTCGTGCCCTTAATCGCTGCCCCTTTGGACCTGATATCTCCGATGTGGACGCCCAACCCTCCCCCATGCTTACTGATCCGCGCCATCTGGTGCAGGCAGCCGAAAATCCCATCGAGACTGTCCTCCATCCCGAGAAGGTAACAGCTGCTCAGCTGCTGACACCGCATACCGGCATTGAACAGGGTCGGGCTCCCGAAAACGGCTTTCCTTTCCGACAGAATCGAGTACAGCGCCCTCACACGAGCCATATCGAATCCACCGACCACCGAGGCGACTCGAAGAAAGACGTGCGCCGGTCGCTCGACGATGGACCCGTCCAGTTTCGTGCAGTAGAGGCGCTGCATGGTGCTAATCCCGAAGAAATCAAACTCGTAATCCGCGTCGTAGTTGATCATCGCCTGGAGCTCGGGGGCATTGGTTTCCACGAACGACCAGAAATCGTCGTGGAGGACGTGACGAAGCTTCGTCCACGTGGCGATAACGCATGGGTTGGTCTGCCGGTGGAGATTCGATACGGCGATGCGGGAGGCGAGCGTCTCGTACTCTGGTGCCGTCGTTTGGTTCGAAATGCAGACGGTCGCTGCCAACGTGTCGATGTCCTCCGTCTTCATGACGTCCGCCATATTCGTGACCACTTGGCGAACAATCATCCCGTAATCGATCGCGGCCGGGTCCAAATTCCAGGCCATTTTCTTGAGTCGCCGGGTAATCTTCTGGAAGTTGACTTCCTCACGCGAACCATCCCGCTTGATCACGTGCATTGTTTGGTTCGGGGTGTCAGGGTTCGAATGTAATTTCGAAGTGACGTGCACTCTCGAAGAGTCGACTTCATCATCAATCCCCGAGGTCGTGATTGAGCTCATCGATGTCGCGATTGATGCTTGGGTTGGGATCGGCATGATTCGGTCTAGGGGATTTGACTGGTACCCCTCTGGATAATATTCGCGATTGGAAGATGTGTGATTTGGGTCGCGAACCATTGCACCTTACACACTTTTTTAAAAAAATGGAAGCTACTGGACTTCGAGACTGGGAGGTCCCGAGTCACTGACGGCGCGAGTGATGAGGTTCTGGAGGAAGGCTTTCCGATTTTTCGACTTGACCAACGAGTCCTGCAGCACCGGCTCCGAAATCACCCATCCCAAGACCTCGGCAACGTACGTTGCGATCTCCATCCATTCGCCGGGGTCGTCGCGGGGGACAAAAATGATATTCATGTCCGGGATATCACCCGAACCAAAGTGCGCTTCGGCCAGGGCAACTTGCACTGCGCTCGGGAAGAGTTCGAGGTAGGCTCTCGTTTGTAGCTCCTCATATTCTTTGAGCTTCATGAACAGTTTGTGGACGCGGGTCTTGCACTCCAGAATCGTTTTCCCGTCCGCGGAGAGTCCGTCAACCTTTCCCTGAAGAATGATAGGGTACCCCCCGACTTTCGTGGTCCCGATTTCTCGTCGTATGATCTCATCCTCGCGGTGCTGAAAATCGTATTCTGGCAAAATATCACGAACGCGTTCTATAATACACATCTCGCGCTCGTTACCGTACCGCGTAAAGGCGAGCCGTTTGGCCTCTTTCATGACGTCAGAAGTCGAGACCCCATCCGTATGAATCTCGGCTCGATCCGGGACGAATGGTCCACTGCTCGTCATCACGTCCAGAAATTGCGGCATGGGTGCCCGAAGGTTTGCCGTGATAAACGGGGAGGCGCGTTGGATCTCCCGGCGATGATCCTCGATGGTCTGGACATCGTTCCGGTTGTGCGCTGCATAGTACGAAGCCTTGTTTGAGCTTTTCCACGCCGCCATGAACGCATCAGCTCGCGACGTATAAGGGTTTTTGTTGACGAGGCCCGCAATGTTCGACGCATTGAGAATGATCTCCGTTTTGGGTTGCCGAACCATATTGGCAAGTGTCCTATTCATTCGGATTTGAATTGGGGCGAATTTTATCTGGACCCGTCACAAGAGCATGAGAATCGATTGCGGAGCTGGGTACATTTTCAATCCGGAGACCGGTAACTGTGTGAAAGCCGACGGCGATGCCGCCGCCCGGGTGCAAGAGAAAGGTCGAGTGAGCCGGTTCGGCACGTGTAATGGCACTGTGAAAATCTCAAAAGGCGGCAGACCTCATTGTGTTCGAGGAACCCAGCCGAAAAAGAAGAAGAGCCCGGTTGGCCAGGGGGCAGTCCAGAAGAAGGTAGCCGGGGTCGCGGCGGTTCATCACGAGGCAGTCGCTCGGCGCCGAGCCCACCAAGATCTGGCCAATTCGTTACGTCTGAAGCTCGTCGATAGCCAGATGCGGAGACAGATGAATAAGACGAACGTCGTCCTGAAATCCATCACCAACCTCCGCAGGGAGATCGGCCAACTCGAGCAGCGATTGGCGTTTGGAGCTGCTCAGGTTCGACAGTTCCCGGTCGCCCAAGTCCAGGCGCCGAACCCGCTGAAACGCCCGTCCGTCCAACCGGCCAGGAAATAATCCTGCTCAGAGACAGATGTCCTCTGTTGTACTCCTATCCTGTATTCTGGGGGCGGGATCCGCCGCCATGCTCTGCAGCGGCCTCCTTGTTCTGCGAAGTCGAAGCAGTAACGTATCTGCTGCATCTCCGGTGGTAGCGACCTCGACAAACGAACCACCCACGACAGTCAAGCAAGTTTCGGTGGAACACGGACGTTTCTACACGATTTCAAGCGCATCCGGAACGTCTATCGGGCACGATTTTGACAAATCACGCGGGAAAGGAAAGATGTGCGATGCTGTGGGGACCACCAAGGGAAACGGTGCCAAATTCAAATTTACGAAGGACGGCTCCGACTGGACCATCGCCACTGATTGCGATGGTGATTCGAACTATACCTCTTTCCTCACCGGGGGCAAGGACCTCATCGCTGCTCGTGACAAGAAAACGTCGTCCACTCAGGCATGGGCGGTCGCGTGCACCGATCGCGGGTGCTCGCTCAAAAACAAGAAATTGAAAAAGTTTCTCGGCGGGTCGTTCGAGTCGCCAACGTACTCGTCAACCGAGGTTCTATACCGACTCTCTCCTGCCTGAATGCATTTCGAAATGACCTCTCATCCAGAGCACCAGTACCTCGACTTGGTTCGCGATATCATTCGCCACGGCGAACGACGATCTCGCGAACGAACTGGGGCCGGTACGCTCGCCCTCTTCGGGCGAACACTTCGCTTTGATTTGCGCAACGGGTTCCCCCTCCTCACCACCAAACGCGTCTTCTGGAGGGGGATCGTCCAAGAGCTCCTCTGGTTCCTGAATGGGAATACCGATAACTCGATCCTTGCGGACAATGGGGTACATATTTGGGATGGGAACTCGTCCAAAGAAGCACTGGAAGCGCACGGGCTGCCGTACCCGGAGGGTATCTGCGGCCCAATTTACGGCTGGCAATGGCGAGCGTGGAACGCACCATACGATCCCACACGTCCACAGGCACCGAGAGGCGTCCAAGATCAGCTCGTGGAGCTCGTGCACGGTCTCATCCACGACCCGGAATCTCGACGCCACATTCTCACCGCCTGGAACCCGGACCAACTCCAGGAAATGGTCCTCCCCCCATGCCACGTCCTGTGTCAATTTTATGCATCCACACCTCGCGATGACGGTAAGCGCCGGCTCTCCTGCCAGCTGTACCAGCGAAGCGGGGATGTTGGACTCGGAGTCCCCTTCAATATTGCATCCTACTCACTCCTCCTTTCCATTGTGGCGCACTGGTGCGACATGGTCCCAGCAGAGTTCGTTCACGTCCTCGGCGACGCCCATATCTACGAGGACCACGTCGAACCCCTCAAGACGCAGGTCAAGCGCGATCCTCGCCCGTTCCCGCGGCTGGTGGTGAAGAGTCCGAGGACGTGGTACCGGAATCTCGCCGAGCTCTCCAAGGCCGAACTCGGGGAAGAGCTCGATCGCGATATCAACGCGTTCGGCGCCGAGAGTCTGTGTCTCGAGGGGTATACCCACCATCCTCATATTTCGATGAAAATGGCCGTTTGATGCGGAAAATCGGTTTCAAAAAATTCCCGGCCTGTAACAATCTCATACCACCATCATGCCACGATTCACGAACCCGAAACACGTGCTCACGCCCACCATCCTCGAGACGCTCGAGAAACTCACTGGAATCAAGGATCGCGACGCGTGGACGAACATCTTCTTCCTCCTGAGCAAATCCGAGCACGATAACGAGCGCATCGAGAACACGTTCGAGACGAGCAAAGGAGAGAGCGTCTTCTTTTTTGCGAAACGGCTCCCGTACGACGGCGAGCAGCGAGGCGTCACAGTCGGATTTTCGGGGCTTACAACCGCGAATGACGGAAACGATAAATATGGCGACTTCCACAAGGTTGCTATCAGGTATAAAAAGCTCGGGGGCGTGGATCTCCGGAAACTCGCCAAAGGCCTGACCAAGGACAAGGATAAGGCCGACGAGTTTTGCCAGAAGATTCGATCATTGCATGGCGAATTCGCCGAAAAGTTTGTCCAAGTGCAGTTTGACGACCTGTGTCATAAGGGGGGGTACATCTACGAAGCAGGCAAGGCCCTGAAGAATGCCGGCATCGAGAACCCGTCACCACTCGCGCTCGCCACCGTCATCGATACGTTGATAAACCAAGGGATTGGGGGTAGGTGGTGCGCGGTCAAGTGGCTGGAGACCTTCCACGCCGAGCACAAACACGCCAGCGAGTCCAAGATTCTGGCCGAGTTCCTTAAATGGAAAAAGGTTGCAGCCACAAAGAACGAGCACAATGATCCACCGTCGAATGGTGAGAAACGGGCCCAGATGTTCATCGATTTGTTACATGAGGATGGCAAGCTCCTTCCGACATCGCTCTGCGAGAAGGTCGTGAAATGGCAAATGAAGTAGCCGAAATCATTTCTTGTTTATCTGTAAAGCATGCGTCTCCACATCCTTATCCTCCTCGTCGCCTGCCTCTGCGTCCTGTGGACACAGTGGACGCTCCGAGTACCGCGAAAAGGCGACTGTTTACGTCCAGAGGTCCACGAAAACTTCCTCACGCCCGCCGAGTGCACGGAAATCATCGAACGGGCAAAGGAATTGGGTCTCGACCGGTCGGCAGTGACCTCGACGGCCGATGGCTCGGGAACGATCGATGCTTCCAGGACCTCGACCCAAGTCTTCCTCCCCGACGATGATCCCGTGGCCCACCGGCTCGCGGCAAAGGTCGCGTCTTTCCTCCGCGTCCCGCCGAATCGAATGGAACAAATCCAGGTCCTCCACTATGGTCCTGGGCAGAAGTACGAGCCGCATTACGACGCGTGCAACGACGGCTGCGACGCCGGTTCCGATCTTCCGAGAGTCGCCACGTTCTTCATCTATCTCAACGACGTCGAGGAGGGCGGGGAAACCGCCTTCCCCATGCTCGGGGTTGGGGTTGCCCCCAAGACCGGGCGGGCGTGTCACTGGTATAACATCGATACGAGGACGGGCGTCAACTTGCCGTGTGCACTGCACGGTGGAAGCCCGGTGATCCACGGGGAGAAGTGGGCCTGCAACATCTGGATTCGGTAGCTTGGGTTTTTTTTCTTGGTGGATCTGAGAAATCGAAACCATGTCGTCGAATTACCCACAACCTAGTGGAGGGGGTGATTCCACGATGATGATGGTCGCGCTCCTTGGAATCGTGGCGTGTTCGTGTATCGCGTGCTGCTGCTCGTCGGTCGTTGTCAGCGCCAACGAATCCGGGGGCGGTCCAGACGCGCTGAAGTTCGATGGGTACTGGGACCTGATGAATTCGCTCGGGCTGCCCGACGGATTGCTTGGCGGATCCGGTGATGATGATCTTGGCGATGGAACCTCGCCCCAGAGTAGCAGTTCCCCACCCTCCAGCGGCGGGACCCCATCCGGTACAAAGGATTGTGTGAAGTACGTTAAGGACAAGTGTGATGGAAAGACAGGGAAGTCGCGCGACTCGTGTATTAGCAAGTATAAGAAGTCGTGCGTCAATGACGGGGGCGAATGGAAGCCTGAAAAGAAGGACGATAAGAAGGATACAGATTGCGTCAAGTATGTCAAGGACAAATGCGACGGGAAAAAGGGGAAGAGTCGGGATTCATGTATCTCAAAATACAAGAGCAGCTGTGTCGAGCGAGGTGGTAAGTGGACGAGCAGTTCCAGCGGGTCTAGTAGTGGGTCCAGCGGGTCCAGTCCGCCCATCTGGTCCAGTCCGTCCAGCGGGTCCGATCTCAAGGTGAAATTGGTCGACGATCCGCATAAGGGGACCGGGAGCGCGACCTACGAGGTCGGTGTGGGAGAGTACCCCGATCTCCGACTCGATCTCGACAAAAAGTGGAACGATCGCATTGCCGCGTTCGATATTCCATCTGGTTTGCGTGTGGTCGCGTATACCAACCCCAACTTTGGAGGAACGTCCATCACCCTGGATGGAAAGTCGTCGAAGGACGCGAAAGGGTATTACACGCACTGGCTGGACCGCGTGAACGGTGAGCAAATGTGGGACAAGATCTCCTCGATGAAGGTGATCGATACGAGAAACGTAGGAGGTCTGCATATTGCACGAGCCACGGCCGCGTTCTTTGCCGCGAAGAAAAAGAGTAAATGCAATGTCGGGAAAGAGTCTGGATACAAATTCAGAGTAAGGCGCAAGACGTCGAGCGGTCGGTGGGAATGCCCGAAAGGCTGGAAGGATACGCAATGCGGGAAGATCCAGTATGATGTCGGTGGCGGTAATATGCGTTGGGTCGATGGAACAAAGTCTGGTGCCATGCAATGTAAGAAGAAGAAGTAGTATACAGAGTTTATAGTGACTAATTTACGTTAGTCCTGGTCCTGAGACCCGGCTCCTCTTGGAGAATCGAACAGTTGGACGAAAACTTCATCGGTAATCTCGACTGGGCATTCCCGATGCATAATTACTTCCGTCTGCCCCGCGACGTACCCCGTATCATCTATGAACACCGACGCCACGGTCTCAACTTGCTTGATCACGTCCGAATTCCGATCGAAGGCGAAAATCACACCGATCGGTGGTTTCCCGATGGCCTCGTAGAGCTGGATCTTTGCCGAGAAGCAGTACTTCGACGCCAGATCATCACCCTTACCGCCCTTCTTCGCTCTTGGAATGACCGTCATCCCGCCTTTCCGTGGGCGCAGGTACCATGGGGCGGGAATCGATGAGGACGTGCCAGCCTGTTCCAGGAATTTTGAGGGCGCATCAAATCGCGATCCCTTGATTTTGACTGGGGGTGGTGCCGGTAAGGTTCGCGTCGACATGGTTCGCTGGGGGTGAAGAGGTAACAGCATGCAGAAACATGAGAAAAAAATGAACCTCAAACAATCCTCGATTCGAGATCTTCGAGTTCCCGAATCCAGAGCTCGTCCACGGTCGTGTTCTCGAGTTCTTGGCGCTCGTGGTCCAGCTCGCGGACGTGTGCCCTGAGTTGCTCGACCTTTTCCTTTGTCAGCGAACGAATCGACATGGCCAGAAGTCCGGGGTCGTCCCTGATTCCCAATTCTTGCATATCGGCCTGCACATCCACGATAGGCCGGTTGTGGACGATCAGTCGTCCATCCACCACGCACTCGACGAATCTGAGTTTGTTCGATTGGTCTCGAATGGTCTGGTGCAGCGTTTTCAATTCATACGCCTTCCGTTTCTCATAGAGCGCGCGTCGCGCCGCATAATGTTCCTCGATGATGGTGTGGACCGAATCAAATTTCTGCGGCTTGCCGTCGCGGTTGATCAGGGTCATGTTCGTCGTGCTCAGCTTCGTCTCCAAGCGGAGCCCGGGGTGGGAGACCATACTCGCATCGCTACAGAGAAACTCCAGGTCGACCGTCGTCTCGGTCGATTCGTCAACCAACCGCGAGACAGACTCCAGTCCTGCAAGCCAAGTTTTGTATCCTGAGGTCCACGTGACGGGTGCCAACTCGGTCACCCGCACGACCGTGCCACGCAGAGTAGGTTTTGCCGTGTAGGTTCCACGGGCGACGAATCCACCGTCACACGCCTCGATCTCACCCGTGAACCCGCGGTACGATGGGGCGATGGGTTTGGGAGGATCGCCACGGATCCGGGCCCGGACCGCTGAAATCACATCGTGGATCGAATGGTTTGGGACCGACGAGCTGAACCCCGTCCCGATCCCGGTCGCCCCATTGACCAGGACCATGGGGACGATGGGGATGTACCGCACCGGCTCGATGGACATTCCATCATCCTCGAGGTATTCCAGGACGGGATCGTCGCGTGCCGGAAAAATGAGTCGTGCGGCTGGGGCCAAGCGGGTGAAAATGTACCTCGCGCTCGCAGCGTCCGATCCGCCCGCCAATCGAGACCCAAACTGCCCCGATGGGACGAGAAGGTTGAGGTTATTGGATCCTGTGAAATCGCGAGCGAGGCCCACGATCGTTCCTTGGAGAGATACTTCCCCGTGGTGGTACGCGGCCACCTCCGAGACGTAGCCGGAGAACTGCGCGACCTTCACATCCTTCTCCAACCGTTTCTTGAACGCGCCGAACATCACTTTGCGTTGCGATGGTTTGAGCCCGTCGACCGAGTCGGGGATCGATCGGCGAACGTCTGCGACCGAAAAGTTGATCAGGTCCTTGTTCACAAAGTCGGAAATGGGGAGCTCGTCCACGTCGTACCGCCGTCCGGACCCGTCGTGGTCCATGATCCACGATTTCCGGTCGTCCGCGCGCTTTTTCGAGAAGGCGAGGCTTAATGCGTCGGGTCGAGTGGGATCGTCCGTAAATGTGATCACGTGACGGTCCAGTGCGGAAAAGTAATCGCGCGCCTCCGCGCTCGTGCTCGTCCCCAGTCCCTTGTAATACTTGACCGTCCATGTACCCGGTGCAGGCTCTCTGGTGCGCCACGCGTCGTACTCCTGCATCGAGAAAAACGATTTCACGGTAGACCCCTTGGTCACCTTGACGAGTGGCGTCACGAACTCGGCAATGAAGCCAGGGGCTTGTAGCAGACCGGGGAACTCTGAATCAAAGTAGTTGAGGAGGAGGCCCTTGATATGACTCCCGTCCGCGTCGGCATCCGTCATGATGAGGACCCGGCCGTACCGAAGGTCGGTCGTTGAGGTATACCGTTTCTTATGCTCCAGTCCGAGGATGCGTTTCAGGAACTGGATTTCCTGGTTCTTCGCGCTTCCAGCCGCGTTCTCCCGGACATTGACCAGTTTTCCCCGCAGGGGGAAGACGCCAAAGGTCGCGCGCCCGACGGCGGACAGGCCCGCAATGGCCAGGGATTTGGCGGAATCGCCCTCGCACAGGATGAGCGTACACTCCCCCGACCTCGATGTGCCCGCGAGCGTCGCGTCGTCCAGTTTGGGGATGTTGAGGCGCGTTTTGCGAGCGTCATTGCGCTTGATGGCAGCGTCCGCCTTGGAGGTTGCCGCCGCCTCCAACATCTCGACCAGACCAAATTTCTTGCTCACCAGCTTTTTCAGAACGTCGTCCGGCAGGGTACACGTCGACCCGAACCGTGCCACCGGCGTTTTTAGGGTTTCTTTCTGCTGATTGTCGAATTCCGGGTTGACGATGACCGCGTCCACGATGAGACCAATCGAGTCGGTAACCATTGCCGGGGTGAGCGCGACCCGTTTCATCGAGTCTCTGATGTATTTGGTGATCTGGGAGAGGACGTGTTTCATATGCGTACCATCGTTCGTCGAGATCCCGTTGACGAACCCGATCCGGGGCGGGGGTGTGCCGCTGTTTGGAAACACGACGACTTTCCACCGTGCGCTCTCGAAGGTCAGGTGGGGCACGTCACTCGCAATGAGTTTCGCATACTTCTCGATCGAGGTGCACGGGACGCGTTTCGTCCCCAGTTTGACGATGGGACGAGAGGTTGCGGCGATATCGAAGGCGCGGCGATGCATCAGCGCTTTCATGTCGTCGGGGATGCGGCCCGGGAGGCCCAGTCGCTCGAGGTCCGGGTACGACGCGATCTTCGTATAGGATTTCCCCTTGGCGGTGGCCGGTGCAGGGCGGATCCTCGGCTTCCCGATCTTCTTCATGTTGTTTGTGAATGTTTGACTGTAGACCGTCTCGCCGTCCGAGAGCGTGATCTGGAACTTCGTGGACCAAATGTTCGCCAGCTTGGCACCGAGTCCGTTCCTGCCGCCCACGGTGCGCTCGGTCTCGTCGTCAAAGTTTGAGCCCGTGAGCATGTGCCCGAACACGAGCTCTGGGATATAGATACCGTGCTCGTTCTTCTCCAGCGGCAGCGTCGACCCGTCGTTGGTGATGGTGAATGAATCGTCCTCGACAGAGACTTTGATATACGACACCGACTCGTCGCGGACGCTATGGTCCCTGGCATTGACCAGGATCTCATCGAACATCTTGAGCAGGATGCCGTGGACGTTGACCTGTTTGCGAATGATTCGGTCACCCTCGACGACGAACCGGTCCTCTGCATCGCACGTGTTGGGACCAACGTACATATCGGGCCGCTTGAGGACATGGTCGATATGATCGAGTTTAACAAACCTTTGAGGAGGCATGGCGAACCAATGTGACGGGATGGGGTTTGGTTGTTTTGGTTCTGCCGGGGGTCCGCTCGGACTCGGAGCTCGATCTTTGGACTTTGACGGGAACTCGTAAGTGGACATTTCGAAAGCGAGGAAGCAGACGACCTATTAGTTTTGGTGAATTTCTGAAAAACTAATTCTCAGTTGAAGTGGGGGTAGCAACCGTCTATTATCTAGTAGTGCTGGCTAACCACTTATGAAATGGAGCTCATCTACTTTTATATACTAAATAGAGTTCTTTGAAATTCTCCTTATAGCCAGGGTCTAAAACATAAGTGGTTACCCAGCACTACTAGATAATAGATTGGCAGATACTATCACTCATGTAAAATCTATTAGTAGCTCAGTTTTCACCAAAACTAATAGGTCGTCTGCTTCCTCTCTTTCAAAATGTCCACTTATTACAACCCCCCAAATGACCCAGACTACCTTACCCGTATCAACATATGGTTCGCGCCCCCTGCAATTAATACGTCGCCGGGACCGCGTGCCCCGCGTCCAGAATGGCCTGCGTCAGTGTCCCGTCCCCGATCTCAAAATCCCCGATAACCCGGCCAAACTTGCCGCGTTCGCCATGGTACTCTCTGCTGAGGAGCACGTGGCGAGACCCCACCGGGAGAAGCGCTTCAACGAACCCCCTGGCGGCAAGACCTTTTTCCTTTTCCTCCGGGTCCCGCGTTCGAATCTCACTCGAATCGATCCCGATCAAACGTATCCGTTGATTTTTCAGCGTAACCTCGAAGCCAAGGTCAATGTCGACGTCGACAGTATCGCCATCGACCACACGGACGATCGTCGCTCGGTACCTATACATGTTGGTAGAAACTACCAAGAAACAAATGCGTGAAACCCATGCATTTATTCCGGCGCCGCATGAAAATGAAGTCTGTCGACGAGCGAATCAAGGAAACGACGAACATTATGTACCAGATGAGGAAGCACGGGATGGATAACGACCCCGGCACCGTCCAGCTCAAGGAGGAGATGAACGCGTTCGCGCGGCATGGGGAGGAACAGACCGGACGGTCGACGCTCGAAAATGGACAAGAGATTTACTGGCACTTTTCCAATTCCATTACAAGTCACGTGCACGTGATGAACCAGAAACCGAAAACAGAGTAGACCAGTCGCCTGTAACCTATACCTGTAGAAGGACCTATCGGACGCGTTCCTATACCCTACGTCCTACGTAAATCCGGGCGCCGGCGCACACACGCCATGTCGCTCGACATGCAGGTTCACCGGTGTTCCGCGTGATGACAGAACAATATTGCAACACGTGATTCGTTGGTGCGGGGAAACGTCGAACGAACGCAGAACAAGCATAAACGACCCGTTTCGTTTCGCGAGAAAACCAAAAAAAGGATGACGCCCGATCCCGTGATGAGTTTCCTCGCGCCACTTGAATATACAATCAACAAGTCTCGTTACACGGTGTTATGCGAGGGAACCTGGACTGTGGACGAGAACGATGTCACGCGTCTGCGCGTCGACTCTGAACTCTTTCCAGCCTTCTGGATTTCCGGGGAACTCATCGGCGATGCCCTGACGATCGACGGTGGGCGGTTCGATGATACCTGGACAGACCGCCCTGTTCGTCACACCGAGTTTGTATGTGCGGCGGAAGAGGCGACGTTCGCGATTACGCACGGTAGCGTCGAGCTGACCATTCCCCGTCCGGGGTCACGCACGGTCATAGGCTTTGGAGCCGATTCGGAGGCCATTCGCTTCCCATCCAGCTTTGATGGGGGGTTCATGTTAAAGAGACGCTGAGTTACATAGTTATCGACCTGATGTTTAAAACGAGACCTACTACACCCACATTCCTGCCCGCCCGCTACCAGCGTTCGGATACACTCCAGATTTCCACCTGATACCACCACCTGGCGTCAGCCCGGAGTTGGCGTTGTTGGACCATTGCCGGATACCCGACCTTCCGTGGACGATACCGACCGAACCATTTGCGGAGCGCTGCCCGCTTGCGGTGCGACCGCTGGGGGTCTTGGTCACCGACCCAGTCCGTCCACCGCTGCGGGTCTTGGTCACCGACCCAGCCCGTCCACTGCTGCTGGTCTTCGTCGCCGAGCCTCCGAACGAGGAATATGTACCTTCCGGTCCACTCGCCGTCGACTGAGAACTACTGTTGTGCGTTTTGGACACCGATCCGCTCGGGGCCCTCGTCAACGGTGCGTTCCGGAGGTTGGCTCCCGTCTTTCGCATCGCATTCTCCTTCGACATCATCCGGGCTACCTCGGTACCCGCACCCAACGCTTCCCTGAGAATCTTATTCGCACGCTCGAGGTTCTTCGCGGCAGCATTCGTCGGTGCCGGTATGTTCCCCAACTTCCGCACCAACTTATCCATCTTTGTCATGGCGGTCACAGACCTCATCCCGGTCTCGAACAGAAGAGTCTCGAGTTCCATTCGCTTCACCGGGCTGTACATCTTCGCCTTGTTGCTCCTCAGATTCGCTTCGATTGACGCCTCCTCCGCGGAAGACCGGGCGTGCTCTGCGAGCATCTCGGCCAGTTGGGCCCACGGGTCACCCTTGACCCGCTTGGCGGTTGGCAGGGTATTCGGGTCTTTCGCCGGGCGCCCACGGGCTTTTGCCACCGGTTCGTTGAACGATGGCTGCTTGAGACCGGGGGCAGCGCGGAATGCCGCGTAGTGCAGCTTCTGTCGGTGCACTGGCAACAGCTTCTCCGGGAGCTTGACGTTGAGCGCCTCCCCGAGCATCTTTGCCGTCCGGTGGTCCTTGATTGCCGCGTTCACGAGTGCATTCGCCGATCCAAACTTCGCCCGCTTCGATTTATCGTGGTGGAACGCGTTGAGGAACGCGTGCGGTAAGATGGCACGGTCGAGCGAGGCCGGGAGGGTCTCGAGTGATTTACGAACCTTCGACGCATGATTCGATGGGTCGTTGGCCACGAGGGCGTGGAACCGATTGCGCGAGAGATTTCCAGAATCCAGGACCTGTTTCAGCGACTTGAACCTGGGGGCACCCGATCTAATCTTCTTTTTGGGGGCCATTGGGACGACCGGGATGATCGGGGCCACCGGCATTACGTGAGACGGTCCGCTGGAAGGTGCCCTCGATGGGGCTCGCGGGGCAGATACCGAACGTGCCCCGCTCAGTGACCTTTTCTGCCCCGATACCTTGCGCGACGACGATACAGTGTTCGCTACATTCTTGCCGCGGGAAACGTTGCTGTTTGACGAGATGGCAGGGATATTGCCGTGGAGCAAGATGTATCGTTCCAGAATGGTATCCTTTGATGCATCGTTCAAGTCGAGCTTGGACAGGATCTTATCCAGATCGAGGACATTCTTGATCGGCAGCTTGCCAGAAAGGCCGATGAATTTCGTGACTGCGTCACGTGGGACCCCGAGATCCTTCGCGAGTCGAATCCGCTGCTGAATCTGCATGATACCGGATGCAGGCAGACAATATTATTTTCCCTGCAATGGGTAAGCGGCAGAATGAATACGGGAGAACGACCAAACACCAAGAGAAAGCGAATCTCTAGGAATGATCTGGCACAGGCATTGCACCACGCGCTCACGCGCCCCGACATTTCTCAGGTGGCGAAACGAATGCGTCCAACCAACGGGTCGAATGGGTCGAATGGGTCGAATGGGTCCCGCGGGCAAGTCGCGGGGAACGCACACAGGTCGGTCAGTTCGGCAATCAGCAAGCGGACCGTAAGCACCGGACGGTCGTCGATGAGTCGGGGGAACATTGCAAACAATACCAATCTCCAAAACACGGCCACGTCGGCTACGACGCTGTACCCCCACCAAAAAGAGGCCATCATGATCGCCCGCAGATCGGCATTGTCGATGGATAAGGTCATGCACCGCAAAAAGCATGAGACAGGCGCGCCAATCTACCGTGGAGGACTCGTGGCGCATAGCACGGGGAGCGGAAAGACGGTGACCGCCCTCGGGATCATTCTCGAGTACATGAAGCGGCAGGATATGAGCCCGTACATCTTCATCGTGACCACAAAATCCAATAAGGAGCAGAATGGACTCCAAAAGTACCTCAAAAACATCCAAACGCGTTTCCCCGACTATGCTGCATCGCTCGTTCGGGAAGAGGTCACGGGGCAAGAAGCATTTGCCCGAGAGCGCGCGCTCGCCAATGGGTTCTCGAAGCATGTGCATTACCAAACGTTCATCGAGTTCGCTTCCTGTCTCGGATTCTACGGCTCGAGGAGCAGGAAGAAGGATACGATGTGCAAAGAACTCCAGATGAACAAGGGTAGGGAGTGGAAGCGCCGAGGTCTCGTCGTTATCCTCGACGAGGCGCACGAGTTGACAAAAGCCAATCTGCGGGATAGAAAGAAGTTCGACGAAAAGAAAGATTTGAAAAACGAGTACCAGGCCATTCTGCAGACAAAGGCGTTCCTGGCCAAGCAGAGTGGGATGGGGAAGAAGACCCCGAGCAGCGGACGACGACGAACGACCACCTCCGCCAACCCGCTCCTCCACATCTACGCGCTGACGGCCACCCCTGGAACTACCCCGAGGCAGTATATTGACACGCTCAATCTGGTCCGTCCGGCAAATGCCCCGACGCTCCTACCGAACACGTACAAATCCTCGAAGATTCTGCACAGGTTCGTCTCGATGGCAGACGTCTCGGGAAACCCGAACCTGTTTGCGAAAGTGAAGGATAAGTGCATCATTACCCCGATTCTCTCAGAGCATTACGCCATGATCATGCGAAAGCTCGGGGAATTCAGACGCTTGCAACTGAAAAAGGAGGACATTGTCCCCGGGCGGGATACTAAGAATCATCCTACACCGATCGAGTGGAAAGAGCTGCATTTCCTGCCGTATACGGAACACGACTACCTCAAACGGTCGAAAATCCTCCAGAACTATTTCAAGGAAATGGATATGACGATGTACGGCGATAATCGAGATGACGTGTTCCACATGATCGCCAGGAACTATTTCCAACTGAGCAAGCGACTTGTCCTGGGCGCAAACGATAAGAACCTGACGGCCAGGTATAGCGGAAAAGGCTCGGTTTTCCCGGGTAGTGAGTTGAAAATCATCCTTAAGCAGGAGAAAAGCGGCGCGGTCGTGGAGGTACCGTATGTGATTTCACCAAAACTCGTCGAAGTCGCACACCTTGCAGTCACGTGCCCGGGCAAGCAGTTTATTTACACGAGCGATCCCACGACGCTCAGGCTCCTCACGTGGCTCTTGGAAAACCTGTACCAAATGACCAACATCACGGATGGTGTCAAGAGCGGTGATATCACAAATCAGCTATTGGTGGGTCGATTGGCCAGGATGAAGAAACCGTCGCCATTCAGGAACTTTATCGCACTCCCGAGCAATACGGGCCTGTCCATCGTGCAAAACTTCATGAATGGGGTCGATCTCATCAGGGAGAGGAGCGGAAAAACTTTCGAGGACGCGACGCACGAACGCATGCTCCGCAACGGGCAGGGTCAGAACTGTAAAATTCTGCTCGTGACGGGCGAGATGTTCACGGGCGTGGACATCAACGGACTGCGCGGCGTCCACCTGGTGGAACCCTTCGCGAGCCAGTCGAGTCATGCCCAAGCCCGGGGCCGCGCTTCCCGAGCGGGGGGCCACGCGTTTCTGCCAAAAACCGAACATAATGCCGTTGTGTACCACTACCATTCGAAGATGGTGCAGTATGCTGGGAAGGATAAGAATGGGGGCAAGGTGACTAATATGACCGTGCCCGTCAAGCAGAATGCAAACACCGTGTTCACGCAGCATATCGCAGCCCGCCATCCGAAAGGGACACTCGGGGCGGCGGGACATAGGATGGTCGAGGGGCGCCAGTTTATTGACGGTAAAGTCCGGAGGGGAGTCCCCGACGCCGTCCCGTTGCAAGGCGGGAAGGCAATGATGAATCTAGGCCAGGCGCTCTACCCCACACCAGACGATCTGGTGGTGGTCGAGCGGGTGCACGGAAAGCATGCGAGGGAGATGGAAGACTTCCGGCAGAAGTTCTCGAACGCCGTCCGAAAGAGGTAACTGATTTTCTTTCTCTCTGTAACCAACAAGGACATCAATAACATGAACGACCCCATCCTCCTTAACACGGTCGGGCGACCGGGCATCGACCCAGCGACCGTCTACGTCAAGGAAAAGGCCAACTGTTCCGAACTCTTCTGGCGAGCCCTCACGGTATGGGGATACTATGATAAACCGTTCGAGCACTTCAAAGAGTTTCATAAATGGCGGTGGGCAACGTACCACATACAACACCCACCACCGACACTGTCCGGGCTTCGTCAGGCGGTATCCGAAAAGGGACACGTCGCCATCGCGTGTCTTCGAGACCCGTTCGACCGGTGCCTGAGCATGTACCACCACTATCGGGCCCATTTCCCCGAATTCAGGGTGGACCGCGAGACCGAGCCATACCGAACCATCGATGCTTTTTTTGGCGCGATCGGGGAGCGGTGGGGCGCATCAGGTCTTATCCCATACGTACCGGGATCAAGACTCGATCCACACTGGTCGGCACAAGTATTCGACGGCTTTCACACGATCGACTGGACCGCGGTCGTTCGGGCGGAATCGTTGCACACGCCAGAGGTCGAACAACTCTTTGAAACCCGGGCGGGGATCGATCTGGCAAATCCTCCCATTTTCACGAGCTCGCATTGGACACGCGACCTACATACCCCGGAGGACGTGGCAATGGTTCAGCCGTATGTGGAGCACCTGTACCGGGTAGATTTGGACGGGTACAAAGCATCAACAGTCCTGGGAAGATCGATACTTCGTTAAGTACCCAACCTATTGAAACAACCGGCGCCCGCACGTCGATCTTGTGACCGATACTTGGTCGGAAGATCGCACATACCTTGTCGCCTCGATGTACCCCCCTCC
>Ga0182090_1588353_pt1 | contig 19688 bp, 7 predicted proteins | sample 041ome_24_FD_127767 | JGI IMG/M metagenome (GOLD analysis project Ga0182090, IMG submission 127767) | Metatranscriptome of coastal salt marsh microbial communities from the Groves Creek Marsh, Georgia, USA - 041408BS metaT (Metagenome... | ecosystem: Environmental > Aquatic > Marine > Intertidal... | reverse complement strand
CGTCTCCGTATTCACCTCGTAAAAGAATTTGAGATCCGTCCCGTTGAGTTTACACATCACATGCTTCTCCACGATATCGCGACACGCGCCGCCATTCAGCAACGCCTCTCTGAACAAACGCCATAACGGCAAAGTTGATGGTGTATTCTCGAGCGCCGTTCGCATGCGTTTTGGTCTCTCGTAATCCTCTTCCGTCGAGTATTCGGAGGACATGATGAGATCGCTTTTTTTATAACGCCAATTTTTTTTACCCCTCAAACCTTCTTTTTCTTCCTTTTTCTTCTCTTTTTTGGAATCCTTATTTTTTTTTACGATGATGGACGTTGATACTATGGACGCAGAAGAAGAAGGAGAAGCAGAGGAGGAGGGCAACCTACCACCCGGCAAGGATGATGTTTATGCCGAGAAGAGTAATGATAAGAATAAAAGCGATGAAAAGAAATGGCCTCACCTCCCCTCCTCTGTCTCCGTGTTGAGCAAAAACGAAGCGTTGGAGATTTTGGAGATTTTTTCCCCTACCCCTACTGAGAATAACGCTTTTAGGAAAGACGACGATGACGCGGATCTCTCGAAGCAAATCAAACTCCAATACCGGAAACTGTGTTTGAAATATCACCCGGATAAGAACAAGGAGGAAAACGCCGAACGCGCGTCGAGGGCGTTTACCGCCATCACGGCTGCATATCACACGCTGACGACGGTGAATTTCAACCAAGAAAAATGGTTGAAGACGTTTTCGATTCCACCGATGCAAAGTTTATCGGACGTGTTGCAGTTGGCGTTGAAAGGCGCGGATCCGGAGGAAATCGAGCGATTAATGCGAGCGAGAGGGGAATACAGGCCGCATAGGAATTTTGGGATCGATTATAACGTTCGGTGGGAATCTGGGGAGAAACCGGATCCAGCCGGCGGTATGTTTCGCGAGACGGCGATGAACGAATACAGCGATACAAAGTGTTTGAGCGACGGCTTTGATTCGATGAGAGTTGGAGAGGATAGGGAGAAAAGGCCGTGGGAAGTCGTCGGAGGGGTTGGGTACGAGAATCAAAAGAGCAGTTTGTTGCTGGGAGATGTTGGTCAGCAGCAACTGCATCACAAGCGTAAGTACGAGGAACGCGAGAAGAAGAATTTAGACTTGCTCGAGAGATTCACGCCGTTGTCCAACGATGCTAAAATTGAAGCCGAAAGGTTAAACGATATCGCGTTGAGCGAGTACGAGAAAGGACGTTACGAAGATGCGATGATAATCTTCGACGGTATAGTGAAGTTAATGCCGGATAGAACGCCATATAGAACGAACAGGGCGAGTTGCGCGTTGAAAGTCACAAACGCGCTGGAAGGTTCTTCCGCCGAGAGTAGTCGACGGCAAACGTTAATTGCGAAAGTGATTGAGGATTGCGAAAAAGCGTTAGAGATTGATAACGGGGAGAATTTAAAAGCAAAGGTGAGAGGCGCGGAAGCTTACGTGAAGTTAGGCGATAGTTACAGCAGCAGTAATCGGCCTTCGGAACAGAGAGAAGGTTTGAAGAATTTTTTGCGCGCGAAGAAGTGGTTCACCGAAGTCTTGTCGATGAATCCTAACAATAAACGAGCAAAAGATGGATTGAAAGATTGTTTACTCTCGTTGGAGTTGATTGATGAATACGACAGCGACCGAGAATACGACGTGGAAATGATGTAAACGTAATGATATTAGTAAAGACTAGTAATAGTAGTAATACCGTGTAGTAGCAGCAGCCATGGACATTAAGAAATTCACCTACCCCGCGGTTTAATTCTAAAGTAAATCTTCCTCTTCAGCGATCGGGTCAAACTCGTCTTCGGATTCATCCGGTAAACTCGCAAGTTTTCGCAGGTTCAAATCAGACAGCTTTCCTCGAGCGGCTGATCCAGTACCGCCTTGTTTCAAGTATGGAAGGGCAACTTCGGCGCCTAAATCCAAACGCAAGGCGCGGAAGACTGCGCGTTCGGCACTCTTCTTTGCCAAATCGTGTTTATCTGCCACTGCGACTTCGGCGAGATCGGCGAGGAAGATTGGAAAGTGAATGGTTACATCGTCGATTTCGTCCTTTAAAGACGCGCATTTGATCATCGACCGAATCGCTTTCGACGAGTTCTCGCGCACATCCCCGCTCGCGTCTCTTAAAAGTTTCGTTAATACTTGTAAAATTTTTGAAACGGTCTCCGACGACGCGCTTTCGACGCGTACGCAAGCTTCCCCTAAATACCCTAATCCTTTCGCGCAATTTGATTTGACCGATTTCAAATCGTCCGAAGCACATTTTGCTAAACTGTTCAACGTCGTCGCTTTGTCTTTCGGGCTTGATAAAATAGACTCTGGCGCGAGTCGCGCAAACTCGGACAAAATCTTCGATTTGCCTTCGCGAGACGCGATGGTGATGTTCTCTGAAGCGAATTGCTCGACGTCCGTCTTCAACCACTCTTCTCGTTTCGATTCTTTGTTCTCACCGCTCTCGTCATAGTACAGAGAAGCAAAAGCTGCTGCACACCGCGCTGCCGCAAATCGAATCTCTTCATCTTCCGAAGTCATCGCGGCTACGGTGGACGCATTCAACGCAATTTCGGCAGATTCGGGCGTGATTTTTGATCCGCCGTGCCTGGCTACGCCTCGCGCGGCTTCGAAGTGCGCTTCGATACACTCGTCATTGACTTCGTTGTTGGCGAGTTTCTTCGCTAAATCGGCAGCTACTGTGTCAACTCTGACTTGAATTGCCATCAGTAATCCTAAACCTTTCGCTCCAGACATTCTCGGCGATCTGTTCGCATCGTTCAACGATTTCAAAAAGGTTGTTTGCAGTTGAGGCACAAAGGGTTTCAAGCCGATGCCACCTTTCTCGACCAATGTGGCGAGACAATCGAGCAACGCCGCGCGTACGCTCGACGGAAATTTGTCCGAAACGACGCGAATGAGCGGTCCAGCTACGCCAACGATGTGCGATTTCAGCCCATCTTTTGTGGAACAAGAGACGGCGAGTTGGAGCGCTTCCGCGGCGCGTTGTCTATGCTCAGGCTCTTCGCCGTGTAAGACACCCGCGAGGTAGATTTTTGAAAGCGCCTCTAACGCTCTCGGTAAGGCCAACGCGGGAATAATAGTGTATTTTGACGACGTGGATGCTGGAGAGGAATCTGCAATCGCACTCTCGCCGCCTGACCACACTACTTGTTGCTTGTGTAAACGTTTCGCTTGCTCTTTGCATTGTCGTATAGACGCGTGGCAACAATCCACGAATTCCATCAACTCGTCTTTTTGTATCGTAGACACGACGACATTTAAAGCACCCCATGCGGAGTCTCGCGCGCATTTATACTTGTCCGAGAATTGCGCGGATAGCGTTTTTACCAACACCTGCGCGTCGACAAAATTGTCGTAGCCGGAAAACGTTGTCGCAAAATCTGCGAGGGCGATGGAAGACACCGCTCGTCGTCTCGCTTTTGCCTTTTCCTTTTCTTCGTCAACTTTTTTCAGCGCAGACGTTTTCGCGAGCTCTGTGAGCGCGTCAGATAATTCGGAAAGGAGTTCTGCCCCACAATCTTCAGGAGCGGCGGCAATGATAGAACGCAACGCGTTGAACGCTGGAAATTTAGAAACGTCATCGAAGGATTCGCGCTTGGTCCACGACATTTCTTCTTGCAGATTTGTTTCTTCTTCAATCGCGTCAAAAAGTCTTGGAATGATCGAATCCAAATGCGGTGGCAACGCCGGACCAGCTACAGATGCTAAAGCACCTAAAGTTTTTGCTTTATCGGGAGTAATCGGCGGCGCTGCCAATTTTGGAAGCGCCACGGCTAAAATGTTCGGTTGCGCTTTCAGCGCCACGCGCAAACCGTTTAGCGCGTTCGCCTTCTCTTCCTCCGAAGCTGAGTCTCTTTCCATATCGCGCAACAAGTCTGGGACGATTTTCGCCGCTGCTTCTTTACCGCCAGTCCATCGGTACATGGCTTTGAAGGCCACGCCGCCGGCGTCTTGAGTATCCGCGTTGGGGTTGGAGAGACAGATTTCGACGAAAGATGTGAACAACGTCGCTTGCTTCGGGTTGACGATACCACCCTCGTGCGTGGACTCTTCCGCGCAATCAAAAATCTCCGCGAGACTCAGCGCCGCGCCAGCTTTGGTGATTTTATCATTTCGTACGATTTGTTCTGCTTCTCCCTCGGTCGCCTCAAATACAGTGCGCAAAATTGGTAAGATGCCTTCGATGAACTTTTCACCAAGTTTTCTCGTCAAATCCGCCACGGCTCTCGCCCCGGTCATTTTTCTCTCTTCGCCGTCATCCTCTTCGTCTTCATCGTCGTCTGAACCTTCTGTTGATGTTTTTGACGAGGACAATGACGATATCGTACCTTGAGAATACGCTTGCAGAATGCGCTTGGCAATTCTCGGTAACGTCGCTCTCAAAGTTCTCGGCGTATTCGCAACAACTGTTTTCCATACGTGCACGGCGTCGTTTCGAATTTGCGATTGCCCGTCACACCGAAGTAAATAAATGACGGCCAAAACGTCCAAATGACGTTCTCGACCTAACATTCGCGTCAACTGCTCGCCTTGTGCTTCGGTTGAAATCCCTTCTTCGTCCGCGGCCGCCTCTTCTTCTTCCGCCGTCGCCCGCTGAACGCGCGCTTTCCCGGAACTGCCGACTATTCTAAAGAGCATAGAACCAAGGAGCTCCAACGCGCAATGTCGAATTCGCCATTCGGTAGCGTTCGTGCCGGTTTCGATTGCTGGTAAAATTAAATCTAACGCAGATTCAGAGTGCGAATATGCGGAAACAAAGACTCTCCCGGCACCCAACGCGGCGTCGCGGACGGACTCTTCCTCGTCCGCGAGACCGGTAAGGACAGTGGTCAAGGACTCCGATAAGTACGGCTCGAACTTTTGCCCAACAGATAAGGGAAGAAACTTCAGGAGCTGCAAATGACCTTCGCGAACTCTTGATAGAGGACTACTGCATCCGCGATAAACTTCTGGAAGAATTGCAACAAATCTGTCACCTCCGAGCGCGTTGAGACATTCGGCTAAACCTTGCGCCGCACCGGCTCTTTCGACGCCGGACCCTTCGCCTTGCATTTTCTCTGTCAACCACGGGATTAAATCTTCAAAATGTTCTTCACCTGCACCATCCAAAAGCGAGGCTAAAGCACGAGCAGATACCGAACGGACTTCCGGGTTTGGATCGATGAGAGACTTCTTCAATTCCGAGACTAACTCCGGGATGTACGGAACCATATCTTTCGGATCCGCGACCAAAGCGCATGTGTTTCCTGCAATCTTAGCTGCCTTTTTCTTCATATCCGCCTTGCGTTCTTTTAAACCTCTCGAAATTATTGGGATGATTAATGCTAGACTCGGCGCGTCAACAACGTTAACGAACGTTGTTTCCAAGAGAATATCTAAACATTTCTCTGTGTGCGTCGTCGGGTGCGCGATTGCCCCTAACAGGTATTTTGACAACGCTTGAATTTCCGGATTTTTAATCACGTCCCCGATCGACTTTAACGCAAGTGAAGCCGCATCGACAACTTTCGGGTGAGTGTCCACCAGAGCTTGGGAAAGTCTTGGCACAATTTGCGGTAAACAGCTACCCAATTGTTTCGGCGCGCAACTCGACATCGCGCCGAGAAGTTTCGCAGACCCGCTCTTCGTGCGCCATTGATCATCGCGTAAACCTTCCAATAACGCCGGTAAGACAAGCTTTACGCCTTGTGCGGATAAATTCTTCATAATTTTCTGGGACGCGCCTTCGCACGCGAGACGCACGGATTCTGTTTGATCGCCAAAAGAGACGAGTAACATTGGTAAAATGGTCACGACGTATGGTTCAAAGAGTCGACCGAGACGTTCAACGAGTAATTCGAAACACATCAAAGCTCCTTCTCTTGATTGTGCCGATTTCTTATCCTCGATTAATGATTTAATACTATCCATGATACCCATACCTTTTAATGATCCCATACCGATACCTTTCACTGCACCGGCGACGCCAAAGGCTGCGCCTCTCCTCACGGCGTACGATTCGCCTTGCGACAACTTCCCGAGTAATCCTTCAATCAACGCGCGTTTCTCTTCTTCAGTCGCGAGTTGTTTCATTAACGGTGGGAACGCGTCAGCGACTTTTCTTTGAACTGATTCAGACGGCGTTTCCAAAACCTCCAACAAACGTTCTAAAATTTGCTTGACCTTTGGATCACTCGAATCCAAATGCACTGCCAACGATGCCAGGAAGACAACCGCGCCGGATTTAGCGTAATCCTGAATCTCTTCGGATACCGTTCTATCGGGCGGTTTATCAAAATAACCTTCAAATACTTTAAGTAATGTTTCGGTGTTAGCTTCACCGTGAGCGGCGATGACCACTTTACCGGCATCGATGGACGCCTCGCGAACTTCGAGGGATTCGTCCGAGAGCGCCTTCAACAGCAACGTGGCAACCAAAGGAACGTCGTGTTTTTGCAACGCATTGGAAGAGGCGCCCAGAGCGGTAACAACACCAGCGCGGCCAGATGCATCGGTACAACTCGAGAAGAGCGCAAACAATTTTGCTAAAACAGAAGCAACGCCCGTTGGAAGTTGTTCGACAGCTGTCGCAAATGCTTTCACCGTCGCTTCTCGAACTGCGAAACACTCGTGCGAGAGAAACGGGAGTAAAACAGTCGGCGATTGGGTATCGCCTTCATCGGCAAAAGATACGCCCGCATTTGCATAAGCCGTCGATGCCATTTCAGCAAACGCTTCGTTTGAATCATGTTTAGCAATGAACAGTCGAACGGCGATGTCACGTAGTATTTCATCCGTCGTTTCAATATCTTCTACCGTAATCGCATGAATGTTTGACAAAGATGAAAGCGCTTCTAAACACGTTTTACGAGCTTCTGATGATTCATTCTCGCACCCATATACTAACGCCTGCACATCGTTTGCGTTGGTAGATGTTTTTGCAACTGACAGCAACGTATCCTGAGCAAGCAAAGTAAACTTGGGACTCACCGAATAGTTGATGGCTCTCGTCAAACACCGAACGGCGGCAGCTACCGATCGCATCGGTTTACAACTTTTCCTGGCGTAATCACCAAGCAACTCTAAGCACAACATTTTATGTTGCGATGAACAATCGATTCTTTCAATCGCTCTCGACAGAATCGGAAATAGTAGCGAGAGTAAATTTCTACTCTCAGAAATCCCATCCCCTAATTTGGTAAAGTTTTCCCTCAAAGCTTCCAGCGCTTCGGCGATGACGGCGACTTCAAATTCCACGTGATCCGCATCTTCATCAATCGGTTCTTTCGATAACGGATCGAGCATCGGTCGTTTCTCAAACCCATCTCGAGCTTCTGCGCATAATACCACCGCCCTGGCAAATTTAGCACGAAGATGCGAAGAGAAACGATCTTTACCCGCAAGCGCGACGATTCCTTTCGTACTCGCGACGATTTCAAAGAAACTCTCAAAGCAACTCACGCACACGCTATCGTGCAAAATCTTCGAGTTACAGAGTGGGAAAACAACATCGTACGCGACATTTGCAGCAACATCACCAAGTTTGTTCTTAGGATGGACCGGGATCTGCCCTTTGTAGCCTTGAAAGAGCAACGACCGATGATTCTTGTCGTACGCAAGAACTCCTTCAAAGACATTTGATATAATTTCTAAGCCGTCTTCAATAATTTTCGCGATTTTCGCCAGTCTTCCTCTCGTTTCGGTTTCTTCTTTCATCTGCGCACGTCTCTGAATCTCTCGTGGGTCATTCTTTTGGCCACCTCCTGGTTTGCTCTTCCCTGCAGTCGCAGCGCCAGCTTGCGAAGGCCGCAACGCTTTTTTTGTGCGAAGAGAAGTTCCCGCCGACGAGGCCGGCGCGCTGCTACTTGGCGCCGATGTACTATTCGGAGAATCTTTCGGATCGGTTGAGAGTCTTCCAATTGGCGTTTTGAAAACTTTCACGTCGTTCTCTGTGATTTCACTTTCGTTGCGTCGACAGGCGTCCGAAAACGCAGACATGGGGTCGAGCAAATAGCCTTCCAGAATGACATCTAATGCAACGTTGGAAGATATCGCTGATACTGCTCGAACGGCTTTTCGATTACTTTGAACATTCTTCCCGTTTTGAAGTTCCTCAACGATGTGTTTTGCACACTCGCTAGCGATGCGATTCAAATCAATATCATTCGGGCTCCTTTCTCGACAGAATCGCGAAAAGATGAGCGTCCAACAATCGCTTCCCGTTCTCGATTGTACCAGCTCGTGGTGCGAGAGCGTTATTAAAATCCCCGCAAACGCACAAAAAGTATCGTCGTCGATGGATGCGTATTGTTTAATTGTACCGTCGTCGAAGTATACTCTGTTAAATATGGAAGACTCGATGGCGGCGCCGCAGTATCGACTGGGAAAAGGCGCGACAAAACTCGTCAATCCGCTCTTGGTAGCTTCTGCGTTTAGTTCTTCACCTAAGATTGGAAACACGTGTTCTTCTTCCGCTGTTTTTACCCACCCTAAAAGTGATTCCATGACATCTCGAGAAGACGCCTTATTCTTACATCGCATCATTTCAATTGCATCTCGAGCTGATTTTCGCGTTGCAGAGTCTGGATGCAATGCCAGCAAGGTCGTGGCGTTGAGAAGTACTTTCTTCTTGTCGAGGATTTTGTCCATATTGAATATTAACTCTAACGATTTTGCGTAATATGCCGCGCAATCGTCTGGAAGTTTCGAAATTGCCGCAGCCGCTGCATACGCCTCCAGGCACTCCGGTTTCCATACATCTGAGGAAGCATTATAAGCACTTTCATCTTCTGATGCCGCCGCGGAGACTATATATAACGCAACCACACCATCTGGTCGCGATATTGTTTTCTGCGCGCCGAGTTTAACGATTTCAATCAACGCCTTCACGCTTTTTGCCCCGAGCGCTTTCTTGAAATCGGGCCTCGCGGCAATCGCGGAAGAAAGAGCTCGAAGCGTCGCCGGTCGATCTTTAGCATCCGAACACGACGTGAAAATCGCATCTCTCGCGTTTTCACTGAACGAAGAGCACTTTTGAAGGCAGTGCGAAAGCGCGTCGAGCAACGAAAATTTTGCTTCGACTTGCTTCTCGCTCTTCAATCGCGCCGCTAAACCTTCAATCGTTTCAACGGCAATTTTGCCATCTTCTTCATTCTCTACAGCTGCGACAACTAGCGATTGCGCGACGACGGAAATAGTGTCACAGATCCCAACTCTAGCTGCCCATGCGCTCGGTGCATTCGCCGTAACTTCTTCTACAAGCGGTTCGAGAAAAATTTCTTTCGCCATCGCCGCGGACAACAGCTTTGCAAAGGATTTTACGACAGCCTTGGCCGCGATGCGTCTCGATTCGTCCGCATGCTTCACCAGAGGCAGGACTACTTCCGCAAACGCTTGCGCGGATTCTTTCGTAATGCTCTCTCTCGGCACGTGACGAATCATTCTCGATACGACTTCCAACGTAGATTCAATTGGGTTTCTTCTTAAGGCCTTGACCAGTTTCGCTCGCACGACAGTCTCGAAATCTTCCGCCGTGCAATCCTTCAAAAGCGGCTTACTCGCGCGCGCCGCGAGCACAACGTCTGCACCACTTCCACTGGCGACAGCAAAATCACATAACTTCTCCAAATGCCCTCTTCGAATTTCGCTCGCGTCTACGCCTTTCCTCCTCTTCAAAGCCTCGTACAACACCCCTCGCAAATCCGGCGGCATATCCTTCAACTCATTCACTCTCAACCCAACTTCGCCTTTTCTTAGAGTCAAAGACACAATTCCAGGCACGTGATGGTACTTGTTTGACACCAGACATGCCTTCACTACGTTCCCTAACGCCAATACGACGCTTTCAAATTCCTCGCTTGCATCATTTCCCGCCGCGTCCAACCGACGACACACGTGCTCCAAACACGCGCAACACCATCGACTAAACGTTTCGCACTCCTCTTCGTCCGCACGCGTGGCTACTTTTTCCGAAAATTTCTTCAATAAAACTATGAATACTTTCTCAAACTCGCCGCCGCTTCCGCTACTCTCGCCGCCCGCGGACTCGCCCACTCGCAGCGCTTTAGATATCGTTTTAGCAACCAATTTTCGACTGGTTTTTGTCGTCTTGAACTTTAACGTTTGAAAGATAGATTTGACGAGAAGCGCTGCGGATTCTTTCGAGGAGATATCTGTCGCGAAAGATTTGGAGTTTTTACGTGTACACGCGTAAAGAGAAAGGGAGAAGGTGAGTTCTTAGCGGCAAACGCGCGCGAGTTCTCGCCCTCGCTGTGATTTTAACCGACGGCGGCGAGAGAACGAAGAGAAAAAAAGATATAATCAATCGCGCACCTTCTCCGTGCAAACCGTCGCATACGTCGGACCAAACGACGCTGGAATCTTTACACTTCTCCGCGAGCACGTGCGCGCGAGCGAGTAAAGCGTCCATTTTTTGTTCTGTTTGTGTGTTCGCGTGCAAAAGTGCGCGCGATGTGATGTGTGCTCCTTCCGATGGAAAAAGTGATGAAGTTTTGTGGTTTGAGAGGAAAAAGAGAGAGCAGCGAGGCGTGCTTTTTTCTACCTCTCTCTGATGAGAGTTATACCTACTAGTGCTACTCAAACTATTACTATTGGACCATCCAACTCATTCGATTTTGATGAGTGTTTCCACTATTTTCGTTTTTGGCTATGTTGTTCTTATCCTCGGCTTCTGCTTCCACGACAACGACGACTTCTATCTCGTCCTCGTCTTTGTCCATGCGAGCGTACTCGCCTTCGGGTAACTCCACGATTAAAGGTTGTTCATCCTCGGTTTCCGCGTCGTGGTCGACGATAAGCGTTGGATGTGCATTGTGCAGTTCACGTGGTGTTCGCTTTTTAAATATTTTCAGATGCAACACTCGTTTGGCGGTGGTTTCGAAACGCGCGAGCCATCCAAACGTGGCGTCGTCGACGTCGCGAGGGAAGGATGGAGAGGAGGCAACGACGCGATAACTTTTCGAGATGGCGTCGCGAAGGATATCGGAGAGTTGTTTCTCGTCGCGCGAGTTCGATGGTGCCAGTTCGGAGACGACCTCGTCCAACGTGCCTTCGTTCGTCGCGTCGTCGTTGAATTGCGCCTCCAAGGAATCGAGGAATCCCACGAAGAAGGAGGAAAATTCTTTCTCTTCGCCTTTTTGGTCGATGCGCGCATCTTTCATCGCAGATTGCTCGCTACCAGTCTTCCTCTCCACCTCTTCCTTCATATACTCTACCATAACGTTCGCGATAATCACTGTCAACTCCTTCCACTGCTCTAAACCCTTCCCACACCCGAACGTGAAAAAGAGTACGTACGCCAACTGTTGTTCGGCTAACATCGCCTCTCGGTTTCCGCCAAACATATTCAGTGCTCTCTCGAATCTGAACCTACAATCCACGTGAATTTTCGTCAACATCTCCGCGCTCGCATCTTCAGGTACCCGCGTTGTCGCTTTAAACGTGAACTTCGCCGTTCTCCTATCCTCCTCTTCTTCTTCCTTCGCTCCTTCCTCTTCGACGACGTCTCTCGCCAAGCGTTTCTTCCTCCCGTACGCATCCAAACACCGCCCGACGCCGCCTGGAACGAACATCACGCCAGGTTCTACTTCGCATCGTTTCAAACATTCTAAATCTATGAGGCTCACTAAACTTCTCCACCGTAAATCTTCTCGCGAATCTTCCTCGTAGGCGCCCAGTTCCGCGTCGAAATCACCTCGTTTCACCCCTAAAATCAATCTCTCTTTTTGTTCCTTTTCCTTTTCCTTTTCCTCCTTCTCCTCCTTTGCAGTTAAATGTTGGTCACCATTTCGCCGCTCAGATGAAGAAGAATAAAACCGCTCGTTCCTCGCGTCCCACGTCCGAATTTCCACCTCACCTTCCTCTTCCGCGTATAAAAACTCCCCAACTCGCGAACCAGTTCCTCCTCCTCCTCCTTCCGTCGTCGTCCCGACGAACGCGAAATGTAACCGCCTCCTCGGGAGCATTTTCGCGCCTTTCCATCTCCCCCCGTCGCACACGCGATGCGCGAATAAGTTTATCCCGAATTCAATCATCGCGCGATTGATTTTCTCGGGTAAATCGACGCAGAGTAACGTCAACCCGGTCGCGTTTTTCACCCGGGCCAGGTCTTGGTCCATTTTTTGCGTGAATGTGTATTCCTCAAAGAAAGCGCGTTGGGTGTGAGGACAAAACGACATTAATCCGCTTTTTTTCTCCATTATATCTAATAACTACATTACCATCGCGCGAGCGGCGAAGGAGACTACTACCACGCAAAGGAGACTCTTCGTACGCCTCTCTCTCTGTCTCTCTCTCTCTCTTGAAAATGAGCGGCAGCAGCGGCATCATCCATCGTCGCGGATTTTCCTCCTCTTTCAGAAGCACCGTCGTCGTCAGGAGGAAGAAAAAGACGCTCGGGAAGAAATCGACGTCGACGGTGCGCGCGTTCGGAGGAGGAGGAGGAAGAGTAGGAACGGAGAAGAGCACTACCGACAGACCAATGTCCGAGGTTTTAGAAAAACAGTACCAGAAGTTGAAAGAAATCCAAGAGAACGCGGGGACAACCCCGATGGAAAACGAGAACAACGAGAACAACAACACCGCGTGGGACGTCGTCGACGTCGGGAACCGTTTTCTCGAGGATGCAAAAACGCGAATTTCGGAAATTCACGTGCCTACTTTTTTGCCTTCTTCCGCGAACTTTGACGCGTCCCCGAACGAATTCGTGGAAAGCGCGAAACGGTGGGAAGTAGAGCAGAGCGCGAAGATATGGGACGCGGTGGATGCTTTGATTGAGTTCGGGAAACGCGCTTTGTTTGGAGGAGAGAAGATAGAGTTTAGTTATGCGACGGAGAAAGCGACGAGCGCGGTGAACGCGTTGGCGGAAGTCGCCAGGGCGAACGTGCCAGCCGGGACGGATTTGACCAAGCTGGACGAGGCGTTGAAAGCAGTGACCTCGTCAACGTCTGAGTATGCTTTATACGCCGCGATGATTGCTTTCTTCGGCGTCGTTTTAGTCGTGCTGAGTAACTCTGCCGATCCGAATAAAGGCATGGACGAGTGGGCGGCGTTGGCGGCGAAGGAAGGCGAAGAGGAGCCGGAGGCGTTGCAAACGTACGATCCGAAAGTCATTCGGGAGTACTTTTCGAAACGACCGGTGGTCTTATTGAAAAGAGCGGTGAAGTCCTTGGCGCTTTTGGGTAAATTTTCCGTCGGTTTGTGGATGGATAAGAAGATTTACGGGGAAGAGCCGAAGGAGGAGGTGAAGAATCGAGTGGATGCGAAACGGGCGGCGCAGTTGAAAGACGTTTTAATTTCACTTGGGCCGACGTACGTGAAATTGGGACAAGTGCTCTCCTCGAGACAGGATTTGATTCCAAAAGCGTACGTGAAAGAGTTGAGAGAGCTGCAAGATAACGTGCCGCCGTTTGATGACGAGCTCGCGAGACGAATCATCGAAAAAGAGTTAGGCTCCAACTCGGCGGACAAGACGAGAGTGGTTTTAAATCAAGGAAAACCAATCGCGAGCGCGAGTTTAGGCCAAGTATATAGAGCAAATTTAAAGACCGAAGGTGGCGAAAATATCGACGTGGCGGTTAAAGTCCAACGACCGGGCGCGTTAGTCGCCATCTCTTTAGATATTGGGATCATTCGATCGTTCGCGGAGCCGTGGAGGAAATTCAAAGGCTTGAACTCGGATTTAGAAGGCATCATCGACGAGTGGGGAAAAAGGTTCATCGCCGAACTCGATTACTTAGCCGAAGCGAGAAACGGGCAGTTGTTCCGCGAAGCGATGGAATCGAGACAGGATTTAGCGAACGTGGTTACCGCGGCGCCGGTATATACATCAGCGACGACTCGAAAAGTGTTGACGACGGGGTGGATCAACGGTGCTCGATTGGACGAGTCGAAAGAAGGTGACATTCCGAAATTATGTGCGGTAGCGTTGACAGCGTATTTATCAATGTTGCTGGATTTAGGTTTCTTACACGCGGATCCGCACCCGGGAAATTTGTTCAGACAGAACGACGGGAAGTTGGTCATTTTAGATTGGGGGTTGGTCACTCCGGTATCGAAAGAGTTATCTGCGTCGATTTTACAGTTCATCTCGCACTTAGTCTCGGAAGATTTCGAAGAGGTACCTTCGGATCTCGACCGGTTAGGATTTATTCCCAGCGGTAAACGAGAAGCCATGGAAGACGCCGGCGTAGCTAGAGCGATCGGTTTGCTCTTTTCCGCGTTGGCCAGAGGTGGCGGCGCGAGCGGTTTCCGGTCCGAACTCGGTTTACCGGACGAAGAGAAATTGAAAGAGGTTCGAAAAGAGTTACGAGGTATAAAGGATCCGAAGAAGCGACGGGACGCGTTCATTGAAATCTCTGGCGGCGCGGATTCAAAAGTTGCGAAACTTACGAAAGATTTAGAAGGCGTCCAGGAAAAGTACGGCAACATTTTCCAAATTCCGAGTTATTTTGGGTACATTTTGCGTTCGTTTTCCGTGCTCGAAGGCATCGGGTTAGCCTCGGACCCAGATTATTCCATCGCGAACGAGTGCTACCCGTACGTCGCGCGAAGATTATTAACGGATAATTCGCCAACGTCTCGTCGAGCTCTTGAACAGATGTTATATGGTAAAGATGGTGCCAAGAGTGGTCGATTGAGCGTGAAACGAGTCAAACAACTTTCGAATGCGTTCAGATCCTACTCTTCGATAACGGATAACGAAAAGATTGGCGAAACAGAGGTAGTCACGAAAGAGGCGGCAGAAAAGAAAGAAGATGGTGAACGCACTGCTACTGTTTCTGCGCTTCCGAAGGGCGCGAAGCAAATTTTGGAGCTCGCGCTTTCGCCCGAAGGTGGTCCGGCGCAAGACATCGCGCTTCGCGAGTTTGGTCGCTTTCTCATCGCCTCTGCGGCAGGCTCTGTGTCCTCCGTATTCTCCGCGCCTTTACGAGCGCTCGAAGAAGTCGAGAAATCCGTGCCAAAAGAAATCATGACACCGTTAGCACCGGCGCATTTGGCATTGAAATCGCTTTCCGATGTCTCTCGAGTGAGTAGCAAAGATGCAGAGACGTTGGAAATCGCTCGAGAGTTGACATCTTTGATCGCCGAACAAAATTCTTCCTCCGCGACGACGACGACAACGACGACGACGAAACCGGCAAATTCCGAACAAAAGAAAGACGACAGCTCGTCTCAGCTGCAATTCCCACCCGTCTCCCTCTCGCCACCGTCTGAAAACGATGTAAAAATTGCCATGGAACTCCTCGAAATGGCGCCGAGACTCGCGCCGGGCGCCTCCGCCCTGGCGCTTCGCTTCGCCTCCGCCTTGAGCACCGAAGTCGCCGAGCGAATCGGTGAAACCTCCTCTTCCTCCAGGAAAAAGTAGGAAATAGAGAACGTAGGAGAACGTAACTTTGTAAATAGCATACTACGCTTAAATATAAATCCGCGAATGATTACTATGTTTTCGCAGACAGATTTGTACATATGCGCTTCCGCTTTTCTACTTCTTTCCTTTGCATAAGTTGTTGCTTTGTGCTTTGTTTGTTTTCTGACTGACGATTTGAGCTCAAAACGCGCGATTTCGTCCTCACAAAAAAAAAGAAACAAAATGGCGAATAAAAGCGACGAGTTAGCGACGAAAGAGATGCCGTTCAGGTGCTACGTGGGGTACGATTCCCACGAGGACATCACGTTCGAGGTGAGTTTGAGAGTTTTCGTTTCGTGTTCCGTTTCGTTTTTTGCTTCTCTCGGAGGAGGAGGAGGAGGAGGAGGAGGAGTCGCGCGAAGCGTCGTCATCCCACCAATCGGTTGCCTCTCTCGAAAATGATCTCTCTCGCTCTCTTTGTAATCATCTTTTAACAACGCGCGCACTTGACTGACTTTTTCCCTCTTCTTCTTTTACTTTGAACACTACTCTCGTCGCACTCTGATGTGTGTCTCAAAAGGTGGCGAAATATTCCATGGAAAAGCACTCCTCGGTGCCCATCCAAGTCATTCCTCTCAAGAGAGAAGAGATGCGCAAGCAAGGCATTTACACGAGAACCCAAGATCCGAAGCAATCCACCGAGTTTACGTATTGCCGCTTTTTCGTGCCGTATTTGCAAAACTACAAAGGATGGGCGATGTTTGTGGACGACGATTTCTTGTGGTTGGGGGATATTAAGGAGTTGATCGATCAAATCGACGACAAGTACGCCATCATGTGCGTGCAACACGATTACAAACCGACGGTGGATGTGAAATTAGCCGGTAAAGCGCAAGAGGCGTACCCGAGGAAGAACTGGTCGTCGATGGTTTTGTACAACTGTGGACACCCGGCGAACCAAGGAGTGAATTTGAGCATGATCAACTCCCAACCGGGCTCGTTCTTGCACAGATTTTCGTGGATTACGGACGACTCGTTGATTGGTAAAATTGATTACGAGTGGAATTTCTTGGTCGAGTGGTACAAGCCGTACGAGGGGGAGAGAAAGCCAAAGGCGATTCATTACACGGAAGGCGGACCGTGGTTCCCGGATTACAGAGAGACGGATTACGCGAAGGAGTGGTTCGATCACATGAAGGAGTACGAGGCGACGTTGCCGAAGCCGAGGTTGCTGTGCCCGTTTGAGAGGTTTACGTGTAAAGGAACGAAGTTTCTTGAAGGATATGCGAACTCCGACGATCCATGGACTTGGGTCGACCACGAATAAACTTACTAGACGAGAGCAAATTGATACTACCACCGCCACCACCACAACAACAACAGCAACAACAATAACAATAACAAGGATTACGACAACTTATACTACTACCCATTAAACTAGAACAAGAGAGAGAGAAAGAAAGAGATACATCAAAATGATGAGATACAAAAGAAAGACACACATATTTTTCCTTTCAATAAGTCTAAAGCTTCTAAATTTTCTCTACTATTTATTCCTTAGTCGTCCTCTTCGTCGTCATCGTCCATGGAATCATCATCGCTATCTTCTTCATCGTCGTCGTCCGAATCGTCTTCGACGATGTGATCCAATCGATGCATGACCACCCCATTTTTCGCACCGGCGTCTCTTCCCCACCTCCCGAGTCTCGGCTCTTGCCCGACGCCGGCTAACAAAAACTTCCCAGACGAAGCAATGGCTAATCCATTCACGAAGCCTCTTTGTGGCAAAGAGTGTTTCGGTTCCAACGCGGTATCTTTCGCCCCTGGCGTTGCTTTCCACAAACGAATCGTACCATCGCCGGCACCTGTCGCACACAAGTTTGTCCCTCTGCCCACCGCGGCGGAGACCACCGAACTCGCTAAATATCCACACCCGCCTCTATTTCTATCCTCCACGGAGAGGTTCAAAAATTCTTGCGTGGCCATTCGATCGGCTAAAACAATTTCTCCGTCCTCTTCTTCCCAGTTTTTCGGTAACCCGATGGGTTCGTCGTATCCGTGCACGTTTGAAAAAGTCGACAGCGGCTTCTTCTTACTCGCGCTCCACAATGATACGGCGCCATCTCTGGCGCCAGTAATCCAGTGGTCATGCGACACCGAGGCCACGCACTCCATGGCGTAATCTGTCCTCTTCTCGTCATTTATGGACGGTCTGAACACCAACTGCGAATCTTCGGCTACTTTCCACGCTCGCAACGTTCGATCCGAACTGACCGTCGCGCATCGCTCTCTCTTGTGCGCGTCGATCCCGTTCAACTCGCTTTGATGTCCAAACAACGTATCCACGTACGCCATATCGTCCACGGACCAGATTTTCACCGTTCTATCTTCCGAACACGAAAACATTTGCCCTGTACCGTGCCTAAACGTCAAACCAGTCACCGCGCCTCGATGGCCGGCGAACGTCGTGACGAACTTTTTCATCCTAGTATCAAACACGTGAATTCGTTTATCGTTACCACCTACCGCGACGATATTCTTCTCGCTCGCACATGCTACGGTTAACAAAATCCCAGCGCCACTTCTCGGCGGCGCCATCGGTCCACCCCCACCTTTCGTCCGCATCTCTTCCTGCGTAACCACCGGACATCTCGGATACTTGGTCCGCTTCCCGGTTTCCACGTCCCACTCCACAATCGCCCCGTCTTTACTCACGCTATACGCCGTTCGGTCGTCGGAACTCAAACATACCCCAGTCACGCTTTGTTTGTGCGCTTTTCTAGAAAAGTACGTCCCCAATACCGGCGTTTTCGTCGGTTTCACACCGTCGGCGATTTCCCGAAAGTGTCTCCCCGCCGCTTCCGCCGCCTCGTTGGCGAGTTTATTCGCCAACCGGTCGTGGCTGTCTAAATCTCTCCGCTTCTTTCTCACGGACGGATCCACGTCCTCGTCCTCGTTTACATCCGACTCCTCGTCGTCGCCTTCTAACGCCGCTTCTCTCCGTAACTTCTCTAAATACAAGCGCGCTAAACGCGTTCGTTTTTCCTCCGCCGTCTCTCTCTTTTCAGGAGGATGGTTCTCCTCGTGCGCCAATTGCTCAGCCTCGTCCTCTCTTTTTCTCTTCTCTTTCTTGGTGAGCACGTCGTCCTCGCTCTCGTAAAAGAGATCCTTGGCGTCCCCGTCCCCGTCGTCGTCGTTATCTCTCACGTGATCCGGCGGTAGCTTCCCGTCGTCGAAGTAATCTAAATCTCGCTCGTCGAGGCGGCGGTCGCTTTTTCTCTTCTTTCCCTTGGACGACATTCTCTCCTATCCGAACGATACGCGTCACAACGCGAGAGAGAGAAACAAAGAGAGAGAGAGAGAGAGCGCACCGGATAATTCCTCCTCCTTCTTCCCCAAACGACGAAAGAAAAGACTCTCTCTCTCTCTCTCCGTCTCTCTCTCGTTCTCTAATGTGACTAAAAAGAAAGAAAGAGAGCAGAGAAAAAGTGGAGAGAAAAAGTGTGAAAAAGTGAGAGAACGGCTTTTTTTTCTCGAGAGAAAAAAGAACACATCTTCCCTCACGAGGAAACGAAGAACAATACTGGGAAGAAGAAGTTCTCTCTCCGGCAACGCGCAGAAGAGGAAGAAGAAAAAGAAGAGACGATCGAGAAGAGGCTGTGGCGGATATGGAGCGTTTGAAGCTCGGGCCGACGAAGTTGTGGACGGGATTGGTGTTGCATCATAAGGATGTGTTTGTCTCGCATGTGATTCCGAAATTGAACGGGACGGATCGGTGTTTCTTTTCAGAGGTGAATAGAGAGAGTCGGGGTGTGCTTGAATACGCCGGGGTAAACGTATCGGGATTAGGTTTGATTGTTTACGAATGTTCATCTATTTCGACGCTGGAATGGGCGTGGAATCACATTCCCTGGGGAGAGAAATTTGAAGATGGAACGGTGATGGATCAAGCCTGCTTTTGCGAGAATGTTGCTACAACGAACAAACTCGAGTTTCTCAAGTGGGCGAGAGAAGTGAAACAGTGCGAGTGGGATGAAAAGACGATTAGTTTGGCAGCACTTATGGGTAATCTCGAGATGCTGAAGTATTGCTTCTCTAATAATTGCCCGTGTGATAAAGAAGAGTTGTGTAAACGAGCTGCTAAAGGAGGAGACCTCGACTGTGTTCGATTTCTTTTCGACGAAGTGGAACCTTCGCGAGAGACGGAGCGAACAGCGGCACTACAAGCAGCATGCGGTGGTCACTTAGACATCTTGAAATATTTCGTTGAAGAAAGAAAGATATCGGATGAGGGAAAGTTCACCTGCG
>Ga0182090_1020397_pt1 | contig 19702 bp, 18 predicted proteins | sample 041ome_24_FD_127767 | JGI IMG/M metagenome (GOLD analysis project Ga0182090, IMG submission 127767) | Metatranscriptome of coastal salt marsh microbial communities from the Groves Creek Marsh, Georgia, USA - 041408BS metaT (Metagenome... | ecosystem: Environmental > Aquatic > Marine > Intertidal... | reverse complement strand
TGCCCCCCATGTCAAGGTGTCAGTGGTGATGCCGGGTCATATCGGCACGTCTATTGCGATCAATTCAGGCAGGATATCCGGGCACTCGGTTCAGGACTTTACTTCAGAGGAATTGGTTGCTGTGCGCAAGCGTATCACGGCCCGCACAGGTGTCGATTTGTCGCAAGTCACTGACGATCAGATCAAGGCGATGATCAAGGCTCAGGGTGAAGCGTTCCGGGATAATGCCCCGACTACAGCTGCAGAAGCCGCGGCAATGATGCTGCAAGGTGTCAGGGATGAGCGCTGGCGAGTATTGCTGGGTAACGACGCTCGAGTGCTGGATGAGTTGGTGCGCGCCAATCCGGAAGAAGCCTATGAGGAAAGCTTTATGGTCAAGCTTCGCGAGCAGGCGAACTGGGGTCTTTAGTCGAGCCCTTAGGCGCGACTCATGAACCGAGCCAACCGTTAGCGATGGGAGAAGAGCCTGTGACTGGAGAACTCAAACCAGGTGTCTTGATCGAAAAGTCATTAGATGGCCCGGGTATCCGCCGGTGAGTCTCTCGACAGGGTGGCAGTGGACCATAGACGGCTTGAAGTGTGGCTAACAGCTCGTAAATGCAGTTAAACAATGCGTATATGCGTCTGTACCTGTATTAATGCAATCTATAATATTCGCCAAGAATTACTCAAAGGAATTTCTTCATGTCTCAGACACCTGTTACAGCGTCATCCCGTCAAGTAAAAACCGTCGATATCTACGTTAACGGCGGTTTTCGGCAGAGTGCTGCCACAGAGACGGTACCGGTGACGAACCCTGCCAATCAGGCCGTGATAGCCCATGTGCCTATGACGACTATGGCGGAAGTCAACGAAGCCGTCGCTGCTGCCAAATCAGCGTTCCTGGTGTGGCGTCGAGTACCGGCGCCGGAGCGTGCCCGTATCATGATGAAGTATCAGATGCTGTTGAAGGCCAATCAGGACCAGATTGCGACGATACTGGCGCAGGAGACGGGCAAAACCTTTGCAGATGCACAAGGAGATGTCTGGCGTGGTATTGAGGTGGTCGAGCAGGCGTGTAATGTCCCGGCGATGATGATGGGTGAGACTTCGGAGAATGTCGCGCGGGGTATCGATACCTACAGTCTGATTCAGCCTCTGGGGGTTTGTGTAGGTATTACGCCGTTCAACTTTCCAGCCATGATTCCCATGTGGATGTTTCCCATGGCCGTGGCCTGCGGCAACACCTTTGTGCTGAAGCCCTCTGAGCAGGATCCCATGACGCCGAATCGATTGGTAGAGCTGTTTTATGAAGCTGGCTTTCCGGCTGACCTGGTGCAGGTGGTCCATGGTGGACGTGAGCAGGTGGATGCTCTGATTACACATCCCGACACGCGAGCCATCTCCTTTGTTGGCTCTGTACCCGTGGGTCAGCATGTTTACCGGCTGGGCACCGACCACCTGAAGCGGGTGCAGTGCATGGCTGGTGCCAAGAATCATATGGTCATCATGCCGGATGCTAACAAGGCGCAAGTTGTCAGTGCCCTGGTAGGATCCTCTGTAGGTGCGGCAGGTCAGCGCTGTATGGCCATCAGTGTCGCCGTATTTGTGGGCGATGCCGTGAATATGATTGAAGATGTAAGAGCGGCTATGGCTGTCGTCAAGCCGGGCGCCTGGGATGATGCGCAGGCCGGTTATGGCCCTCAAATCAGCCCGCAAGCCAAAGCGCGTATTCTCGGTTATATCCAGAAGGGTAAGGAAGAAGGCGCCACCTGTCTGTTGGATGGCAGCGACTGTGTGGTAGATGGGTTCCCTGATGGCAACTTTGTTGGTCCAACGCTGTTTGCCGATGTCAGCCGGGACATGACCATCTACAAGGAAGAGATTTTTGGCCCAGTGCTGGTAACCATGCCAGCGGCTACACTGGAAGAAGCGATCCAGGCTATCAATGACAATCCTTATGGCAATGGTGTGTCGATCTTCACGTCCTCTGGTGGCGCTGCCCGCAAGTTCCAGAGCGAAATCGAAGTGGGGCAGGTGGGTATTAATATACCTATTCCAGTACCTTTGCCGTTCTTTTCCTTCACTGGCTGGAAGAACTCCTTCTATGGAGACCAGCATGCGTATGGCAAGCAAGCGATTCGATTTTATACAGAAACGAAAACGATCACGGCCCGCTGGTTTGATGATGATGCGGTCGTTTCAGCCAATATGACCATAGCGCTGAAGTAATGAACTTCGATCTGACGGAAGATCAGCTGGCGTATCAGCAGGCGGCGCGGACTTTTTCGGACAGGGCGTTTGCGCCCCATGCAGCAGCTTGGGACGAGGGCAAGATATTTCCCAGAGACGTGATAGCGGGTGCTGGCGAGCAGGGCTTCTGCGGTCTTTATTGCCCGGCAGATGCTGGCGGTATGGGCCTGAGTCGGCTGGATTCGTCAATTATTCTTGAACAGCTGGCGATGGGCTGCACTTCAACCACGGCATTTATCTCGATCCATAATATGGCCACCTGGATGATCGCCGAATATGGCAATGAGCAAACGGTCGATGAGTTTTGTCCGGATCTCATCAGTGGGGAGAAGCTGGCGAGCTATTGCCTGACGGAAGCCGGTGCAGGTTCGGACGCTGGTTCATTGCGGACTCGAGCCCAACGGCTTGGCGATCACTATGTGGTCAATGGTGCCAAGATGTTCATCAGTGGCGCGGGCCAGACTGATGTCCTGGTGGTGATGGTCAGAACCGCCGATTCCGGCTCTCGAGGCATCAGTACTCTGGTGATACCCGCTAACTCGCCGGGGATCAGGTTTGGCTCGAATTTGGAAAAGATGGGCTGGCACAGTCAGCCGACTCGAGAGATCAGCTTTGATCAGGTGCGAGTGCCGGTTGCCAATCGTTTGGGTCAAGAAGGCGAAGGCTTCAAAATAGCGATGAAAGGACTGGATGGTGGGCGAATCAACATCGCCACCTGTTCTATCGGTACAGCCCAGGCAGCGATTAATCGAACTCAGGCTTACATGCTGGATCGCCAGCAGTTTGGCGCGCCGCTGGCCAGCTTTCAGGCATTGCAGTTCAAGTTAGCGGACATGGTGACCGAGCTGGTTGCTGCTCGGCAACTGGTTCGACTCGCCGCTTTCAAGGTTGATCAAGGTGATCATCAGGCCAGCGTTTATTCCGCCATGGCGAAGCGGTTCGCAACGGATGTGGGCTTTGAGGTCTGTAATCAGGCTTTGCAGATCCACGGTGGTTACGGCTATATGCAGGAGTATCCACTGGAGCGTTATCTGCGGGACACGCGAGTGCACCAGATTCTGGAAGGCACCAATGAAATCATGCGCTTGATCGTTTCAAGGCATTTGCTGACTCAAGCTGATATAGAAACCATTCAATAACCGCCAGACAAAAACCGAAAATTTTAGACTTCACAGGCGTACTAAAGCGGCTGTGATCAACACAGGGGCGCTACCCATGACTGACAAGCTGTTGCTAGAAATAGTCAACCACACTGCCATTCTTACCATCAATAATCCCGGTGCCAACACCTGGGATGCCGACAATCTGACTGCGTTGCGGGATAGGGTGGCAGAGCTAAATTCCAATGATGAAATTTACTCGCTGGTGATTACCGGCCAAGGGGAAAAGTTCTTCTCAGCTGGCGCCGACCTGAAACTGTTTGCCTCGGGAGACAAGCAAGTCGCCCGCGATATGGCTGATAAATTTGGAGCGGCGTTTGAAGCCCTGGCCAATTTTCGCGGCGTCTCGATTGCCGCAATTAATGGATATGCCATGGGTGGTGGGCTCGAGTGCGCCATGGCCTGCGATATTCGTATTGCTGAAGCCCAGGCCGTGATGGCGTTGCCGGAAGCCACTGTGGGGCTTTTGCCCGCGGGATTGGGTACGCAACACCTCGCTTGGTTAGTGGGTGAAGGCTGGGCAAAGCGCATGATTCTCTGCGGAGAGCGAGTAGATGCGGCTACTGCCGAGCGTATTGGGCTGGTCGAAGAAGTAGTGGCCAAAGGTGAGGCGTTGAGCAGTGCCATGGCACTGGCGGCCAAGGTCGAAGGCCAAAGCCCAACCAGTGTCAGCGCCTGCAAGCAGCTGATTCAGGCGGCGCGGTCCGGCAGTATCACAGATGCCTATGAGGCGGAACGCACAGCATTTGTAAACCTGTTTGAGACACAGGATCAGGCGGAGGGCGTCAATGCCTTTCTGCAAAAGCGCAAGCCTCAATGGAAGAATGCCTAAGTCATGAGTGATGTGTTGTTTGAAACGATCCCAGCAAAGGATGGTCGTCTGCTGGGACTGGTCACGTTAAATGCTCCTGCGACGCTAAACAGCCTGAGTCTTGAGATGATCGACTTGCTGACGCCGCAGCTGAGCGCCTGGCAGAACGATGATGCGATCGTTATGGTGATATTTCAGAGTAGCAGCGACAAGGCGTTTTCGGCGGGCGGTGATATCCAGGCACTCTATCAGTCCATGTTGGCGCATCCGGGTGGTCCAAATCCTTACGCGGAAGCTTTTTTTGAGCGAGAGTATCGACTCGACTATTTGATTCACACTTACTCAAAACCGACGCTGGTGTGGGCTCATGGTATTGTCATGGGCGGTGGGCTGGGCATCATGGGGGGTTGTAGTCATAGGATAGGGACCCAGACCACGAGGCTGGCTTTGCCTGAAATCACGATTGGGCTGTTTCCTGATGCTGGAGCGACCTGGTTCCTGAGCCAAATGCCTCGGCACTGGGCTTACTTCATGGCCTGGACCGGCTGTCATCTGAACGCCGCAGATGGCCGGCTCGTGGGCTTGATTGACTACTTGATCGATAACCGCCAGCAAGCACAGGTGCTTGAGCGCCTGCTCGCTGAATCCTGGAGTGCTGATGGTGAGATCAATAAGCAGCGCCTTGATCAGATTTTGCAGCGGGCAGAGGCGCCGGCTGCCGAATTTCCTCCGAGTCAATTGGCACCTCTTGAGGCACGCGTAACAGCGATGATTACGCAGGTTCTGGCAACTGAGGATCCTGTGTCAGCGTTTTCTGCGGCAGTCGATACTGCGGCAGTCGATACTGCGGCAGTCGATACTGCGGCAGTCGATACTGCGGCAGTCGATAGTTTCGCAAACAATACATTTTTAGTGCGGGCTGCCAATGGTATTAAACGTGGTTCTCCGACCACGGCGCATATTATTCACGAGCAGCTTAAGCGAGCGAAAGGCATGTCTTTGAAGCAGACTTTTGAGTTGGAGTTAGTGATTGCCGTGCAGTGCAGTCGCCACCCCGATTTTACGGAAGGCGTCAGGGCGCTGTTGATTGACAAGGACAACAAGCCTCAGTGGCAATATGGTGGTGTTGAAGCCGTACCTGTGGAGTGGCTGCAAGCGCATTTTACACCACCCTGGAAGACTAACCCGCTGGCAGATCTGCCGAATCGCTGAAAGCCGACAAAAAGGAGTTTAATGATGACAAGCATAGGATTTATTGGGCTGGGTAACATGGGCGGCCCCATGGCAGCCAACCTGTTAAAAGCGGGAAACAAGGTCAAGGTCTTCGATCTGGTCGCCTCTGCGCTGGCAGCGCTTGAGTCGCTGGGTGCGACCGCTTGCGAGACAGCCGCGGCGGCTGTAGTGGATGTGGATATCGTCGTATCTATGCTGCCCGCATCGGTGCATGTCGAGCGGCTCTACCTGGGTGATGGTGCCGGCGATCAAGGGATTCTGCCAGCGATATCGCCCACAACGCTTGTGATCGATTGCAGCACTATCGCCGCAGCAACAGCGCAAAAGGTCTCGGCGGCTGCCAAAGCGCGCGGCATCACCATGCTTGATGCGCCCGTGTCTGGCGGTGTGGGTGGTGCGGTTGGTGGTACCCTGACGTTTATTGTCGGTGGACCTGCCGAGGGACTGGTAAAGGCAAGGCCCACACTGGAGCAGATGGGTAAAAATATCTTTCACGCGGGGGCTGCCGGTGCCGGCCAGGTTGCAAAAATCTGTAACAACATGCTTTTGTCGGTATTGATGACAGGTACGGCCGAGGCACTTCAGCTAGGTGTCGATAATGGCTTGGATCCCGCTGTGTTGTCGGAAATCATGCGCAAAAGCTCAGGCGGCAACTGGGCGCTGGAAGTTTACAATCCCTACCCTGGCGTCATGGATGGCGTGCCTGCCTCGAAAGATTATACCGGTGGCTTTCTGGTAGATTTAATGATCAAGGATCTGGGTTTGGCGATGGAGGCGGGGCTGGCAAAAGGTTCGGCAACCCCGATGGGCTCGCTGGCCCGTAATCTCTATATTTCACATGGCAAAAATGGCTACGGCCGAAAAGATTTCTCGAGTATTCAGCGGGTTTTCCTAAAGGCGGCAAACGAGGAATGAAATTGCCGTCGGCCGCAGTGGAGCATTCGGCTAAAGCCTGCTGATTCAGCAAGCCGAAACGCGGATTGCTAGACGATCAGGCTTAAGAGGAGTTTTTCGCCGCTTTCCAGCTGACAGTGGGTGTCATCGTCAGAAAGCTGGGCAACCGCAAGAAACTGGTCGCCGGCAACAGCGACAATCTGACCCAAGTTGCCGCCGGTGGCAGCTAGGATGGGAGTGCCAGGTTTAACAGGCGTGTCGCACTGGCCACGATGCAGTCGTCGTTTGAGCACTCCGCGGTATTGCATTCGAGCGACAATTTCCTGGCCAAGGTAGCAGCCCTTGGTAAAACTGATGCCGCCAAAGTGCTGCAGGTTGAGCATTTGCGGAATAAACTCTTCGCTGGTCGCCTCTTCGAGCCAGACATAGCCATCATTCAGCTCCGCGGTTCGCCATTGGTCGAAAAGCGCCGCATTGGTCTCAAAATCTGGTAAGAAGATATCGTCAAGGGTTGAAGGGCTTCTGCACCAGTGTTCATATCTTGGGCCTGCCGCACCGACCTGTAGGGTGATGCAGTGGTTCGTCTGTTGCTTCAGATCCTGGTTCAATTCGCCCAGGCTGCCCATGCAATGGTATTCAGCTGATTCGTCTTTGAGGGTTGCTTTAGAGAAGACGATATATTTTTTCAGAAACGACAGGGTTGGGGCTATCAGCGAACGGTGCATGCGCAGCAGGAAACCTTGCTCAATGGCGACGATTCGATAATTGCTCAGCATTCGACCCTGAATGTTACAGGTAGCACCCAAGCCACTGCCGTCTGAGGCCAGATGTTCGAGGTCACAGGTGGTATAACCCTGAAGAAATTTCAGCGCGTCGCGGCCGGTGATCGACAGGAAACCAAAATCGGGTAGGGGGATGACGTTTTTCATGGCAACTATTCTACATCTCGGCTGAGTGGAAGCGGTATAATTTTTCAAATTTCACTGTGAAGTCAAAACCACATGACCGAAAACCTGGAACTTAACCGTCTTCGCTGGCGCTGTCGGCGAGGCATGCTTGAGCTGGATCTGCTGCTTGGGCCTTTTTTTGAAGCGGTCTATTTATCTCTGGATGAACAAGTTCAGCTGAGTTTTCGGCGGCTGCTGGAACAGGAAGATCCAGAGCTGCTGGAATGGTTCAGTCAAAAATCTCGATCCGCAGATCCGGAACTGGCAGCATTAGTCGATATGATCCTGCAGCGAGTACAGCCCCCGGCTTAACCCAGGTCCAAGTTGCCACTCTACGAAGTCGGTTTGAGTCCCTCATCGCAGATTGCAGGAGGCGCAAAAGTATGCACTCGCCACTGGTGACTCGGCAACTCAGCCTGCGTATACAGCCCTCTGCAATCTTCTGTCTCTTGGTGTCGCTGGTGCATGGCGCGGCAGGGCTTGGACTTTGGCTGACGGGTTTGCCCTGTCACTGGTCAGTGGCCCTGGGCTTGATGCTTCTGGCCTCCTGGTTGAACGCATTGCTACGAGACGGATTGCGGCTGGGTGCGAAAGCGATTACTGGCCTGCGGTTACAATCGAAAGGCTGGTCAGTGACCAGTAGCCAGGGAAAAGAAGTTGCCGTCACCCTTGTCGCTGGTCAAGTGGTAACAAGCTGGCTGGTGTTGATGCGATTCTCAACGCTAAGCGGGCAAACACTCATGCTAGCTCTATTGCCGGACAGTCTGCCTGCCGAGAGTTTTCGGCATATCAGGGCAATATTACGACTGGGTCTGCCCGTCGACAGTGAGCGCCGGTAGACGTGACCATTCTATTCGGTTAACGATTCAAGTCGCCATTTAATCTGCCGTACAATTATTTGTGGGTTCAGCCAAAGTTAGGTGGTGTCAGAATAGTGTCGAGCGCCATCGGCAGCAGGTTGGGATAGTCTAGTGTGTAGTGCAGACCACGACTCTCTTTGCGTTGAATAGCCGACTGGATAATCAATTCTGCGACCGTGATGAGGTTGCGTAGCTCAAGTAAGTCGTTGGAAATTTTATAATTGCTGTAATACTCGGCGACTTCCTGCGACAAGAGTCGGGTTCTGCGTCGAGCACGCTGCAGACGTTTGTTGGTTCTAACAATACCCACATAGTCCCACATAAAACGGCGAAGCTCGTCCCAATTGTGAGATATCACGACGTCCTCGTCGGAGTCTGTGACCTGAGACTCATCCCATGCGGGTATCTCAACGTTCGACATCGGTGTCTGCTGCTGCTGCTGAATGTGACTTGCTGCAGCTGTTGCAAAGACCATGCACTCCAGCAGAGAATTGCTCGCCATTCGATTGGCGCCATGCAACCCGGTAAAGCTCGATTCGCCAATCGCGAACAAATTGGGAATGTCGGTCGCGCCATTAATATCGGTCTTGATGCCGCCGCAGGTGTAATGGGCTGCAGGCACGACAGGTATTGGCGATTGAGTAATGTCAATGCCCAGTTCGAGACAGCGGGCATAGATAGTCGGAAAGTGACTGGTAATGAAGTCTTTGTCCTTGTGGCTGATGTCGAGGTAGACGCAATCGCAACCCAGGCGTTTCATCTCATGGTCGATGGCTCGAGCAACGATGTCGCGAGGCGCCAGTTCCTCGCGCGTATCGAATCGCTTCATGAAGGGTGTTCCGTCCGGCAATACCAGGCGTGCGCCCTCTCCACGTAAGGCCTCGCTGATCAGAAAGGATTTTGCGTCAGGGTGGTACAAACAGGTCGGGTGAAACTGGTTGAATTCCATATTCCCAACTCGACAGCCTGCCCGCCAAGCCATGGCGATACCGTCACCAGAGGCTGTGTCTGGATTGCTGGTATAAAGATAGACCTTGCTCGCGCCGCCGGTCGCAAGCACAACGAAGCGGGCTTTGAAGAGCTCGACTTCCTGAGTGGCCAGATTCAGAACATAGGCACCAAGGCAGCGTTTGCCTGATTGACCGACTTCGTCTTCGGTAATCAGGTCAACAGCGACATAGCGCTCAAAGAGGGTGACGTTACTGCGCTGCATCAGGTGCTGGGCCAGTGTGCTGCCAATTTCACGACCAGTAGCATCCGCCGCATGGATGACCCGCCTGTGGCTGTGGCCACCTTCTTGTGTCAGGTGAAACTCCTGACGGCCGTTAGCTTGTGTCTCAACATCGAATTTGACGCCCAAATCTACTAACCACTCGATCATGGATGGGCTTTGCTCGACGGTATACTTGACCACGTCAAGATGGCAGAGCCCGGCACCCGCGACAAGCGTATCCTGGATATGTGATTCGGTGCTGTCATACTCATCCAGTACTGCCGCGACGCCTCCCTGAGCGTAGTAGGTGGAGCCCTCGCTGCTGACATCTTTGCAAAGCATGGCAACCTGGAAGTCAGCGCTTAGCTTCAGCGCCAGGGTCATGCCGGCAGCGCCGCTGCCGATAACGAGTACGTCATGTTGGTGTGATTTTGTGCTCAATTTTCGGCCTTCTAAAAGCAGAATTGGGGGCGAAGTGGTGACCAGGCACCGACTGAAACGCAAGATTACCGAATGACCTGGAGAAAAGCATAATTTTTCTCACTTTCGGCCCCGCAATAGCCTGTAACTGGTATTATTTGCCTCGAGAAATTAAATATTTGGCGTTCTTGCCCGTCCAACGAACTTATAGGCTTAGACATTGTCTATCAGTTTAAGGTTTTGACCGGCATTTCAATTCAGCGCGGTGATGGGAGTGCCGGTGAAAGTTCAAGGGGAGACAGATCGCCAGTTGGTCGAACGCGTACAGCGCGGGGACAAAAGAGCCTATGACCTGTTGGTGCTTAAGTATCAGCACCGCATCGTCAGTCTTGTGAGTCGCTATATGCGTGACCAGGATGAGGTGCTTGATGTGACTCAAGAGGCCTTTATTAAAGCCTATCGAGCTCTTCCGGGCTTTCGTGGCGATAGCGCCTTTTATACCTGGCTTTATAGAATTGCGATAAATACAGCAAAGAACTACCTGGTATCTCGCGCCAGGCGGCCGCCAGATACAGACATTGATGTGGATCAGGGCGACTTTCAGGGAGAGTCTTTTGTCTTGAGTGACATTGAGAACCCGGAGAATCAATTGGAAGGAGAGCAGCTCGAGGCGGTTGTCTACAAGGCAATTGAGGAATTGCCCGAGGAACTTAAAGTCGCTGTAACTTTACGCGAGTTTGAGGGTCTCAGTTACGAAGAAATTGCAGAGATCATGGAGTGTCCGGTGGGGACCATCAGATCGAGAATCTTCAGGGCCAGGGAGGCGATAGAAAAGAAGATGGCGGCGCTGGGTTAGCAGGTCATCTTCAGTGGCGGTCAGTGACTAGGCATGATCAAGGCAGGCCGTTAGCTGGTCTAGTAGGGCTGGTCTAGTAAGTCTGGTAGAACGAGTAGAAAAGCATCAAGCAGGCATGGAAGTCCATCAACGGCATTCGGCAGGATTGAGAGGTTAGCAAGTGACGGATAGAACAAAAGAAGCACTATCGGCCTGGTTAGATGATGAGGCAAGTGAAATTGAGGTTCATCAACTGCTTCGACAGCTCAAGGCGGAGGCATCTGCGAGGCGAGACTGGCTCGGTTTTCAACACGATCGTGCGCTCTTACGTGGAGAGCTGCGTGGAGAGCTGCGTGGAGAGCTGCGCGGACAACTGGGTGGCACTCTAGGAAGCAAGCCAGGTGGCCAGAAGCAACTGAGCCGAGCGCAACACTTGGGCCTTTATGACAGCATCTGCAGGGCGATCGAACAGGATGAGCCGGTTTATGGCGGTTCACTCGATACCTCGGTTAACGCCCCTGCTGAGCAGACAGTTGACAATACAGTTAACAATACAGTTAACAATACAGTAAGCAATACATTGAACACAGCGGCCGATGGCGCGCTGGATAAATCGATGCTCAGCGGTGGGAGCGCACAGCGCCGGCATATCGCCCAGTGGGCCAAACCTGCGGGTGGTCTGGCGCTTGCCGCGTCGCTGGTTTTCGGAATATTTCTTGGAGTTCAGCAACAAATGCCTGGCTCTGATGGCATAGCCGAAGTGGCGAATGCGTCAGCACCGATGACTTCAGCACCGAGTAAGAGTCTCACTGGCCCCGTGACTGCCCAGACTGTCGGTGCCGGTTCCTCGCAGGTCGCAGTCCCGCAGTCCTATGAGAGTCCAAATAGGCGCATGAGGACCGATGGTGTGAGTGGCTTTAATTCGAGCAGTGATGACGGCAATGACCTGTTCACAGCGCAGCGTGACAACAGCTACGATGCCATAGACAGCTCATTGGAGTTGAAAGCACTGGACGAAAACAAACAACGACAGCTGCGGGCTTACTTGCGTGAGCATGATCAGATGGTGCGAATGAATCCGAATACTCGAACGGTGATCTTCGAGCCATCCAATAGCAGCGGTCATTAACCCGATTTTGCGAATGGGACAAAATATGGGTTTGTCATTGCCGATCGAGAACTTAAGGCTGATCTTGGAAAGAACCTTGAAAGCTTTCGCATACACGGGTTTGAGTGCCATATACAGGTCGATATCGAACCTTATTTCGCACCAGATCTCGCACCAGGTTTCGAACTTGATCTCAAAGACGACGTTAGTTAAAAATCTTGTAGTTAAAAATCTTGTAGTTAAAAATCTTGTAGTTAAAAATCTTGTAGTTAAAAATCTTGTAGTTAAAAAGCTTGTAGTTAAAAAGCTTGTAATTAAAAAGCTTGGGATTAAAAGGCAGAGGATTAAGCGGTTGGAGAATAACCAGTGGGTAAATAGCCGGTTGGGGTTGCTGAACTTAGGCGTGCTTTTGACAGGTTTGCTCTTGTGCCTGAATGCCGCGGCTGCAGTCACCCAGATGCCGAGCGAGCAGCAGGCGACAGTGGCCGGTGAAGTCGCCGAAAGTACCTCTGATAGCGTTTCGGCTGATGCCTCAATAGAAACAGTTTCAGGTGAAAGCGCCACTAGCTATGCGGATCAGAAAACCTTTCTGGCCGCAGGTTCTCAGTCGCCAGTGGTGCCGTCGAACGAGGGTCAGCATGAGGCCAGCCGCTGGCTTGAAAAAATGGGCAGGGCATTACGAGAAGAATCTTACGAGGGGATCTTCACCTATATGCGTGGATACCGCTTTGACACGGTCCAGGTTGCTCATCAGTTTAGAGAGGGTCAAGAGTATGAGCGTTTCTCGCAATTAAACGGTGAGCCTCGAGAGATAGTTCGAACCGGTGACCTGGTGGTTTGCAATCACGCTAACTCAACCTCAGTAGACCTGGATCATGAGCTTCTGATGGGCCCCTTTACCCGTGCTTTCAGTGAAAAGATAAGTACTTATCAAGCCATGTACCACTTTTCGAAGCTAGGACACGATCGAGTTGCCGGTCGTGCCGCGGTGGTATTGAGCATTACGCCAAAGAACACTGATCGCTATGGATACCGATTATGGCTGGATGAGGAGACGGGTCTGTTGCTGCAGTCTCATCTGGTGAACCAGGGTCGCGTACTTGAGGTTTTTCAATTTTCTCGAATAGATATCGGTATACCCATCGACGAGGTCGCTCTGTTGAGTGCACTGGGTGAGGATCGTATTCAGCATCAATTATCGATCCTGACGCCGGCGCAGGTCGCGGAGGCGAGTCAACAGCAGGGTCCAGCATGGAAAGTTTCCTGGATACCGCGAGGCTTCAGGGCTGTGCGTATGCCAAATCAAAACCGAGTGTTGTTTACAGATGGGCTCGCAACTTTCTCGGTGTTCGTCGATCGTCCAGAATCGGCGGAGTTAGGTGAGCTGGTGACCCATATGGGCGGTACTGTCGTTATCAGCCGCCGATTGAAAGGCTCGTCACAGCAAATCACAGTGGTTGGCGAAGTGCCAATGGATACTGCTAGGCGAGTTGCCGAATCGGTTGAACCGGTCATCTACTAAATCTGTTTAAAATCCATGATTGAAATTACAGGACACATAGTTGCAGCAGAGCCGGCGGGTCTGTGGGTCAAAGCTGCGCCAGCCAGCTGCGGTAGTTGCAGGTCTGACTGCCATACTAAGACATCATTATTGTATCTACCTCTGACATCGGCTCTCAGCATGCTGCCCCCGGCTCCCTCATCGGCCGCCGGCTTTTCGGGCATGCCGTTGGTGGTAACCGGTGAGGCCGAGCCCGGCTCAAGTCTCGTCCTTGGCCTTGATTCAGGCGATGGGCTGAAGCTCCTCTTTCATTCTTTGCTTCTGCCTCTGGCAGGTCTGCTGACGGGTGTGAGTGTGGCGAGCTATTTCAGTCTGGCCGACTCGGCGGTGCTGGCTGGTGCAGTGATCGGCTTTGCAACCGGGCTGACTCTTTGTCAGATCCAGTCGCTAGACAATATTCAAATTAAAAATAAGGTAGGAGATTCATGATCAAACTAGCGCCTCTATCGGTTGTAGTCTTAATGCTGCTGGTTTTGTCGTCGCCGCTGGCGCGACCTGCTGGGCTGCCGGGCTTTACCGAGCTGGTCAAGCAAGCTTCGCCCGCTGTCGTGAATATCACAGCGACTCGAAAAGCCGAAGCTAGGCAGTTTGAAAATTATAATGAGGAGGAGGTGCCAGAATTGTTTCGGCGGTTTTTCGGCAATGTACCCCGTCAAAACGTTCCTCGTCCTTCAGCGGGATCGGGATTCATCATCTCAGAAGATGGTTATATTTTGACCAACAACCATGTGGTAGAAAACGCCAGTGAAATCTTGGTCGCACTCAGCGATCGTCGCGAACGTATGGCGACATTGGTCGGTTCGGATAAGTTATCCGACTTGGCATTACTCAAGATCGACGCCAAGGAATTGCCGATAGTCAAATTGGGAAGCTCAGCGAAATTAGAGGTGGGCGAGTGGGTAGTTGCGATAGGTTCACCTTTTGGTTTTGAGCATTCGGTCACTGCTGGCATCGTCAGCGCCAAGGGTCGCAGCTTGCCGATGGAGGCAGAAGGGAACTATGTACCCTTTATTCAGACTGATGTGGCCATAAATCCGGGTAATTCAGGTGGACCCTTATTCAATCTTGACGGCGAGGTTGTTGGTATCAACTCTCAGATTTTTACCCGTTCCGGTGGTTTCATGGGGCTGTCGTTCGCCATACCGATTGATGTCGCGATGGAAGTGGTGGCGCAGTTAAAGGACAAGGGTACTGTAGCCCGTGGCTGGCTTGGTGTTTTGATTCAACGAGTGGATCGAGATCTGGCAGAGTCCTTTGGCATGGATCGAGCGGCGGGCGCACTGGTGACACAGGTGTTTGCCAATAGCCCAGCGGCAAAAGGTGGGTTGCGAGAGGGCGATATCATTGTCTCCTTTGACGGCAAGCCCATCGACTTGTCCTCGGACTTACCGCATATTGTCGGCAGGACGCGGGCAGAATCTGAAGTAGATGTAGTGGTCGTGAGAGAGAGCAAGCGTAAAACCCTGAGAGTCAAGGTCGGTTTGCTTGAGGCTACCGATCTTCAAACATCAGGAGGTCCCAGCGCCATCGACAACTCAAATTTGCTGGGCCTGGAGGTTCGTGACCTTACCGCCGATGAGCAGGCCTCTCTGGGTGCCGACAAGGGGGTGTTGGTGGTTAGGGTTACTGATGGGCCGGGCCAGGTTGGTGGTATTAGCCGTGGAGATGTCATTACGACGGTAAACAGTGAGTGGGTCGAATCGACGAAAAGCTTTGCGAACCTGCTTGAAAAGCTTCCTCGCGACGTGGCAATACCCATCAGAATTGTTCGCAATCAGCGACCTGAGTTCCTAGTGGTTAAAATCCCGCGATAGCTGCGTTCGAAGGACAGTTGTTCATGGCGTATAAGCGGCGAATACATTAGAATTCATCGCTTTGTTTTTGAGGCGGCCTTTAACGCCGTGGTTCACAATTGGCGGAAACGCAATACATTCGAAATTTTTCTATCATTGCCCATATTGACCACGGCAAGTCGACCCTGGCCGATCGCTTTATTCAGGTCTGTGGTGGTCTGGAGCAGCGAGACATGGCCGCTCAGGTGCTGGACTCGATGGATATCGAGAGAGAGCGTGGCATTACCATCAAGGCCCAGAGCGTCACGCTTTACTACGACTCAGATGATGGTCATCAATATCAATTGAACTTCATTGATACGCCGGGTCATGTTGACTTCAGCTATGAGGTATCTCGATCGCTAGCGGCCTGTGAAGGTGCTTTGTTGGTGGTTGATGCGGCTCAAGGTGTTGAGGCGCAATCCGTAGCCAACTGCTATACCGCGATTGAGCAGGGCCTGGAGGTATTGCCTGTACTCAATAAGATTGATTTGCCACAGGCCGATCCGGTAACAGTCATTCAGGAAATCGAAGAAATTATTGGTATCGATGCTTCTGGTGCCTTACGGGTCAGCGCCAAGACAGGCTTAGGCGTGCATGAGTTATTGGAAGAGTTGGTACGGGTGATTCCTGCACCGAAGGAAGCTCGTCACCTGCCAACCCAGGCGCTGATTATCGATTCATGGTTCGATAACTACCTGGGTGTTGTCTCTCTGATTCGAGTCATGCAGGGACAAATTGCCGTCAAAGATAAAATCATTCTGAAGTCGCTGGGTAAGGTGCATCAGGTCGACTCTGTAGGGATTTTTACCCCGAAACGCAAAGAGACCAAGATGTTGCAGGCGGGTGAAGTGGGATTTCTGGTCGCCGGCATCAAGGATGTAAAGGGTGCGCCAGTGGGCGACACGATTACGCTTGCCAGTACCCCTGACGTTGCTGCCCTGCCGGGTTTTGAGAAAGTTAAGCCCCAAGTATACGCCGGTATGTTTACCGTGAGCGCTGATGATTTTGAGCGTTTTAGAGATGCGTTGGAAAAACTCACGCTGAATGACGCTTCGCTGGTATACGAGCCGGAAAGCTCGGATGCCCTAGGTAACGGCTTTCGATGTGGCTTTCTTGGCATGTTGCATATGGAGATTGTTCAAGAACGACTCGAACGCGAATATGACATAGACCTGATTACCTCGGCGCCGACTGTCGTCTATGAGGTGCTGTTGAAAAATGGTCGAGTGGTCAAGGTTGATAACCCTTCCCAGTTGCCAGACCCGTCAACGATTGAAGAGATGCGTGAGCCTATAGCGCGAGTGAATATTTTGGTCCCTGCTGAGTATTTGGGTAGCGTGATCAATCTTTGTATCGAGCGGCGGGGCGTTCAGAAGGACATGCAGTTCGTTGGCAAGCAGGTCTCTCTGACCTACGACATACCGCTGAACGAGGTGGTGTTGGACTTCTTCGATCGCCTCAAGTCGTCCAGCCGAGGCTATGCCTCGCTGGATTATAGTTTCGATCGTTTCGAAGCGGCGCGACTGGATCGTCTTGATGTCCTCATTAACGGTGAAAAAGTTGATGCCTTGTCTCTGATCGTCCACCGTGAAGAAGCGCGCAGCAAAGGTTTTGCGCTCACCAAAAAGATGAAGGAGCTTATTCCCAGGCAGATGTTTGATGTTGCGGTTCAGGCAGCTATTGGTGGAACGATAGTGGCTCGTGAAACCGTCAAGGCACTGCGTAAAAATGTCACTGCAAAGTGTTATGGTGGCGACATTACTCGAAAAAAGAAACTACTAGAGAAGCAAAAAGCGGGGAAAAAGCGCATGAAACAACTAGGCAGCGTCGAAATTCCGCAGGAAGCCTTTCTTGCAGTGCTGAAGGTTGATCGATGAGTATTAACTTTCCACTATTTTTGCTGCTCTCCACAGCAATCACTGGCGCTATCTGGCTGATCGATATTTTGCTGCTGAGACCCAAACGGCGGGCAAATCTTGAGCAGCTCAATAGGCAGTCGGTCGAATCGACGCCAGTCATGGACGAGGCTCGCCAGGCCGTCATGAAAGAGCCAGTGGTGGTCGAATATGCGATCTCGTTTTTCCCCGTGTTGTTGGTTGTGTTGGTGCTGCGCTCATTTCTTATCGAACCTTTCCAGATACCGTCCGGATCCATGATCCCAACGCTTGAGGTGGGCGATTTTATCGTGGTGAACAAGTTTGCTTATGGCGTTCGACTACCGGTATTTGGTACCAAAGTCATGGCGGTGGGTGAGCCTAAAAACGGCGACGTTATGGTGTTTGTTCCCCCCCATGAAGACGAATACTTCATTAAGCGCGTCATAGGGATACCAGGCGATACGATTCGTTATGAGAACAAGATCCTCTACATTAACGGAGTTGAGCAGCAGCAAGCATTTATTGCCCAAATTCCGCCTAACAAACCCGATCATGAAATCTATAAAGAAACGATCGGCGGCAAAGACCATCTTATCCATCGTAGTCCATTTCGTGGCAACGGCCCAGAGGAATGGGTGGTACCTGAGGGTATGTACTTCATGATGGGCGACAACCGTGACCGAAGTAGCGACAGTCGGTACTGGGGGATGGCGGCAGAAGAACATATAGTAGGCAAGGCGTTTGCGATTTGGTTTCACTGGGACTCAGGGCTACCAAGTTTTTCTCGTAATGGCTGGATCGAATAAAGGCATTAAGCGGTCATCTCTGGCACTGAGCATGAGGATGCACTGATGAATTTACCCCGACAGCAACTTGGCCTCGGCGCGATAGGTTGGCTGATTTTGATTATGGCCTTCGGTGGCTTGTTAACTATCGGTCTGAAAGTGGCGCCTATCTACGCGGATAACATTACGATAGTGAGGGTGTTAGAGGGCGTCGCCGCAGAAGCCGGAATGGCAAACAAGAGCGCAAGTGAACTCGATAAGATCATTAAGGCACGGCTCAATGTTAACAATATCCGCGACTTTAACTATGCAAAAAGTCTCTTGATCCTCAGAGATAACCGCGGAGTGCGCATAGTCTTGGACTATGAGGTTCGTGTGTCATTGGTCTACAATCTGGATTTGATCGCCTCATTTCATAAAACCGTGACGCTACGAGACTAGCGTCAGGCGCAATACGCAGGGACACAGTGGCTGCTAACAGCAAGCTCGAACATCGACTAGGCTATTCGTTTTCAGATCCAGGTCTGCTGGCGCGGGCTCTTACCCATCGCAGTCACCAGGGTGGCAATTACGAGCGGCTCGAATTTCTGGGTGATGCCATTCTGAGTTTTGTGGTCGCAGAATATCTCTATCACCGATTCCCTGAAGCGGAAGAGGGCCAGCTCAGTCGACTGCGGGCTAGAATCGTCAGACGGGAAACCCTCGCGGAGGTCGCCAGAGGATTCAGTTTAGGTGACTTTTTAATCATGGGTGCAGGCGAACTCAAGAGTGGCGGTTTTGAGCGTGCCTCGATACTTTCAGATGTTCTTGAAGCTATCATTGGCGGCATTTACCTTGAGGCAGGCTTGGAGACGGTTGTCGAGCGAGTCACCGCTTGGTTTGAGCCGCACCTAACAGCTCTAAACCTTGGTAGATCGCAAAAAGATCCTAAGTCCTTGCTACAAGAATTACTGCAGTCAAAAAAGTCCGGATTACCCGAGTACAGTGTTATTGCTGTTGAAGGTAAATCCCATGATCAGGTTTTTACCGTTGAGTGTCGAGTGTCATTGCTGCAGCAGCCGCTGGTAGGGGTTGCAGCGAATCGGCGAGATGCTGAGCAGATGGCAGCGAGTCGTGCTCTTGCAGGGCTAGGTGTAAATTATGAGATCGAACAGGCGTTAACCAATGACTGAATCTGTAGCAGAACCCCAGGCCAAATTACGGTGTGGTTATGTTGCCATTGTGGGTCGTCCGAATGTCGGAAAATCGACGTTGCTCAACTATATTCTTGGGCAAAAACTGAGTATTACATCGCGCAAGCCTCAGACAACCCAGCACACGTTGTTGGGAATCAAATCTGTGGGCAGCACTCAAACTATCTATGTTGATACTCCGGGTATCCATGGTAACGCTAAAAAAGCCATCAATCGGCATATGAACCGCAACGCTAAGAATGCCTTGCGGGATGTGGACGTCGTAGTATTTGTGACGGACAGAACCGAATGGCAAAGTGACGATGAAATTACCGCGGCGGCTGTCAGAAACAGCAAGGTGCCAGTTATTATCGTCATCAATAAGATCGACCTGTTGAAGGACAAGAGCCTGCTTCTGCCGCAGTTAGCGAAGCTTCAGGCGCTCATGCCAGGCGCTGACATAGTGCCTTTGTCAGCGATGCAGGGTGACAATCTAGAAAAACTGGAATCCATTATCACGGACAAGCTGCCGAAAGGCCCCTTTATGTTTCCGGATGATCAGATTACGGATCGCAGTGAACGCTTTCTGGTCGCCGAGATAATTCGCGAAAAAATTGTTCGTCAGCTCGGCGAAGAAATCCCATATGCCGCGACAATTCAGATCGAGAGGTTCACCACAGTCGGGAAAATATTGCATATAGATGCACTGGTACTGGTCGAACGTGATGGCCAGAAAGCCATTATCATTGGTAAAAGCGG
>Ga0182090_1085127_pt1 | contig 19846 bp, 12 predicted proteins | sample 041ome_24_FD_127767 | JGI IMG/M metagenome (GOLD analysis project Ga0182090, IMG submission 127767) | Metatranscriptome of coastal salt marsh microbial communities from the Groves Creek Marsh, Georgia, USA - 041408BS metaT (Metagenome... | ecosystem: Environmental > Aquatic > Marine > Intertidal... | reverse complement strand
CCACGCGCGCGCGTTGAATAATGCTCTGAAAAAAATGTATCGCAAATATATATAAAGACTCGAGCAAAAGACAGCCCGCCGCTGCTGCTACTCTCTCTCTCTCTCTCTCTCTCTCTTTCGAGGAGAGAGAAACGCAAAAGAGTGCGGGTGCGAGCGCTTTTTCTATATGGTCGAGAAAACTGAAACCCTAACCCTAAACCCTAATCAGGGGTCAGGGTAAAAAACTTTTCCCACAAGTCACAAAAAGTCGTTGAAAAACGGGAAAGAAAAACAACGCGCGCACCGCGCTAAAAGATGACGACGACGACGACGACGACGAGATCCTCAAAGTCCGCGCTCGCTCTTTTCATTCTCTCTTTGTTTTTGCTCTCCAGCAGCGGCTCCTTTTTTTCACCCCCTGGTGGTCTTTTTTATGATGCGACGTTTGCGTCGGCAGCGGCGAGTGATGAAAACAACGTCCTCGGAAAAGGAGAGCAAAAGCTCCGGGAACTCGTCCCGTCCTCCATTTTCTCCGCGTTCTCGCGCGAGCGAATGGCAGTCAATCCTAAGTTTAAACTCCTCGTATCGGTGTACGCGCCGTGGTGCGGACACTGCAAAGTTCTCGAACCGGAACTGCATTCGGCGCTGAGAATATTACGCGAAGAGGATGGCATCGATGAAAGCGTCGTGGACGTGGTTAAAATGAACGGAGACGTGAAAAAATATCCGACGCGAGAAGGCGCGTTGGGGGTGCAAGAGAGCGAAACGGAGGAAAGGAAAGCGTTCAAGAAGAAATACGGGGTGACGGGATACCCGACTTTGTTACTGTTTGAGAAGAACGAAGAAGAAGGCGGAGGAAAAGGAGGAGAAGAAGAACTGTTCGTGGCGAAACGATACTCGGGCAGTCGGAGTCAAGCGGCGCTGTTGAATTATCTCCGTCGCGCGAGCGCGCCAGACGTCGCGACGTTTAAAGACTGGCGAGAGGCGCAAGAATACGGGAAATTGAAAGCGACCGAGTCAAACGCGATGTTTTTCCATTTGATGGTGAACGGAGGGAATTCAAAGATTAAGAAAGCGTTCGACGCGGCGGCGAAGAAAAAGGAAAATTTACAGTCGTGGTTCGGAGAGAGCGACGCGCCAAAGACGGTTGAAGATGCGAATTCGTTTTTAGACGCGTTTCACGTGAGGCATTTTCCGTGGAAGGAAATAAAACGTGAAGAAGAAAGCTATTCGATTTTGTTAGCCGTGCACCCGAGAGTGCCCGGGGATGAAGACGATGGACGTTCCCCGTCAAAATCGGATGGTGGGAATAACGAGGGGTTTACGACCGAGGTCGTTTTGTGTCGAGTAGATGAGAACGAGCAGCAGAATCATGGCGCGAACGTCGGCGATGCGAACGATGAGGCGAGGATGCACACACATCCGTGCAACGTGTCTGCGTTCGTCCGCACGAGAATCGTCGCCCCGTTAGCCAAACTCGATCAATCTGTCTTCAACAATATCCTCGATTTAGATAGCCCGTCGGTATTCCTGGTCGAATCGGGTGGCGATGTTAAGTTAGAAGCGTTCGCGAAAAACGCCTACAAACTCGCGCTCAAACACCGTGAAATCACCTTTGTTCGCGTCGACGGCGACGAACTAGGGCCGTGGCTCGATAAAGAAATGGCGTTCGGCCCACTCGAATCCTCCTTCCCTCTCTGTTTGGGATACCACAAGAAAACCCACCGAAGCTGGTACGATCGAAAATGGAATACGAGGGGCAAAACCATCGAAGAGTCGATCGCTGCTTTCGTCGACATGAACTTCATCGACATCAAACGACTCCCAAATTTCCTTCCGTCTATGCCTATCACAGGTAAACTGAAAAACATCCACCAAAGAGCGATGTTCAGATTCTCCAACTCCTCCCCGGTGCAACGGTTAGCCACGTACTGGTGGTTGCTCGTCATCGCGTTGATCATGTTCGTCTTGTGCTTCTCACTCGCGTTGCAGTATCAAAGGGAGGGTAAGTTCGACACGTCCAGCGAGGACGACAGTTCGGCAAAGTCCAGCGGCGAAGAGAACGAGAGGGCGAAAGAGTCCGACGGTGACGAGCCCAAAAAGACAAAGTGAGACGAGACGAGACCCGCGGCAAAAAGGAACGCGCGCGCGAGCGCGCGGATTTCCTCGAATGAAGGAGCGCACCCCACGCGAAGTAGAGCAGCAACAAACGCGCGTTAGAAGAACTAAAAAATACGCATGTCATTAATGAACAGTAATGAACATCGCACTTTAATTTAATCATTCATCGTGCGTGTGCGCGAATCCAAACTCGTCTTTCTCTCGAATAGTCGAACTACTCTTTATTTTCTGTTATTTTCATTTTGAAATCTTCTTCAGAGCAATGTCATCCTTCTCTCGCCCCTCTGATGGAGGAGGAGAAGAACAAGAAGAAGAAGAAGGAGATGAACACGATTCAATGTCAAACTCATTCGACAGCGACAGGACGAAAAGTCACAAAAAGCGTCGAGCCTTGTGCAGATCGTTCGTGTCGTCTTTGCCGTCTTTAAACGCGTCTCGCGCGTCGGAGAGATTGAAGCAGGAGTTCAGTCCGAGAGAACAGATTGAAATCGTTTTGAGCGCGTTTCTCCCGTCCAAGGGCGTTTCTTTCGTCGCGCGGAATTCGAGAAGAGCAACGTGGGAGAATGCTTCCGCGCCGGCGTTCACCGTGAGCGAGGAAATGAGGAAAATGTTGTTCGCTCATTTAAGAACTATGGTAAACGCAGACGCGGTGGAGATTCGAGATATTTTGTTCGTGGTGAAGAGCAACTCCGAGTTGAGTAACAACCGCGTGAACGAAAAAATGTGCGCGTTTTTGAACGTGCTCTATTCGATGCGAGAGTCGCCGCGAGCGTGGATCGTCGGCGAGACGTGCGCGAGAGGCTTCGTGGACGCGCTGGTGGATAGTTTTCAGCACCAGTATGAGAAAGAACCGGGCTATCAGAATGGACCGGAAATGGACAGCGAGGACAGCGACCCGGACCACTTCTGGATATTGAGGTCCGAGGAAAATTACAACATTCAGCAATACATGCGGACTGTGAGAAATATAGTGAAGACTGTGAGGTTGGTGGCACATCCGAACACCTTGTTGTTGATGTCTTCGGCGGCCTCGTTTGGTGGTTGTGGTGGTGGTTGTGGTTGTGGTGGAGAGAATGAAAAGAAATTTGATGCGACTACTACCGCAGACTGGTATTCGCATGACAATACAGAAGAAGGCGAAGTTGGAGCGGATAGAAACGACAACGATGATGACGACGACGACGACGACGACGACGACGACGACAGAGGAAACAAAGCAAAGAATAAAACGGACGAAGAACTGGAAGAAGACGAACGAGTCGAGCAATATCGGAGTGCATGTAGAAATTTGGAGAACAATCGGTGCGCCTCGAGTGCTAGGGCATTCAAAGCCATATTTGAAGAAATACAATTGGAACGTATGAGAAAAATAGGATTCGATCTCTGGAATAGAGAAGATATTGCATCGTGGGAGGACATGTCCGAAGTTTTTGAAAAAGATATACGCGCTTTAATGGAGGAGATTAACGCGTGTATTCCTGAACGCATCGATAGTTTCGACTCGTTTGCAAACGGGTTGGATGCGAACAGGGTGTGGGCAAACGCGTGCGGATTCGCGCTCCGAAAGTGCATGGAGGCGTTTGAAAACAAAGAAGATCCAATTCTCGCGAGAGAGTTTGATCTTCTCGAACGTAAGATGCGAGGCAGTATTGATAGCAGATTAGTCGCGTTGGCGGTTGTTGAGGGAATGTTCCTGGAAAACAAAATCTCGGGCGAGCCGTACATCAATGAAGGTAAACCATTTTTCTTGAAGCCTTCGCAACAGATCATTCTCGCACATGATATCTTGAAATGCATAGCTAATACTAGAATCGTCATCGAGGACAACGGGAACGATGACGATGACGATGACGAGGAAGAAGAGATTGATGAGAATTTCCATCGTCACCAAAAGCGCAGCGATTGCGTAGTCAACGTTGGCATGGATGCTCTTCGTGCGCTTGCTGTAAAATTAGACTCCACTTCCGTGCAAGCGGTGTTGAAAACATGGCTAGAACCTCGATTGAAGAGCCAGAAGTTACATCTGGGAGGAGATTTGTCAAACGAGAACCACCACGAGAACAACAACGACGACGAGGATGGAAAGAACAAGAACGATGACTTTTCATACTTCCTTGATAAGAAGCCATTAGATGCGATGGCGTTTGCGATGATTCCAAAATCCGAACGTCTCTCTTCCTCGGCCGGGTTTGCGCTCGTTCGAGCTTCGCTCGAACTTTCGAGCTTCCTCGAACAACTTTCTCAAAACGTGAACAATTTTAACTCGAGCGCTAACGTAAAAGTCAACAACAGTAAGACAGTGGATGTGCACATTTCGGACGAAGTAGCCTATAACACCTCGAGTTTGTTCGCAACTGCAGCAGCGCTGAGGATATGTGTCATCGACAGAAATGCGTCGGAAGACGATTCATTTCGTCGACTCCTCGCGCTCGTCGACGTCGAAGCATGCCTAGATGCGAGGACGCGTCAGAAGGCAGATGTGGAGTTGTGCAGAATTCCAGCCTCAAAATGGGTCGCTGCGTGTTCTCGATGTCTGAAAAATTCAGAGCCACTTTTGAACAAAATGGAAAGCGGCAATTCCATAATCGACGAAGATGATAAACGTAACGATAGCTACAGCGAGCGCATGATAGCTGAAAGACGAGTTTCTATCACAAAGCGTGCTGCACAGGCTATCGCCAAAGCGGCCAGCAATGGCTCTTCCTCCATGTCGCCCGACAATATCGCGCACATGTTAGTGACGTCGAAATGCTTGCGTCTGTGCTCGGAAGTTGCCTCGAGCCTCGCCGGCGGTAAATTAATCATTACACCAGCAAGTGGTGCTAAGTCTACGCCGCGCGTGATAGAAAGCGACGAAGTTGACAACGACGAGATAAGCTTCTTGAGCTTGCCAAAAGAATCGCGCGCGGCTATGGTTGGAGCGTGCGTGTCCCTTTTGAACTGCGCCTACCTTTTACCAGCAAGCATCCACGCGAGGCGAGATGTTTGGGATGCGATGTTCTCTACTTCAGGGCGCGTGCTCGCCACAAAATGGGCTCTTGAACGCGCGAATGAATGGAACGATCTTCGTGCAATCAACCCGGCGCTGCGATTTGCGGCAGCACTCGACGATGATCCTTCGTTGATGCTTGGTCGTTCCACGTTCAACTTGGAAAAAGTCGACGAGAAATCGCAGCGTCTGCTTTCGATTCAAACTTCGAGGGACGTTGCCATTGCGCACGTAGTCGCCGCGGCGTGGTCGAACGGTGTCGATGATGAAGCCTCCATGGATCGAGAAAACTACGCGGTCAAAGAAGATGACGTTTTACACGCCATTTCTGCCATCTCAAGAGATGCCGCACTGGCGCGCTCGTCGTTCTCTAACACACACACGCACGATCAAATGACATCTTTTTTGACTATTTTTACCAATGAAGACGAGGATGAGGCCAGCAATAACGCCAGAGCAACCTTTGCGAGTCTTCGAGGGAGAGCGGAACTTGTCTCTCGAGGATTCTCTCACTTTAAGAAGAAAGCTTTCTCCTCGCAAGATGTGTTATCCTTGTACAAAACGGCGATGCACTTTTGTTTAGCTTCTGCGGCTTCCGCGGATGCGTCTATACTCAGCGAAGGTAAAGGTGGAGGGAATCTCGACGCGGCTGCCAGAACTATTGTCAACGATCGCGGGGCACTTTCTCCCGGTGCTGTCGTCCTCGTCGCCTCTGAAACTATCGAAGCTTTCTCAGACGAAATAAAAAGGTGCGAACGCTGTGATCAACAACAAAGTAAAGATCAAGATACAATCACATTGGATGCAGAAATTGTGTGTTCTTTGTTTTTGGACGGTTTACGAGCTGTTCGTGTCGTGTGCGAACTCGAAGTGCCTGGGCCGGTGATGGCTGGGAGACTCGCTATGGCGTCCGCGTCCACTCTGTTGGCATTATCGGTCGTCTTTGCAAAATATAGCAACCAAAACTTACAAGATATTGCTAGGAGAAAAAATATGCTCGAAATGTGCGTTCAGAGTATCGACGCGTTGATTGATTGCAAGGCTGTGTACGCGTCGCCACGACGATGTAAAGCGCTGCTCGATGCGGCTACCGCGGCGGCAAAACGCACGTCTGCGCTTTCCGCTGAGGAAATGATATCTCAAGCAAATACAACGACAGATGCAACTATTGCGACGACTGCCACGACACCATCTCCCGCCGTCGACAACAGCGCAGATGCTAAGGTTGAGACGATTGAAATTTCTCGAAGCTTTGATGCGAGAAGACTTCGACGGAAACGTAGGATTAATCGAGGCGGACGCGTTAAAATGTCAGCATCTTCCAAGCGGCGCGAACAACAATCCGCGATGCAACGATCCGGTGCCGTCGGCCGAAAACGTTCTCGAGATATTCGAAACTACGAAGTAGCTTCGGAATCGGAAGGTAGCGAGGACGATGACGAGTATTACGACGACGACAGCGAAGATGGTGGGTACGGCGCGGCGGCAATCATGGAAGAGTTTGAACCGTCCGATATCGACGAATCAGACGACGACGATTCAGACGATAATAACGATGATAACGACGGAGGTTTTGGTATGCGCGGTGGCGGTATTACCGGATGGGGCTGATACTATAGACAATAACGTATTCATTTAGAATAGCAATACTAGTACTACTGCAGCAAACTAAAAAAACTTCTAAGGAACTAACGGACTTGATTCTTCATCTTCGCTCAGAGGCCGTCCAGTTCGTACGAAAGCGTCGTTTTCACGGCCGAATCCTGTCCACCTTCCTCTTCTCCACTTCGTTCTGAAGAGATCGTATCTTCTTCCACCTGTTGAACTTTCGGCTCGTACTTCTTTTTCTCGAAACTTTTCGGATTGAACTTTATCTCCGCAATCTTGATCCCGCCGATATCGCCTTGTCGCAAATGTGGGTGACCCATCAGCGAGTACGCCACAATAGCGCGATCACCGTCCGTGATGACCGTCGGATAGTGTATGTACATCTTCAAGCTCCCTTCTTCGAGCTCGGTGATGGTTTTAAACCCAACGCCGCCGTCGCAGGAAATCGACACGCGCAATCGACACCGGCCTTTGTTAATCTTATTCTTATCGGTGGCGTCGTTATAGGCGACGACAATCTCTCTCGTATCGGGAAACGACGTCGCGTCCATTTTCGAATCTGGGTTTGGTACCGTCGTCGGATTCGCCCCGGTCCAAGTATCTCCGCCGTCCCACGAAAATGCGGTGTATACTTTCCCTTTACTCGTTCGAAAAAACAATTGGAGCGAATAATCTCTCCTTTCCACAACTGCGCCTTCAATCAACCACGTCCCGCCTACTCTAATCTTTCCTTTAGGCTGCCAACTCTTGCCTTGATCTTTAGAAACTAAAACTCCGTGCGAAGCAGGCGTTTTCGGTTGTCTGCACGCGTTCGATTCCGCTTTCTCTTTCCAATACGGCAAAACCCAATTCCCGGTTTGCGTGTGCACGGTGATTCTATTCGCGATCACTTTCGGCATACCCGGCGAATCTTCTTTACTTTGAGCGTGTACCTCTTGCGGTTCCGACCACGTCTTCCCTCCGTCTTTTGATTTCGTCACTTTTACGTCCCCTCCCGGTGAAAATCTGGGAGGAATTTTCGACCCGCTCTTGTTCTCCCTCGCCGGCCTCAAACAGTTTTGCGACTCCGTGTAAAACAACCACAAACCGTTCTCCTCGTTCGGCGGGTTAAAAAGTACCGGCGACCATACCGCAGTCTTCACGTTCTGCATGCTCGGCACTCTCTTCGGTTTCGACCACGGCTGATCGATATCCTCCGCGTAAGAAATCAAAATCGACTGGCCTCGTATGCCTTCGATGCCGCTGCTCGATTGCCACGCCACCGCGAACCCTTTCTTGGTCTCGTTCACGTTCCACCTCCCAATAGTCGCCATGTGCGAATACTTCCTCCCGTTCGCGGCTTCATCTTTCGCCACCCAAAACTTCCTCGGCTTAATCTGTTGAATCCGATTCCGTTCGTTTCTATTTAAACTCTTCGTCCTCAACGCCACGTCTTCCCTTTCGCACGTCTCTCGCTTCTCCTTGTCTTTATATTTAATCTTGACCGATTCCACCGGTATAGGTTCGTTATCTTCCTCCGTATTCACCCTCTCTAAATCTCGATTCTCTTGCTCTAACGCGTCGTCCTCGATTATCGGGTTCCCAATGTCCACTTCGTCTAAATCTTCCTCCCTCTTCGACGAATCCTTCTCGTCCAAGCTCACGAGTCGCTTCGCAAATTTCCCAAACACTTGCCTATAATACGGTTCAATAATATCTTCGATTTTCTCCGCGTACTCTTCCGTTTTCTCCAGCGCCACGTTCGACGACACTTCCGACGATCGCGCGTGGCGGTTAGATCGTTGCACGGCCAGCGCGCGTTGGATTTCATCGTTCTCGCTATCATCATCATCTTCTCGAACGCGATGATGAAACCCACCACCCCCTAACTTCTTCATCGCAAAAAACGATGAAGAAGTCGACGCGACGACATCATCATCGTTCTTCTTCTTCTCGTCGAAAATTATTGAAAACAACTCAAAGACGAGGAAGAGGAGACAGACGACCACCAGAAGCCGTCGTCGTCTCGTTGTTCGAGAAGAAGAAGAAAGTAGTAGTGGTCCCTTTTGTAGAAGATGGTCTTTCATTTTCCCTAACTCGCAGACAACTTTGAGTGTGTTTTGAGGGAAAATTTTCATCCAAAAAACTCTTCAGTATGGGTTTAGGGTTTAGGGTTCATACGAGAACTCGTTTAGGGGAAAAAAATCAACACACTCGTTCGTCATTCGCGCGTGGGGAAACAAGGAACGCTCTCGCATATACATATAATAAACACGCACGCGCGAAGGAAAAAGAAAAATGGCGTCTCCTCTGTCTCCTCTAAACCCTTCCTCTGTTTCCATCGCTGCTCGAGGCGCTCTGGCTTGCGTCGTGTACGTCTCCGAGGGGAGACGCTTGGACGTGGTGAAAGCCATCGAATCCGTCGCGATGACGCGAAAGAGTCTTCGGGAAAAAAATGTGAGCAACAACAACATCGCGACGGCGACGAATAATAATGGGTTTAATAACACCACCATCGATGAAGAATGCGAAGAAGTGAAACTGGTGAAGACGTTCGTCGATGCGCCGTACAATCGAACCGGGTTTACCTTTGCGGTGAGAACGGATGGTGTTGAAGACGACGTCGACGACGAGAGGATGCGACGAGGAACGACCACGTCTTCTTCTTCAACTGCTGCAAACGCTCGAGCGAAACGAAACGACGTCGTCTCTCGTCTGGTGGCGAACAAAGTGCACGAAGTCGCCCAGTCCGCTTTTTTGGAAATCGGCTCGTTTAGGAAACACTCGGCGACGCACCCGAGGCTAGGGATCGTGGACCACGTTTCGGTGCACCCAATTGGGACGTGCGATATGGACGCGGCGAAGGCGGCGGCGAGAGCGGTCGGGAGGCGATTCGGAGGGGAGTTAGGGGTGAACTCGTACATGTATGGGTACGCGACGATGAATGAAAATGTCGGCGCGAATACTAATAATAGGAATAATAGTAACAATGACAATAAAACTAATAGTAGTAATGGTAGTAATAGTAGAAGAGAGTTAGCAGAGATCAGACGGAAGTTAGGGTACTTCTCCGCCAACGGCGAAGGCGAGACGTGGGTCGGCGCCTCGGACGTGTACTACCGAATGCAAAAATGGGAGGAGAAGCCAGATTTTGGCACGGGCGAGAAAAACGACGTGGAAGAAAAAGGCGTGTGTTGCGTCGGCGCGGTGCCGTTTGTGGTCAATTACAACGTGCCAATGGTGTGCGAACTGAGCGATTGGAGTCAAGAGAAACTCGTGCTCGATTTGGGAAAGCAAATCGCGAAACGCGTCAGCCAACGCAACGAAAGCGACGGGTTACCAAACGTCCAAAGCATGGCGCTGATGCGAACGACAACAAACGAAAACGCTTCGTCTTCAGGGAACAAAAATATGACGATGGAGATTGAAATCGCGTGTAACTTGCTAGATGAAACCTCCTCCACGACGAGAGAGCAAGTGCAAAAGAAAATCGAAGAGTTGATGCCGGAACTGTTGGTCGAGAACGCGTCTCGCGGCGTCAAGCTGAACGGCGTCGCGTGTCAGATTGGGAAAGGATACGTGACCAACTTACAACCGCAAGATTTCTTAGACGCGGTCAGTACAAAATGACGATGGAATTTGCCACTAGCTTAGTTTTGAAATGTAATCGTACGCGCTTGATGATGTCTCGCGTCTTCCAGTTCGAAGAAGTTCGTTATTTACTTGTAGGTGATTTTGGAAAAAAAAATCCTCATAAAACTCTTTGCCGCTTGGAAGAACACTCCTCGCGATGGCTTTATCTTCACCTCGAGCAGCCGTCAGGAGTCCCAATCGTACCGCTACCATCGGCACAGAATCGAGAAATTCTACCAACAACGGCGTCCACGTCGCTCGCGCCAACTCTTCTTCTTCTTCTTCTTCAACGAAAGTAACGCATCGCCCAAAAGTGTATCTCATTTCGGACGTTCACTTCGACGGCCAAAACAAAACATTCATCGAGCAAATGCCGAAAATGAACGACGGAAGAGGAGATTCTGTGCTCATCGTCGCCGGCGACGTGGCGGAGAAAATTGAAGATTTAGAAAGATGTTTACGTCTGTGCTTGAAAAAATTTGATATCGTGTTTTACACGTTCGGGAACCACGACGTGTGGTGCACCGAGGATGCGGAAATCTGTTCGCGCGAGAAGATTGATGAAGTGTTTAAGCTGTGCGAAAGATTAGGAGTGAAAACACATCCAGAGGAAATTGCAAACGCGGTGTTTATAGCTCCCGTGCACAGCTGGTACGAACAAGAGTTCGATACGGAAGAGGATGTGGAAGCGCCGGAAGGCGTGAGTATCCCTCCTCCCGATAAAGTGATGACGGATTATCGCTTGTGCAAATGGCCAAAGCTGGATCAGTGGAAGAAAGAGATGACGATAAAGATTGGTAGTAATAGTAATAATAGTAGTAGCATCACCAGTACTAGTGCGAGCGAAGGAAAGTCTTCCATGTCAGACGATTATTACATTTCGAAGGCGATTGACGCTTTAAACGACGAGGACGGTAAATTTGAGCAATTTTTAGACAACGTGAAGCGAGCGAAAGCCGAGGGCAAAGACGTGACGGTAATCACATTTTCGCATTTTCTGCCGAGGATTGAGTTGATACCTGAGAAACGCTTTTTGCTCTACCCTAAGTTAACGCAAGCCGTTGGCTCAAATATTCTGAACGAACGCTTAGAGCGCGTCTCGTCAATATTACATCTGTCAGGGAAGGACTTGCACACGCACGCGTTCGGACACACGCACTTCGGATGGAACTTAGTTTTAGAGAATAACGTTCGCTACGTGCAATCGTGTTTAGCTACACCGAAAGAGTGGGTGAGACGTCCAAGGAGTTTAGTGGTTGGCGAGTTTTTTTCAAACGCGCCAGGGAATGCGCCTTTGCTTTTATACGACGCCGAGACGAATGCGTTCTCCGGAGACGAAAACAGTAGTCCGTCGAAGAATGCAGAATACAATCCAGGATTGTGGGCTAAATACTACGAGGAAAACGCCAGAGATCCCAGTAATAAGATGTTAGCTCCGTGGGTGTTGTCATACGTCTCCAGAGTGTGGGGTTCGCGAGAGTTGAAGAAGAGCATGATGATGGCTTCGAATGCCGACGATTTGCCAGGTAAGAGCGGTAAAGTGTAAAGGATATATATATAGAAAGTATCGAATTCATTTTTGTTACATTGCGCATATGTGTAGTAATAGTAATAGTACGTAGCTAACTTTAGTTTTAATTGTTCATTTCTGTACATCATCATCGTTCGTTCGCGTCTTGTCTCACATGCCGCCGCCGCCGCTCGCCGTTTGTAGCATTCTTTGGTTCGTGTACACCAACGCGCCAAAATACCCGGTTAAAATCAGATTCGCAACCGTCGCCAACTTGTTGATACCGTTCGAATTCACCGCCAAACACGCCACCCAAAACAACGGCACCAAAGTCGCCATTTTCCGGTCGAATTTGAACGGATCCTCGACGTCGTAAAAGCAGTACAAGTAATACGCACACAAACATCCCGTCGCGAACATCTCCGCGCTACTACTACTACTGCTACCGCTCGTCCTATCGTCGTATTCTCGCTTGCTCCCGCCGTAGTGCGTCTTCGACGACTGACTCACTCGCACGTCTTTCCCGCTCGCTCGCGCCAACTGCCTCGCCGTCTCCTGTAACTTCTCGTTCAGTTTCACCCGCTGTATCTCGCTCTCCCTGATTTTCTGCACGCTCGCTTTGAAGCGCTCGTCCGCGTCTTCCACCTGAAATTTCAGCGCCTCCACGACCGTTTTGTGCTTCTCGTGAAAGTAATGCAGAGACTTTTGCTCGTCTTTGTTCGAATGAAACGACGAGAGCAACGCTTTGATCGTGAAGCCGTTGTTGCAAATGTAACTGAACGCGTTCGATATGGTTATCGCGCGCTGCCGCTGAAACTTCTCTCCGATATCATCCAGATCTGAAGCGTACGCCTCTTCCTCTCCCTCTCCGTCCTCGTTTTTGTTCGTCCTCTCGCTCTCGCACTTCTTCGTCTTCCTCTTCTTCCGAAGAACAAGTGATGGACGACGACGACGAGAAGAAGAAGAATAAAAAATCTCGCTCAGCGTCGCTTTGAAAATCTCAAACGGCAAAACGCACATCGCCGCCAAATGCGCGACGATCGCGATCGGGAACGTCAACAGCGCCAAAGCGATGAGTTTTGTCACTCGCACCAACGCGCGTAACGTCGAGGATGCCGTGGTGGCGATCATTATTATATATATGTATGTGTGTAAGTGTGTTAAATTTATGTTTGAAAATGTAGAGAGCAGAGTGTAAGTGTGTGTTCACTCACAAGAGTTAGTTAAGCGTGATGTGATTGTGTGGCCGACGACACGCGACGACAAAACACAAAACTCACGTAACAGAGATCAAATCAGTTCACACCGCGCGCTCGTTTTTTTCGAGTTGGTTGTTTGAGCGTAGTAAATGTATACCCTAAACAAGAAGTGCCTCTTCTCTTTTTTCCCCGCCAAAGAGAATTACAACACACTTACACACACGCTCGCTCGCAGCGAAAGATATACGTTACACAACATATAGGCAAGAAGAAGAAACGAGAGTATCGCTCTTCAACTCTATCTCTCGATTTCCTGTCGTTGCGTTCCACTCGCGCCGCGCACATATACATAACGAGAAGAAGAAAATCAAATTCACCTAATTTCCGCGCCGACAGAGAGAGAATTCTAATCCAAAAACGACCGCGCGGAAAGAGTGAGAAGAAGAAGCGCGAGAAGAAGAAGGGAGAGAAGAGGAAGAACAAAATATGGAGAACGTTGCAGTCGCGACCGCAGGACCGCAGCAGCAGCAGCAGCAGCAGCAGCAACAACAAGAACAGCAATTGAACGCGACGAGAGAAGAGAAAGGAGAGGAGAAATTGGCTTTGAATGCTACTGCTGCTAAAAACGGCGACGACGACGGTGTCATCCATGAAGTCGCCGAGAAATTAGGCGTGGCGAGAGGAGAAGGAGAAAAAGAAAAAGAAGAAGCTAAAACGCCCGCGCAAAAAACGTCTCCTCCGATCATCGCGGAACCGCCTTTAAAATCACGAAGCAGCGAACCAGAAGCGAACGAAACGGCGGCGACTACTACTACTACTACTAAACCGAACGACATCGTGGAGGAAGGAAAGGAAACGAAGAAGACAAAAACGCAGTTTGCAATCAATTCAAAAGTGAGCGCGAAGGCATCCTTCGATGGTCACTTGCACCCGGGCACGGTGGTTGAGATTCAACGAAGAAGTGCGAAGAAGAAAGGCGACGACGTGCAAAAAGAAGAAGAGGAAGAGATTGAGAAGTATTACATTCACTACGAGAAGTTCGACAAGAGATTAGACGAGTGGGTGAGCGCTGAGAATGTACGCGACTACACCGCGGCGATGGGAGATGGGTTATTCGACGAGAGCGAAGCGCAAAATGGAATCGCGAGCGCGAATAAAATGACATCCGCCAACGGCGCCACGAATACCAACGGAGAATCCACGCCACATTCGACGACGAATCCATTTCTATCCTCCAACAACAGAAACTCCCACAGCGAAGAAACAACCACTCGCAAATTAACGCGGACCATGAAAAGAAGATATAACGAAATTCATAACGTCGACGGCGTCTCGGTTGAAGATTTACCTCGAATCGACCAGTTGGCAGAAAAAGAGCACGAAGAAAAGACGAAAATGAAAAATATTCAGTGCGTTCAGTTTGGGAAATACGAAATGGACGCGTGGTACTACAGCCCGTACCCGGAAATTAACGGCCAATGCGATATGTTGTACGTATGCCCGTATTGTATGAAGTACATGCGCAAACAGAAAACGATGCAAAAGCACCGGGAAGAGTGCACGTTCACGCACCCGCCCGGGAAGAAGATTTACGAACATGAAAACGCAAACGACGAACAAACCACGATCTGTTTTTGGGAAATCGACGGCAAAGAGGCCAAAACGTATTGCCAAAACCTGTGTTTGGTAGCGAAACTGTTTTTGGATCACAAGACGTTGTATTACGACGTCGAGCCGTTCAATTTTTACGTCATGACGGAATGTAATAGTAGTAGCAGCGATGCGCATTTTAGAAATAGCGGCGGCGAAAAGGATGCGGAAAAGGACAATCGAGTGCACGTCCCAGTCGGTTACTTTTCCAAAGAAAAGCACTCCGCGGAAGAGTATAACTTGGCGTGCATTCTCACCTTGCCTTCGCACCAACGAAGAGGCTACGGTTCTTTTCTCATTTCCATGAGTTACGAACTCTCGAAACGAGAAGGCAAATTTGGGACTCCGGAACGACCTTTGTCCGATCTCGGTCGAGTGAGTTACCGGTCGTACTGGTCCAAACACATTCTCGAAGCCATGAGAGGGCACAAAAGTATGAACGGGTTAACCATCCGCGATTTATCCATGAAGACTATGTTTCGAGAATCCGACGTGACTTCCGCTTTGCAAAGCCTAAACTTGTTGAAGTATTGGAAAGGACAACACATAGTCTCTGCGACGCCAAAAATTGTCGAGACGCACTTACAGTCGTTCAGAAAGACGACGACGACGAACAGGAGTAATTTACGATTCGAGCCAAGCTTTGTGAATTGGCAGCCACCCGCGGCGTCTGAACCTTTGAACAATAAAAAGAAGTGATCGTGACAAAAAAAGAGAGATTTTTTTTAAAGTTTATAAATACAAAACGCGTTTATATACAACACAACAAAATGCACTTTCAAAAGCTATGTGCCCATCTACCGCACGCTATTTCTACTCTCGTCGCTCTCCGACGACGACGACGACGACGACGACGAATTCTTCTTCGTCTCCCTCCTCCTCCGCCTCTCCTTCTCCTTCTTCACCAGCATCTTCGCCCTCTCCACATCAAGTGCCACTCGCGCCTCCCGCTTCTTCATCTCTCGCACCATCTCCTCGTTCTGTTCGTTCCGTTGCTTCTCTAACGCTCTCTCAAGCTCCATCTTTCTCACCTCTTCTCTCAGTCGTTCGTTTTTCATCTCCACGCTTTCCATTTGTTTCTGCATTCGTTCGATGTCCTTCGCCTCCTTCTCCGCGAATTCTCGCTTCATCCGTTCCACTTTTCGCTCGAAATCTCTCTCTTGTTTCTCTCTAATCTGTTCGAGTCTCTCTCGCATTTCCGATAGGTTTCGCGCGCACTTTTCCGCCAGCGTCTTCGCAGTAAATTTCAGCTTTTCGTTCTCCTTTCTCAGTCTCTCGATTTCTCGCGAGGCGAGGAGCATGAGGCGCGTTTCGTCGTCGTTGTTGTTTTTCGTGTTGTTGTCATCGTTTTCAACTTCTCCTGCGATTGGATTGAATTTCTCGTCCAAATCAAAATCGTCGTCGTCGTTCAAAAACGCGCTTCTCTTCTCTTCTTCTCCTTCTTCTTCATCACCGAGGCGCATCATTTTTGGTCTTTAATCACCCGCACGCGCGCTTGCGCTTAACTGCGATTTCGACGACGACCCGGACACGCCGCGAGCGAGAGCGCTTTTTAATATTAAAAAATGAAGTTTTGAAAGTGAGAGTTTTCCCCCAAAAGGTCGTTATTTTCCAATTTCCAATATGCTGATGTATACAACAACAACAACAACAAGATAAATGTCGTCTTACCTATCGCAAAGCACCGAAAACATCAGACGCGATTTGGAGCGCTCTTGGCCGAAAGATATCCTCGCCTCTCGCGTTTCGATGACGCCTATGCTCGCTCTCGAGACGAGTGCGAAACGAGTTTTAGATGAGACGAAGCGGATTGGAAAAGAAGAAAAAGAAGAAGAAGTTTACGAGGATATCAGCGCAGACGCGAAGGAAATTGAAACGCTGTTGGACGAGATGAGGAAAGAGAGAGACGTTTGCGTTTGTTTTCATCGTAATCGTAATCGCTCGGTGAGTCGCGACGACGAGGACGAGGAGAAGAAGAAGGAGAAGGAGGAAAAGTTTCTCAGAAGTTGTTTCCCGAGACAAGGGGTGGAAGTTGTCGAAGACGAGAGAGAAGCTTCTTTGGACGCGCGGGTGCGCATCTTCGATCGATTTTCGTACGAGAAGGAGAAGGAGGAAGAAAAGTGGATGACGGATGCGATCGAGTGCATCGAAAGATCGAGAAAATCGAACGTGTTCATCGTCGTAGAAAACTGCGAGACGGAAGAGAAAGCGAGAGAGCTTCGATCGGAAGTGTACTCGGGCGCGATGGCGTTTTCTAAGAAGAGAAGCGAAGAGGATGAGTTTTGTTTTTGTTTGGAAGGCGGGTTAGTTTTTGAGGACGACGGAGAGGAAAGGGCGGCGGCGGCGGCGGCGGCGGCGACGACGACGACGACGACATCATTCGAGACAGAGAACAAGAATAGAAGTAGGGGATTATTTGCGTTGGGATCGGACGACAGCAGCGATTCATCGGAGGATGACATTGATGAAGAGAAGATAGCAAAAGAGATAGGTATATTAAGCATTAGTGATAATAATACTGATAGAAAAACGTGCCGACGCGCGCAGACGAACATTTCGAATGCGATTAGAGAGATTTGCTTTGAACGCGCTGAAAAATATGCGCTGAGATTTCAACCGATTCGCGAAAGAATATACGCAAAGTTGAAAGAAAAAGCAAAGGCGAAGAAGAAGAGAGAAAAAGAGAAGAATGCACAGCATCAAACATTTAGCGTCTCGAACGACGAGCCGGTGAGAATGTCGACGAATGCCTCCTCGCCGCTGGTGAAAAATAAGCAGATCGTCGAGGAAACCAACGAACTGGCGTCCGTGAAGAAGGAGGGCGGCGTTTTGAGCTTTCTCGATTGGATGGGAAGCGAGGAAGACGGTAATGTTTCCCCGAGCGAACAAAAAGGTATTTCCTATCAATCAAAGGCTGACGCGGCGAGAATCAAGGCTCTGGAAGCCGCGTTACGCGAGTTGCAGCCCGACCATCCACTTTTGATGTTCTGCCCGGTGTTGCCCCCCAAAACATAATAGAATTTCTCAATGTGAAAAAAGAGGAAAGCGGCACTTCTACTAAAACTAAAAACTATGCGAAACTAACATCACTACGACTACTCGCGCATCGCCGCTCTCGCGCTCTTCATCTCGTTAATGCACACCCTCAAATCTATTTCGTCTGCGCTAAACGTGCACCCGCCAATGTTCACCTTCACTCTCAAATCGGGCGGCGCGACCGCTTCCTCGCCCTCCGCCTTTTTCCCCGTATCCACCGCCCGCGCGACAATTTCCCACGAGCACAATCCCGCCGCGTCCTCTCCTTCATCCCTACCTATCCGAATCACTTTTCTCAACATCGCTTCTCTCAGTTTATCTTTATTCTCTCCGTACGGTATCGCGATCGCGTCCGTGTGCTCCTGCGTTTGAAGAAGAAATTAAATAAGTTCAACATCGAAAGCGCGCGCGCGATTATAAATACAAAAACAGTACCTTTGACAAACCCAAACGCTCCAACTCTCTCCTCAACTCGTCCGCGCTCAACTCGTACCGCACGGATCCTCGAAGGATGGTTTCGATCGCGTCGGCGCAAATTTCAATCGTTTCTCGCGAAGTCGTCTCGTCCGTTAAGTCTTTTAATGGTATTCGCGATGACTTTAACGCCGTCTTCGCATCATCGTCGTCGTCGTCGTCCGCGTTTTCTTCCCCGAGCAGTAAAACTCGAACGCATTCTTTCGTCAAAAGCATCGCTCGGACGCACGTGAGTTTCAGAGACAGAGTCCGGGCGACGTCGTCGAGAAACGCCGGGTGAGGAGGTTGGTCGCCCAGAAATTGCAGGCGCATGACGACGCTCGTTCGTTTGTTGTTGTTATTCTTCTTTTCGTGTGTTTTGTTTGCGCGCGTGTTATATGTATCTGCGCCGCGCGAGTTTGAAGTAAAAAGAGCGAGACGCGGTAGTTAAAACTCGGTTTTATTCTCTCTCCTTTCGCTCTCGTATATTAAAACGTATTATATGCATATTTACGCGATGTCATCGTGGTACTTCTTTCCTTCTATGGCGTAACCTCCTCTCGTTTAATTCTCTCTCTCTCTCTCTCACTCTCTCTCTCTCTGTTTTCAACGCTTTATTCGTCCAACTTTTCTTCTTCTTCTTCGTCTTCTTCTTCTTCTTCCTCGCCTTGCTCTTCCGAATCCGAAACGTCCTCGCCGTTATCTAAAGCCTGGTGCTTGGCCTTATCCGCCACCGTTTGCGCCAGTTTCTTCGTCGTTTGCTCCAACGCTTCGATCTCCTTATCCAAAGCCACTTGCGCCTCCTTCACTTCTTGTTCTCTCGATTTCTTTTCCGTGTTCAAGTACCCGATGTACGAGTCGTACGTCTTTTGGATCTCCTCCACTCTCAACTTATTCAACTTCTCCATCTCTTTCACCAACGTTTCGATTTCTTTCGCCATATCTTGCACTTCATTCTTCAAAGATACAATCTCCTCTTCCTTCTCTACCAAAGTTTCTTGCGCCTGTTCCAAAGTTTGCTCCGCGTTGCGCAACCTCTCGTTCGACGACGCCAGGCGTTCTTTTTTGCTCTGCAACGCCTTGTGTCTCACCGTCGCGACGAGTTTGTTCACCATGGCGTTTTTCTCCGCCGCTTGTTTCGCGAGCTGTTTCGCCTGGTTCGTCGCCCCGAGACCGTCGATTTCTTGTTTCAAGACTGCAATCTGTGTTAAAAGAAGGAGGAGGGTAAAAGAAAGAGAGAAAAGCGTGAGCGTCTTCGCGCGAGAAAGCAAAGTAGTTTTTGTCCATCTCCCTCTCGCCGGATCCCAGAGAGGCGCGTTCCATAAATCCCAAAAACACGAGACCTCTCTCTCTCTGCGCGAGAGAGAACGAACGCGGCAAACAAAAGAGCAGAAGAAGAAGAAACGAGAAGAACAACGCGGACGAGAAGAATAATCGCTATTTGTCTCTATCTTTTATCGTGGCACATCGAGAGATCGTCTTTTCGTCGTCTCCCTCCGTAAAGCGCGATGCGATTTGAGACCATTTTCCCGAAAAAATGTTGTGCTCGCGCGCTCATCCATCGCGCGCGCGCGAGAGAGAGAGGAAAATATAAACGCGCACCTGAGCGTCTTTTCTGGCGACTTCTTCGTCGAATTCGGCTTGCGGGAGGTACCCGAGCGCGGCGCAGACTGGTGTGCACATGTTCTT
>Ga0182090_1535068_pt1 | contig 19897 bp, 13 predicted proteins | sample 041ome_24_FD_127767 | JGI IMG/M metagenome (GOLD analysis project Ga0182090, IMG submission 127767) | Metatranscriptome of coastal salt marsh microbial communities from the Groves Creek Marsh, Georgia, USA - 041408BS metaT (Metagenome... | ecosystem: Environmental > Aquatic > Marine > Intertidal... | reverse complement strand
CTGCGCCCAGTTTTCTGGTAGTCGAGGACCGCAGGCAACACCGGCCAACATGGCTTCCTGGGTGATGTTTTCCAGGACCAGGTTTGGCTGATTTGCGGCTTGAAGAAAACGCAGACCGGTTTCAAACAGGCGAATGCGGCTTTGCTGTCGGTTCGTGTTGTACATCAGCGCCTTGAGCAAGCCTGACCAGAGGGTGGTGCGCATGACGCCCATTTCCGCCGAGATGGGATTCGCCAGTGCGATGGGGGAATTTGCCGGGTCGAGGATTGCCTGCAGTTTTGGATCGACAAAACTGTAGGTAATGGTTTCCTGATAACCTAAGGATACCAGTTGATCTTTAATGCGATTCACTGCCAGGCGATCCTCGGCCACAGGCGCCATGGTCAGGTTGACCCGCGGGGTTCTGACCGGCAAGTTGTTATAACCATAAATGCGGCTGACTTCTTCAATCAGGTCGGCTTCGATGGCGATATCAAATCGAAAGGATGGCGCTGTCACGGTCCAGAGGCTGGTTCCCTCGTGAAGCTGGCGCTGGTTTTCAAAACCAAGCCGACCCAGCATCTTGTCCACTTCCGGGTCAGCAATTTTCACGCCCAACAGCCGTTCTATGCGACTGGCGCGAAGTTTGACCTGCTGGCTGACGGGCAGTGTCGCAGGATCCAGAGTCTCTACCGTCGGCCCTGGCTCACCACCGCAGATGTCGATCAGCAGGGCCGTTGCACGCTCAATGGCACGCGCCTGACCTTGCCAGTCCACACCCCGCTCGAAACGGTGCGACGCATCGGTATTCATGCCATAGGTACGGGCGCGACCGGCGATGGCGGTGGGCGCAAAAAACGCACTCTCAAGGAAGATGTTGGTGGTTTCATCGGTGACGGAAGTGCCGAGGCCGCCCATAATGCCGGCGATACCGATTGGCCCAGAGGCATCGGTGATCAATAGCGTGTCAGGTTGCAGGCTGATCTGCTGGCCGTCAAGCAGGGTCACCTGATCGTCGGCGGTCGCGGTGCGCACTCGAATTTCACCCTGCAGCCGATCAAGATCATAGGCGTGCATGGGTTGACCCAGTTCCATCATCACGTAATTGGTGACATCTACCACAGGATCTATGGAGCGAATATCGCAGCGACGCAGCTTCTCTTTCATCCACAGCGGGGTTTCCGCATCTAAGCGAATACCTGTAATCACTCGGCCCACGAACCGCGGACAAGCCGCGCCCGCCGCCAGCGATACGCCAAAGGTTTGATCATGGGTTGCTGGCACTGGCAAGACAGTCAAGGGTTTGACGTCCAGACCATTGATCACGCCGGTTTCTCGCGCCAGGCCCAGTATGCCCAGGCAGTCGCTGCGATTGGGGGTCAAATCCAGATCTATGATGACATCATCCAGCTGCAGGAAACTGCGCATGTCTAGTCCCACGGGGGCGTCCAATGGCAATTCCATCAGGCCTTCATGGTTGTCGCTCAATCCCAGTTCACGCTCCGAGCACAGCATGCCGTTTGACTCGACGCCGCGAAGCTTGGCTTTCTTGATCTTGAAGTCGTCGAGTTTGGCACCGACCTTTGCCATTGGCACCTTGATGCCAGGACGCACATTGGCGGCACCGCAGACGATCTGCACTTCCTGATCGCCGGCATTGACTCGGCAGACGGTCAGTTTGTCGGCATCCGGATGGGGGAAAGTCTCAAGCACTTCAGCGACAACCACCTGAGAAAAGCTGGCCGCAACCGGCTCAACGCCATCGACCTCGAGCCCAGCCATGGTCAGTTGATCAATCAGTTGTTGGGTGGTAAGCGACGGGTTTACAAACTCTCGCAACCATTGTTCGCTGAATTTCATAGGGTGTTCCTGCGTCACGCCAACCAGATTTCACGGGCGCACCCGCGACCCGGTGGCCGCTAGTTAAACTGTTTGAGAAACCTTAAATCATTGTCGAAATACAGACGCAGGTCGTCGACCCCATATCGCAGCATGGCCAGTCTGTCAGGGCCCATGCCAAAGGCAAAACCGCTGAATTCTTCCGAGTCTATGCCCGACATTTCAAGCACGCTGGGATGTACCATGCCGGCCCCCATAACTTCCAGCCAGCCAGTATTGCTGCAGACTCGGCAGCCCTTGCCAACGCAGTGAACACACTGGACGTCGACCTCGGCGGAGGGCTCGGTAAACGGAAAATAGGAGGGCCGAAAGCGCACCTCGAGTTCCTTTTCAAAAAACACCTGCAGAAATTCAGCAATGGTGCCCTTCAGATCGGCAAAGCTGGAGGTACGATCGATCAACAAACCTTCGATCTGATGAAACATCGGCGTATGGGTCAAGTCTGAGTCTACTCGATACACTCGACCCGGGCAGATGATTCGAAACGGCGGCTTGCGGTTTTCCATGGTACGTACCTGCACCGGCGAGGTGTGGGTACGCAGCAGTAAATTCGGATTGAAATAGAAGGTGTCGTGCATCGCCCGCGCCGGGTGATGCTGAGGAATATTCAGCGCCTCAAAGTTATGGTAGTCATCCTCGATTTCCGGGCCTTCCACCACCTCATAGCCCACGCTGCGAAAAAATCCCTCGATGCGCTGCAGGACCATGGTCACAGGATGCAGACCGCCCACATCGACGCCGCGACCGGGCAAGGTGACATCCACCACCTCGGATGCCAGGCGCGCTGCGATGGCGTCATTGTCCAGCACCAGCTTGCGCCGATTGAGCAGGTCTTGAACCACCTGCTTGGCGACGTTGATTTCAGCACCCGCGGTGGGTCGATCTTCCGCTGGCAGTTTACCCAGTGCCTTTAGCAGGTCGGTGAGTTCGCCTTTTTTGCCCAGATATTGCACGCGAACCTGATCGAGCGCCGCAGAATCCCCTGCAGTCTCGATGGCAGCTATGGCCTGAGCCGTGATCTTTTCTAGGTCTGACATCAGCATTCACTACGCGTATCTAGGGTTACCCGCTATGGAACCATCGAATGATGGCTTCTGGGGCGATACTGAAGACTCGCTCACGACTGACGAGCAACCAGGGGATCAACCTTGGCCTGGCGTCAGTCGCGATGAATCCTCACTGCAATCAAGCAGCGGCGGCGATGGCTTCTTTGGCTTTATCTGCCAGCACAACAAAGGCCTCCATTTCGTGCACCGCCAGGTCAGCCAGCACGCGTCGGTCGATTTCGACACCGGCGAGGGCCAGACCGTGGATCATGCGGCTGTACGACAAGCCACACTCACGGGCAGCGGCGTTGATACGCTGAATCCAGAGACCACGAAACGTGCGTTTCTTGGCTTTACGGTCACGGTAGGCATATTGGCCGGCTTTGGTAACGGCCTGTTTGGCAACGCGATAGACTCGGCTTCGAGCGCCGTAGTAGCCTTTCGCAAGGTCGAGAATTTTCTTATGGCGGTTATGTGCTTGGACGCCGCGTTTGACTCTTGGCATTTCATACTCCTGAAAAATAAGCTACGAGCGTTTGACCCTGATCGCCGAGGTATCGGCTGACTCGAGTCATGGCTCACGAGATTCAATAGATCCTGTATTTCACTGCTGTTCTACAGGGTCTGGTCTAGTGACCTAGCATTCGTTTAACCGCAGGAATATCGTTCTTTGCAATGCTCTTCATACCGCGCAAATGACGTTTCCGTTTGGTGCTCTTTTTAGTCAGGATATGCGCTCTGTGCGCCTGACGGTGCTTGTAGCCATTGGCAGTTGCCTTAAACCGCTTGGCCGCACCACTACATGTTTTTAGCTTGGGCATTTTCTAACTCCGCAATTTTGCATCTGTACTGATTGGTTGGTGAATGCTGGTTGAATGCCTGAACAACAAAAGGCCATCTCCATGGAGATGACCTTCTCGAGTGTTGGCATCCATCAAACATTGCAAGGGCTCAGGCTGATACCTGGGTACCCTTCTTCTTACCTTTTGGGGCTAGCACCATCGTCAATTGACGACCTTCCATCTTTGGATGGAGTTCGACCACGGCTATTTCGGCTAAATCAACTTCGATTCGCTTCAACAAGTCCATGCCGAGCTCTTGGTGTGCCATCTCGCGACCCCTGAACCTCAAGGTCACTTTGGCTTTATCCCCGTCATCAAGGAAACGTGTCAGGTTGCGTAGTTTTACCTGATAATCCCCTTCTTCCGTCCCTGGGCGAAACTTCATTTCTTTTACTTGGGTGCGACGTTGTTTCTTCTTCGCCGCAGCCTTGTCTTTTTTGGCTTCAAATATATGTTTGCCGTAATCCAGAATCTTGCAGACTATGGGATCGGCATCGGGGGCAATCTCGACCAGGTCCAGCTTTGCTGCCACCGCCGCCTCTAACGCCTGAGCGATAGACACAACACCTATTTGTTCGCCATCTGCCCCAATAAGACGGACGACTTTGGCGTCTATCTCGTCGTTTATTCGGGACTTTTTCGAATCGCTTTTCTTAATTCCGTTTCTCCTCTACCGGTCGAGGCGGCGAGTATACCCACTTTCAGGCAACTCTTCCCATTTTTTCGACATCATTTTGCAATAGCTGTGAAAAAGCCTCTACCGACATAGATCCAAGATCGTCGCCATTGCGAGCGCGGACTGCAATCTCGCCATTATCGACCTCGCGATCGCCGATGACGATCAAATAAGGCACCCGCTGAATCGTGTGCTCGCGGATTTTAAAGCCGATCTTCTCATTTCTCAAGTCCGATTCAACTCGAAAGCCTTTTCTATTCAAGGCGTTAAGCACGGTTCCACAATATTCTGCCTGGCTATCGGTGATATTCAGCACCACCGCCTGCACTGGCGCAAGCCAAGCGGGCATCTCGCCGGCAAAATTTTCGATTAAAATGCCGATAAAACGCTCAAAAGAGCCCAGCATGGCCCGATGCAGCATCACGGGTACCTGCCGCGAGCCATCTTCAGCAACATACTGGGCGTCAAGACGACCCGGCATGGAGAAGTCAACCTGAATGGTCCCGCACTGCCAGACTCGACCAATACAGTCTTTCAGAGAAAACTCGATCTTGGGTCCGTAAAAGGCGCCCTCACCGGGCAACAGATCCCATTTCAGCTGTTTGGTATCCAGCGCTGTCGCCAGAGCGGCTTCCGCCTTGTCCCAGTCTGCTTCGCTGCCGACCCGCTGCGCCGGTCGAGTGGAGAGCTTGATGATGATCTCGTTAAAGCCGAAGTCTTTGTAAACGCCCTGAATGATATTGATGAAATCCAGCACTTCTGACTGTATCTGCGCTTCGGTGCAGAAAATGTGTGCGTCATCCTGAACAAACCCCCGAACCCGCATGATGCCCTGCAAGGTGCCAGACGGCTCATCTCTGTGACAGCTACCAAACTCTGCCAAACGAATTGGAAGATCTCGGTAGCTCTTGAGTCCCTGGTTGAACACCTGAACATGGCAAGGACAGTTCATGGGCTTGATCGCATAATGGCGGTTATCGGTATGCACCGAGAACATGCCATCACCGAATTTGTCAGCATGTCCGGAGCGCTGCCACAAAGACATATCCACCAGTTGCGGCGTGCGTATTTCCTGGTAACCGTGCTGCTTTTGAACGCCGCGAATATATTGCTCGATCGTTTGCCAGATCTGCCAGCCCTTCGGGTGCCAAAACACCATGCCAGGGGCCTCTTCCTGCGTATGGAACAGATCGAATTTCTTGCCCAGCTTGCGATGATCGCGCTTCTCAGCCTCTTCCAGTCGAAACAGATACTCTTTTAAGGCTTTCTTGTCAGCCCAGCAGGTGCCATAAATACGCGTCAACATGGCGTTGTTGGCATCGCCGCGCCAGTAGGCACCCGCTACCTTGGTGAGTTTGAAAGCCTGTAATTTACCGGTGCTGGGAACATGTGGGCCGCGACACAGGTCGATAAATTCGCCCTGCTGATAAAATGACAGATCCTCGTTGTTAGGAATACTCTCGATAATCTCAACCTTGTAGGACTCACCCTTGTCGCGAAAGAAGGCGACGGCTTGATCACGGCTCATCAGCGAACGATTGACTGGCTGGTCCTGTTTCGCCAACGCGACCATCTTCTGTTCTATTTTATCCAGGTCTTCGGGCGTAAAGGCGCGCTCAAAGGCAAAGTCATAAAAGAACCCGTCATCAATGACGGGACCTATGGTGACTTGTGCAGTAGGAAACAACTGCTGAACAGCCTGAGCCATCAGGTGCGCACAAGAGTGGCGCAACACTTCCAGGCCATCATCGTCTTTGGCAGTAATGATCGACAGGTTGACGTCCTGGGCTATGACATAGCTGGTATCCAACAACTCATCATTGATTCTGCCTGCCAAAGCGGCTTTGGCAAGACCGGTACCGATAGATTCGGCGACTTGATGGATGGAGACGGGGTGATCGAAGTGTTTCTGGTTACCGTCAGGCAAGGTGATAACTGGCATATTGTCCTCTTTTCAGTGGTGACCTGTACGAGGGGTCACTTGGGGGCTGGGGCTGCCGTTATTCGGCAAACCCTCTCGGTCGATTTTTTGCCGAGGGATTACTGGATGATTTGCTTTTGCGTCATTACGCTGTAAATACTTTATATCGAGTCTTTTCGCCTGAGAGCGAAATTAACTGCCGCGTTTTTTCGCCTGCGGCGAAATTAACTTTGGTTCCCTCTCGGTATTTACTGCGTAAATACCTGCCGGGCCGCGTTTTTTCGCCTGCGGCGAAATTAACGCGGTTGGTGGGAGTGGACGGATTCGAACCGTCGACCCTCGCCTTGTCGAGACGATGCTCTAACCAACTGAGCTACACTCCCTTTTACTGCTGACTCACTGCTTGTCGTTTTCTGAACGCTAAATGCCTGCTGACAATACAGGCTTTTCGGCTGCTGCCCCAAGCGCGCGTAATGTAGCAGGATTTCATCACGGGTGCCAGCCTGAATGGGGCGCTTAGCAGAATTTTACGCGGCTGCTGCGCCTCTGACTAACACTAGCTGTTAACGAATTGCTGGCGAAGTTCTTCGATGCGATCCCGCAGCTGGGCCGCTTCCTCAAAGGCGAGATTTTTCGCCGCCTGAAACATGGATTTCTCGAGGCTGTTGATCTGTTTTTCCAGGGCGGCAGGCGACAGTATTTCAGCGGCATAGCGACCTTTCGCTTCCGCGACCTTGCTGCCTTTCTTGTTTCGAGCAGACTCTCGGGCGCCTTCCATGATGTCTGTGACCAGACGCCTGACCCCAAACGGAACGATGTTGTGCTCAAGGTTATGTGCTGTCTGGCGCTCGCGGCGACGGTTAGTCTCACCGATAGCCCGTTGCATGGAGTCGGTCACCTTGTCAGCGTAGAGTATGGCTTTGCCTTCCAGATGCCGGGCCGCTCGACCAATGGTTTGTATCAGCGAACGCTCGGAACGCAGAAAACCTTCCTTGTCGCTGTCCAGTATGGCAACCAGCGAGACTTCCGGCATATCCAACCCTTCTCGCAGCAGGTTGATCCCCACCAGCACATCAAACTCGCCGAGACGCAGATCGCGAATAATTTCGACCCGCTCGACGGTATCTATATCCGAGTGCAGGTAGCGCACCCTGACACCATTGTCATCGAGAAAGTCTGTCAGGTCTTCCGCCATGCGTTTGGTCAAGGTCGTGATCAACACTCGCTCATCTTTGACCGCGCGGATCCTGATCTCACTCAACACATCATCCACCTGAGTCTGCGCCGGGCGTACTTCGATGATGGGATCCAGCAGACCCGTTGGCCGAACTACCTGATCCACCACCTGCCCGGCATGCTCAGCCTCGTAATTGCCTGGCGTCGCAGACACGAAGATCATTTGTGGCGCACGCTTCTCCCACTCCTCGAATCGCATGGGCCGATTGTCGAGCGCACTGGGTAATCGAAAACCATAATTCACCAAGGTTTCCTTACGAGAACGGTCACCCTTATACATGGCACCAATTTGCGAAATACTCACATGGGACTCGTCGACCACCAGCAGGGCATCATCGGGGAGATAGTCATACAAGGTCGGCGGTGCCTCACCCGGTGCTCGACCCGACAGGTAGCGAGAGTAGTTCTCGATGCCATTGCAATAACCCAACTCCTTGATCATCTCCAAGTCATAACGGGTTCTCTGCTCGAGACGCTGTGCTTCAACCAGCTTGTTATTCTCCTTGAGATCGCGCAGTCGCTCATTCAGCTCATCGCGAATCAAATCTATTGCCTGCTCCATGGTTTCTCGAGGCGTCACATAATGCGACTTCGGAAATATGGTGACGCGCGGCACTCGCCGTAATACCTCACCGGTCAGCGGGTCAAAAAAAGCCAGGTCTTCGATCTCGTCATCGAACAACTCGATTCGCACTGCCTCTTTGTCTGATTCTGCCGGAAAAATATCGATGACATCGCCGCGCACGCGATAAGTGGCTCGGTGCAATTCGGTTTCATTGCGCGTGTATTGCAGCTCAGCCAGGCGGCGCAACACCCACCGCTGATCCACTCGATCACCGCGGTCTAAATGCATCACCATTTTCAGATAAGCGCCAGGATCACCCAGACCATAGATAGAAGACACTGACGCCACGACAATCGCATCACGGCGTTCCAACAGCGCTTTGGTCGCCGACAGGCGCATCTGCTCGATATGCTCGTTGATTGCCGAGTCTTTTTCGATATAGGTGTCCGATGAGGGCACATAGGCCTCGGGCTGGTAATAGTCGTAATAAGAGACGAAGTATTCCACGGCGTTATTGGGGAAAAACTCCTTAAATTCACCATACAGCTGCGCCGCCAGGGTTTTATTGGGCGCCATGATGAGCGTGGGTCGTTGAATACGTTCTATCACGTTGGCGATTGTGAAGGTTTTGCCCGAGCCCGTCACACCCAGTAGCGTCTGAGCTGCCAAACCGGACTCTATCCCCTCCACCAGCTTATCAATGGCGGCCGGCTGATCGCCAGCGGGTCTGTATTCCGAGTGCACTTTGAATGGGTCTGACTTCATACAGTTTATTGCCTGCCTCGAAAGACCGATGGAAAATCGAGGAAATTGCGACGGGTCATGGGCCTGCCAAGTGTTACGACATCATACCCTATTCAGACTGCTCAAGGGTGACCCGATTTGCTATTGGATGGTCGCTATTGGATGGTCGCTCTCGAATAAGGGCGAACAAAATCTGTCGAGGATGAATCCCTGCATGACTGATTTTTGCAAGACTGCCTTTTTGCACGACTTAGATATTGACCCATAAGAGAAGCCTCTATAGAATTCGCGCCTTAGGTATTCCCCGATAGCTCAGTTGGTAGAGCAAATGACTGTTAATCATTGGGTCCCTGGTTCGAGTCCAGGTCGGGGAGCCACCTAAAAGCCTCCAGCTTCTCTTTTCCAGCTTCCGCTTTATCCACCTAAGTCTGCTTTAAGTCTCTCTATTAAAGTCCTCTCTATTAAAAGCCTTTCTACTGTAAGCCTTTCTATTAAAAACCTAGACCTGCTGTAAACCCTTGCTCGTCCTTGCCTACAACCAGCTTTAGGATCGCGCCTACTCGAGGCGCACCCTGTCTTAACGGATCTGATCCTGGGCGCGATTCTGCCACCAGAATGGCTGAAGCTGCTGCTCACCGGTCACCACCTCTTGCAGCGTTGCTGCCTCGTAGACTCGACCATTAAGAACAACCTGGCGAACTTTGTCGGTGTTGCGAATATTGGTCAAAGGATTCGCATCCAGGATCACCAGGTCAGCCAGCTTGCCTGCCTCGATAGAGCCCAAGTCTTGATCCATGCCCATGTAGGTCGCGGGATTAATGGTCGCCGCGGATAACGCCTGCATGGACGACATGCCGCCCCGCGCGAAACTCCACATTTCCCAGTGGGTTGCCAGACCTTCCCGTTGGCCGTGCCCGCCGGTGTTGACGAGTACGCCGGCCGCCATCAGTTGTTTTGCGGCAGCGGCCGAGTCGTCATCTTTATAATCGCTTTCTGGTGCCATAGGACGTCGAACTGAGCGCGGCTGCAACACCACCGGCGGCACAAAATGTGACAAAATTGGATGTTTCCAGACCTCAGACTCCTGGTAGTAGTAGTCTTCTGCTGTCAGACCGTTGTAGGTCACGACCAGCGTCGGCGTGTAGGCTGAACTGGATTGACGCCAAAACTGCGTGACGTCGTCATACATCACCAGCGTCGGCACATTGTGCTCAACGCCCGTAATACCGTCAGCGATCAGATTCATATCCAGATGGTAGAGAGAGCCACCCTCGGCGACCACCATGAGCCCCTCTTGTCGAGCGGCTTCAATCACTTGCTGGCGCTGCTCTCGCCGAGGCTGATTATAGTTTTTGATGCTGATGGCGCCTTGGGCCTTGAGGCGTCGAATGTGACTCAAAGCATCATCCAGACCATCAATGGGCGCCCAGTTAGTGCTTTTGGCGCCGTAGACTATTTCGCCGGTCGAAAATATTCGTGGCGACAATATCAAACCCGCACGCGCATACTCGGCAGCGGTGAACACCTGGGTCGCTCGGCTGGAAGGATTGTGCAGCGTGGTCACCCCCAGGGCCAAGTGCGCAAGAGAATCCCAGTTTTGCTGGGGTATGATCTGCCCAGAACCGTAGGCGCCATGCGCATGAATATCGATCAGGCCGGGTATGATGTACTGGCCGGTTGCATCTAGTCGTCTGGCGTCGGCCGGTACAACAACCTCTGTGCTTGAGCCGATCGAGACTATGCGATTGTTCTGAATCAGGATCGTCGCCTGTTCAAGCACGCTGCGCTGCGCGTCCATGGTGATGACCGTGGCACCCGTAATCGCCAGTAATCCCTTTGGATAGGCGGCGCTGACGATTTGCGACAGATTCACACTAGCGACCACTGGATGCTCGTCTTTGGCCAAACGCAGGGCATCGGCAACCTTCACCGACTTCAGTTCGGGACCCACAGACCAGCTCAATGTTTCGCTGTCGCTGGACCAATGCAGGAACTCACCGCCGATCAGGCTTAACTTTTTAGTCGGCAAGCCTTTAACATCAGGCCCGACGTTTAACGTGTTCGCGGTTCTCGCCAGCTTGGTCACGTAGACATGATGGTTTTCAATAAAGGCCAAATACTGCTCATTGGGCGATGGCACCAACTGCGTGGCAAATTCACTTTCAGCAATGACGCGCACGTCAAGCCCTGCCTGGTTCACGGATTGCAATTGAGTTTTAGCCATGGAGCTGCCACGGCCAGCCGCGGCGCTTCGACTCAGCACGGACACTCGGCCATCCTTCAGCAATCGCGGCATCGAGCCACTGTCTGTGACGAATCGACTCTTGCGCGTCTTGATATCCAGCAGATATACACCGGGATTTTGCCCCCAGTCAGGCGACAGAAACGGGTTTCCGGCCAGTTTTCGGTACGCCAGTGTTTGGCCGTCAGCGGCAATAGAGAGCTCTGTGTATTGGCCCTTCTCCTGGTTCAATGGCTCAGATCGACCGCCCTGCCCCTTGACCCTGCGTATCGACGCCAACTTCTGGTCGTTCCAACGAATGAAGTAAATGTAACGACTGTCAGGTGACCAGACGGGCGAGAAATCAAATCCGTCAGGCTGCTCTCGAGTCACCACCTTTGGGGCCGCATTCTCGGTTTGAACATAGAGCCTTCCGAGTGACTCAAAGACCACGGACTTTTGATCCGGTGACCACTGGGCAAATCGAACCATACGGGTATCAAACTGATTGGGCGCAACTTCTACGCTAAACTTCGGCGTTGGATAAATGTCACGGCTATCGGTGACCTGAAAGGGAATGTTGACAGGATCACTGCCATCGATACCAACCCGCCAGATTTGGCCACCCGCCCAATAGACGATTTGCCGGCTATCTGGTGTCCACGCCATGGTAGGGTACAGACCATGTACGGCCCAGGTTTCCTGCATATCCTGGTCCATAGTCGCAACTAACAGAGTCTCACTGCCCGAGACCAGATCCTTCAGAAACAGTCTCGAGACAGCCCTTACCCGCTTGATATAGGCCAGATATCGACCATTCGGCGAAGGCGTGGGCCGAACGGCGCCACCAGGACCATCGGCTACTGTTTTGATTTCACCGGTCTGAAGGTCGACCTGGCGAATCTGAAAGACTTCCTGATTAGTGTCCTGATGATACACAAAGGTGTTACCCGGGGTACTGTCCAGCGTGAAATACAGAGATTGGCCGTCAGGCGCGAAGATGGGTTCGCCCAACTCCTTCTGAAGCGCCGGGTTGGCACGTTCGATGATAGGGACGCCCGCATCAGCCTTTGAGCCGTGCACATCATAGAGCCAGATTTCGCCGGTACCCAGAGAGCGTGAAGTGGTGAAATGCTTGCGCGCCGCAAGATACTGGCCGTCGGGATGCCAGCTCGGACTGTTGAGTAAACGGAACTTTTCAAACGTGATTTGACGCGCCTCATTCGACGTCAGATCCAGAACCCAAATGTTATCACCACCGGCAATATCGGAGGTAAAGGCAACGGATTTTCCATCTGGGCTAAAACGGGGCTGTATCTCCCAGGCGAGACCTGACCGCAGAGGCTCGGCCTTGCCGCCACTGAAGGGTATGCGATAAATATCGCCCAGCAAATCAAACACAATCTGTTTGCCATCGGGCGAGATATCCAGGCTCATCCAGGTCCCTTCGCGCACATCAAGACTGGCCTGCGTGGCGGTCACCGAATAGTCTGGCTGAGTAACATCCCAGCCATCGGGCTCATCGAGCACTGCAGTTTCTGGCTGCGCTATCTTCCTATCTGAAGTGATCTGGCCTGACGTGATCTGGCCTGAGGAAGACTGCTCTTGAGTGGACGAGCCTGCCTGGACGGGTTCGAGTAATAACAACAAGAGCAACAATAGGCTGGCGGACTTTAACGCTTGCATCTTTTTCTACCTCTAAACATCATCTGCGCATCATCTGTCCATTTCAGTTGCACGCTCACTCTCTCGGCAACGCTGGGCAACTCTCGGCAATTCTAGGCAGGGAGCGCTGCCTAACCTGGCGTTATCACCAGGTGCATGCCTGACCGCCCGCGGCAGAGTATATCAGCGACCGCGGAAATGCAGTCACTTTCGGCACCTTTACTCTGAGGCGCTACTCTCAGGCGCTGCTCAGGCAGCTGTTCAGACTATCGGTCTTCACTGTCCGTCTCAGTCACTGAGATATTATCCTCCAGATCCAGGCTCTCCAGGTCCTCAGGACCATTGGGCCAAACCGCAAAAGGATAGGGCTTGGCGTTTGAATTAAAGGTGAGAAACTGCAGAATTTGATAAATGTAGACGCTCAGATCAGAGCTGAAATCCAGCAATCGTTCATTCGTATCGCGGGTAAAAAGCACATGAATAAACTGGAATATGACAATTAAACCCAGGACAAACTCGGTCACCGAGTAAATCACCGTAAACAGCAACATGTACAACCCGCGAATCCAGGTGTCTTTAGCGGTCAATGCAGATTTGATCTCGTTATCCATACCCTACTCCGTTGACTGGTCTGTGTTTAATAGGCTGTGTTTAATAGCCTGTGTTTAATAGGCTGTGATTAAAAGCATATATTTAATGCTCTATTTTTCAGGAGGCTGCTTACTGGTTCAAGCTTGCTGGCCGCGCTTTTTGTATCGAGGCGCATTCTCAATCTGTTTCTTGCCGTTGAAGTCCCGTGCTTTGCATAAGTTGAATGCGTCGCATAAGTTGAATACGTTGCATAAGTTGAGTCCACCCAATCATTCTATAGGATCTTGCAGCAAAGACTACGCCAATTCCGTAACTCTGCGTTTTTAACGACCTTGACGCCTTAGACGACACCAAGCCGGTGCTACTTGACCTACGCCAGTAAATTTCAGCTTGCTGTTAAACCTCAGCTTAAAAACCTCAGCTTAAAAACCTGAGCTTGGGTCTTTTGACCCATCTTCAAGGGAACTACTCAGAACCAGAACCAGATGTGGCGGGTCTGGCGGCAAAGGACTGCTCCAGCTCGTATTGACCGCGGCTCAGATGGATTCGTGTCTGCAAACCCGCCATCATGGCCTGAAAATCTGGCTCGACTGACACAGGCTGCAAGATGGGCTCGATGCGCGCCTGCCAGAACGCCACCCAGCCTTCATCAATTGCTCGCTGCAGGCTTATCAGTGCCAGGCGCTGCTGGCCGGCCAGCTGGTTCGCCAGCGCGTGACGATACCAGACATCGGGATTGGCGCGAACAGCGCTGGCAACAGCTTCATCCAGATCTGCCTTGAGAGCAACGAGCAAGTCTGTCGCCAACTCGACCCGACCCAGTTGCTGGTAGGCGTGAATAGCACCCAGTCTGGCGAACTGTTGAAGATCCACAGGCCGCATCTTTTGCGGATGCTGCTCACCCAACTTCTGCGCCTGCCGCCAATAATCAATGGCTGTTTGCGGATTGCCCATCAGATAGGCGGCATAGGATGCGATCAGGCTGCGTTCGTAGTCAGGCTCACTTGGCTGGACCATTCGCTGAAGCGCCTGCTGGACTTGATCTAAATCTCCCTGCATTGCATGGCGCTGCACCTCAAGCCAGTCATATCTGAGGGTGTTTTCAGGCTTATCGATGGGTTTTGCAATACTGACCCAGGTGTTCGCCTCCGTGTAGTTCCCCAGTGATAGATGTAATTCAGCGAGTTCAAAGGCGACCTGGGCGCTGCTGGATAATTCATAGGCTTTTTCAGACTGGCGAATAGCATCAACGATGCGGCCACGGGACCTGCTGATACGCGCGGACAGTTGATAGGCAGGGGCGTAATTCGGGTTCGCATCAACGATGCTTGCGAAGACCTCCATCGCTTCAGCATCGCGACCCAGGTCTAAATAGAGATTTGCCACATTATAACCGGCCACCGAAGACCGAGGGTCGAGCTTAAAGGCCGTCTCGAACTCGGCGAGCTGCGCATCCACATTCGCCAGCAGCGGGGCATACCACATGTGCGCCATCGCGTAGTTCGGGCTGTAGCCGATGGCCTTGAGCAGTGCCTCACGGGCCGCCTCGTCATCAGACTTGATTCGATAAATCAATCCCTGGCTGGCCCAAACCATGCCGGACTCAGAATCCAACTGCAGCCCCTTGTCGACGGCTGCTTGCGCGACGGCGAGTAGATCTGGCTGACCCGGCGTTTGAGCCCTCGACTCAAAACCATAGGATACCTGCAGCGCACTGGCATCTGCGAGACCGACCCAGGCGGCGATATAACCAGGATCGAGATCTAATGCGCGCTGGAAGAATCTGACGGCATCTTTTAGACCCGTCTCATTACGTCGATCCAGCTCTGTCTGACCCATGCTGTAAAGGATCATGGCTTTGGGGCTGGCGGAAGCACGCAGTTGGCGGCTCTCAGAGCCAACACCGAACAGGGTGATCTGCAACGCCTTTGCCACTGCGGCGGCAATTTCATCCTGAATCTTGAACAGGTCGGAGAACTGTCGATCGTAAGCCTGCGACCACAGGTGCGCGCCATCTCGCACATCGATCAGCTGGGCAGTGACTCGAATCGTATTGTCGATATCATTCCGTCTCACACTGCCTTCGAGAATGACATCTACCTGCAGCTCATGACCTATTTGCTGAACCGACTTCCTGACCCCGCGATAGGCAAATGAGGAAGTGCGAGCCGCCACTTGCAGCCCTGGCACACCGGCCAGGACATTGAGTAATTCCTCCGCTAGACCCTCTGCAAAAAACCGATCATTGGCATCCTCACTGAAAGATTCAAAGGGCAAGACCGCGACTCGATTGCTAGATATCGGCTCTCGCACTTTTGACTCAACCCCGTCGAGCGCCGTTGGCAGGCTGCTGACGGCCACTGAGCTGGCACTGGATTCTTCAAGCTGTAGCTGAATATAGAAGAGTCCCGCAACGATTATTAGCAACAGCAGTATGATCGCCAGCTCGGTGCGGGGACCCAGCAATCCCTCATCGGTTTCAGCGCTGTGGCTGTCCCCGTGATCTCGCACGATACCCCGCTGGTTGAGATCAAATAACCAGGCTGCCAGCAACACCAGGGGTAGACCGGTGGCGAAGCCCATCACCAGATACCGTATCGCACTGTCGGGTAGGGCGAGGGTGGGAGAAAGAATATCGACCACCTGAATAATCGGCCACAGCATCACCACGTACAAGGTGGCGGTACGAATCACCCGTCGGCGTTTCAGCTCATCATAAAGACTGACCAGCCAACCGGTGTTTGTCTGCTTGGTTTGAGATTCGCTCACGGTGGCGGTTTAGTTTTCCTTCAATGTAATGTCAGCAGAAACTGTTCGAATCCCTATTCTGCCGCTACCATCACCCACTATCGCCCGCAGTCGCTGGCGAGAGGGGAAACGGGTCTCCACTTCGTCATCACTCAAGTCGTTGACGATATCACCACTAATACCTCCATCGAGATCCAGCGTCGCATTCAGCCCAGGCTGCAGACCCAACCGAATGTCACCACTGACCGATGCCAGCTCGATCTGACCGGCAGGATTGAGCTCGCCGTCAATTTCCATGCTGCCGCTGACGCTGTGCACCGCCAGCTGATCAAAGGCTTTCAGCGTCAGGTCCACATCACCTGAGACAGTGTCCAGGCGCAGCGACTTGGCAGTTGTGACCAGCTCCAAGTCGCCGCTGATGGTGGATGCCAGCACAGATCCGATGACGCCATTGATCTCGATATCACCACTGACGGTATTGATCAGCAACTGGGATTCGATTCTGCGCGCCTCGAGATCACCACTGACCAATTGCACCTGAACACCACCACGAATGTTTTCGATCTCAACGTCCGTTGAAACCCCAACAAACCGCACCCTGCTCTCCTGTGGTACCTGAATCGTCAAATTCGAGCCGTTTCCTCGGTTCAGATCCAACCGTGGTACCTTGACTTCAATCACCACCTGCTGGTCTTTGAGGTCAAAGATAAAGGCTTCAGCCAGATCATCGAGGTCGCCCTTAACCGTCACTTTAGCCTGGTCCCAGCCTATGATAGTCACTTCGCCACGGGTGTTATCGATGCTGATCAGCGCATCACTTGGCACCGCCAAAGATTGATCAACGGCAGTCTTGGCGGTGACTGTCGTTGAGAACACCAGAGTAAACAGCAGAAACGCCACGCGTTTTTCAATTCGCATAAATCACCATCACTCCATTTCAACAACAGATCAACAACAGATCAACAACAGATCGACAACAGATCGACAAGAGAACAGCAAGCAAAAACCATTAGACTCAGCATGTCGAAGAAGGTTTAAATTTTACCTCAAATCTATCAAGCCGCAGGCCTCACCCGATGAGCTGAAAGTCTGCCCCACTGGTTCAACAGAATCGACCGTTGAGCGCGCAAACCCTGCGGATCCACCAGCCTGACCGCCGCCAGATGCTAAGATTGCACCCAAAGTCGTTGGCCCGGCGTATTCAGGGTTCGCCATCGAGCTGGTTAGGAGGTAGAAAGTGAGTGGTGCCATCAGTCATTCAATCAGTCATTCAATAAGCGGTTCTGTCAGCGGTTCTGTCAGCGGTTCTATGAGTGGTTCAATGGGCGGTATGACATTGATAGAGTTAACCCTTGTGGTGGTAGTTCTTGCCCTCGGGATGAGCGTTGCCGCCCCTGGCTTCAAGAAAATAATGGGCAGAAACCAGACCACGACTCAAATCAACGAACTCGTGACCGCGATCAACCTGGCCCGCAGCGAAGCCGCGAAGATCAGCGGTGTCATCAGCGTTCAGGCCACAGATCCCAGCGACAGTCAGAATAAATTTGGCAAGGGTTGGTGTGTCGTCGCGGGTAATCCCGGTCACTGCGACGGAACCCTGATACGCTCCTTTCCCGCGCCCGTCGGCGTTAACCGCATCAACTCTGAAAGCGCATCCTTGCCATTTAACGCTTTTGGCGAAACGAATGACGGCGCCACTCGGACCTTCCTTTTTTGTGCACCCGAAAAGCAACGGCTCATCACCATAACGCCAGTAGGTCGTGCCAAGATAGATGGGGCTGTGATCGGCGATTGTTAAGTTTTCATCAGTTTATTGAATAGAATTGCTAAATAGATTTGTTGAACAGAATTGTTGAATAGGTAGTGGTCGCTGTAGTGAGACATTCAATACAAGCATTTACTCTGATCGAGGTGTTAATCTCCGTACTGATCATGTCCGTCGGCGTTCTTGGTGCCACCGGCTTGCAGCTGCGGGGACTGGATGCCAATCGCAATGCCTTTTTTCGCATCGAAGCCACTCAGTTGGCGAGTGACATCGTCAATCGCATTCAGGTTAACCCGTCAACGCTTTACGGTCCCGTCACCTTCACCACAGCGCCGTCCAGCGCCATCGATTGCACCATAAACAATTGCACGCCGGTTGAGATGGCCGCCTACGATACGACGCAATGGCTGTGCTCAATCAATTCAACGGATTCCACGGATGACTCAACCTACAGCGCCTGCTCAGACTTGGGTATCGTCGGATCGCTGCCGAACGGCCAAGCGTCTTTAACCAAAACTGGCAACGAATATTCAATTATCGTGCAATGGTCTGACCTGAAATTCAGTACCGCCTCGTCAGTCAACCTGGTCGTGGTGCCATGAAGCATGATTTGAACATCGCGCGAAACTCTGCAGGTTTCACGCTGGTTGAGGCGCTCATTGGCCTGGGCCTGGCCTCGGCAATTCAGTTAGGCGTAAATCAGCTGTTTGTCGCAAACTCAAATACCTATAACCTACTCGTCGGCCAATCAGCCATGCAAGAGTCTGGTAGATTCGCCCTTGGCGTCATCAGCCGTTCAGTCCAGGCTTCTGGCTATAAAGGCTGTTTTTCCACTAATGCTGATGTCCATAAAACATTTCTTGCTGACATTCCTTACGAGTTCAACCTGGATGCCCCCATTATTGGCTACGAGGGTGAAGCCAGTGGCTGGTCGCCGAACATTGAAACACGCTTACCCAAAACCGTCGGCACGACGGACACGAACGTCTACAAATCTGCCAGCATAGGTGCTGGCACAGGTATTGATACCACCACCATTTTACGCAGCACCGACATCATTACGCTTAATTACCTGCCACAGAAAAGACATCGCTTGGCCGTCGCTATGCCGACCAATACCGCAGACATTCAAACTGCCAGCACCCAATTTGATTTTTCAGCGGAACATATCGCTTATCTTCACGATTGTGAGAAGCAGACATTTTTCAGAGTGACCGGTATTACCGGCGACCTGCTGAAGCACGGAACCTCAAGCGACCCAGACGGCTATACCAATGTCAACTCGATCGCTCGCTTCGGCAGCTTTAACGACCAGGCTTACGTCTCAGCCATCACCTCAGAAACTTACTATATTGCGCCCAGCACCAGCGCTAACAATGACGGCCGATACCCCATGTCCCTGTGGCGTAAGGCGGGTTTGGCAAAACCAACGGAATTGGTCGATGGCATCGAAGATCTACAGATCAAGTACGGCATAGACACCGACAACGACAGGGTTCCAAACCGTTACGTTAACGCCGATGCCGTCATCGACTTTGATGATGTTCGCGCGTTACGCATCACTGTCGTTGCCACCTCCATTAACAATGTCGATGCAACGACTTCACCCACTCACGGCTGCACGACCGCCATACCAACGCCGGGTTTGCAATACTGCAAGCCAGGTACCGAGACAGATGGCATGTTACGCAGATCATTCAGCCAAACCGTTGCGCTTCGCAATGGCCGCTCATGAATATCGTCAGTCTGCGATGGAAAAGGACTCAGCATTAAGATGTCTCTGAAAATTAAGCCAAAGTTTAGTTGTTACCAGCAAGAGTTTCGCGGGCTGTCTCGAGAGCTGTCTCAAGAGCTATCTCAAGAGCTATCTCGAGAGCCATCTCAAAAGCCATTTCGAGCTCGAGAGCAAGCTGGCGTGGTCTTGATCATGACTCTGATTATTCTGCTGATTGTGACCCTGCTCGGCACCTCCTCTATTCAGATGACGGGTCTGCTGGAG